>ERZ773104.114-NODE-114-length-115173-cov-27.058670_pt1 | contig 115173 bp, 88 predicted proteins | sample MGYA00511920_ERZ773104 | MGnify/ENA primary metagenome ERZ773104 (study PRJEB29015, sample SAMEA2737857) | human gut metagenome | biome: human gut; feature: human-associated habitat; material: faeces | place: China | collected 2012 ... | reverse complement strand
CTTGCATGTGTTAAGCACGCCGCCAGCGTTCGTCCTGAGCCAGGATCAAACTCTCAATAAAATGGTATCAACACAGACCTGAGTCTGAGCTAATCTTTATCGAGCTATTTGTCATAGCTTAAAACTTTTTATCCTTACTTCAGACCGTAATTGACTTAACCGGTCCTCCGCAAGCTCTGTGCATTTCGCACAGTTTTTCATCTGGTGCTTGTCAAAGTTTCGTTGTTTAATTTACAAGGTGCACGCTCCATTCGCGGAACAGTACGTTATTATACACGCATCCCAGGAAATGTCAAGCGTATTTCCAAACTTTTTTCCAGTCTGTCATATCTTTTAGTTTCATAGCCAAATCAGGCACATTCAGTTGTGCATAATAGCCACAATCAGCGTCGTTTTTGTTGCCGCTTACGCTTTTCTGCGGCTGACATACGGAAGAACGCTTATTAAAAGGCCGCCATCTCAGTAAGCAACTACTTTTTGAGATGGCGGCCTTTTATACTAGGATTGATTTATACTTACGTTCACATTGCTTTAGCTATAATCCGATCACGAGCTGCTGATCGATTCACACAAAGGCGCAAGTGAGTCTGCATCGAGAACAAAGAGCTTCCATGCATCATCAGCCTTCCGATTTGCGCCGATCAGCTGCAGCGTGTCTAAGTTCTCTGCAGCAACGGACTCCGAAACGGCAAATCCGGACTGCCGACCTTTTTCGTCGGCAAACGCGATCACGACCCGCACTCTCTGCTCCTCAGGCAAGCCGAGATTCTTGATCCGAAAGCGCAGCCCGTCCGCTTGCTCCGTCGTTTCGACCCCGATCGCCGCGCTGATCAGGGTGATCTTCCCGTTGGAAAGCGTATACGGGACATTTTTCAGTTCCGCATCGAAAACGTTGTCCGCATCTGTTTGCAGCGTCAGCGTTGCCTCTTCCTTTGTTGGGCGATCCTTGGCCTTGAAGCGGAGCGTCGCAAATGTACTGTCCGCGACTTTCTCGCTTGTGCAGACCCAGTTCAAAATAACGCAGGATTTTCCCTTCACCGTGGTCTTTTGGGCAAGGGACACGCCCGCTTTTTTCGCAAAATCGCCGCAGAATGCCGCGCTTTCATACGTCAGGCAATCTTCCTCGTAAAAGACGATCAGCTTGAGCGAGGCGATGCCGGGATTGTTCTCAAGCGTGACGGCGACATCGACCGAGCTTCCCGCCGCACAGCGCTGATCCGCTATTTTGATCTGCATCGCGGTGTCCGCCGCCCGCGCGGGCAGGATCGCCGCCGCGGCCGCCAACAGCAGCGCGCACAGCAGCACCAGTGTTTTTTTCATACGCGCCAATCCTCTCAGTACAGTGTAATGCCCTCAAACTTTGCAATATAGCGTAGCAGAATGACGACGTCCTTGTTGTTCACCGCGCCGTCGCCATTGACGTCAGGGTTGCCCTTGACCTCATCTTTTCTAAGGTCGCAGACATAGTTCAGCAGCAGCAGCGCATCGTTGACGTCCACCGTTCCGTCCCCGTTGATATCGCCGGGGCGGTACTTGCCGATTTGAACCGTTCCATTTTTAACGAGGAAGTTTTGATTCTTTAGGCTTTCATTAAAGACATTTTCTTTGTCATAAGTAAGCGAAACCTGTGCGGAGGTATTCTCCGAAACCGCTATTACCTCAAATTTCAGATTGGCAATGGTCTCGCTCCCAGTATACTCCCCCGACGCTCCTTTGACCCAACTCATGGTAACTTTTCCGGTAGTCTCGTCGTTGACAGCGACAGTATTGCTCAACCCCGTAAGCGCCTCGGTAAAGGACGCCCCCTGATACTCCAAGCAGTTTGCGTCATAGGAGACAGTGAACATGATCGAGGCGATGCCGTCGTTGTTCCTGAGCGAGACCGGGATCGTAATCGTATCGCCGGGGTACGCGTTGCAGGAGCCCACTTCGATCACAGGACTCTTCTCATACGCCGGATCTTCCGCACCGCAGGCGGTGCAGACGCCGTTATCAAAATGATGCCCCGTTGCAGGCAAGACTGTTTCCGCAGCGGTAATCACGTTCTCTCCGCTTTCGTCCCTAAAATACTTTCCGCAGCCGCTTTCGCAGACCCAATACGCGATATTGCCTGCATTCAGGCAATCCGGCGCTTTTGCGGCGACTGCACGCAGCTGATGGTTATGCACTGTCGCGGTGAGCGTCGCTGTGGCGGACGCTTCCTGATAATACTCCGTCTCCGCCGTGGCAACGGTGACCGTGAATACGCCGCCATCGGGGATGGAGAGCGTTGTGCCGTCCAATGTGACAGGCGTCCCGTCTTTCGTCACCGTATAGGCCGCCGCTCCGGCGGTTTGCGGAATGGTGAAGAGCGTGGACACGTCAAAGGTCTTTTCCATCGTGCTCATGTCATGCGCCTGAATGGTGATGGGCAGCTTCTTGCCGGTCACCGTGCCGGTGATCTCCGTCTCGCCGCTTCCCGCGATCGCGTCGGTTTCGGCAGTGTTGAGCGTTCCCGCAACCACCAGCTTACCGTTCACCGTCAGGGTAGTGCCTGCCGGAATGATCAGTTCCTGTCCCGCGTCCACCGTCAGCGTCGCACCGTCAGGGATCTCGCGATCGGCGGGCAAGGTGTAGGAGCTGCCGATGATCTTGCCCTCGTTCCCGCTGAACAGCACGCCGGATTTCATGCCATTATTGCTCGCCTGCGCGGGCAAACTGGTGACCCAACCGTACCAGTTTCCGTCAGATGTCAGCGCGCCAAAGCCGTTAGTGCTCTTCGAGCTCTCTGCGGTGACAACGCCGCCGTTGACATTCGCGCGATAAATCCCCGTGTAGCCGCTCGCGCTGACCGTACCGCCGTAGATATTGCATTTTTTGATGCGGCCGATGCCGCAGGCGTAGGTACTATCCGTGCTCGTAGCGCGCGCAGTCACCGTGCCGCCGGAGATGTTGAGCGATCCATTTGTGTCTTGATTGTCGTAACCGCCAATGCCGTAGGCTCCGCCGGTCGCATTCACGACCGCATTGCCGGAGACCGAGATCACGCCATTTGTGCCAGTAGTATGCGAGTTCACGTAGCTATTATTGCTCCAACCGCCACCGATACCGGACGCGCACATACTGATTGCGGTGACATCCGCATTCCCATTGATCGTCAGACGACCATCTTTCCCCGTTCCATACGAGCCGTAATTCGCGGGCACTCCACCGCCAATACCTGCTCCCAATCTTGAGCTTACTTTCACCGTCACATTCTCAGTGATCAGCACTTCACCGGACTGACCCGTACCGTAAACACCATCAGAAATCGTTTCACCAGAACCGATGCCCGCACCGTAAACAGAACTCGCGGTCACATTTGCCGCACCGCCCAGAGTGATTTTTCCGCCTTCGCCAGTACCATTTGCACCATAGCCGCCGCCGATGCCTGCACCATGACTTCCGCCGGTTGCCGTAACGATGGCATTGCCCTCAATAGTAATTTTTCCGTTCTGCCCGGTACCAGCACCATATGAGCTACGACCACCTCCGATACCCGCACCATCACTGCCGCCGGTTGCCGTAACCTTGCCACCGGAAATACAGATTGATTCTCCTTTACCGGTTCCCGCGCCGTTAGAAGCACCGCCGATGCCCGCGGCATTTTCACCGCCACGTGCATCCACCGTACCACTCAGGATCGTGATATTGCCTCCACTTGCATAGACAACATTGCCGCTTGCAGACCCGCCGATGCCTGCGCTATACTCGCCGCCCCCCGCCGTTAAAGCGCCGGAAGCCGAGATGGCGGAAATGGTCACAGTTGCGCCCGCGGGAACGGAAAGTCCCGCAGCGTATTCACCGCTCTTTAGCATCACTCGCCCTGCCAGCTTCAGGTCGACAGTCGCGCCCGTTGCGATGGAAAACGCACAAGCACCAGAAATGCCGCTGGCGTCGATGACGACATCATTCATCGTGATCTCGTGCGTACCGCCCGTCACGCTGATGGTATTGGTGAGGTAAGCCTTATCGCTCTGCTTGATCGTGTACGCGCCGGTAAACGGGGTTTCGTTCCCGCCGCCCTGCTTGTAGCCTGTGGCGGAAATGACAATGCTACCCTTTGACAGATCCAGTGTGACCGTTTGTGCCACCGGCGCATCGGTGCCCTCCGCGCCTGTGTCTGCCAACATGGCCGTCTCTTCATCCGCCGCCAGAGCCTGTACGGCGGTCATGGAGAACACCATCGCCATGCTGAGCAGCAGCGAAATGAGTTTCTTCATCTGGTTTCTCTCCTTTTTTGTTGTTTTTATCATCCCGGCGGCAGCGCTGCCGCAGAATGTTGGGTCAAGCCGCCCTTATCGGGCGGACACCTTGACGAGCACCGACAGAACGCTGCCGGTGGGCGCGCCCTTTGCGTCAAGCCAGAACAGCTTGAGCGTGAGCACCTCTGCGCTGTTGACCGCGCCCCACGTCACGGTCGTTTCTTCGCCTTGGTTCACCGTCGCTTGTCCGACTGCCAGCTGCCTGCCATCCGCGCTGAAGAGCGCCGCAACGCAGCTATCGCCCTCCGGCGCGTTCACCGTGACTGAGTTTTTTCCGATGTTCACGATCGTGTCATTTGGCGCATCGGTGACCGTAACGGCATAGGTCGAGAAATGCGACAGCGTCAGCACAGCGTTCCCGTCGCGGTACGCCACGTCAATGGCTTCTTTCGTGTTGTTCTCGGCAAGATACCACGCCTGCAGCACGCCCTGCTTCGTCCATGTGAACGGGACGGAGATGGTCACCTTGCCGTCAAAATTGTGAATTTCCGTTCCGTTTGCTGTCAGGCTCACATCAAGCACCATGCCCTGTTCGATATCGCCGATGATCGCGGTCTGCCCCTCATTCAGTGCATCGCCGGTGCTGACATGCAGCTGAATATCAGCGCTGTTCACCATCTCGATGACCGACTGCATCGCAGTCTTGTCCAGTGTGACCACCGCGTCCGCCATCTTGATTGACAATGCCTCCACTTTCAAATCAAGGACATTGTTCACGGCGCTGACGGGCAGGATCACGTCGCGAGGAGCATCTTTCAACTTGGACAGGTCAATCTGTACCGTGCCGCTTTTTTTGAGCTGCTCTTCGAGCACGGCTTGATCGACTGACTCGATCTTCACCGTGCCGTCGTCCGCTTTGGTATAGTAAGCGGAGTTGTCCTCCGTCTTATCGCCGATGCGCTTCCACTGGGCGGTGTAGATCGTCGTCTTGCCCATGTGAAGCTGTCCGTCGTCGAACAGTTCGGAAAGCTTGTTCAGTTCCGTTAAATTGTAAACCGTACCGTCAGGACCCTTGTAGCCCGTCAACTCAAAGCCGTCGCGGTGGAACACGGCCTTGAGCTCGTCCGCGTTCATGTAGCGCCAGCTCGCCTGATTCGGCAGAAGGACAATGGCGTCGCTGTAGCGCGCACCGTGCGCCGTTACCGCGCCGTTGCCGTCGAGGAAGATCATTCCCTCGTCGTTTGACACATAGCGCGCGGTCAGTGTCTTTTCGGAGCCGGTGATCTCCTCACCCGGCAGGTACCAGACGGTCGTCCGCGAGTTATTCTCGTCTACCGTGACGCTCCAGCCGATGAAGCGGTACGTCTCCGTATCCGGCAGGTCCGGTGCCACATCACCCACTTGGAACGTGACCGGATCAGAGAGGTCCATGCGCACATAGTGCTCGTCATTGTAGGTGCCGACGCGCGTGGCGGTCTCCTTTGACTCTCCCGCAAGGAAAGCACACTCAGCATCCAGCACGCCGACATCCATCGCGGGTGCATCCCCGCCGCCGATCAGCGTGACGGGCGCACCCAGATGCAGTGTGCCGCCGGCCTTAATCGCGGGTGCATTCTCGCCGCCGGTCAGCGTCGGTTTCGGCGGTGTCAGCGTTCCGCCGCCCCAAATGCGGATATTCATATCCCCCGTCACAGAAATCGCAGGGAGGCTATCCGTGCCGGTCAGGTCCGTCCCCACCGCCAGAGTAAGGTTCCCGTCCAGCGTGATCGGTCCGCTCGAGTAGTTTTTGTAGAGATTCATCTGCGCCTCGTCGCTATAGTACCCATTGTAGCCGTCCGGGTAATACATCCAGCCAAGCGCATCGCTGCCGTGGACCCGGTTTGCCGTATAGGTCACACCGCCCACGGTAAGCTTTCCGACCTCGTACTGCGCGGTGAAGCTCAGCGCGGTCGGTATCTTGATTGTATCTCCGGCGGCATAGGTCGTTCCGTCGCTGCCCAACCAGTCTTTGAAGATATAGCCCGCCCTGCTGGATTCCGGCAGGGTGTACGTCTCCCCCTCGGCAACGGCCGTGTACTGCTCGGAATAGGTATAGCGGTCGCCGTCGAAGTACCCGTAGTCCTTCAGCACTACGCCGATCTGCCCGTCGCTCTCCCACACAGCGTAGAGGTCCGCCTCAAACTCGTAGTTATACTCAAAGCAATACGCCGTACTGCTCGCCGCCGCATAGTCGATCGTCGTGGAATTCTCCGTCTTCGACCAGCCGAGCAGTCGCTTATCGCCGTTCGTGAAGGTATTCATGTACGCGCCGAGGTCGAAGTCGTTGGCCTTCGAGGTCGCAATGAATGTGTCCTTATTATCAGCCGTCACACCGCCATTGCCGTGCAGCGTCAGTACGCGCTCCCGCATCTCATAGGAGATGTAGGCTCTATTATCATAGGTGTCGTCCGTGATCGGCACTGCGTTTTCCTTGTCCTTGCCGCCGCGGATTAGATAGGTCTGGTAGCGATCCTTGATCATTTTGCCATAGGAGAGCGCATACGGGGCTCCCGCCGCCTCGAAAAAGCTGTTACGGCCGATGTTCACATAGAGTTCGCCTGTTACCTTGACCGCAGGGGCATTTTCGCTGGTAACACTCAGCTTGCCATTTGGCTGTATCACCAGTCTTTTCTCTGCGATCAGGGCGCTGCCCTCGCTTGCAGTAACAATCAGACTGTCCGTGGTTGAGCCGTTCATCCACAGCGACTTTTTACTGTTGATACTTCCGTTCACCACAGACTGTCCGCTGCTTGTCACCGACAGATCGATATCCGACGCGATACTGCCGCACTGATAGTTTTTCAGCGACAAGAAGCCGTGGTCATTGTTGGCATCATAGTCATAAACCCAGCTGCTGCCCCTGCATTCCTGCGTGGCATCATATGTTTTTCCGTCGATGGTGATATACTTTCCGCTCGGTGTGATCTTCTCCCACTGGGCATAGAGGATCGTCTGAGCACCCATGTCCTCCGTTACGAAGATCTTATCATACGGATACGACTTGCCCGAACCGTCCTTCTCGGTGTTGTAGCCGGTCATCGTATAGCCTTCCATTGCAAATCGCGGGCAGACGTAATTTGAATCGCTCTCTGAAAAACTTGCCCACCGGCGAGTTACAGTACACTGAGCGCCGTTCACTGTATCCGTCTTCGTACCGCCGTTGCCGTCGAAGATGATAATGTTGCGCGCATTATAAAACAGTATTCTGCCAAAGCGCGTGCCGGATGGCACCGAGACCGTTTCACCGGGGAAGTAAGGCTCGTTGGTATCGCTCTTCCGCCAGAGTCCCATTTTGTTTTGCTCCACTTCCGGCAGCCTTACCGTTCCATCCGCAGACATGGCAATGCTGCTGTAGCCCGCCTTGGTGGCATGTGCGCCGTCATAGCTGCCCTGAAGAATCACATAGTTGCCGTCCGGTACTTTAAGCCAGACGGCGTAGAGCGTTCCATAATCCGTCGACTTCAGATGTCCGGTCGTATCCGTGACAAGTTTCTCACCTTTCTGATCCGCCGCCCAGCCGACAAGGGCATAGCCTTCATTTTCGAATGCGTACTGGTTCAGATCAGGGAGCGCATTCATGTCGTAGGTGATCGTGATCGTATCGTCTGCGCCCAGCTTAGCGCCGTTGCCGTCCAGCGTGAGCGTCTGGTCAATGGCATATGTCGTCAGCGTCTTTCCGCCATCTGTGATATCAAAGCCGATGCCCTTCATGCAGTCGATCACAGCGCCCTCGCGCACGGCAGGATCACCCTTGATCGTCACATTGGGCGACGCGAGCATCAGATAGGCCGCGTCCACGCCGGCGGCGTTCTCCGCCTCAATGTCATAGTAAGCGTTGGAGCTGGTCATCACGACATCCGTTGCCCGGAGCGCCGGCACACCGGTCGTCCTGACGCGCAGCGTCGGCGTCGTCTCTGATCCCGAGCGCCTCAGATTCAAGGTCCCCGCCGCTTCGACCTGTCCCACGGTCGCATCACTGCTGAACAGGAGCATCAGATCGCCTTCATAAGCGATGCCGCCGCCCTGATAACCACCTGCATCCGAAACGGTCAGCTGACCGTCTCTGGGATTTTCCGCAGTTTCGCCCCCCTGAAATAGGACACTCCAGCCGGTACCGGTGCTGAAATCGTCCAGATCGACAAGGGCCGACATATCGCTGCCGTCGACGATAAAGCGCGCGCCGTTTTTGAGCTGCTGCAGCGGTGACCACTGGGCATAGAGGATCTGCACAGAAGACATATCCACCGTAATTTTGATATTTCTGGTCGGATAGGCCGTGCCTTTGCCGTCCGCCTGCGTGTTAAATCCAGTCAGGATATAGCCGGGACGCCGGAAAGTCTGTCCGGCGACCGTGTCACCATCACGGTAGTTGAACGGTCCGTATTTATTCATGACGTACACCGTTCCGTCCCCGGTACGCCTCGTTCCGGTGCCGCCGTTGCCGTCAAAAATCGTCTGATGATACCCTTCCCTCTTTGTAATGGGGGAAATGTAAAACTCCATCCCGCTGTCGGGCGTATACGCTTCGCCCTCGTAGCAGATCAGGCTGCTGTTGGCGCTGCTGCGCCAAAGCCAGAGGTCTGCCTGCATCGACGTACTGTCTTTTTGCAGGGTGGGCATCTTGAAATCGTCTGTCAGCTCCACGCTGTACAGGTTATCCGCCAAAAGGGTCGCGCCTTCGATGATCCCGTAGCCGTTGGTCTTGAAGAGCACGTACTGCTCGTATTGCGGCGCTGAGGCCCAGACGGCGTAAAGCGCTTTGTACGTGCCTTTCAGATGCCCCGTTGCATCCGCGGCGATCTTCGTGCCCTCCTTGTCGACCGCCCAGCCGCGGAAGATATAATTCTCTTTTTTAAATGTAAACTGGCTCAGGTCCAGCGAGCCATTTTCGGGATAGTCGACGGTGACGGCATCGGCCTCACCGTACTTGCCGCCGTTGCCGTAAAGTGTCACACTCTTCGGATAGGTATACAGTGCCGAAATCGTACCATCGGAATTGCGATTGGTCTGGAGTCTCGCTTTCTCTCCGCACGTAATTTCGGTATCATTGGAAACCGCGGGACTGCCTTCGATCCTCACATCGTCAGAATTCAAATACAAAGACTTCGCCTGGATCGCATTGGTCTTCCCAGAAACGATCTTATAGTTTCCCGCTGCCCCCGCCAGCGTGACGCTCTCTGCGCGAATCGCGGTGTCATCGCTCTCATAAACTTTAGCATAATCGCCGTTTGCCGTAAGCGTCAGCGCGCCGCTCACTTCGATCCGCTTCGTGCTGACCGCGTTATCGAAAATAATGTTCACATTCTCGCGCTTGCAGATGATGCTGCCGCCGTTGTAGTCTTTCGTCAAATGCAGCACACTCACGCCATCGACACTCTGATACGTCCAGCCCGTGCCGCTGCACTCAGTTGTACTATCCAGCAGATCACTCTTATCCTCGCCACCGATCACCAGCGATACATTGTCCTCAAGATGATACTCCTTTGCCCACTGGGCATAGAGGATCTGAACTGCCGGCATGTCCGCCGTGATCGTAAATGCGCTCCCGATCGGATAAAATGTGCCGCCGTTGCCGTCTTGCTGGGTGCTAAAGCCCATCAGGGTATAGCCGGGGCGCACAAACGTATGTCCGGCGACCGTGTTGCCGTCGCGATAAGAAGACGATATCCTATTAACGGTGTATGCAGTACCATTGCTATAAATCGTCCCGGTTCCGCCGTTGCCGTCAAAAATGATCTCATGAGATCCGTTTCCGCCCCAAACAGGGATAAGGTCAATCCACATTCCATTCTTGGGGGTAAACGCTTCTCCCTCATAGTACAGGTCGTTATTGCTGGACCAGAGCCAAAGATTTGCTGTGGCCCAGCTGTTCTTTTGCAACGTCGGCATCTGGAAATTTTCCGTCAGTTCCACGCAGTAGAAGCCGTTGGTATCGCTTACTGCACCGGCAATCGTACCATAGCCCGAGGTATTGAAAATCGCATAGTTTCCGCCTTCCGGTATTTTAAACCAGACAGCATAGAACGTTTTGTCACCTGCGCCGCCAATGGTAAGATTGCGATCCGCAAACCAGCCATTTCCATTGCCACTTGCATCTTCCGACCAACCGACAAGGAGATAGCCATCCCGTGTAAACGGATAGTTCCTCATTTCAAGCGTGTCCCCCGCAGAATAGGAGATTTTCACCTCATTTTCGTTCCCCAGCGTACCGCCGTTGCCGTTAAGCGTAACGGTGTACTCCGTCTTCTTGCCCTCGTCCGTGCCGGTGTCTGTTTCCTCCCTCGCCTGCGCAGGGATCAGCGTGAGCAGCATCACCAGGATCATATTCAGACTGAGCAACCGTATTTTTCGACTGTACATATTATTGTTCTCCCTCTTTTGTATCGCGTTTATCAAGCAATGCCAGCGCCAGATAGAAATACGGCGCCGTCATGATCATACTGAATCCAAAAAACGCCTGTACCGAATAGCAAAACAGCATCGTTCCCAAAACAGCGGTGACTGCATCCTGACCGCTGCCGCAGACCCACTTTTTTGCCGCCGCGATCAATGCGCCAAGATAGCTTGCCAGCGCCAAAATTCCTTGATGATACAGAATATTCAGATACTCGTTGTGCGCAATGTCGATCCGTGCAACGATTGTGCCTCCCAGCACTTCATCGTAGCGCGAAAACGCTTCGATATCACTGTAGAGCATCGTATCTGGCCCCGTGCCGAAAAGCAGATGTTCCGGCACTCTTTGCAGCACACTTTTCCAGATGTGGAGCCGACCTGAGCCAAAGCCACCCTCCGCATTGCCGTGCAGAATCGCATGCAGTTCGTGGAACATACCGCCCAGGTCCGCAAAGTACACCACCGCAAGCATTGCCAATGCAACAGTCAGAAGTGCCATTGCCAAAGTGCGCCGCAATCTTTTCTCCATCGGCGCAATGACGGCGACGCTGACTGCTGCCCCGCCGAATACGCCGACAAATCCCGCCAGAACATCCATCTTGATGAGCACAAACAGCGCTAAGGTCAGCGGCGCAAGCAAATAAAAGCGCTGACGATCTCCGCTCCTCAAAATTGTCGCCCAGCACGCAGGGATCATCATGCATAGAAACGCCGCCACAAGGTCGACATTTCCGATCGTACCAAGATAGGCTCCGGAATAAGCCTTATAGGCATCCGCGTAGTTATATCCGGCTGGATAAAGCCCAAAAGGATTCCCGCCATACAGCTGTATAATGCAGATCACGCAGAAACCGCTCACGGATAGCGCCATTGCCGCAATCAGTACTTTGTCAGCCTTTCCATAGGCGCGCACGAAGAAAAAGCAGGCACAATAGATCGTGATCGTCAGCGCTCCTTCATAGCGGCCGACTCCAATGACCGTATCCGGAAAATACGGTGATAGCAGCGCGGAGATCCACGTTAGCAACAGATAGATCGCCAGCAGACGCCGTGTCCAGCTCGTCCGCTTCAGCGCTGAACGTATATCTCTGTGCAGTCCGCCAACAATTGCCGTCTCCGCCAGCAACAGCAGCATGATCGCCGCATAGCCGCCGCAGAGGAGCAAGAACGCCTGGTATTTTTCCTCCGCGATCCCGCCGAATCCTTGTCTTCCAGGGTAAAGCAAAAATACCGTGACCATCAGGATCAGATAGATTTCTGTGACCTGTTCAAATATATTGCTTGTCCGCGTTTTCTTTGTCATACCCCACGTCCCGTTTTCATTTCGAAAGCTCAAACAGCATCTGCTCAAACCAACTCAATTTTTACTTTATCCCGCGAAAAAGCAGAAAACAATATGCTCGCTGCATAGTACCGGCATTTCGTTTCGCGCCATTCGGCACACATTATCTTTATAAAAAGGTACCGCAGGGGCAATCCCCTGCGGTACTTTGTCTCGTAATATGCTGGTCTGTTCGTCATTCCGAGGCGAGAAAGGCGCTCAGTTCTCCTCTTGAGGAACTTTTATTTTGCCAGTTCCGCAAAGCGCATCAGCATCGTGGCAACCTGCGCGCGGGTGGCGCTGCCCTGCGGATTCAGCTTGCCGTCCATGCCGCCGATCAGGCCGGTGGACACTGCCCACCGCATCGCCTCGACCGCGTAGTTGCTGACGCTGTTCGCATCGGCAAACACGCTCAGATCAGCGGTCGCAGGGCCCTTGACCATACCCTTGCTGACAGCGTAGCGGTACAGCATCGCCGCAAGCTGCTCGCGGGTGATCGTGCCGTTCGGCATCGTGCCGTCGGACACGCCGTTTGCGATGGCCCACTGCTGTGCCACTGCATACCACTCGCCGCTGGACGCGGTGTTCACGTCGCTCATGCGGGCGAGGATGGTCCAGATCATCGCGCGGGAGGTCGCAAGATTCGGCTCAAAGCCCTTGCCGGTGCCGTTCATCAGGCCGTTCACCGTCACATACTCGACGGCGCTGTAATACCAGTCGCCCGGCTTCACATCGTCATAGGGATTGACGAACGCATTCGCTTCACCGAATTCAGACTTGATCGTGACCTTGCCCTCGGGCATCACGAAGCTGAACTTGCCGTTGCCGAGATCCGTCAGCGGCAGGGAGTTGCCATTCTGGTCGATGACCTCGAGCGACTTGAGCTCTTGATCCTTGTCGGGCGTGACCGTGATCGTCACCGTAGCGCCCTTGGCCGCATACGAGGGCGAGACGCTGATCTTGCCGTTTTCCGTGCGATCCACGCTGACCGCATTGCCGGTGGGACCGACATAGCTCGGACGTGCGCTTACGGTCAGCGTACCGGTTTGCGCGCTCAGCTCATAATTTGCGCTCGCCGCGGGCTCCGTCTCAAAACCGATCACATAGGTGCCGGCCTGCTTCATCGGGTCGACATTCGCGTCGTGTACCAGCTTGAGCGTCGGCACCGGCGTCAGCTTATCATTGCCGACAAGGCCGGAGACGGTGTAGGTCAGCTCAGGCTGCTTGTCGCCGATGTAGGCGGTCTTGTCCGCTGCCTTGACGGTCAGCGTGCGCTTGGCGATGTTGACCGGGATCTCCCACACGGCGGGAGCGTATTCCTCCGTCTCGGCGGCGGTGACAACGATAGTCGCCTCGCCCGCGCCGGTCGCGGTGAATTTGCCGTTCTTATACTCGATGCTGCCGCTCTTGACCTTATAAGTCAGTTCGGTCTTCGCGCCGCTCACGTTCGGGGTGAAGCTTTCGCCGTAGACCGTATCGATCGCATCGGCGCTCAGGGTCTGCGCCGTCTTATTGAGCACCGTGACGGTGACGATAAGCTTGAAATTCTGATAGTTCGTGCTGCTGACGGGGATGGTGATGGTGCCCTTCTTGTCGACCTTCGCCTTATCCGCCGCAAGCTTGACGCGCAGCGTATTGCCCTCGATCGCGGGAGCGTCGGCGAAGATCTTATCGTTATTGGTGGTGTCGATCGTGCCAAAGGTATAGCCCTCAGGCAGATTCAGTGCCTTGAGGTTCAGTGTGGCAGTGTTGCCGTACTTTGCCTCCATATTGGCAGCAACCTTCTCGTGAGACGCCTTGGCAATCGTGACCTTGCCGCTCTCAAACACTCTGTTTTTCAGCGTGTAGTTCTTCACGGTATTTTCGAGGGTCACGGTGACAATAACGTCCTTATTCTCGCCAGCGTTGGCATCATCCATCATGCCGGTCGCGGTGTAGTCCGCCAGGCTCTCACCATTCTGAAGGCCAGCAAACGTCACGGACTCAACCGTTACATTTTTCTGCCCGTTATAGGCACGATTCTCAAGCGCAACGTTCTTGATCGTCAGTTCGGCGGGCGTGATGGTCCACGTCTTGGTCACAGTGCCCGTGTAGTTGCCCTTACCGGTGACGGTTACGGTGTAGGTGTCAGCATTCTGACCTCTTGTACCCGTGATCGTGTAGTCATTGGCGGTCAGCAGATCGCCATCCTTGACTTCATAATTCACCGCCTGCTCTGCACCAGTATAAGTGTAGGTGCCGGAAACGATCAGCATATCGCTGGTCAGCGACTTTTGGCCAATCGTAAATGTTGTTTTACCGGTGTAGATATCCGTCGCGGTCTCATAACGAGCCGTCACGGTGTAGGTACCGGCATTGGTCGGCGTTGTTTCGACATTCTGATTATTGCTGTCCGTATAAGTGTAGCTCGCAGTCACCTTATTACCGTCCAGTGTCGCAGAAGGATTGAGCTTGCCGCTTTCACTATAGGTGAAGTTCGCCTGTGCAACGTCTAACTCACCAGCGTGCAGTTTCTTGTTCTTGACCGTAAACGTGTGGCTTGCCGTCGCCGTGCCGCATGTGGCCGTGACCGTGTAAGGCTGATCAGCCTTTGCCCCCTCAGCAATGCCTACAGTCGCCGTCGCATCATTGAAAGTAACCTTTTCATCACCGGATGCCATTTCATAGGTAACTTTCGCATCATTCATTGCAAAGCCGTACTGGTCCTTCACCGTGGCCGTGTAGGTCTTGGTGTTCGGCGTATCGCCGGTCGGGATAACAATATCATCGCCGGTGGGATTGCTGGTCAGGACGATTGAGGTCGGCTCGGCACTTGCGAGAGTAAAGGTCACATCTGTGCACTGTTCAGTATTGTCATACTTAGCGGTAAAGGTGATCTTAACGCTCTCCTTATCGCGCTGCTCGTCGCCGAAACGCGCAAGCATCTTTGCAGTGTTGATATTTGCGACATAGCTGCTAAAGTCATTCGATTCGCTCGCCTGAGTAAACTTGACCCCGTCAATAGCAGTCCACTGAACAGCTTCGCTCAATCTAATGGAATCGCCATACTGATCCTTAATCTCGCTGATTGTCAGATTGATCGCCATCGCTTCGGTCCCTGCGGGGACAACAAAGTTATTCGTTGCATCAGCTGCTGCAACCGTCATGCTCGTCACCACAGACGCAGCGCGCTTGACATCAACATCTTTAGCCCCGAACACTTCCGGATTTGCGCTGCTCGCAGCCCGAACATAGAAGCTGTTGTTATCATTCACGCCAACATGATCTTTGGCGGCGTTCGTTACAGTGACCTTACCGCTCTGATCAATCGAAACGCCCGTAACCGGTTCTGTAATTCCATTTCTGATAATGCTCCAAGTAACGCTCGGATCACTAATATCAGCGCCGTACTGATCCTTTGCCGCTACAGTGAACTGTGCGGTCGCATCTTCGGTCGCACTCTTGTCCGGAACGATGATTTCACCAACTCCAGAGACCTCAATTTCTGCAATCTTAGAACTATCGCGTTTGATGGTAATCTCTTTCGTGTCGGTCGCTTCACCGCACTTTGCGGTGGCAACGAAGACCATACCATCAGTATTGGTGATCGTGTTCTTGGCGGCGTTCGTCACGGTGACAACACCAGTTGTCTCATTGATGGAAATGCCCTCGACTTCGGGGCTAATGCTCCACGTAACGGAAGGACTTTCAATCGTCGCGTCGTACTGGTCAGTGACCGTAACAGTGTAGCTTGCAGACGCGTCTACAGTGGCTCCGTTTGCGGGAACCAGCAGTTCCGTCGTTTTGCCGCTGATTTCAACCTTTGCGGCATTTGCGGTCGCGCGGGCGACGGTCAGCGTTTCTGTACCATAGATTGCATCTGTATAGGCCGCCTTGACGGTAAAGCTCTGGCTCTCATCACCCGTGACATACCCTTTCGCATCAGCCGAAACTGTCACAAGGCCATTCTGGTCGACGGAAACGCCCTTATCGGACGGCTCGACGCTCCACGTGACGGTTGCATCAGTCTTCCGCTCATCATACTGGTCTTTGACTGCGGCGAAGAACTGCGAAGAACTGGTCTCCGTCTCCGTCTCCGTCGGAACGGTCAACTGCAAGTTTGCAGATGTGACAGTGACCGTGTAGGTCTCGGCCGCGCGTGCGACCTCGAGCGTTGCATTTGCGCTGCCAGTCGCCGTGGCGCCATCGCCCGTGGCGGTGATGGTATAATTGCCCGCCTTGGCGTTCTTGGCAACGGTGATCACACCGGCGTTGCCGATACTGACGCCGCTGTTCGCCGGAGCAACCGTCCAGTTGACCTTGTCGGTCAGGTTCGTGCCCTGCGCGGAGGTCGCCGCGGCGGTGACGGTCGCACCGTCGGCGCCGTTGACAGTGACGGAATCCTTATCCAATGTAACAGCGTTCAGCGTGGGGGTAACACCGTTGATAGTGATAGAACCATCCTTAGTCGTAGGCAGAACAGTAGAATCACCATTAAATACCGTTTTAATGCAGACAAGTTTCAGTGGCAGCTCTTGAGATTCGAGATCTTCTTTTGCTGTAAACGTTATCTTCCAATAGGTGCCATTCCCTGTCATTTTCGCAGGATCACTATTCATATCCGTGGCTGTCACTGCAACGCCAACGCACATTTCATCGTAGTTCTGATTACCATTGGCGTCCTGTGCATCTTTCTCAGCTCGGATAGTAGCTGAAACCGTTCCACTTTCAGCCTCAATTGCTGACTTTGCAGCTGTATAAGCGCTTCCTGGTGCCCATTTCTTATATGTCAGCACATCTGAATCGTAATATACATAAAAGGTCAATGCACTCCAACCATCAGCATTTCCCAATCCAGAAATATCAATATCAACGGTGACATCTTGTCCTTTTTCCTCTGTGACGGTTGCTGTTTCATTCGATACAGACACAACAAAGTTTTCTTCTGCATCCGCTGGAATTGCCATAAAACTCAGCATCATTACTATAGTTAAAAGTAGCGACACTGCTCTTTTTACTTTCGTCATTGCGTTTTCCTCTTTCAAAATACATCTTTACCCACTGCTTTTTGGAGAATCAAAAGTGCATCATTTGCAGTTACAAATGCATCTTTGTCTACGTTTGCAGCAGTTTTCATAATGCTCGTTACTTTAACGTCAATGTTGTCGATGCGCAAAGAAGTCCTATTTACCGCAATTTGCATCGTATATAACGCATCATTTGCAGTCCATTTTCCATCATCATCCACATCGCCCAGCGTGTACTTCTTGTCGTACTCAAAGCTCGCGACCTGACTTTGCGCAAATGCCGTGCCGCCGCCCACGAGGTAGACGTAGTACTTGCCCTTGGTCAGCTCCTTGGGGTAGGCGGTGAAATCCACGCCCGTCTCCGTTGCCGCCATCTGGTCGATGTAGGCGATGTTGTCCGCCGTCGGCACGCCCGGCGCGCTGCCGTCCGCACCGCCCTTGAGCACCAGCAGCAGATACTGCTGATTTTCCGTCAGATTTTCAGCTTTCACGTCGAACTTGACCGCGTTGGCGTAATAATCGCCCGAAATGCTCGTGTCAGTTCCAGCAGGAATTGAACTCCCGCTTGCGTCTTTCGGTGTCAGCGTCACACTGCCGGTAATATTGTAGATGCCGCCTTTGACGGGTTCGCCGTCCGCCGCCAGCGCGCCCACGCACAGCAGTGCCGACAGGATCGCCCCCAGCAGAAGCGACCGCAATAGTCTCTTCATACAGTTCCTCCTTTTTCTATGTCAACTTTTTGCTCACTTCGCGTAACGCACAAAGATTGCCGCGACCTCCGCGCGCGTGGCCGTCGCCGTCGGGCTGACGGTGGTCTGGCTCGTGCCGTTGACCACGCCGTTGTAGATCGCCCAGTACATCGCAGTCTTTGCCCACGGCGCGATCGCGCCGCTGTCGGTAAACTGGCTGTCATATGTGGCGGTGAACATCGTCTCCGCGCCGCTCTGCGAACCGCTGTAGCGGAAGAGAATGGTCACGACCTCCTGACGGGTGATCTTGCCGTCGGGGCTGAACGTGTTCGCGCCCGTGCCGTTGACATAGCCCTTTTCCGCCGCCCAGTTCAGCGCATCGCGGTACCACGCATTTTGCGGAACATCGGTGAAACCGGCCGCGGTGTTCGCCGCGGGCTTATCCGCCATGCGGTAGAGCATGGTGACGAACTCCGCGCGCGTCAGCTGGCGGTTCGGCTCGAACTTTCCGCCGCCCACGCCGTTGACATAGCCGAGCTGCGCGGCGCGCTCGATGCTGGCGTAGGCCCAGTGGCTCGCGGGCACGTCGGTAAAGGTCGTGCCGCCGGAGGTGTTCTCTCCGGCCGTGCCGCTGCCGGGAGCGCCGGTCGTGCCGCCCTGCGAGGGCTGGGACGGCTGCGCCGTGCCGGAGCTGACACCGGGAACGTTCGTTGCGATGTCCGCGCCGTTCGCGTCGCTGAACACGCCGTCCTTGAGCGCGAAGCCGGTTTCGCCCGACTTGAGCACCTTGAAGGTAAACACGCCGATCGAGCCGTCGCCCTTCGCCGGTGAGGTCGCCGCCGCGGCGACGATCGCGCCGTCTGCCGCGTCAGGATTGGCGGCCGAGAGCGTACCCTTGAGCACATCGCCCACCGAGGCGCTCACGCAGGTGACGACCGTCTTGTCGAAGGCAAGCGTATACTGCGCAGCGCACAATCCCGGATTGCCGGAGATGTCCACCTTGACCGTGAACGTCTCACCCACCGCGGGCAGCGAGGCCGGTGCGTCGATCTTCAGGCTCGTCCCGGCGGCATAGGCCGGCAGGCTGAGCATAGCGATCATCAGCACCAGCAGCAGGCCGCGCCTGATGAAATTGTGTCTTTTCATTCTCTTCCTCCCCTGTTTTCAATGTTGTTCTGTTCTCCATCCGGAGAACAGAAAGGGTGTACACCCTTTGCCGTTGTATTCATTTTATTTTCCTGCCGCCGAGGCATTTGGCATCGCTTGCAGCGCCGCGCACAGCGGGGAATAATCACCGCCAGCATCCATCAGGAAAACGCGCATTTCGGTGACGTCTTCCTTTGCCGCGGCAGAAAGGGAAAGCTCTCCCACGCCTCCGGTGAGCGTCATCGTTCCCGCAGCAGACAGGCCGACCAGCCGTCCGCCCTGATACAGCGCCAGCATCGGCGTGACCGAAGAAACAGCATGCCCCGAAAAGCGCTGCATATCGGCAACGTCCACCGCGACGGTGTACCGCTTGCCCGACGTGCTCTCGTCGACCGAGCATTTCTTCTCGTCGACCACCGCCGTCACACCGCTCTGCTTTTCAATCGTGGCCGGACGGACATCCACAACGGAAATAGGCGTACTGCTCTCTCCGTAGAGTTTTACCGAGTCGAAATCAAGTTTTTTCCCATCCGTCGCGCCCGAGAACTTGATGACCATCATCTGTTGTTCATCGGCATATGGCAGCGCCGAGGCCCAGGAAACGTGAATTGTGCCGTCTGCATTCTCGATTTGATATTCTGCGATGCTCGATTCGACATCTGCTTTCATCGACGAATCAAAGCACAGATCAAAGTTTCCACCGCAGGTCACGCCCTGGCCCTGCAGCACCACAGCGACCGTCGCTGTGCCGTCATCCTGCAATGCACCGCCGACGATCCAGAGCTTCGGGTCACGGCTGGACGGGGCTGTCACGCTGATCGTGCCGTCCGTGACCGAGGTGTCCAGCGGCTGTGAATTCTCATCGTACAGCCGCACATCCGTCAGCCGGACGGCGGAGTCCGCCTGTTCTTTACTGATGGTTTGCAGCACGATGGTGCACAGATTGCCGTCTGCTATCTCCTTCGTGGAGCTGAACGCAACACTGAGCACACCATCTTTTTTCACGTTGTAGGTCATGACCGCGCCCTTAAGGCTGTCCAGCGCCTGCACCGAACGCACTTGAAAGCACTTCGGATCGTATGTAAACGTGAAACTGCCGCCCGCCGCATGCAGGCCGCCGTCCAGACGGACCGTCACGCCAACGGCCTGATGCTCTGCCGTTTCGCTGCTGCTCAGACCGAGATGCGCCGTCTTTTTCGCCACGCTGCCCGCAATCGCGCTCGCATCCACCAGCACACCATTTGCATTGTACAGCCTGAGCTGCTCGGCTGAAACAGCGCTGCCGCCCGTCGGCGTGTCGGCGGTGATTCGGAACACCAGTTTGCAGAGTACGGTGTCCTTAATCGGTTCTGCCACGCCGGTGAACGTTACGCGGACTGTGCCCTCGTCGGCGCCATTGACAACGCAGTAGATGGAAGGCACTGCCTCCGAGTTAGCCGACACAAGCTCCAGCACTTTACTGTCATAGCGAATGGTAAAGTTTCCGCTGTAAACATCGTCGCTTTTCAGTCCGACGGTCACATCGACCACCTCGCCTTTTGCGCCGCTCACGGTCGAGATCTCGACCGTGCCCGCCGCAAACACCTGCTGCGGCGCAGCGGCTGCTCCGAACAGGAGCAGCACTGCGAGCAGGCAGGATAAAACGTTCTTTTTCATCGCGAGCCCTCCGTCAGTTCAGGCTGTCGATGAGTTTTGCATCGTAACGAAGGATCTTGATCGCGTCGCCCGCATCGACGAAACCGTCTTTGTTGACGTCCGCCGCGCTTTTCTGCTCCGCCGTCAGTTCCGTAAGACCAACCGCCGAGCGCAGGCAGAGCATGGCGTCCGCCGAGTCGATGTAGCCATCGCCGTTCACGTCGCCAAGCTGCGGCGCCGCCGTCACGGTGACGGTGACCTCAGCGGAGTGGTTGCCGTCCACGCTCGTGGCATGGATCTTAGTTGTGCCGACGCTTACTGCCGTGACAATGCCCGTGCGGGAAACCGATGCAATACCCGAATCATCGCTCGTCCAGACAAGCGTTTTAACTGTCGCATCCGCCGGCGTGATAGTTGCCGTCAGCGTGGCCGTACCTCCCATCGGGATCTCATGCTTGCTCTCGGCGAACGAGACGCCGCTCACGCGCACGCGCGCGGGAAGCACCGTAACTGTAGCGCTCACATGGCGATTGCCCGCCGTGGCACTGATGATGCACGTGCCGGGGCCAACTGCCGTGACAAGGCCATTACCGGAAACCGATGCGACATCCGTGTTGCTAGATTTCCAAACGATCTTCCCTGTAAAACTTGCAGGCTGGACGGTCGCCGTCAGCTGCTCGCCCTCTTCATTCATGTAGAGCGTCAGCGAATACTTGTTCAGCTTGATCGAGCTGACCGTCTCCTGCGGCGTTTCCGCCGCTGCCGCCACGGTGATGGGAGCGCTCGTTTCCGAAACGCCGCCGACGCTCGCCGTGACCGTCGCCGTGCCGCCGCCGACCGCCGTGACCTTACCACCCAGTGAGACATAGAGCACCTTGGGGTCAGAGCTCGTCCAGGTGACGACCTTCTGCGAGTTCGTCAGCACCGCGCCGCCTGCAAGCGTATAATTCGCCGTCAGATCAGCGCTTGCGCCGAGCGGAAGCGTCTCAGGCGCACCGGAGATGGATACATCCGATGCACTCAGGCTGTCCTTTGCCAGCACGGTGACGGGGATCTCCTTTTTGACATTGGAATTCCCGTACAGGCTGACTGTCAGCGTTCCTTCTCCAGAGTTTTCTGCCGTCAGGTATCCTGTAGAATAGTCATAACTTGTACAGGATGGTGTACTGATACTATAGGTCGTATAATCGCCGCTCCGGCTCTTTGCATCATAGGCCAAACAGCGCAGATCAAGGAACAAGGATTCCCCTTCGACCATTACAATGCTATTATCCTCATAATCAATATAGAGAACTTCATCATCTGTACTGCCGATATCATAGCGCAAACGGTTGTAGCGCAATTCTCCGTTAGCATCCAGCGTCAAATATGCCGTAGTGCAGAGATAGTATTTGCCATATGCTGGAATTTTAAGCGTCCGATTTGCGCTGTAACTACTAGCTACCTCTTCTCCCGCTGCATTCAGCAATTTGACCTCATATTCACGACTACTGCCGCCAGCTGCATCGTGGTTAATCCGCACGACTTCGTCTGCTTTTCGCGTACCAATACTGAAATAATATTTTCCTTCACCGCAAAATTCTGCCCATTTACCGGCTTCAAGCGTTTGCGCTGTTTGCAGCGTACTGTTAGCGCTGGCCGACAGAACATTATACGTAATAGAGCAATTTGTATAAGGACCGCCAGATGCCTTCACATAGTAGACGCCCGCATCCAGATTCAAAACATCAGTTTGCGTACCTCCACCGCCTTTCAATCCGGTCATAGACGCCGCACTATCCCCTGCCGTTTGGAAATCCTTTTCGCGGTAAATATATACAGTTGTGCCATTCGTCCTCACAAACTGTATCCGCGTACCATCCTCCGGCACAACGATTTTGAACCAGTCCACATCGTTGGATGCACTAAGCGTATAACTGCGCAGCATCCCTTCGTAGAGCGGCGTCGCCTTCTTCCACGTGTCGTTGTTCTCCTCGTCCGTCGCGGGGAGCAGCTCGATGCCGGTCGTGCGGATGTCGGTGCTGACATAGCGGCTGTCCGCCGTCAGCTTGATGTAGTAAACGCCCGCGTCCGTCAGCTTAAAGTACAGATCGCCGAAGCCTTTTGCTTCGTCGCGCCCCCAGCTATTCGCAAATTCACTGTTCCCTTCCTTTATCCCATCTTCCATCAGGACATCCGCGCGATAAAGGAGCACATTCGTCGCCGCAGCGGAGGTCAGGTGCAGCGTCATGTCGTTCTCGGGCACAGTAAAGCAGAACCAATCTGCGTCGGTGGTGCTGGACAGCACGTGCTGGACGTTGCCGACCGGAACGCTTGCCGCAGTCTGCCAGGTGTCGTTGCTCTCGTAGGGATCATCGCCGCCCTCGTCCACGCAGATGCGCAGCGCGGAGCGGGCGTAATCCATAGATGTACGGTTCCAGTCACTGTCATAGTAGTTTTTACTGTTATTTGCCGTGGTATAGATGCGCACCTTATACAGTCCCTGCCGATCGCAGCTGAAGGTGCTGACATGGCGGATGTTGACCTGTGTTCCGGTTTTCACCGCCGTGCCGTCCGGCGCGTAGACATCATAATAGAACATATCGGAATAGTCCGTATTTAGGCCGGTAAAGCTCAGCGTGTAGAGTTTCTTCTCCTCCGCATCTGGAGCAGCCTCAAATGAGAACCAGTCCTCATCGCCGAAGCCGCCGACCATGAACGTCTCGTCCGTGCCAAGGGTCAGGCGTGTCGCCGTCTCCCTCGCGTCGTTCGGCTCGTTCTGATCACCGTCCAGAATCTGAACGCTGAGCTCTCTTGTGCAGCTTACGGGGGTAGTAACACCACTTCTCCCATAATACGCCAAACCGATATAATGCACACCCGCTTCTGCGGCGTGAAAATAAAGCGTGTCGTTGGCACTGACATACGCATACGCCGCGCATGCTCTGGTATCCAACTCCTCTGCCGGATCAAAATACAGGTTGAATCTTTCATCCTTATTGGCGTAATTATATCCGGAAACCGTCAGCGCGATATCCTGCCCCGGCTTTGTCGTAACGACCTTGAAGTAATCAATGTCACTTCCTGCAACGGTGAACTCTGTGCTCTCGCCGTCATGCAGTTCCGTAGCCGTTGCTTTCGTGTCGTTCGGCTCGTTCGTGTCGTTATCCAGCAGTGAAGCGGTAAATGAAAAGAACGCGCGAGAACTATAAGTGAAGAATTTCAGATAATACGTCCCCGCTTCGGCGGTACAGAATACATATTCTGTTGTCTCGGAATCTGGGGAATTGCCGTATGCTTTCTGCACGCCTCCCATCCTGTCGTACAACTGCGCATTGATAGCGCCACGCTGACCCGATATATCCAGAGCAATGTACTGATTCGCCTTTGTTGTCGTAATCGCAAAGAAATCAATATCATCACCGAACAGCACAGCATCCACCTGCTTGTCCGGTTCGATCGGCGTAGCCGTTTCGATTGTATCGTTCGGCTCATGCTCATCATTGTCGTACAACGTAATAGTGAAGGTCACCGTTGTCTGTGTCTGCGCACTAATGCTGAGATAATACGTCCCATTCGCATCTGCCACCCACGACTCGCCAATCATCGTGTCCCCATTAGCTTTGTAGACCCACGTTGACACGCCGTTATACCTTTTATCCAGTTCAACACCGATCTGCTGCCCAACCTTCACGTCTGGAATTGCGTAGTAGTTCTTCCCGGTGTTCAGCGTGGTCGTCACCGGCACGCCGACGGGAACGCTCTGCGCATCCTCTATGGTCGTGCTGCCCGCCACCGTTGTTGTCGTCGTTTCCTCCGCCTGCGCGGACGGAGTAAGCGGGCAAAGTCCCAGCAGCAGACACAGCGTCAGTATCGCTGCAAGGAATCTTCTGTGCTTCTTTTCCACTGATTTCATCCCCCAAACTTAAAATATTTGCGCATTCGTAATTTAAGTATAGAGATATTTTGGGGCAAAACAATATGCTGGTTGGTAAGTATCGGAAGAAAATTTTCAAAAATTTTTCACGCGATTCAGAGGAATCTGAACGGTGTTCTTTCTCAAAACACATCGACAAATACTTAAATCGTGCTGAACAAGCTTGTTTCTCTAAAGCGGCAACAAAAAAGCGGCTGCATAAGCAGCCGCTTCTTTATGATATTTTTTGAAAAGAGAACTCCGGAAAACCGCAGTTTTCCGGAGTTTCGATGACAAAATTAGCGCTTGGAGAACTGAGGCGCGCGACGAGCTGCTTTGAGACCGTACTTCTTGCGCTCCTTCATACGAGGATCGCGCGTGAGGAAGCCGGCCTTCTTCAGGACCGTGCGGTACTCGGGGTTGACCAGCAACAGGGCGCGGGCCACGCCGTGACGCAGAGCGCCGGCCTGACCGGACACGCCGCCGCCCTCGACGGTGGCAACGATGTCGACCTTGCCGAGCTCCTCGGTCGCGGCGAGGGGCTGACGGACAACCATCTTCAGGGTCTCGAGACCGAAATACTCGTCGATGTCGCGGCCGTTGATGGTGATAGCGCCGGTGCCGTTCTGGAAGAGGCGAACGCGGGCGACGGAGGACTTTCTACGGCCGGTGCCGTACAGATAAGGCTTCTTGGACTGATACATTCTTCTCTTCCTCCTTAGACTTCGTAGGCTTCGGGCTTCTGGGCCTGCTGCTCGTGGGTGTCACCAGCGTAGATGTGCAGGCGCTTCAGGGAGTCCTTGGTCACGGTGTTGCGGGGCATCATGCCGCGCACGGCCACGCGCATCGCAAGCTCGGGCTTCTCCTGCATGAGGATGCGATACTTGGTCTCCTTCAGACCGCCGATCCAGCCGGAGTGCGTACGATAGTACTTCTGCTCCATCTTGTTGCCGGTGAGGATGGCCTTGGAAGCGTTGATGATGATGACGTTGTCGCCGCAGTCGGCGTGCGGGGTGTAGGTGACTTTGCGCTTGCCGCGGAGCAGATCAGCCGCAGCAACGGCGGTCTTGCCCATGGGCTTGCCGGCAGCATCGATGACGTACCACTTACGCTCGATGTTGCCCTTGTTCGCCATAAAAGTGGACATGGTGTGTTTCCTCCATATTGATCTATGAATGAAAGCTTGTGCTTTACATTTTTGTTGTCCCTTGGTAAAATCGGAACGAGTTTATTTATAGCATTTGGGCGCGAGAATGTCAACACCATTTTAATTTATCGCAAGCAATGCTCGTAAATCCTCTCGTTTTCTTTGATTATCTTTCAATTTCTCAAATCGCAAAATCGAAATTCTTTTATTTTTCGCAAGGAGCTGTACCTATGCAGGAAATCTTGGGCCTCGTGCGCCGCTGTGTTACGGACTACGACATGATCCAGGAGGGCGAGACGGTCGCCGTCGGCGTCTCCGGCGGCAAGGACTCGCTCGTCACGCTCACCGCGCTCGCGCGCCTTTCCAAATTCTACCAGAAGCCGTTCAAGGTCGTGGCCATCACGGTCGAAACAGGTGTGCCGGGCATGAGCTTTGATGCCGTGGCCGACTATTGCGCGGCGCTCGGTGTCGAGTACATCCGCGTGAACGTGCCGATCTACGAGATCGTGTTTTTGGAGCGTAAGGAGAAAAATCCCTGCTCGCTGTGCGCCAAGCTCCGCCGCGGTGCGCTTTCGACCGCGATGAACGAGCACGGCATCAAAACGATCGCGCTCGGCCACCACTACGACGACGCGGTCGAAACACTTTTGATGAATCTCCTCTTTGAGGGCCGCATCGGCTGCTTCCAGCCCGTGACATACCTGAGCCGCTCGGACGTGACGCAGATCCGCCCGCTGCTCTATGTGAAGGAGCAGCAGGTGCGCAATGTCGCGGCAAAGCTCGATCTTCCCATCGTGCACAATCCCTGCCCTGCCAACGGTGAAACGCGCCGTCAGGAGGTCAAAGAGCTCATCGAGTCGCTCTCCGAGCGCTACCCAGACCTCAAGCAGAAGCTCTTTGGCGCGATGCAGCGGTATCCGCTGTACGGCTGGGATACAAAAAATTCGGAAAAGTGACGTCGTCACTTTTCCGAGAATATTTCACTGCGCTTTGTGCCTCGGTTGGCCGCTGAAAGCGGCCAATTCGACACACGCTTCGCGCAAAGTGTTTTTTGCCACGCACATGTCGCGGCAAAAAACGATTAAAATTTTTTCGTGCCTGCAGGCACGAAACTCTGCGAGGCTTTTGTTCTATGTACATTAAATAAACACCAGCCTCAGCAAGATCAGCAGCGCAAGGCCCGGCACGCCGAGGACGGCGATGACGAGGGCGTTGAAGAGATTCAGCCCCAGCGAAAGCTTGGCGAGCACGCCGAGCGCGCTTAGAATGCCGAGCAACGCAAAGCCGAGCAGCGTGTTGACGAGCAGCTTGCCCGCGAGCTTCAACGGCGCGGCGAACAGCCTGAGCACCGCGAGCAGCGCAAACACGGCAAACAGGACAAGCAGTATTTTTTCCGTTATCCCCATTTTGCGACCCCCTCGCTGCACGTTTTGTACACGGCTTCGCCGCTGCGCTCCTTGATCTGGCGCAGCAGGTAGTCATAGCGTGAGAGCTCGGCGTTGATCTCATACACGCAGGCGTCGACGAGCTCCGGCGCGCAGACCGCGTTGAAGCGCGCGTACGCCTGCGACAGCGCGACACGCGTGTCGCGCAGCTCGCTGAACAAGTCCTGCATGGATGCATCGCGCGCGACGTCACAGCGCAGCAAATTGACCTTTCGCATGTTTTCGCCCTCCCATACCTCTGCAATGTCAGTGTATGGAAAGTGTGGACAAATATTCCTCTTTTCAAACAAGGAGCCAAGTATGGAGCATGAAGATTATATGCGCGAGGCGCTGTCTCTCGCGCGCGAGGCCGCACAGGAGGGCGAGGTGCCCGTCGGCTGTGTCATCGTCAAAGACGGCGAGATCATCGGCCGAGGCCGCAACCGGCGTGAGGAACTGCAGCGCACCTCCTCGCACGCAGAGATGGAAGCCATCGCACAGGCAAATGAACGTCTGCGCTCCTGGCGGCTCGACGGCTGCACGCTCTACGTGACGCTCGAGCCCTGCCCGATGTGCGCGGGCGCGATCGTCAACGCGCGCATCCCGCGCGTCTACTATGGCGCGCGCGACGAGGCGATGGGCGCCTGCGGCGGCGTGCTGAACCTCTTTATGGAGCGCTTTCCCTTCCGCCCCGCGCTCGTGGGCGGCATTCTGAAAGACGAATGCCGCGCCGTGCTGGCCGATTTTTTCCGCACGCTGCGTTCGTAAAGTGATTTCGCTTTCGTGCGTCATTTGACCGCCGGTCAGGAATTGCTACTGCGTCATTACTGCGTCCGAGATATCGACAGTCTGGCACAGTCTCACACAGTCCCGTGCAAGCTGCAAACGACTGTGGCGCAAGGATTTTCCTTGATTTGCAAGGGTTTCCGGATCTTCTTTCTATTTAACACTTTTGTAACACTTTCCCTCGAACTTTGTTAACATGCGTCCTTTATCTTAATCCTTGCAAGAGACAATAGCTTCTTTTCATCCAATCTTCCATCTTATAAGAAAAGGGACGCCGTGAGGCGTCCTTTTTCGTTATATTCTGATGTAGGATGGCGTCACGGATCAAAGTCCGCCGCCGCGCCGATACCGAGCGCGATGCACGCGCCGCCGGCGTAGAAGAGGATCTCGGCAAGCGTCGGGCGCGCGGCCAAGGCCGCCGCGCAAAGGATGACGCTCATCGTGCTCGCGGGCATCAGCAGCCGCGGCGCGCCGCCGCGGAAAGCAAAGGCCGCAAATTCGAGCAGCAGCACCGTCAGCGCCGCGAGCGCCAGCGTTTCGACATAGTAATGGCGCAGAATCGGGTCCGCCGCGTGCTCGCGGTAGAAGAGGATCAGCGCAAGCACCATCGCGCACACAGGCACGAGCAGCGCAACGCCTGGGAACTCCACCTTGCGGCGCAGCGCGGTCGTAGCGTACAGCAGGCATGCCGCGCCGACTGCCAGAAAAACGGACAGGATCATCGTAAGCGTCGTGCGGAGTGAGAACACCAACGAGCACACCGCCGAGCCGATCAGGGCAAAGCTGCCGAGCACCATCAGCAAGACCGCAAGCGTCGAGCGGTCAAAGGCGAAGTAGAGGTCCATGCTGCCGCACAGCTCGCGCTGAGCGGGATAGCGCCGCGCCATAATGACCGCGATGACCGCTGCGACGACGAGCACCGCAGGCAGCACCATCGTGTTTAAGTCCATCGGGACGGGAAGTCCGTCCGCGTCAAAGCCGACTGCCAGCAGGCGGAGGCGTGCCAGCGCCGCTGCCGCAGAAAAAAGCACCAGCAAAAGCCAATGAAGAATTTTCACAAAACCGAACCCTTTCTTTTTCCGGAATACGGCGCGCTCAGCGCCGGAAAACATCTATTTATTGATGATAGCACACTCATCCCCGTTTGTCCATGAATCATTTTGCGGACAAGTCGGTCATACACTGATAAAAACACTGTCACTTAAGCATCGCGGCCGTGGGCCGCAGGGAGGAACACGCCTTGAAACAGCTTCTTCGCATCACGATATTATTGATCGGCCTCATCTGGATCCTCGCCTGGGCGGCGGCAGGCCGCTTTGACGACACGCCAAACACACAGGACGGCTCGGAATCTCCCCTGCCGAGCGGTGAGATCGCCGCCCCCGGCGAGCGCGACAGCGCAAAAACGCTGCGCGTCCAAATTCAGGGCGAGGTCCAGGAGATGGACATGGGCACATACCTTCTCGGCGTGCTGCGCGCGGAAATGCCCGCCTCGTTTGAGGAGGAGGCGCTCAAGGCACAGGCCATCGCCGCGCGCACCTACACGCTCTATCGCATCCGCGGCGGCGGCAGCGCGAACCACCCTGACGCCGACGCCTGCGACGATCACACCTGCTGCAAGGCGTACATAAATGCCGAACAGGCCGCAGCCAACTGGGGCAGCATGGCCGTCTACTATGAGGAAAAGCTCGCCCGTGCCGTGAGCGAGACGGACGGCGAGGTCATCTTGTATGACGGCGCGCCCATCCTTGCCGTGTTCTTCTCGTCCGCCGACGGCAGCACGCAGGGCGCAGGCGACGTGTGGATGAACGATCTGCCGTATCTCCAAAAGGTCGATAGCCCCGAGACGGAAGAGCTCGTACCGAACTACTACTCGGTCGCAACGTTCACGGCGGCGGAATTCAAATCCCTCGTCCTCGCCGCCAAGCCGGACGCCGACCTCTCCGGCAGCCCCGAGGGATGGATCCGCGATATCGTGCGAAACGACTCGGACTATGTCGCCTCCGTCACGGTCGGCGGCGTCAAGCTGCGCGGCAATGACCTGCGCACGATTCTCTCGCTGCGCTCGCCGTCGTTCACCGTGGAATACAAGGACAATGCCTTTACCTTCCACGTCACAGGCTACGGCCACGGTGTCGGCATGAGCCAGTACGGCGCAAATATCCTCGCCAAGCAGGGCCTTTCCGCCGAGGAAATCGTGCAGCACTATTTTTCGAACATCACCGTCGGCTATTATGACGGCTGAGGCATCGCGGATATTGCAAAGCGGCGGAAAAATTGCTATAATGTTAAGATAAAATACGCAAGGAGGCGGGAGAAATGAAGAGCAAGCGTTTTTTGTGTCTGCTGCTTGTATTGCTGATGGCCTTCTCCCTCACCCCCAGCGAAACGAGGGCCGAGACGACTGTCTATTTCACCGCCGTCAACGACCAACTTTTGCCCGATCTGAGCGATGAGACGATGCCGTTCTGGTCGGGTGGGCGGCTGTATGTCCCCTCCACGGTCATCACCGGCACGGACTTGGGCCTTTTCTACTCCCGCAGCCGCGACAAGAGCACCGCCGTCGTCTACCGGCAGGGCAGCGCACTGACGTTCAACTTCGCCGCCGGCACCGTCGCTGACCAGAACGACCGCCAGTACAGCGGTCCGGCCATCGTGCGCAGCGATGTTGTGTTCCTGCCGCTCGACCTTTTGACGCAGTTTTTCTCGCTCGATTATAGCTACACGCGCGTGACCTATGGTTACCTGGTCCGCGTCAAAAGTGATACGGTCGTGCTTTCCGACGCGAAGTTCATCGACGCCGCGGCTATGTCCATGGAGCAGCGCTACAACGAATATATGAAGACGCACAGCGAGTCGAACGATCCCGGCAACACACCGGATCAGAACACCGACGGCGACCGCGACCTTGTCTGTCTCGCGCTGCGTGTGACGGACGAAGAGAGCGCAAACGCCCTGCTCGACACGCTCGCAAGCAACAACGCGACGGCGACGTTTCTCTTCTCGGAAGAGCAGCTTTCCTCGCTCGGCGATCTGCTGCGCCGTGTCGTCATCAGCGGCAACGCCGCCGCGCTGCGCATCGACGCTTCCGGCGGCAGCTCACGCACGGTCAGCGCGATCGAGCGCGCAAACAACGCGCTATGGGCCGCGTGCAACGAAAAAGCGCGGCTCGTCGCGCTCTACGGCGCGTCGGACAAAACGCTGCGCGCCGTGCGCGCCGCGGGCTACTGCCCCATTGACTTTGACCTGGATTACAGCGGCGGTCTTCCCACCGCGGCGCAGGCCGCCAGCGGCATCGCGCGTCAGGCCCGCTCCGGCGGGTGCATCGCCTATCTCGGCGCTGACACCGCCGTGCAGGCAGATTGGAGCACGCTGCTCTCTCGCCTCCGTTCGTCCTCGCGTCTCATCACGGCGCTCAACGAGCTCGCGGTCACAAAGGACGCGTGACGGTTTTACAAATTGTTCAGGAAACGCGCACAGTTTTGCGTATAATAAACAATAACACAGAAGAAAGACACACGCTTGTGTGAAGGAGGAAACCAGCATGGCACGCAATATTCTTGTCGTGGAGGACGACAATAATATTTCCAACCTCATTAAAATGTATCTCGACAAAGAGGGCTTTGACGTCCGCATCGCCGCCGACGGCGGCAAGGCCGTGGAGGAATTCAAGGAAAAAGAGCCCGACCTCGTGCTGCTCGACGTGATGCTCCCCGTGCTCGACGGCTGGGGCGTGTGCGCCAAGATCCGCGAGACGTCCAAGTGCCCGATCATCATGCTCACCGCCAAGGGCGAGGTCAACGACCGCATCCACGGCCTTGAGATGGGCGCGGACGACTATGTTGTCAAGCCCTTTGAAATGAAGGAGCTGCTTGCGCGCATCAACGCCGTGCTGCGCCGCAGCGAGATCCCCGAGGACACGCACAAGCGCCTCACGTTCGACAAGCTCATCATCGACCTCGACTCCTACGAGCTCATCGTCGACGGCAAGAAGATCGACACGCCGCCCAAAGAGCTGGAGCTTCTCTACCACCTTGCCGCCACGCCGAACCGCGTCTACACGCGCAACCAGCTGCTTGACGAGGTGTGGGGCTTCGACTACTTCGGCGATTCGCGCACGGTGGACGTACACGTCAAGAGGCTCCGCGAAAAGGTCGAAAACGTCAGCGACCAGTGGGCGCTCAAGACCGTCTGGGGCGTCGGGTATAAATTCGAAGTGAAGTAATTCAGTATGCCGGAAGAAAACAAAGAGAAAACACAGAAAAAGCGCTGGACGCTCAAAAAGGTCAAGACCCGCTGCCGCACGATCTACTGGCAGAATTTTCTGCTTACGGCAAGCGTCGTCATGCTGACGCTTGCGCTGCTCGGCAGCGCGTTCTTCGCGCTGACGTATTCCTACGCCATCGACGAGCGCAGCGAGCAGATGCAGAGCAAGGCGACGGTCGTGTCGCACATGGTGTCGTCCTACATGGAAAACGGCTCGCTCACAGGGCTGCGTGAGCTGGCAGACTTTGCTTCGAACGTGACGGATGCAGAATTTCTCATCTGCAACTCGGACGGCAACCTGCTGCTGACGACCGATACAACTCTCGTCAACCGCGTGCTGACCGTGCCGCAGGACGTGGCCGAGGGCGCGATGAGCGATGACACCTACGCCGTGCGCACCACACTCGGCGACATCTATGAGGACACGCACTTCGTCGTCGGCGTGCCGATCGTGAGCGAGGGCGCAACCGTCGGCTTTGTGCTGGCGGTGACCGGCGCGCGGGCGCTGACGACGATGTGGCGCACATTCATCGGATTGTTTTTCATGACGGCGGTGACGGTGCTGCTGCTTTCGTTCGTCGTAAGCGCGTGGGTCAGCATGCGCCAGTCGCGCCCCATCCACGAGATGGCGGAGGCGACACGCCGCTTCGCCGAGGGCAATTTCGACGTGCGCATGCACAACTACGAGGGTGTGACGGAGATCTCCGAGCTCGCCGAGTCGTTCAACAACATGGCGGACTCCCTGCAGGAGACCGAACGCCAGCGCCGCGAGTTCATCGCGAACGTCTCCCATGAGTTAAAGACCCCGATGACGACCATCGCAGGCTACACCGACGGCATCTTAGACGGCACGATCCCGCCCGAGCAGGAAAAGGAGTACCTGCGCATCATCTCGGATGAGGCGCGGCGTCTGTCCCGCCTCGTGCGCCGCATGCTTGAGGTCTCGCAGCTCCAGTCGCGCGACCTGACGCGCACGAAGGCGCCGTTCGACGTGTGCGAGAGCATGCGCCGCGTGCTCATTTCGATGGAGAAGAAGATCACCGACCGCGGGCTCGATGTCGACGCCGACATTCCCGACAGCGGCATCATGGTGCTCGGCGACAACGACCTCATCACGCAGGTCATCTACAACCTGCTCGAAAATGCGGCAAAATTCGCCCGCAAGGGCTCTGCGCTCTACCTCGGCGTGACGACGCTCAACGGCAAGGCGCTGATCTCGGTTCGCAACGAGGGCGACACCATCCCCGCCGAGGAGATCCCGCTGCTGTTCGAGCGCTTCCACAAGAGCGACAAATCCCGCTCCGAGGATAAGGACGGCGTGGGCCTCGGGCTCTACGTGGTCAAAACCATTCTGGACCAGCACAAGGAGCACATCGCCGTCACAAGCGAAAACGGCCTGACGACGTTCACCTTCAGCGTGACGCTCGCCGGCGGGCAGACCGCGCAGTAAGTCTCAACAGGAGAAACACGCTATGGATCACGAGAATCAGGAGTTATCCCCGACGGTCAGCCAGAGCGGCGAGCCGCAGGAGGTCGTGCTGCGCTATGAAGCGCCCGTCACGCCCATCGTGGAGCGCTACGTGCAGCCGACACCGCTGCCCGGACAGCCGAAGAAGCAAACATCACCGCGCAAAAAGCGGAAAGGGCTTAAGATCTTCCTTTTCTGCATGCTCGGCCTTCTCCTCGTCAGCGGCGTCGTCACGGCGCTGTGGCTCGGCGGCGCATTCGACGATCACCGTTCCTATCACGACGATGATTTTGAGCAGCGCCATGACGAGGATTATTACGACAACAGCGAGCATGGCGAAACGACCATCAAGCGCCTGCCCAACACCGATCAGGTCAAGCTCCGCTACAACGAGAGCCACGGCGAGGCGCTGACGATCCAGGAGATCTACCAGAAAGTCAATCCCTCCACCGTCACGGTGCTCACCGGCAACCGCGACGGCAGCGCCATGGTCGGCACCGGCGTCATCTTCACCGAGGATGGCTACATCCTCACGAACGCCCACGTCATCGCGGGCGGCTCGGAGTGCTACGTCGTGCTCGACACGGGTGAGGATTACCGTGCGTGCCTTTTGGGGCTCGACGAAGAAAAGGACCTCGCCGTCATCAAGATCGCGGCCAGCGGCCTTCCCGCCGCGGAATTCGGCGACTCTGACGCGCTGACGGTCGGCGATCCGGTGTTTGCCATCGGCAACCCGCTCGGCGTGGAGCTGCGCGGCACACTGACCGACGGCATCGTCTCCGCCATCAACCGCGACGTGTACGTCGACGGCGTGACGATGACGCTCATTCAGACGAATGCCGCGCTCAACAACGGCAACTCCGGCGGCCCGCTCATCAACGTGTACGGACAGGTCGTCGGTATCAACACGATGAAGATGGGCTCGTCCTCCACCACGAGCGTGGAGGGCCTCGGCTTTGCCATTCCCATCGCCTCGACCGCCTATATGATCAATGACCTGATCGCCTACGGCGAGGTGCACGGCGAGGTGGTGATCGGTATCTCGGTACAGATCGCGCCCGTCATTTTAGATAGCAGCGAGACCGCTCTGCGCGTGATGGACGTCACGCCCGGCGGCCCCGGCGACGAGGCCGGCATCCAGAAGGGTGACCTTATCGTAGCGGCCGACGGCGAAGCGTTGACAAAGTCCACCGACCTTCTGCGTGTCCGCCGCCGCCATGAAGCAGGCGAAACGCTCAAGCTCTTAGTCGAGCGCGACGGCAAGCGCTTCACCGCAGACGTTGTTTTACGCGAAAGCGACACATGAGGATATCGACATGAAGAAAAAGCAATTTGCGCTTGGCTCGCTGCTCCTCGGCGCCGCCTCCTGGCTGTGCCTGTGGGGATTGCAGCACATTGAGCGCCGCATGAAAAAGAAACAGAAAAAGTAAAAAAGCAACGATCCCCGTCCGGTGGAAGGTTCCGCCGGACGGGGATCGTTTTGTACTCTGCATCAGCGCTGCTTTTTCTGGTCGTCAAAATAGCGGATCAACTTGTAAAGCAGCTCAATTTTCTCCTGCGTGTATCCGTCCAGCACAATGCTCGATGAAGCCGTAAGCCCCAGCAGATAGTCCGCCGAAACATGAAAGAGCTTTGCCAGCTGCGCCTGCGAATAGCCCGCCGGCTCCCGTAATTGCTTTATTCTGTCACAAATCATAATAAACTCCCGCCTTTTTCGTTCATTATAAGTTGCCTAAAATGATATTTAATTATCATTATATATAGTTTAATTGACAAGCGCTATACTCTTTCCAGAGGAAGGCTCCTGTGTCGAGTCTTCCACATATTTAGGAGAGAGAGGAATATCTTATGTTTTGTCCCAAATACGGCAGCCCGATCCCGGAAGACGCTGTCTTCTGTATGAACTGCGGCGAAAAAATTGAAACGGCCGCGCCTGAAGCAGATTCCGCACCTGCGGAGATCACCCCCGCAGAGGAAGCTCCCATCCCCGCCAGCGGCAAAAAGCCGAAGAAAAAGAAGGCTGTTCTCCTCGTTTCCGTGCTCGCACTTCTGCTTGTCGCCGTGGCTCTTGCCAACAGCAGCCTGTTCCAAAGCAACATTGCCGCAAAAGCGGAAAAGCGTATCGTCGGCAGCTGGAACGGAGTATTTCTGGAAAATGGAGACGATACCATCCGCGCAAAAAATCTCGGTGGCTTTACCTGCACCGTTGAAAAGGGTGGTGCGGCTACAATTTCATTCTCAGAACGCTCCATTTCTGATTTATCCTTCTACTTAACTTACAGTCCCGAGAAAACAAAAGCTGTGAATGATGGCGAAAAGCTTGCCGGCTATTGTTATGATGTAAAAGCTTCGGATGATCCTGACGCCTCGGCTTTTGGATATGCTTTTGTCAGTGACGATACTTTCTCTGTCGTCATTCTTTCCGACCCTGAGCTGTCATTTGCGTTCACTGCAAGTGATAAGTCATAAACCTCTTATTAAAAGAGCCACGGAGTTTCTCTCCGTGGCTCTTTACGTCTTTCGCTTTTCACACCCTATAAATCTTCCGTTGTAAACGGATGCGGTCCGCGATCATGGCGATAAACTCGCTGTTGGTCGGCTTTCCTTTCGTGTTGGATACCGTGTAGCCAAAATAGCGCTGGAGCGTCTCAAGGTCACCGCGGTCCCACGCGACCTCGATCGCATGGCGCACCGCGCGCTCGACGCGCGAGGGCGTGGTGCTGTAGCGGCGCGCGACCTCGGGATAGAGCACCTTTGTCACGGCGTTGATGACATCCATGTCCTGCACGGCGATGACGATGGCCTCGCGCACGTACTGATAGCCCTTGATGTGCGCGGGCACGCCGACCTCGTGGATCACTGCCGTAACCTCGCGCTCAAGCGCCTGCGACTCGTCCTCGCTCTCCTCACCCTCGTTGACCGCGCGGCGCATCTGGTCTAAAAGCGAGGTCAGCTCGCAGGGCTTGGGCATGAAGAACGATACGCCGCGGCTCATCGCCTGCGACACGATCTGATCGCGATAAAGAGCCGAGACGACAACTGTCTTCATCTGCACCTTGTCCTTCGCCGCCTGCTCGAGCACGCCAAAGCCGTCAAGTCCCGGCAGCAAAAGATCCATCACAAGAAGCTGCGGCTTTCGCTCCGCTATATCCTGCGCCGCAGCCAGTCCGTCGGCTGCGCATCCCACTACGTCGAACTCACCCGTTGCTTCCAATGCCTGTTTCAGTGCTGTGCGGAACTCTTCGTTTGCGTCCGCTAATACGACCGTGATCCTCTTGTCCATGTCATCCCGTCCTTTTCACACAAGTTTTCGCCGACCCAGCCGGCCAGCTTCAGCAGCAAAATGTGACGTCTTCGTTCTGCCATGGCTTTAAGCTAACATATTTGGACAGCGTTTTCAAGCGAGTTATGTCGAATTTAACCATCTTTTTCTAACTTTTTGCATGAAAATTTAGTTGTTTTTACGCTATCTTAACACAATCTTTCTACTATATGGGTAGGTTATTCACTCGAAAGCCCCGCCGCAGAGAGCATATTTTCGATAAAAATACCATAACCTCTTGACGGATCATCCAGCAGGACGTGCGTGACCGCGCCAATGATCTTGCCATCCTGCAAAATCGCGCTGCCGCTCATTCCCTGCACCACGCCGCCGGTCTGCGCAAGAAGCTCCTCGTCCGTCACGCGCAGCAGCAGATTTCGCGTGCTGCCGGAAGGCGAATAGATTTTTTCGATCTCAATATCATACTCGCGTGTTTCATTGCCGGAAACGGTGGCCAGGATCGCCGCCCTGCCGGTCTTGATCTCATCCTTCTTTGCGATCGGCAGCGCCGCGCCGGTGATCTTTGCCGCGTCCTCTGCCGAGAGCTTGCCGAAAATGCCGCATTCGGTGTTGGCGTAAAGCGTGCCGCTGTCGCGCGTCAGGTCAAAGTCGCCCTTGAGCTCGCCGGGCGAGGCGCGCTCGCCTTTTTTCACCGCCTTGACCGAGGCGTCCATGATGCTGCCGTGGTCGAGCGGCAGGAGCTGCCCCGTGTCCACATCCGTGACCCCGTGGCCCAGCGCGCCGAACGTGCCGCTCTGCGGATCAAAGAAGGTCATCGTGCCGATACCCGCCATACTGTCGCGCACCCAGGCGCCGAGGCGGTACTCGCCGTCCTCATCCTTCTCCGGCTCTGCGCTCAGTTCGATCGTGCGGCTGCCGCGCTTGACGGTCAGCGCCGCGGCGTCCTCGCCGTTTTCTGCCAGAAGCTGACGGAATTCCTCAATGGTGTCCAGACTCTGCCCGCAGATGGCGGTGATGACGTCGCCCTCCTTGAGTCCGCAGTCCTTCGCCGGACTTTCCCCATCGGAAAAGCCGACGACGAGCACGCCATCGGAAAAGAGCTTAACGCCGACGGTCTGTCCGACGGGGATCAGCTCGCTGACCGTCCGGTCCGCCGCCTGCGCAGACGGCATTGCGATCGCGGCGGCGGCAAAAAATCCCAGCAGAATCGCCGCCGCTCGCTTTTTTGTGCGATGCGTTCCATCCATTCTCTCACCCCTTCAAAAAATACGGGCGGACGGCGCGCCCTGTGCGCGCAGCGCGCAGCCGTCCGCCCAACGCCGGAAATTTTTTCTTTCTCATTTCTTTTTCTCTGTCCGGCGCATTTACTTTCTGCGCTTCGGGCAAAATTAAAAGGTGCAAAATTTTGATGCGCTGGCATCGCTTTTTGAAATGGCGCTGTAAATGCGGACAAAGAAATTCCGCAGACCAAAGTCTGCGGAATTTTGGGAATTGTTTCCATTTAACGCTCGCGGTTGAAAATTTTGAAGATGTCGTCGAACGGATCGGGCTCATCTTCGTGCTTAGCCTCTTCCTCGGCCTTTTCCTTGTCGAAGTCGAGCGGCGCAAGACCGGCAGCAGCGCTCTCGCCGCTCTGCTCAGCAGGCTTCTTATCCTTGTTGAAGTCCAGCGCGCCGGGCGCCTTGTCAAAGCCCGTGGCGATGACGGTGACGCGGATCTCGTCGTCGAGCGTCTCATCGAACGTCGCGCCGAAGATCGTGAGCGCATCGGGATGCACAGCCTCCTGCACGAGGGACGCTGCCTGCTCGACCTCGTCGAGGCCGATGTCCATCGAGCCCGTGACGTTGATGAGCACTCCGTGCGCACCGTTGATGGAGGTCTCCAGCAGCGGGGACGAAATGGCCATGCGCGCGGCCTCCTCGGCCTTGTTCTTGCCGGCGGCGCGGCCGACGCCCATGTGGGCAAGGCCTGCATCCTTCATAATGGCGGTCACGTCGGCAAAATCGAGGTTGATGAAGCCCGTGTCGCGGATCAGGTCGGAGATGCTCTGCACCGCCTGACGCAGCACGTCGTCCGCGATCTCGAACGCGTTGGCAAAGGTGATCTTCTGGTCGGTCGCGTGCTTGAGGCGCTCGTTCGGGATGATGACGAGCGAGTCGACCTTGGTCTTGAGCTCTTCGATGCCCGCTTCCGCCTGCGTCATGCGGCGGCGGCCTTCAAAACCGAAGGGCTTCGTCACGACGCCGACGGTCAGGATGCCCGCCTCGCGCGCGATCTCGGCAACAATGGGCGCGCCGCCCGTGCCGGTGCCGCCGCCCATGCCGGCGGTGATGAAGACCATATCGGTGTCCTCGAGCGCCTTGGCGATCTGGTTGCGGCTCTCCTCGGCGCTCTTGCGGCCGACCTCGGGGTCGGAGCCCGCGCCCTGACCGTGCGTCAGCTTTTCGCCGATCTGAATTTTATAAGTGGCGGCAGACACGTTGAGCGCCTGCTTATCTGTGTTCACCGCGACAAAGTCGACGCCGCGCGCACCGGTGCGCACCATGCGGTTGACCACATTGTTGCCGCCGCCGCCAACGCCGATGACCTTGATCTTAACTACGTTTTCAGGACCGGTCTCCAATCCGAATGCCATGTCGGTTCCTCCTGCAATCTGTTGTATGGGCAAGGCACTTGCCGCTGCAAGCGCCACAATATCAGGTATTTGCTATTTTAATCATTGTATTACGGTTTTCCCGCGGGGTCAATAGCAATCGGCCATTTCGGGGAAACTTTTTTACGTCAACTTCCGCCTTTATTCCGGGATGAAGTCAGCCCTGCCGTCGTTCATCAGGTTGATCGTGCCGGTCTGATTGGCTTCAAGCTGCTCCACCACCGTGCGCACATTCCCGAGCTTGTAGGCGATGTCCGCATCCCAGGGCATTTTGACCGTAAAGCGGTCCAAATAGGTAAAGGTGATGGCCGTGCCGTCGCTCAGGTCGATCTCGCCGATCATGGAGAGAAGCTGCTTATCCTCCGCCGTGCGCAGCAGTGTGAGCAGGCGCTCGAATTTATACGAATCCCCGTCCGCAAACGCCGCCATCGCGCCGACCGCGGGCTCGACAAGCGTGCAGCCGGTCACGCGCGCGCAGCCCTCGGGGATCTGCGCCGCGCGCTCCAGAATTTTGCCTTCGTCGCTCATGAGCCATGTGCCGTTTTCGCCCGTCAGCGCAGCGGAGGCCGAGCACTCCGTCACGGTCAGAATGAGCGCGTCGGGGTATTTGCGGTTGATGACAACGGTTTCCACATACGGAAGCGTGTCGAAAATGGATTGTTTGACCTTATATTTGTTCAGCAGCACAAGGTTCTGCTCCTTCTGCACGCCCGCAGCCTCGATAATCTGCTCCTCGGTATAGCGCTCGTTGCCCTCCACCACGATCATATCGATGCGGAAGAACATCGTCAGCGCGCCGAGAAACGCGGCGATCACGACCGCGAGGCACAAAAGTCTCAGCGGGAAAGAGGCTCTTCCCCGCCTGCGCCGTCTGTTTCTTCGCTTTGACGCCATAGTTTTCCTGCCTTTTTTCTTCGTTTGCTTATGTACCCGTCTCCCGCCGCACGTGCGCGCCCAGCGCGTAAAGGTCGCGCTCGATGCTCTCATAGCCGCGGTCGATGTGCTCGATGCGCGAAATGCGCGTGAGCCCGTCGGCCTGCAATCCCGCGATGACGAGCGCCGCCCCCGCACGAAGGTCGGTGCACTTGACGCGCGCGCCGTGCAGGTGCTCGCGTCCCGTGACGACGGCCACGCGCCCCGCGACGCGCACCTCAGCGCCCATGCGCGCAAGCTCGTCGACATGGCGGTAACGGTTTTCAAAAATATTCTCCACAAAAACGGTGCTGCCCGCGCTTTTCAAAAGCGCCGCCATCAGCACCGGCTGCGCGTCCGTCGGAAAGCCCGGATAGGGCGCCGTGCGCACAGGGCGGATGGATCTGAGACTGCCATCACTTTGGAGAAAAACATCGTCCTCCCCGCTTTTGACCGTGCAGCCCGCCTCGCTCAACGCGCCGGACACAGTCGAAAGCGGCCGCGGGTCGACGCCGCAAAGGCGCACCTCTCCCCCACAGCAGGCCGCGGCGCAGAGATACGTCGCGCCCACGATGCGGTCGGCGATGATGCGGTATTTCCCGCCGTGCAGCGCGCGCCCGCCCTCGACCGTGATGATCGAGCCGCCCGCGCCGCGGACGTTGCCGCCCATCGCGTTGATAAAGTTCTGTAAATCGACGATCTCCGGCTCGCGTGCGGCGTTGTAGATCGTCGTCACGCCGTCTGCGCCGCAGGCGCAGAGGAGCGCGTTTTCCGTCGCGCCCACGCTTGGCATGGGTAAGTACACATCGCTCCCGAGAAGCGTTCCGCCGCGGCACTTGAGCTCGCCGCCCGTCTCCCTGATCTCTGCCCCCAGGGCGCTCAGGGCGCTTAAGTGCAGGTCAATGGGACGCGGCCCCAGCTCGCAGCCGCCGGGATAACAGATCGTCGCTTCCTTGCAGCGCGCCAGAATCGCGCCGAGAAAGATGACCGACGAGCGCATCTCTCGCATCAGTGCGTCGGGCACGACCGCGCGGTCCATGCGCGCTGTGTCCACCACGAGCGCACTGTCCTCCCAGTGCGTGCAACAGCCTAAGTGCCGCAGAATGGCAATGGACGCATCCACGTCCCGCAGCTTCGGGCAATTTTCGATCACGCAGGTGTCCGCGCACAAAAGCGTCGCCGCCAAAATCGGCAGCACACTGTTTTTTGAGCCTTGTATCGTGAGTTCTCCGTACAGGCGCTCCCCGCCCTCTACCAACAGCTCACACATCATGTTCCCTCCCGCAAGCACATTACTTTTCCATCGTATGGCTTTTGCGGGAAATGGGTGACTGCCGGCTTTCGCAGGGCAATAGTTAGGCATTTTCAGTATAGCTATTTTGCCGCGGCGCGTCAACTTCTTTTTGCCTTGCTTTCCCGCCCTCTTTGTGGCAAAATGAGACTACTGGCATTTCTCCCCGAAAGGAGTTTTTCGATGAAAAAACCGCTGAAAATTGCGCTCTATGTTCTGTTGGCGCTTGTTTTGATCGTGCTGGCTTACGTCATCTATGTCTTTGCCGCGTACTACCGCGTGGAGGACTGGCAGACGCTCAGCGTGGTGCACTGCGACGCCGCCTCTGCCGCACCGATGGAGGGCGCGCCGCAGACCGGCGTCACCTACCGCGTTTCGTCGGCCAACGTGGGCTTCGGCGCGTACAGCGCCGATTACAGCTTCTTCATGGACGGCGGCAAGGAGAGCCGCGCCCGCAGCAGGCAGGCTGTCGACGAGAATATGCGCGGCGAGGTCTCGCTCGTCAAAGACCTTTCGCCCGACTTCGCCCTCTTTCAGGAGGTCGACATCGACGGCACACGCAGCTGGCACATCGCAGAGGACGCTTATCTCAGTGATGTGATGGAAAACAGCGAATTCAACGAGGTCTTCGCGCAGAATTATGACAGTCCCTACCTCTTCTATCCTCTTATTAACCCCCACGGCGCGAACCAGTCCGGTATCCTGACGCTCTCGCGCCATCCGATCTCGTCCGCCGTACGCCGTTCGCTGCCGATTGAGACGGGCATCATGAAGCTCGTCGACCTGGACCGCTGCTACTCCGTCAGCCGCATCCCGATGGAAAACGGCAGGGAGCTGGTGCTCTATAACCTGCATCTTTCGGCCTACACGTCCGACGGCACGATCGCGACCGAGCAGCTTGAAATGCTCTGCGCCGATATGCTGGCGGAATATGAAAACGGCAACTACTGCGTCGCGGGCGGCGACTTCAACAAGGACCTGCTCGGCAATTCTGCCGAAATCTTCGGCGTCGCGGGCGGCGAGAACGACACCTGGGCGCAGCCCATCCCCGAGGGGACGATCCCCGACGGGCTCTCCCTCGTCGTGCCGTTTGACGTCGACCATCCCGTCGCCACCTGCCGCACGGCCAACGAACCCTACAACGAGGAGACGACCTTCCGCGTGACGGTCGACGGCTTCCTCGTCTCCGACAACGTCGAAGTCGTCTCCGCCGATGTCGTCGACGCGGGGTATCGCTACTCCGACCACAATCCCATCTATATGGACTTCATTTTGAAGGCGGAATAAAGCGTCAAAAGTAAAGGAAGCGAGCCTCACGGCTCGCTTCCTTTTTATTCTCTTTCACTTGAGCAGCGTCATCACTGTGTCGTAGATGCGCTTGGTCGCGTCGGGAATGCCGAGCGCCGCCATGTTTTGAGACATCGTCTCCATCCGCTGCGGATCGTTCAGGATGCCCGCCGCGGCGGCGAAGAGCTTCTTGCCGTCAAGGCCCTCTTCCGGCAGCACGAGCGCCGCGCCGTGGTCGCCGAGCAGCGCCGCGTTCTTTTCCTGATGGTGATTCGTCACGTTGGGCGACGGCACCAGAATTGCCGGAACGCCGAGCGCCGTCAGCTCGCTGAGCGTGGACGCGCCCGCGCGGCAGATAACGAGGTCGGCGGCGCGCATGACAGTCGCCATGTCGTAGATGTACTCGCGCACGTCGAGCGCGGGATGCTCAGTGATCTCCAACCCGTCATCGTGCATCCACTGCTGCATCGGCTTCCAGCAGATCTCGCCGACGCCGTGGATATGGTAAAAGGGCTCCTTCGCGCTCTCAAGCGCCAGAAACTCCGCCATCGCGCGGTTCATCGCGTTCGACCCGAGGCTGCCCCAGAACGAGACGATGAGCTTGCGCCCGTCGTTCATGCCGAGTCTTTCCTTTGCCTGCTGCTTGCTGATCGTGAAGAAGTCGCCGCGCACGGGCGTACCGGTCACGACCACCTTTTCGGGGTGCTTGTAGTGCGCGCGGCAGTCCTCAAAGCCAACCATGATGCGGTCGCAGTGGGGCTCCAGCTGTCGCGTCGTCAGGCCCGGCACAATGTTTGACTCGTGCACCGCCGTGGGGATGCCCGCCTTCGCGCCGTAGCGCACGAGTGGATAGCTTGCGTAGCCGCCGGTGCCGACGATTATGTCGGGGTGAAAATCATTTAAGATCGCGTTCGCCTCACGCTCGGCGTGGGCGAGATTTTTGAGCGAGACAAGGTTGTGCTTGATCTCCGCAGGCCTGAACGAGCGGTGGAACGATGAAATGTTCACCGTACGGAACGGATAGTCCGTGTGCGCGATCAAATCGCGCTCCAGTCCTCGCTCCGCGCCGACAAATAAGATCTGCGTGCCCGCGTCCTTTTCCCGCATATAGCCCGCGAGCGCGAGCGCGGGGTTGACATGCCCCGCCGTGCCGCCGCAGGTAAAGATGACCTTCATAGCCGTTTTCTCCTTCCCGCGTCAGCGCATCTGACGCGAAACGCTCAGTACGATGCCGACCTCGGCCAGCTGCACGGCAAGCGCCGTGCCGCCGTAGCTGAAAAACGGCAGCGAAATACCCGTGTTTGGGATCAGATTCGTCACGACCGCGATGTTCAGGAATACCTGCAAGGCGATCTGCGTCGTCACGCCGACGGCAAGAAGGCTTCCGAAGCGGTCGCGCGCGTGCAGGGCGATCCAGTAGCCGCGGATGACGAGCAGCGCGAACATGACCATGATGATCGTCGCGCCGACAAGGCCAAGCTCCTCGCAGATGATGGCGAAAATAAAGTCGTTGTGCTCTTCGGGCAGGAACAGAAACTTCTGCCGGCTCTTGCCAAGGCCCAGGCCGAACAGGCCGCCTGAGCCGATGGAGAGCAGGCTCTGCCGGATCTGATAGCCCTTATCGCGCATCCACTCTTCGTTGAACGGGTCGAGCCAGATGGCGATTCGGCTCGAGTTGTAGGTGATGATGCCGGTCGCAAAGGCGTAGATCACCAGCAGCACCAGCGCAAAGCCGAGACCGACCCAGTAGTTGCGGATGCCGCCGACGTACATCATCACCGCACCGATGCCGAGCAGCAGCACCATACCGGAAAAGTGCGGCTCCTTCGCCATCAGCGCCGCAATCACGCCGAGGATGGCAACATAGGGCACGATGCCGTAGCGCAGCGTGGCCATTTTGTCTTTCTTCTTCGAAATGCTGTCGGCAAAATAGAGGATGATGCCGACTTTGGTGATCTCAGACGGCTGGAACTGGATGGGTCCGAGACGGATCCAGCGCTGCGCGCCGTGCGTCAGTCGGCCCGTGCCGATGCCCGGGATCAGAACGAGCACCAGCAGGATGATGGAAAAGATCAGCAGCATCTTCGCCACCGCGCGATAGCGCTCGTAATTGATCTTGCCGACAATAAACATCGCCGTGATACCGAGGATCGCAAAAATGCCCTGACGGATAAGGTAGTACGCGGGGTTACCCTCTTCATAGTAGGCGGAGGGGAAACTGGCGGAAAACAGCATGATCAGGCCCACGCCCACGAGCGTAAGCACCAGCAGAAGATACGGAAGGTCCAGCGGTCCGCGGCCCGCTTCGCGCGCCGCCGCCTCGATGGCCTTCGCCCGCTCGCGCTGCTCCTGCCGCAGCAAGCGTTCTTCCTTGGTCATGCAGTCTTCCCCCTTTCATACTGATTGCAAACTCGCGCTCTGCGCGAGTTTGCCTCCATTTTGCAACCAAGCGTCGCAGACTTTCGCGCCCGCAGGCGCGAAATATTTTTAATCATTTTTCGCCGCGACCGGTGCGTGGCGAAAAATACTTCTCGCAGAGTGAGTGTCGAGCCGCCAAGGGCGGCGAGGCACAGAGCGCCGCGCATCCCCTCTCATTTTTGAGAAACGGCTTGCCGTTTCTCAAAAATGAAATCTGTTGAGTACTCCGAACAGCGCCGCCAGACAGCACAGCGCACTCACGCTGGTGAACACGGCGACAAGCTTTACTTCGCTCCAGCCGCAGAGCTCAAAGTGATGGTGCAGCGGCGCCATCTTGAAAAGGCGCTTGCCGTGCGTCGCCTTGAAGTAGATGACCTGCAAAATGTCGGACAGCGTCTCGCAGATGTAGACAAAGCCGACGGGGATCAGCACAAGCGGCATATCGTAGGCAAAGGCGAGCGCCGCCACCGTGCCGCCGAGAAACAGCGAGCCTGTGTCGCCCATGAAGACCTTGGCGGGGTGGAAATTATAGATGAGGAAGCCGAGAATTCCCCCGACGAGCGCCGCAGCATAAATGCCGAGCTGCTCATAGCCCTGCCACCAGATGGCGAGCACGGTGAAAAACAGGCCGACCGGCACCGTCACGCTGCCGGCCAAGCCGTCGATGCCGTCCGTGATGTTGACGGCGTTGACCGTGCCGACGATGACAAACGCCGCAAACACCATGTACACCCACCAGCTCATGACGATCTGCGTGTTGAAAAACGGCACGTAGAGGTTTGGCGTCAGCATGCCCTCAAATCGCATCAGGCAGAGGAACGCGACCGCCGCGGCGAGTTGGAGCAGGAACTTCTGAAGGGCCGTGAGGCCGAGGTTCTGCTTGTGCTTCACCTTTTCAAAGTCGTCTAAAAAGCCGATGCCGCCGAAGATCAGCGCAAAAAAGAAGATGTAGAGGTGCTCAAAGTCCCCCGCCATCATGCCCTTCCAGCCGCAGATCAGGATAGAGACGAAGATGCCGAGGATGAACATTAAGCCGCCCATCGTCGGCGTGCCGGCCTTTCCGGCGTGCCAAGTTGGGCCGTCCTCGCGGATGCTCTGTCCGGCCTTGAGCTTTCTCAGCTCAGGGACCAGAAATTTTCCCGTGATCGCGGAGACCGCGAAGCTCAGTATGCAGGCAATGATGATCTTCATGTTCGTTTTCCTTCGCCGCGTCGGCGGCGTCCTTCCTTTGTACTTGCGCGAACCTCTCGCGCACGACCTCCCTCTCGTCGAGGTGGTATTTTATCGTTCCGATCTCCTGATAGGTCTCGTGCCCCTTGCCGCAGAGGACGACCACGTCGCTCTCTTTCGCCTCATGGAGCGCAAAACCGATGGCCTCGCGCCGGTTTTCGATGACGGCGAACGGCGTTCTGCTCTCCAAAATGGCGGGGAGCACATCTCGCAGGATGGCGTAAGGATCTTCGGTGCGGGGATTGTCGCTCGTGAGAACAACGAAGTCCGAGAGCGCCGCGGCGATGCGGCCCATGCGGGGTCGCTTCGTCCTGTCACGGTCGCCCCCGCAGCCAAAGAGCGCGATGACGCGCCCATCGGCAAAGCCGCAGACCGTAGAGAGAATATTTTTGAGCCCGTCGGGCGTATGCGCATAGTCAATGATGACGGTGAACGGCGCACTCAGCGGTACGACCTCGCACCGGCCCTTGACGCCGACACATTCCGTCAGCGCCTTCGCCGCATCGGAAAGCGGCACGCCGAGCGCCTGCACGGCGCAGAGCGCCGCGAGCGCGTTATAGAGCGAAAAGCCGCCGGGGATGCCGATTTTCGTCTCCTCGTGGTCGAAGTCGGTGCAGGCGGTAAAGCGCACACAGTCGTTTTCGTAGCGGGCACGCCAGCCGACAAGGTCATTCGTCATGCCCTGCCCGAATGTGATCCGCTCGCCCGTAAAGCGGGCGAGCAAGCGCTCCGTCCACGCGTCGTCGCCGTTGACGCAGGCGATGTCGCACTGGTCGAAAAGCCGCGACTTTGCATCACAGTAGGCCTCCATCGTGCCGTGGTAGTCAAGATGATCCTGCGTCAGGTTCGTGAAAACACCGACGCGGAATCGGATCCCTTCTACCCTGCTCTGCATCAGCGCGTGGGACGAGACCTCCATCACGGCATAGGTGCAGCCCGCATCGACCATCTGGGCAAGCAGGCGCTGCACGGTCAGCGCGTCGGGCGTTGTGCGGTCGGTCGGGATGGTCTTGTCACTGATCAAATTCTGATTCGTGCCGATCAGGCCGACCTTTGCGCCCTTTGTGCGCTCCAAAAGCTGTTTGATAAGATACGTCGTGGTCGTTTTGCCGTTTGTGCCGGTCACGCCGACCACGGTGAGTTTTCCCGCCGGAGTACCATACCATACCGCCGCGCAAAGCGCAAGCGCTTTGTGCGCATCCGGCACTAAGATATAGGGAATTTCCGTCTCCGGCGGATGCTCGCACACGGCGCAGGCCGCGCCGCGCGCTTTGGCTTCGGCGATAAACTCGCCGCCGTCCTCCTTCTCCCCCGGCAGGGCGAAGAAGAGGAATCCCTCTTCTACCTTGCGGGAATCGAGCGCAAGGCCTCTGACTATCAGGTCAGGCGGCACATGCACCGTTTTGTCTTCTAATGCGGAAATAAGCTCAGATAACTGCGTTTGAAAAATTCCTTTCGGAATTGGGTCTTGCTGTCTTTAGTCGCGCACCGAGCTGTCGCTGAACTGGACGCGCACGACCGTACCGGCCTCGACCTCCGTGCCCGCGGCGATGCTCTGCGAGATGGCGCGCACCGTGGACGAGCTTGCGTTCGTCGCGCCGGAAACGCCCATGATGAGCCCCGCGTTCACGATCTTCTGGTTTGCGGTCGCGGCGCTGTCGCCCACGACGTTCGGGACGATGCACTTGTCAGTCGACTTCTCCGCGCCGAGGTAGAGGATGATCTCCGCGCTGTTCGGCACGATTGCGCCGCCCGCGGGCGTCTGGTCGGTGACGGTATCGCCGCTGCCGACGGTGCGGAAGCTGAAGCCGTTCGCGCTCAGGCGCTCGGCCGCCGCGTCCTTGCTGAGGCCGACGACGTTCGGCACAGTCTTATCCGCGCCGACGAGCTCTTCAGCGGTGTAGCTCGGCTCAATGTCGAGATACGGCAGGATCTCGCCCATGACGGAACTCGCCACGGGGGCGACCATGTTACCGCCGGAGACATAGGTACCGGTCCACTTGCTCGGCTCGTCGAGCGTCAGGAGCATCATCACCTGCGGGTCATCCGCGGGGGCGAAGCACACGAACGAGACGATGACGCCGCCGCCGACCTTATCGGCCGTGCCGGTCTTGCCGCCGATGCGGTAGCCCGCGACCTGACCGTTCTTGCCCGTGCCAGTCGTGACCTCATACTCCATGATGTCGCGCACAAGCGCGGACGTCTCCTCGGAGACGACCTGACGGATGGGCGTGGAGTCGTGCTTGGAGACGACGTTGCCGTCCTGGTCGGTGATCTCTTCGACAAGATAGGGCGTATAGAGGTAGCCGCCGTTGACGCAGGCGCACTGCGCCGCCAGCAGCGCGATAGGCGTGACGTTGAAGTTCTGGCCGAAGGCGTAGCACGCCAGCGCCAGCGTCGAATATTTAATTTCGCTGTTGACGAAGCCGCTGGCCTCGCCCGTGGTGTCGACGCCGGTCTTCTCCGTCAGGCCAAAGTCCAGCATGTACTGGTAAAACTTGTCGTTGCCGATGCGAAGGCCGATGTTGATGAACGCGGGGTTGCAGGAGTTGGCGAACGCCTGCGTCAGGTTTTGCTGGCCGTGACCGGGCGCGCGCTTGGAGCAGTTGATGGTCTCGCCCTCGATCTTTACGCTGCCGCTGCAATAGAAGCCCGTGTTCAGGTCGACAACGTTTTCCTCAAGCGCCATCGCGAGCGTCAGTGTTTTGAACGTGGAGCCCGGCTCGTAGGTGTCGTTGATGGCCTTGCTGCGCCACTGCTTGTTGAGAAGGTCTCTCATGTTTTCGAGGACCTGCTCCTCCGTCATGCCGGAGGTCAGAAAGTCGTTGTAGACCGTGCCGGGGGAATTCAAGTCGTAGGTCGGCAGCGACGCCATCGCCAGCACCGCGCCGGTGTTGACATCCATGACGATGCCCTCGGCGCCCTTGCCAGTGCCGAAGCGCGCCTCAAGCTCCTGCACACCTTTCTCAAGGTAATACTGGATGGTCGTGTCGAGCGTCGTGTGCAGGTCGCAGCCGTTTTCCGCGTCGAAATACTGGTCGTACTGGTAGAGCACGGAGCGGCCGTCGCGGTCGCGCGCGGTGACGACCATACCGTTCTCGCCGGTCAGCTCGTCGTTGTACGCCGCCTCAAGGCCCATCGCACCGCCGAGGTCATTGGTAAAGCCGATGACCTGAGAGGCGAGCGTCCCCTTGGGATAGGTCCTCTTGCTCGTCGGACGAATGAAAACGCCCTTGAGGTCGTTCTCATTGATGAATTCGCGCACCTTGTCGGCAAGCTCATCGTCCGCCTTTTTCTTGAGCTCTTCGTACTGCGAGTTCGTTTTCTCCATCTTTTTGAGGATGTCAGCGGGGTCAAGGTCCAGAATTTCAGCAAGGCCGCCCGCGATCAGGTTTTGATCCTGATCGTTTTCGATGATCTCCTTCGGAGAGATGAAAATATCCTCCGCCGAGGCGGACATCGCCAGGATGGTGCCGTTTCGATCGTAGATCGTGCCGCGGCTCGCCTCCACCGTGGTGCGCAGCGTTTGCTGGCGCACAGCGACGGACTGGAGCTCGTCATGCTCGGTGATCTGCCAGTGATAGAGTTGGGTGAAGAGCAGCACAAACGTCAGCACGCCGAACACGCCCAGAAGCAGCAGCGTTCTTGTCTGAATGATGCGGTTTGCGCGGCGCGCGGATTCGGGCCGTCTTTTCTGGTTCTGGGGGCGTGGTGCCACAGTCGTTCATCCTCCTTAAAAATGGAAAAGGAGTAAGGAAGCTCCTTACTCCTTATGTATAGCTTCGCTCATTTGAAATATTCCACCACTGCGCATACGCCGTTGCCAAGCGACGTGAGCACCCGCGACAAAACGTTCTGGCTCTTCTGCTGGTAGACGACCACGCTGTCGGGCTCCGACAGGTCGATGTAGTAGACCTGCGAGGCGCTGGGCTTGGCCATACCGGCCGCGGCCGCCGCCTCTTTGATGGTGGTGAGGTCAAAGGTTTTTTCGTAGCGCGTGAGCAGCGCGACATGCTCGTCCTCGAGCGCGGAGATCTCCTTCTGCACGGAGACGACCTGCGCGGAGATTTCCGTCAGCTGTGCGCGGCACATGATCATCAGCGCGACCATTGCGGCCAGCGCCATAAAGCCGCACAGCGTGCCGAGCGAGACCTTTTCGCGTTGACGGCGGACGGGCGCAGCCTTTTTCTGCACCTTCCGCTGCGGGGGACGCATGAATTCCTCGCGCTGACGCTCGTGCTCGCGCTCGTATTCACGCTCGCGGCGCAGCCTGCGCTGGCGCTCTTCGTAGGCGGGATCGTAAGCGAGATTGCCATTGACTCGTCCGCTGTAGCGGCGGTATTTCATGTTCTGCTCTCTGCGGCTGGCCATGGCGATCTCCTTTCTTTTGCGTATTTTCGGCTGTTGTCAGCACTTTTCCGCGACGCGCAGCTTGGCGCTGCGGGCACGGGGATTCTCTGCGAGTTCTTCTTCGCCCGAAACGATGGGCTTTCTTGTGATGAGCTTGACCTTTGGCTTTCGTCCGCACACGCACACCGGAAATTCCGGCGGGCAGATGCAACCCTGTGCAAGCTCCTGTAATTTCTTCTTGACGATGCGGTCTTCGAGCGAGTGGAACGTGATGACCGCGAGCCGTCCGCCCGGTTTCAGATTTTTCTCCGCCGCGTCGAGCATCGGCGGAAGCTCGCCCAGCTCGTCGTTCACGGCAATGCGGATGGCCTGAAAGCTGCGCTTGGCAGGGTGCTGCTTTTCGCGCAGTGCGCTCGCGGGCATGGCCGAACGGATGATATCGGCGAGCTCAAGCGTCGTTTCGATGGGCTTTTGCTCGCGGTGCTGGCAAATTCTCTTCGCGATGACGGGCGCATAGCGCTCCTCGCCGTATTCAAAGAGGATGCGGCGCAGCTCTTCATAAGAATAGGTATTCACGACCTCGCGCGCGGTCAGTGCGGCGGATTCGTCCATGCGCATATCGAGCGGCGCGTCCTGCTTGTAGGAAAACCCGCGCTGCGCTTCGTCGAGCTGCGGGGAGGAAACGCCGAGGTCAAAAAGCATCCCGTCCACGCCGTGGACGCCCAGCTCGTGCAGCACAGCGTCGAGCGCGCTGAAATTGCTGTGGACGAGCGTGACCTTGTCCAGATAATCGCCGAGGCGGCGGTTTGCCGCTTCGATTGCGGTCTCGTCACGGTCAAGCGCAATGAGACGGCCCGTCGTCAGGCGGCGCACGATCTCGAGCGAATGTCCGGCGCGGCCGAGCGTGCCGTCCACATAGATGCCGTCGGGCTTGATGGCGAGCGCGCCGAGGCACTCGTGCAGCAGTACCGGCTTATGACCGTAGTTCTCTTCCATATCAGAATCCCAGCTCTTCCATCACGGCGGCCAGATTCTCGGGATTGAGCTCCTCGGCCTCGATCTCTGCCCACTTCTCCGCATTCCAGATCTCGGCGCGGTTCGAAACACCGATCACGACCACGTCTTTTTCAAGGTGGGCGTAGGCTCTGAGCTTCTGCGGCAGCACGATGCGCCCCTGCGCGTCGGGCTCGCACTTGGCGGCGTTGGCGAAGAGCGGGCGCATGGCCTTGGTCTTCGTGTAGGGCAGGCTTTCAAACTTTTCGGTGAAGCGCGCCCAGGAGGCGTCGGAATAGATGCTCAGGCAGGAGTCCATGCCCATGGTGACATAAAACGTGTCGCCGAGCTCCTCGCGCAGCTTCGCGGGGATAAAGAGCCGCCCCTTGGCGTCGATCGTGTGCTGATACTGACCCGTCACGGCGGCTGACCCCCTTTTTCTGTGCATTTTCGCATACAGAGGGCACGAAAGCGCGGCCTTTTCTTCATTTTGGAAAAAGCCGTGCCGCGTCCGATCTGATGCTTATGTGGGAAAGTAAGCCATTTTCATGGTATGATGCACCACTTTCCCCCACCCTTGTTTTGAGTATACGAGATTCACATAAAAAATGCAAGCAGAAATTTCCCTGAGATTTCAAGCCTTTTACCGCTTTTTCCTGTGAAAATTCGGCCAGTGCGCCGTATTTTTAAAACGCATGTTCTACTTTGGTTTTGGTTAAAAAAGGGCCGCCACAATATCTTGTGGCGGCCCTTTATGCTATGCCCAAATATAGATTATGTCTACCAATCATGTCGGTTTTTGTCACTTTTGACAAAATTTTATCCGTTCTGCGTCTGCTTTTCAGCTGACTGTGCCAGCTCCTCGCGGCGCTTCTGCATCTGCTCGGCAGAGGCGGCGCGGAAGCGCACGCGGGACTGCTTGACCTCCTCGAGCGCCATCTGGATGGCCTCCTCGGTGCGGCGCAGCGCATCCTCGGTGTACTCGTTGGCCACGCGGTACATTTCGCGCGAGCGGTCCTCGGCCTTTTTGACGATCTCGTGGCTCTTTTCGCGGGCGATACCGAGCACCTCGGTCTCGGAGACCTTGTTCTTCGCGTCCTGCTCGGCCTGCTGCATCATGCGCTCGACGTCGCGCTTGGCGGCCTTGACATAGTCCTCCTTTGCGCGGATGAGCTCCTGCGCGCGGGAAAGCTCCACCGGAAGCTGGGCGCGAATCTCGTCGAGCAGGTCGAGCGCCTCGTCGCGGTTCAGAATGCACTTGTCGCTCGTCAGCGGCGCATTCTTCGCGCCGTCGATCATCTCGTAAAGCATATCCAAAAGATGCTGCACATCATTGTTCGCCATGGTCTTCTCTCCATCCTTTCACAAGCTCCGCCGCGCGCAGCGGCATATATTTTTCAAGGTCTTGTCCGTATTTGATCATCTCGCGCACCATCGTGGAGCTGATGTGCTGAAACTTCGGCTCCGCGACCAGCAGCACCGTTTCGAGCGCGCCGTCCGACACATCGCGATAGATGAGCGAAAGCTGCTGCTCGGCGTCAAAATCCACGCTGTTGCGCACGCCGCGCACGAGAAACTGCGCGTTTTTGCGCAGCGCGTAGTCGGTCAGAAGTCCGCCGCCGAGCTCAGCTTCCACATTGGGGAACTCCTCGACGCTCGCGCGCATGAGCGCGAGCTTCTGCTCGTCGGTGAACATCGGGTGCGTCTTCGTCCCGTTCGGCACGATGGACACATACACGCGGTCAAAGAGCTTCGATGCGCGCGCGATAATGTCCTGATGCCCGATCGTCACAGGGTCGAACGAGCCGGGAAACACTGCGATTCTCATGCCTCTTCCTCCACCGCGCGGTGATAGATGCTCACCTTGATCTTGCCGTAGCGGTACTCGCGATACAGTCCGTACGGCGCGGGAAGCTCGGGAAGCGTCTGGTTCTGCGGACTTTCCGCGACCATTATACCATGGGGTGATAAAATGTCAAACTGCGCGATCTTTTCCATCGCCTGCTCCAAAAGTCCGCTTTCGTACGGCGGATCGAGGAAGATGATGTCGAACCTCCCGCTCTGCGTGCCGAGCGCGGCGAGCGAATCACCGCAGATGACCTGCGCGTTTTCTTCCAGATGGCACAGCGCGAGATTTTCGCGCACGAGCTTGACCGCGTCTGCACGCTTGTCAACAAAAAGCGCGCTTTTTGCCCCACGCGAGAGCGCCTCGATGCCGAGCTGCCCCGTGCCCGCAAAAAGATCGAGCACGCGCGCATCCTCCACGTCGAACTGGATACAATTAAAAATACTTTCCTTGACCTTGTCGGTCGTCGGGCGGGTCTCCATGCCCTTGAGCTCGCCCAGCCGCCGTCCGCGCGCCGAGCCTGTGATCACTCTCATGTTTATCCCTCCGCAGCGCCCAAAGCGGGCGCAATGAACTCGTTAGTTTCCATAATACGTGAATTTCCGTTTATTTTCAATAGAGTCCTTGGCATTTTCCCGCATTTTACGCAAAATATTTTCTCTTGTTATTCTGCGCTGCTTCGTATATAATGATATGGTCATATCATATCGACCAGGGAGAAAGGAGTATCTTCCATGATCAGGCTACAAACCGAAAAGGGCGAAGTCAGCATTTCCGACGCCGCCCTGTCTAATATCACCGGTGCCGCGGCCACGAGCTGCTTTGGCGTCAAGGGCATGGCCTACCGCTCGATGACCGACGGGCTCGTCCACCTGCTGCGCCGCGAGGCGATGAGCAAGGGCGTGCGCATCATTCCCCACGAAGAAGGGGACATTTCCATCGAGCTGCACATCGTTGTGGAGCACGGCGTGAACATCGCCGCCGTCTGCCGCTCCATCATCAATCAGGTGCGCTATATGGTCAGTGAAAACACCGGCGCAAGCATCCGCAGCATCGACGTTTGCGTCGACAGCATGAATCTCTAAAAACCGAGGAGGACATCATCCTATGCACGATACCATCAATGGTGCCATGTTCAAGGAGATGCTGCTCTTCGGCACCATCTCCATCGCACAGGCACAGCAAGCCATCAATGATTTGAATGTATTCCCCGTTCCCGACGGCGACACGGGCACGAACATGAGTCTTACCATCCAGACCGCGGCGCAGGAGCTCAAGAAGATCGAGCCCGCGACGGTCGATCAGGCCGCCTCTGTCACGGCGTCCGCGCTGCTGCGCGGCGCGCGCGGCAACTCCGGCGTCATTCTGTCGCTTCTCTTCCGCGGCATCTCCAAGGAGCTCAAGGGCTGCAAGGAGGCCGACGGCGCGGCGTTTGCCGCCGCGCTTCAGGAGGGTGTCGCCGCGGCGTATAACGCCGTGATGAAGCCCGCCGAGGGCACGATCCTGACCGTTTCGCGTCTCGCTGCCGAGCGCGCCGTGAACGCGGCCGAGGAGCACAACAGCGTCGAGTACGTCATCGAGCAGGCCATCGCTCAGGGCGAGATCACGCTCGCGCAGACGACTGACATGAACCCCGTTCTCAAAAAGGCCGGCGTCGTCGACGCGGGCGGCAAGGGCTTCCTGCTGATTCTCGGCGGTATGCTCAGCGCCCTGCGCGGCGAGGAGCGCCCCGAGCTCACCGAAGAGAATGCACAGGAGAAGGCCGATTTTGCCATGCTCAACGAAGAGGACATCACCTTCACGTTCGACACCGTGTTCATCGTCCGCAAGAGCGGACGCAGCATTGAGCCGTTCCGCCGCTTCCTCGACGGCATCGGCGATTCGCTCGTCATCGGCGAGGACGACGAGGCTTTCAAAGTCCACGTTCACACCGACATTCCGGGCGAGGCGCTGACCGAGGCGCAGAAGTACGGCACGCTCGAGCTTGCGAAGATCGAGAACATGCGCACGCAGGCCCAGCAGCTCGCCGCCGGCGGCAAGGCCCAGTCCACCGACGACCTTGAGGCCATCGAGCAGGAGCTCGAAGCCTCCGAGCACGAAAATGCCGGTGAAGCCGAGCCCGAAAAGGACTTTGGCTTCCTCGCGGTCTGCGCGGGTGAGGGCCTTGCGAACGTCTTCACCGACCTTGGCGCCGACGGCGTCATCAGCGGCGGACAAACTATGAATCCCTCGACCGAGAGCATCCTCAAGGAGATCAAAAAGGTCCCCGCGCACACCGTTTTCGTGCTGCCGAACAACAAGAACATCATCATGGCCGCACAGCAGTGCATCGGCCTGACGGAGAAGACCGTCGTGGTCATCCCAACCGCCTCCATCCCGCAGGGCGTGAGCGCGATGATGGCCGTCGATCCCGACATGAGCGACGCAGACGCCATCGCCAAGGCGATGACGGACGCCGCGCAGTGCGTCTCCACCGCGCAGATCACCTACGCCGCGCGCAATTCCGATTTTGACGGCTTCGACATCCACGAGGGCGATTATCTGGCACTTCTGGACGGCAAGCTGCTCGGCACCGACCGCGACGTCTCCGCACTGCTCGACGGGCTCTCCGATGAGGCAGCGTCCCGCGAAGCGGAGTTCATCACCGTCTTCTACGGCGAGGATGTGAATGAAGAGGACGCGCGCAAGGCGTGCGACGCCTTCACCCGCAAGTGCCCGGATGCCGAGGTCAATCTGATCTGCGGCGGCCAGCCGGTCTATTACTATATCATCTCGATCGAATGACTCAAGCACAGCAAAGCGGAGCAGGATTTCTCCTGCTCCGCTTTTTTCTGCCCATCAGACGTTCATCTTCCGCCCGAGGAGCTTCATCAAGAGCTCTGCGTGGCGGTATTCGTCTTCGCTCATCGCCGCAAACAGCTTGCTGAGGCACAGGTCCAGCGTCTCCTCTCCCGCGCGGGCGTAATTGTAGCCCGCACAGGCCTCCGCATGGTAGAGGCTGCGCAGCAGCGCGCAGAGGTCGCACGTATCCGGCTGCTCCACGCACACGCGCGGGCAGTATGCCTTGCCGGTGATTAAGTAGATCGCGGCAGCCAGATCGCGCGCGTGGCGCTTCTCGTCCTCGCTCAGCGCGCGGAAGGCTCGCGCCATCTCGCGCCGCGGCGTGCACGAGGAGAGATACGCGTACACCTGCGCGTCGCCAAGTTCCTCGCGCAGAAAGCCCTGCAGCACCTCGACCGATACGCTTGCCTCGCTGCCCATGCAGCAAGGGTCCGCCTCCGCGCCCGGGAGCGTGAGCTCGCTATCCTGTGCGCTCATCTGTGTGTTCGCATTGTCCTCCATCGGGTACGGGTCCTCCCCCGGCGCGACGCGCTTCCACACCTCGCGGCATGCTTCATAGTCGCAGGCACAGGGCTTTTTTATTTCCGTCATGTTCTTCTTCCCCTTTCCGGAACGGTTCTCGTCTCTATCTTATGCGGGCATTTTTCAGGCGTGCAGAGCCGATATTTCCCTATTTCCCGCAGGGAAAAAGAAAATCTTGAAAATCGCACCTCTTTCGTTGATTTTTCTCATTTTTTCTGGTAAACTACATTTGTTTTGTATTTTTGTGCATTTTGTTGCATTTGCAACTTTTCATTCTCTGCCATCCGGTCCATACTAAAGACAAGCAATGGCAGTTTCTGTAAGGAGGTCTTCTTTTCATGCTGGAACTGAAGCACATCACCTATACCGTCTCCACCCCTGAGGGAGAGCAGACGATCTTAAACGACATTTCCATCGACATTCCTGACCGCAAGCTCATCGTCTTCACCGGCCCCAACGGCGGCGGCAAGACGACGCTCGCCAAGGTCATCATGGGCCTTGTCACGCCGACGGGCGGCCAGATCCTCTTCAACGGTCAGGACATCACGCACCTTGGCATCACCGAGCGTGCGAAACTCGGCATCAGCTACGGCTTTCAGCAGCCGCCGCGCTTCAAGGGCATCACGGTGCGCAACCTTCTGACCATCGCCTCGGGCGATGCAAACCTCAGCAAGGACAAGTGCTGCAAGTACCTCACACAGGTAGGCCTCTGCGCCAACGACTATCTCGACCGCGAGGTCGACGTCTCCCTCTCCGGCGGCGAGGTCAAGCGCATCGAGATCGCAACGCTCCTTGCCCGCGGCAGCGAGCTGATGATCTTCGACGAGCCTGAGGCCGGCATCGACCTGTGGAGCTTCGCCCGCCTGACTGAGACGTTCGAGCAGCTGCGCCAGCGCGAGCTTGCGACGATGATCATCATCTCGCATCAGGAGCGCATCATCCAGCTCGCCGACGAGATCGTCGTCGTGGGCGGCGGCGAACTCAAGCACCGCGGCAGCACAGAAGAAATTTTCCCGCTCATCATGGCGGACACGCTGGGCTCCTGCCCGGTGCTGAACAAGTAAGGAGGTAGTACACAATATGATCACCGAAATCGACGCTTCCCTGCTTGAAAAGATCGCCGACCTGACGGGCAAGCCCGTCGGCGCGTTCAACATTCGAAAGGACGGCGGATGCGAGGCGCGCCAGTCCACCGAGCACATCGCCATCGACCCGCAGCCCGAGGGCAAAAGCGGCATCATCATCCGCATCAAGGACGGTACGAAGGGCGAGCAGTGCCACATCCCCGTCATCATCAGCAAGAGCGGCGTGACTGAAATGGTCTACAACGACTTCTACGTCGGCGAAAACTGCGACGTCGACATCGTCGCAGGCTGCGGCATCCACAACTCCGGCTGCAACGAGAGCCGCCACGACGGCATCCACACCTTCTACATTGGCAAAAACTCCCACGTGCGCTACTCGGAAAAGCACTACGGCGAGGGCGACGGCAGCGGCACGCGCGTGATGAACCCCACCACGATCGTCTACCTTGACGAGGGCGCGAGCATCCAGATGGAGACCGTACAGATCCGCGGCATCGACTCCACCGTGCGCAAGACGAAGATCGTCTGCGGCAAGGGCGCCGAGGCCGTCATCACCGAGCGCCTTCTCACTCACGGCAAACAGCACGCCGAGAGCGACATGGAGATCGAGCTCAACGGCGAAGATGCGCGCGGCCGCGTCATCTCCCGCTCTGTCGCGCAGGATGAGTCCAAGCAGATCTTCCACCCCGTGGTCGTCGGCAACAGCAAGTGCTTCGGCCATGTGCAGTGCGACTCGATCATCATGGGCAAGGCCACGATCGAATCCATCCCCGCCATCACCGCAAATTCGACCGACGCGCAGCTCATCCACGAGGCTGCCATCGGCAAGATCGCAGGCGACCAGCTCTTAAAGCTCCAGACCCTTGGTCTCACCGAGGAGGAGGCCGAAGACACGATTCTCAAGGGCTTCCTCGCCTGAAAAATTTGATAGGAACCGACGAAAAAGCGCGACGCCCGAGATCGGGCATCGCGCTTTTTCTGTTGCTGTGTTGGTTCAATCGGTGAAATCAGGATAACCGTCTTTGAGAGACTCATCGTAGATCGCACGCTCGCCGCCGATGAATTTGGGACGCGTCCGCGCGGCCAGCACAATGGCCTGACCGATGCGGTCCTGCTTCAAGCGAACGGGAACGGCGACCTTTTTGAGGTGCATGCCGATCAGCGTGCCGCCGATGTCAAGTCCGGCGTCGGCGTGTATCTCTTCGAGCGCCACGGGATGGCGGAACGCTTTGTACGCGGCCGTCGCAAACGAGCTGCCCGCCTTGGGCTGAGGCAGGACGTTGACGATCTCGCCGTTCGGCACAGCCTCGTGCTCCACGATCAGCGCGCGGTTCAAATGCTCGCAGCACTGGGCGGCAAGATACACGCCCATGGGCGAAAATACGCTGGAGAGCCCTCGGAAGATGGCGTCCGCCACCTCCGGCGTCGACCAGCTGCCCACCTGATGGCCCACGACCTCGCTCGTGCTGCAGCCGATGACGACGATCTGTCCGCGGCGCAGATGTGCGATCTCCGCAAGCTCGCGCGCCGCCTCTGCCGCCTCCTGCTCCGCCTGTTCCACCAGACGATGATTTTCTACCTCATGTACGATTCCCGCCATGATCTGACACCTCTTTAGAAATTTATTATGCCAGCTTCTCCGTCACCTTGGCGCGCTCAAGCACCGTGACCAGCAGCACGCCGACCACGAGGCCGACCACACCCTGGAAGATGTTGCCGGGGATGCTTGCCGCAGCGGCAAGGCCCTTGCCCAGCAGGAGAGAAGCGTAGCCGAAATAGCCGAGCACCATGATGATCTCGCTCACAACGCCGCCGGCGATGCGGGAGGTCGCAGTGCGGCCCATCTTTTCATACATCAGCGCAGCGACCAGCGCCATCACGCCCTTGATGACCAGGGTGCCCGGAGCGTAGTGCGCATAGCCGAGGAAAATGTCTGCCAGCATCGAGCCGATGCCGCCCGCCGCAAAGCCATACCAGGGGCCCAGCAGCCAGCCGGACAGCAGCACGAAGCAGTCGCCCAGGTTCACATAGCCCTGCATCGGAGAGGGGATCTGCACGACCATCGTCGCCACGCAGACAAGCGCCGCAAGCAGTGCGGCAAGGACAAGCTTTCTGATCTTTTTATCGTTCATGATCGGGTGCTCCTTTGTTTTGGTTGTTGGCCGTATTATATCCCGTCCTGGTATTATTCATATAGTCAAAACAAAACAAATTATGCAGACCAGATTTGCCCTAAGCTGGAAAAAAGCGGCGCAGCCAGAGCTGCGCCGCACATTGGGAAGGATTTAGTCCTCCTTGGTCTCCTCGGCTTCGGAAGGCTCCTTGGGTTCCTCCGCAGCGGGCGCTTCCTCTTCCGCGTCCTTCTCGATGGTCACCTCGATGATGGGCTCCTGCGCCTTCTTGGCAGCGGCAGCCTCAGCCTTGGCGGCCTCGTAAGCGGCGAGCTTCTCCTGAGAGGCCTTGATGGCCGCGACGATATCGGCGACCGCTTCGGGCGCGTCACCCTCGAGCGTGGAGACATACCACTCGCCGATGGCGCGGTAGTTCTTGTCCATGCTGCGGCGCTCAGATGCCATCTCATACTCGGTCTTGGCCTTATCGGCAACGGCATTTGCCTTTTCACCGGCAACGGCCACGACCTGCTGTGCCTTCTCAGTCGCCACGAACGCGACGTCCTGAACCTTCTTGCTGAAGTTATCGAAAAATGCCATAATACTTTCTCCTTTCAAACCGTGTCCTCGGGTTTGTTATTGACAGTATAAGCTACCGGGGCTTTCATTTCAATGGATAATTTACGACAAAAGTATAAATTTTTTGTGACAGCGTTCACTTTTTCTCGACCCAGCCCTGCGCGCAGCTGACGGCGCGCTTCCAGCCGCGGTACAGCTCCTCACACTCGTACTGCGCCCGCTCGGGGGTGAAGACGCGCTCGCTGCACCGGAGAGTGCTCAGCTCGTCCAAGTCCCTCCACACGCCCGCGGCCAGACCCGCGAGCGATGCCGCGCCAAACGCCGTCGTCTCGACCATCGCGGGCCGGTCGACCGGAATGCGCAGCAAATCCGCCTGAAACTGCATCATCAAATCGCTGACGCTCGCGCCGCCGTCGACACGCAGAAGGGAGATCTCGCAGCCGGCGTCCTGCCGCATGGCGGTCATCAGGTCGGTGACCTGATAGGCGATGGATTCGAGCACTGCGCGGGCGAAGTGCGCCTTCGTCGTGCCGCGCGTGATGCCCACGACGCAGCCGCGCGCATACATATCCCAATACGGCGCACCGAGGCCCGTAAACGCGGGCACTAAGTAAATGCCGCCGCTGTCGGGAACGGATTCTGCCAGAATGTCGCACTCGTGCGAGGTCGAAATGACTTGCAGCTCGTCGCGCAGCCATTGAATGGCCGAGCCCGCGTTGAAGACGCTGCCCTCGAGCGCGTAGGTCGTCTCGCCGTTTAAGCTCCAGCCCACCGTCGTCACCAGTCCCGCGCGCGAGCGCACCGGCGCGCCGCCGACGTTCATCAGCGTGAAGCAGCCCGTGCCGTAGGTGTTCTTCGCCTGTCCGCGCGTAAAGCAGCCCTGCCCGAACAGCGCCGCCTGCTGGTCACCCGCCGCGCCGCAGATCGGCACGCCCGCGAGCTCTTCGAGCCCTTCGATGCCCTCCGCCACCGTGCCGTAGACTTCGGAGTTGGACACGGGACGCGGCAGAATGTTCATCGGAATGTCCAGCAGCGCGCAGAGCTCTTCATCCCACGAAAGCGTGTGGATGTTGAAGAGCATCGTGCGGCTGGCGTTCGAGTAGTCCGTCACGTGGACCTTGCCGCCCGTCAGCCTCCAGATGAGCCATGTCTCCACCGTACCGAATAAAATTTTGCCGCGCTCGGCCCTTTCCCGCGCGCTGGGGACGTGGTCGAGCAGCCACTTGATCTTCGTCGCGGAAAAGTAGGCGTCGATGTGCAATCCCGTTTTCTCGGCCACAAGCTCGCTCACGCCACGCTTTTCGCGAAGGGCATCCGCGATGTCCGCCGTGCGGCGACACTGCCAGACGATGGCGTTGTGGATGGGCTCGCCCGTCGCGCGATCCCAAAGGATCGTCGTCTCGCGCTGGTTCGTGATGCCGATCGCTGCGACCGCGCGGCCAAGGCCCGATTCGCGCAAGGCCTGCGCGGCAACGGCGCGCTCGCTCTCCCAGATCTCGTTCGGGTCGTGCTCGACCCAGCCGGGCTGCGGATAATACTGCCGAAACGGCTGCTGCGCGTGTCCGCCGACACTGCCATCGCGCCCGAACAGAATGGCGCGCGAGCTGGTCGTCCCCTGATCGAGTGCCAAAATATACCGCTGCATGAAGATACCCCCTTGTTCATTTGGACCGCCTTATGCTATACTAATGAATAAGATTATATCATGCAGGAGGGTTTTGCGCCATGGCTATTTGCAGGGAATTTTACTTTCCCTCGTCGGACGGCTCCTCGCGCATTCACGCGGCGGAGTGGACACCTGAGAGCGGTGAAATCATCGGCGTTTTACAGATCGCGCACGGCGTGGCGGAATACGGCATGCGCTACGCGCCGTTTGCCGAATTCATGACCGAGCACGGCTTTGCCGTCGTGGCGAACGACCACCTCGGCCACGGCCTTTCCGCCGAGAAGGACGCCGACACGCTCTATTTCGGCCCGCGCGACGGCTGGAAGCATGTTGTGGACGACATGTACGCCCTGCGCTGCCGCACGAAGGAAAAATATCCCAATGTCCCCTATTTTCTCATGGGCCACTCGATGGGCTCGTTCCTGACGCGCACCTATCTCATCCGCTATCCCGGCACCGTCGACGCCGCCATCATCATGGGCACGGGGCACCAGTCCCCCGCGATCGTCACGGGCGGGCGCGCCATCGCCAAGGCCGCGGGCAAGCGCCACGGCTTCCAGGCGCACTCTCCGCGCGTGGAGGCGCTGGCTTTCGGTGCTTACAACAAGGCGTTCGCGCCCAACCGCACGGAGGTCGACTGGCTCAGCGCGAGCGACAACAATGTCGACGCCTACATTGCCGACCCCCTCTGCGGTCAGAAGGCGAGCATTGGCCTCTTCTACGAGATGCTCGGCGGCATCCGCTTCATCAGCACGCCGAAAAACATCGCGTCGATGAACCGCAACACGCCCATTCTCTTCATCTCCGGCGACAAGGACCCCGTCGGCGAGATGGGCAAGGGCGTCAAGCGCGCATACGAGGCCTTCCGCCGCGCCGGCGTGCGCGACGTGGAGCTGAAGCTCTACAAGGGCCTGCGGCACGAGATTCTGAACGAAGACTGCCGTGCCGTGGTCTATAACGACCTGTGGAGCTGGATCGAAAAACATTTATGAATAAAGTCAGGAAGGCGAACCGTCAGGCGGTTCGCCTTCTTTTACTTCGGAGCAACGTTCGCGGCGTCAAAGCGTCGATATCGTGCGTCGTGAGCAGGACGCGCGCGGTCAGGATGCCGTCAAGCGTGACGAGGAACACCGCCAGCGCCGCGGCCCACTCTGGAAGCAGTGCGGCATAGCCCTCCAGAACCGGCTGCACATACCGCACGGCGAGCATCGACAATATTCCCCAGCAGATGGAAAACGGCAGGCAGATGCGGCCGTTCACGTCGCATTTGGTCGAAGAATAGTCCCAGAACTGCACTTGAAACAGCCTTTCATAGCCCCAGTGCACAGCGTATTCCATCGCCGTCGCCGCGAGCATACCGAGCAAGATCTGCTCCCACGCGCCGGGGAGCTTTTCCGCCCCCAGCAATAAAATCGTGACCATTGCAAAGCCGTACACCGGACACAGCGGCAGGAACACGAAGCACCGCCGCAGCCGGTGGCTCGATCTCGTCGCTGCGGCGAAGAGCTTTTCCAAGCAATAGCCCAAAAAGCTGTAAGCAAACCAGTACCAGATATGATCCATTTCTTCCTCCGCGTCCGTTTTTTTCAGTATGGCCCGCGCAGATGGGAAAATGCGCGATGCGCGCGTTGCAAAGCGCGGCGAATCATGGTAAAATGACAAAAAATCGACAGGAGAACACAACTATGCCTGATACCTGGGAAGCTCTGGAACACGACTGCAAAAATTGCCGCGAATGCTCGCTGTGGGAGACGCGCACGAACGTCGTCTTCGGCGTCGGCAATCAGAATGCTGAAGTTTTATTCATCGGCGAAGGCCCCGGCGCGAACGAGGATGCGCAGGGCGTGCCATTCGTCGGCAGGGCCGGTCATCTGCTCGACGACATGCTCGAGATCATCGGCCTCAAGCGCGACGATGTGTATATCGCCAACATCGTCAAGTGCCGCCCGCCGGAAAACCGCGACCCGCTCGGCGTAGAGCAGGACGCCTGTATCGGCTATCTTCGCCGTCAGGTCGCGCTGCTGCGGCCGAAGATCATCGTCTGCCTCGGGCGCATCGCGGCCATGCGCATCATCAAGCCCGACTTCAAGATCACGCGCGAGCACGGGCAGTGGTTCGAAAAGAACGGCTTTCAGATGATGGCCGTGTATCACCCCGCGGCACTGCTGCGCGATCCGCGCCGCAGGCCCGAGTCGTTTGAGGATTTCAAGGGCTTACAGCAGAAGATCAATGAGCTTTGCGAACACACCCATGCCGTTTCCTAATGCAAATAGCATACTTTTCGGTGCTGTGCCCTGCCAAATTCCTACATAAATAGTGTTTTTTGGATAAAAATGCTATTGACGGCCATTTTTGTGTGTGCTATATTACTACCATCCTTTTTGAAAGGACTTGGAGCTTGAGTGATGAAGACTGTTGTAAGCAACGTTGCATATCGCTTTTACTATTACTCTTACTTTTACTTTAAGGACAAGGTAAGAGCGATTTGTGATGCCCGTAGCTGAAAGGTCTTTCGAACCAACACTTGAAGGTCACTTCAAAAAGAGTTGAGTCAAGGAACCCGCCGTATGGACCACAAGTCCTTACAGCGGGTTTTATTGTTATCAGCGAGAAATAAAAATTGGAGGAAAAAAAGCATGAACACCAAACGCATCATTTCTCTTGTTGCCTCTCTTGCCCTCGTTCTCAGCTTGAGCGTGGGTCTGACCGGCTGCGGCGATAAGGCCGCACAGGACGACAATCAAGGCAGCACCGACGGCGAAGGCACGAAGTACACCGTCGGCATCTGCCAGCTCGTACAGCACGACGCGCTCGACGCTGCCACCCAGGGCTTCATCGACGCGCTGAATGAGGCTCTGCCCGGCCAGGTCGAGATCGTGAACAAGAACGCCTCCGGCGACAGTGCCAACTGCTCCACCATCGTCAACGGCTTCGTCTCCGACGGCGTTGACCTCATCATGGCGAACGCCACTCCGGCGCTGACCGCCGCGGCTGCCGCCACGAGCGACATCCCCATCCTCGGCACTTCCATCACCGCTTACGGCGTTGCTCTTGATATTGACGACTTCAACGGCACTGTCGGCGGCAACATCTCCGGCACCTCCGACCTCGCTGACCTCGAGGCGCAGGCCAACATGATCACCGAGTGGTTCCCCGATGCTCAGAAGGTCGGCCTGCTGTTCTGCTCCGCCGAGCCCAACTCCCGCTACCAGATCGAAGAGGTCGCCAAGTACCTCTCCGACAAGGGCATTGAGACCCAGGAGTTCGCCTTCACTGACACGAACGACGTCGCTTCCGTGACCCAGTCCGCCGCCGACTACTCCGACGTTGTCTACGTCCCCACCGATAACACCGCCGCCTCCAACACCGAGGCCATCGCAAACGTTCTCGTTCCCGCGGGCGTGCCTGCCATCTGCGGCGAAGAGGGCATCTGCAAGGGCTGCGGCGTCGCGACCCTCTCCATCAGCTACTATGACCTCGGCGTGACCACCGGTAAGATGGCCGCCAAGATCCTGACCGGCGAGGCCGACATCTCCGAGATGCCCATCGAGTTCACCGAGGCCACCCCGAAGTACAACGCCTCCATGTGCGAGACGCTCGGCATCAAGCCTCTCGAGGGCTACACCGCCATCGAAGAGTAATCTGATCACATCCCCCCGCAGGCAGGGACGGGCTTAGCCCGTTCCTGCCTCAACAAGAGATAGGAGGAGAGAACCCATGAGTTTTCTTTCGTCGCTGATGAACGCCCTGCCCGGCGCTGCCGCACAGGGTCTCGCCTGGGGCATTATGGCCATCGGCGTTTACATCACCTTCCGCATTCTGGACGTGGCGGACCTGACCGTCGACGGCTCGCTGGCAACCGGCGGCGCTGTCTGCGTCATGCTGATTCGCGGCGGCTTCAATCCCTGGATCGCCCTGCTGTGCGCGATGCTCGCCGGTATGCTGGCAGGCCTCGTCACCGGTCTTTTCCACACGCGCTGCGGTATTCCGGCCATTCTCGCCGGTATCCTGACGCAGCTTGCGCTGTATTCGATCAATCTGCGCATCATGGACAGCAAGGCAAATCAGGCACTCAGCGTTGATAAATATCCGCTGCTGCTTTCGCAGCGCTATGTGCGCGAGCTCTCGATGAACAATCCCCTGCCGCTGCTGCTTCTCTTCACAGCCGCGGTCATCGCCATCCTGTACTGGTTCTTCGGCACGGAGAAGGGCAGCTCGCTGCGCGCGACCGGCGCAAACCCCCACATGGCGCGCGCACAGGGCATCAACACGAACTCGAATATCGTGCTTGGCCTGATGGTCTCGAACGGTCTTGTCGCCCTCTCCGGCGCGCTGCTGGCGCAGTATCAGGGCTCGAGCGACATCAACATGGGCCGCGGCGCCATCGTCATCGGCCTTGCTGCCGTCATCATCGGCGAGGTCATCTTCGGCAAGATCTTCACGAACTTCGGCCTCACGCTGCTGGCCGTTTCCATCGGCGCGATCATCTACTACATCGTGCTCCAGATCGTGCTCCAGCTCGGTCTGAACACCAACGACTTAAAGCTCATCACGGCGCTGATCGTGGCGGTCTTCCTCGCCATCCCCTACTGGAAGAGCAAGATGTTCCGCCGCAAGGTGCAGCCCCAGAGCGCAAAGAACGGAGGCAACGGCCATGCTTGAACTCAAGGAACTTTATAAGACCTTTAACCCCGGCACCATCAACGCCAAGACCGCGCTGAACGGCCTGAGTCTGACGCTGAACGACGGCGACTTCGTCACCGTCATCGGCGGCAACGGCGCGGGCAAGTCCACGATGCTCAACGCCACCGCCGGCACGTTCTTTGTCGACTCCGGCAAGGTCATCATCGACGGCTCCGACGTCACGAACCTGCCCGAGCACAAGCGCGCGGCATTCATCGGCCGCGTGTTCCAGGACCCGATGATGGGCACCGCCCCCTCGATGTGGATCGAAGAGAACCTCGCCCTCGCCGCCCGCCGCGGCCAGCGCCGCGGTCTTTCCTGGGGCGTGACGAAGGAGGAAAAGGAGCAGTACCGCGAGCTGCTCGGCGGTCTCGGCCTCGGCCTTGAGTCCCGCCTGACCACGAAGGTCTCGACGCTCTCCGGCGGCCAGCGCCAGGCGCTCACGCTGCTGATGGCAACGCTCAAGCGCCCCAAGCTGCTGCTGCTCGATGAGCACACCGCGGCACTCGACCCGAAGACCGCCGCCAAGGTCATGGAGCTCACCGACCGCATCGTGCGCGAGGGCCAGCTCACCACGCTGATGATCACGCACAACATGCGCGATGCCATTCAGTACGGCAACCGCCTCATCATGCTGCACGACGGCCACGTCATCCTCGACATTGCGGGCGAGGAGAAGAAGAAGCTGACCGTGCCCGATCTTCTTGAGCAGTTCACGAAGGCCAGCGGCGACGAGTTCGCCAACGACCGCGCGATCCTCTCCTAACGTTTTCCCTCTCCCCTATAAAGCACAAAAAGAGCTTGAACGCTTTGTTCAGGCTCTTTTCTTATCCTTTTTTACGCTTCCCGCAGCACGACCTCGACAATGCCGACATCGTCGGTATCGGGGTAGAAGTTCACCTGCCACGGCTCGGTGAAGCCGGTGTCGACCTCCTCCTGCACAGATCGTACCATGTCGCGGATGCCATCACGGTCCGCGGTGAAGTACGTGAAGCGCACGGCGATGCGGCTGAGCGCGCCCTCGCGCGCCGTCAGGCGCAGAAGGTCAGGCAGCGCCTCGGTGCTCGTCGCGGTGATAATGCCCGCCTGCTCCTCCGCCGTGCGGCGGTAGCCGAGGCGCACGTGCATCTCGTAATAGGCGCGCTCCTGCGTGTCGGTATAGCTGATGTAGTCAAGAAGATACGCGCCCAGTGCCGTCTCCTCCTGCACCTCCTTACAGGCCTGCTCGGCCATGGCCGCGGCATCTTCCTCGCTGTAAATACGCACAACGCCCTCTTCGCTGTGCTCGCCAAGGAGCAGCAGCAATGCGTTGACGAGGTCCTGATAGCTGTCGGCGCGCAGGGTGTCCGCACCCTCGTTTTCCCAGTAGACCTCGCTGTGCGGCGTGGAAACGCTGTAGGAACGCTCAAGTACGACGTTGCCGCCGCAGCCCGAGAGCGTCAGGCAGAGCGCCAGCGAAAGCGGAATGAACTTTTTGCGCACGGCGCTCCCTCCTTTTGGGCGAAATCTCTCTTTCTCAGTAGCCAAGCGGCTCGTCGACGAGCACGACCTCGGTCTCGCAGCTGCGGATGGCCTCCCACAGCACGACAAGGCCGCGGCAGATGCGCTGCGGGCTCTTGCAGTCGTAGCAATGATCGGCCTTTGCGGCGCAGGGCGTTTTTACGCCGAGGCGCTGCGCGTTTTTCGGTGCAGCAATGTTGCGGGCGCGCCAGAGCGCTTCGTCATAGGTCGGCGCGATCTTGTTGCTGCCGACGACGAACCACACCCTCTTGTGGCCATAGAGCGACGAGGACACACGGTTGCCCGTCCCGTCGATGTTGATGATCTCGCCCGTTTCGGCAAGGCCGTTGGCCGAGAGCAGGTAGTTGTCGCACGTCGAGGCGTTTTTGAGCACCTCGGCAGCGTTCATGCCGTCGGGCACGTTCCAGTGGCTGAACATCTTGTTGTGCTTGCCGAGGCTTTCAAAAAGCCCCATCTGAGAGAGCGTCATGCTGCCGCCGAACGACACGCTCTCTCCGTCGATCTGCGCGTTCAGATAGTCCGCCGCTTCCTTCGCCGTCGCGAAGGCAGACACCTTGAAGCCGCGCTCTTTGAGATTCTTCTCCACCGTCGTAAGATCCATTCCTGCTTCCTCCTTGTATCCTGATATTCTTAGAGGCCCTGCGGGTCGTATTCGCCAAAGCCCTCACCGAGCACCTCGCTCGCGTCGCAGACGATGAAAAAGGCGTCGGGGTCGAGCTCCTTGATATAGCGCTTGATCGAAACCGCTTCCTTCTTGCGGATGGCGCAGAACAGCAGCGGACGCTCCGCGCCCGTGTAGCCGCCCTTGCCGTTCAGGAGCGTCACGCCCATGTCACGCCGCAGCATCTCCTGCATGATCTCCTCATACTTGTCGCTGATGATGTAGGCAACCTTTGCCGTGTTCTGGCCGTAGACGACCAGATCGAGCACCTTCGTCGTGATATAGAGCGCGAGCGCGCCGTAGAGCGCGTTGTTAAGGCTGTGGAACACCGCGGCGTAGATCAGAATGATCGTCAGGTCGATGCCAAGGCAGATGTTGCCGATTGACAGCCGCTCAACGTGCGACCGCACGATCCACGCGCCGAGCTCCGAGCCGCCCGTCGTCGTCTCCTCGCGGAACAGCAGGCCTGAGGCGATACCGAGCGTCACGCCGCCGTACAGGCACGCAAGCAGCGGGTCCATGGGCTCAAACTCGTGGATGGCCGCGACAACGTCGATCAAAATGGAGCTCAGCGTCATCGTGTAGATGGACTTGCACAAAAATGCGAAGCCGAATTTTTTAAGTCCCACGATAAAAAGCGGCACATTGAGCACGATGACCATCGTACCGACCGGCAGAATGGGTGCAAAAAAGTTAATGATCTGCGAAATACCCGTAAAGCCGCCGACCGTAAAGCCATTCGGTGCATAGAACCAATCGAACGACAAGGCATACAGCACGCAGGCAAGCGTGACAATGATATAGCTTTTCACCTGCTCGCGCAGTTTTTTATTTTTCATAAATTTTCTCCCCTCATATGTTTCTCTCAGGCTTCCGACGTCAAATCAGCGAGAGCTGCTTGTCGTCGCTGTCCTCCGTCTTGAGCAGCGCGCCCGTCGCGGGAATGCTGCGGCCGCGGTAGCGGGCAAGGTCGGTGATGCCGGTCTCCTCCGGGAAGCGCACCGTGTCGAGCACGTACTTCTTTTTGAGCGTCAAAAGTGCGACGCCCTGCGTCGTGCGCGTCGTCTTCACACCAAGAAGCACCGTGTTGACGATCAGCACGCGCGGCTCTGTCGAATAGACGGCGATCTCGCGGTCTTCCTTGAGATGCAACAGCGCCTTGAGCGGGCTTTTGTCGCTGTAGGCGCCGGTCAGGCGGCGGCGGTTCGAGGTCGTCCTGTAGGCCGACAGCTCGACCTTCGCGGCCTTGCCGTTTTCAAAGAAGAAGATCATATAGCCGCTGTAATCGCCGGGAAGCACCATGCCCATGACGCTCTCGCCCTCGTCCATGCCGAGCTTCGCGGGTAAGTAGTCACCCAGCTGGCTCGCCTTGCCGTCGGCAAAGTCGCTCGCGCGCGTCTTGTAGACCTGCGCCTTATCGGTGAAGAACATCAGCTCGGCGGCGTTGGAGCTCTCCACGCTCATGCTGAGCGCGTCGTCCTCCTTGAACTTCTGCTCGCCGGACATGCGCAGCGACTGCGGCGTGATCTTTTTAAAGTACCCGTGCTGCGACAAAAACAGCGTCACGGGATAGTCCTCGATGGCGTCCTCCTCGCTCTCGGCGTCCTCGGCATAGTCGTAGAGGATGCCGGTGCGGCGGGACTCGGCGTACTTTTTGCGCACGTCCTCAAGCTCGCTGACGATGATCTTGCGGATGCGCGACGGGCGCGCGAGCGTATCCTCAAGGTCTTCGATCTCCGCCTCGAGTGATGCCGTCTCCTCCACGCGCTTCAGGATATACTCGCGGTTGATGTTGCGCAGCTTGATCTCGGCGACGTATTCCGCCTGGATCTGGTCGATGCCGAAGCCGATCATCAGGTTCGGCACGACGTCGGCCTCCTTCTCCGTCTCGCGGATGATCTTGATGGCCTTGTCGATGTCGAGCAGGATCTTTTTAAGGCCCTTTAAGAGGTGCAGCTTGTCCTGCCGCTTTTTGAGCACGAAGTACACGCGGCGCTTGACGCTCTCGGTGCGCCACGCGCACCACTCGTCTAAAAGCTCGCGCACGCCCATCACGCGCGGCATGCCGCCGATCAGGACGTTGAAGTTGCACGACGCCGTATCCTGCAGTGTCGTCGCCTTGAAGAGCTTCTGCATCAGCTTGTCGGGGTCGGCACCGCGCTTTAAGTCGATCGTCAGCTTGAGGCCGGAGAGGTCGGTCTCGTCACGCATGTCGGAAATTTCCTTGACCTTGCCCGCCTTGATGAGTTCGGCGACCTTGTCCATGATGGCCTCGGTCGTGGTGGTGTAGGGAATTTCATAAATTTCGATGAGATTTTCTTTTTTGTCGTAGCGCCAGCGGGCGCGCACCTTCACGCCGCCGCGGCCGGTGTTGTAAATGTCCTCAATGGCGCGCGGGTCGTACAATACCTCGCCGCCGGTCGGGAAGTCGGGCGCGAGCAGCGTTTCGCTGATGCGCACCTCAGGATTTTTCAAAAAGGCAATCGTCGTGTCGCAGACCTCGCCCAAGTTAAAGCCGCACAGCTGGCTCGCCATGCCGACCGCGATGCCCTGGTTGGCCGAGACCAGGATATTCGGGAACGTTGTTGGCAGCAGCGCCGGCTCTTTCATCGAGTTATCGTAGTTGTCGACAAAATCAACGGTGTCAGAGTCGATGTCGCGGAAGAGCTCGGCGCAGATGGGCGCGAGCTTGGCCTCGGTGTATCGGCTGGCCGCCCACGCCATGTCGCGCGAATAGACCTTGCCGAAGTTGCCCTTTGAGTCGACGAACGGGTGCAGCAGCGCGCCGTAACCCTTGGAAAGGCGCACCATCGTGTCGTAGATGGCGGCGTCGCCGTGGGGGTTCAGGCGCATCGTCTGGCCGACGATGTTCGCGCTCTTCGTGCGCGCGCCGGTGAGAAGCCCCATCTTGTACATCGTGTAAAGGAGCTTTCGGTGCGAGGGCTTGAAACCGTCGATCTCCGGAATGGCGCGCGAAACGATGACGGACATCGCGTAGGGCATGTAGTTCGTTTCCAGCGTCTCGGTGATATTCTGCTCCACCACATCCGCGTGGAGGCCCATGACGTTCGGGTCCGCGCGGCGGTGGGTCTGCTTGGGTGTTTTGTCGCTTTTCTTCATTCGGTTACCTCAAAATTGCTCCGGCGGCAATATGGCCGCCGGTCATACTATTTCTAATATATCCTATCACACTTTTTTATGCTCTGCAACACCGCGGAGGAAGAGAAAATTGCCGCAAAACGCCATTTTTTCGCCAAAGCCGCACAAAGCCGCCGCGGCAGCGCATATTGGCAAAATCGCGGCGCAGAGTGTACAATGCAGATACCCCAAACAGGTATGGAGGTCAAACGATGAAACAGTGTATGGACGCCGACAATCTGCACCGTCGGCTCAAAAAGATCATCGGCCAGGTGCAGGCCATTGACCGCATGGTGGACGAGGACGTCCCCTGCGAGGATATTCTTGCGCAGATCAATGCGGCCAAATCCGCGCTGCACGGCTGCGGCAAGGTCGTGCTTGAGGGGCACATCAAGCACTGCGTGCGTGACGGCATCGAGCACGGCGACGCGGACAAAACGATCGAGAACTTTACGAAGGCGGTCGAGCGCTTTTCGAACATGGGCTGAGCAGGAGATAAGCCCTCTCACGCGCCCGTTTTCAGCAGAATTACATGAAAGAAGAGAAGCAGTTTTGTGCTGCTTCTCTCTTTTTGCGCGCTTTGCAACCTATACCCCCATATGTATAATAAGCCCATACCCCCTATGGTACAGGAAGGAGTCACTTCCGTGAAACTGGCAATGGAAAAGCTGGAGCATTTTTTAGAGCTGGGCGGCACAAAAAAAGATATCACACTGCTCGTGATCTCCGGCATCGCGCTGATCGTCAGCATTTTTGATCTCGTCCCCCTGCCGTTCGACGCCTCGTGGGCCGCGATCATCCTCTGCGGCATCCCAATCATTTTAGAGGCCGTCATCGGCCTTGTCACGGCGTTCGACATCAAGGCAGACGTGCTCGTCTCGCTCGCGCTGATCGCGTCGGTCTGCATCGGCGAAGACTTCGCCGCGGGTGAGGTCGCGTTCATCATGCAGCTCGGCGGTCTTCTCGAAGAGCTGACCATCGCCCGCGCCCGCGCAGGCATCGAAAAGCTCGTCCATCTGACGCCGCAGACCGCGCGCGTCATCACCGGCGGAAAGGAAACGGCCGTCCCCGCCGAGGCCGTCAAGGTCGGCGACCTGCTGCGCGTGCTGCCCGGCGAGACCATCCCCGTCGACGGAGAGATCGTATCGGGCCAGACATCTGTGAATCAGGCCGTTATGACGGGTGAATCGCTGCCGGTCGACAAGGGCGTCGGCGACGAGGTCTCCTCCGGCACGGTCAACCAGTTCGGTGCTTTCGAGATGAAGGCCACAAAGGTCGGCGAGGACAGCTCCATCCAGCGCATGATTCACCTCGTGCAATCCGCCGACGCGGACAAGGCCAAGATCGTCGCTCTATCCGACCGCTGGGCGGCATGGATCGTCGTCATCGCGCTGACTGCCGCGGCGCTGACATGGATGATTTCCGGTGAGATCATCCACGCGGTGACGATCCTGGTCATCTTCTGCCCCTGCGCGCTCGTGCTGACCACGCCGACCGCCATCATGGCCGCCATCGGCAACGCGACGAAGCACGGCTTCCTCGTCCGCGAGGGCAACGCGCTCGAGCGCCTCGCCGCCGTGAAGAAGATCACTTTCGACAAGACCGGCACGCTGACCTACGGCACGCCGAAGGTCGTTCTGGTGCACAGCGCGCTGCCCTCCCTCTCCGATAACGAGCTCTACCGCCTCTGCGCCGCGGCGGAGCACTATTCCGAGCACCCGCTCGGCAAGGCCATCACCCGCTGCTGTCAACAGGAGACGGGCGAGGCCGAAAACTTCCGGATGGTCCCTGGGCGCGGCGTCTCCGCCCGCGTTGACGGTAAAACCCTCCTCGCGGGTAACGCGGAGCTTCTCGCCGAGCACCACATCGCCATTCCGGAAGAGGCCGCTAAGGCCGCTGTTGTCCAGCTCTCGCAGGGCTGCACCGTCACCTACGCCGCCGTGGACGGCGTGTTCGCGGGCTTCCTCGCCCTGTCCGACACGATTCGCGAGGAGAGTGCAAACATGATCGACCAACTCTCCGCGCTTCAGGTCCAGCCCGTGCTGCTCACGGGTGACCATCAGAACGCCGCCGCGGCCATTGCCGCGCAGCTCCACATCGGCGAGGTGCACGCAAACTGCCTGCCCGAGGACAAGCTCTCCCACATTCGCGCCGATCAGTCTGCGGGTGCAAAGGTCTGCATGATCGGCGACGGCGTGAACGACGCGCCCGCGCTCAAGGCCGCCGATGTCGGCATCGCAATGGGCGGCGTGGGCAGCGACATCGCCGTGGACGCCGCGGATATCGCGCTCGTCGACGGCGAAGTCAAGGAGCTGCCGCACCTCATCGCGCTCTCCAAGCGCATGATGCGCACCATCAAGCTCAACATGACGTTCTCGATGACGCTCAACTTCATTGCCATCGCACTTGCCATCACCGGCACGCTGAATCCCGTCGTCGGCGCGCTGATACACAACGCAGGCAGCGTACTCGTCATCACAAACTCGGCCCTACTGCTAAAATGGAGGCAAACCGCCTCGCAGAGTTTCGCGTCCGCAGACGCGAAATCTGTTTGATCGTAAATTCCGACGACAGGCGCGTCGGAATTTACTCTTTGCGCGGAGCGTGTGTCGCAGCCGCGCTGCGAGCGGCAAGGCACAAAGCGCAGCGAATCCTTTTCAAAAAGGGTGGATTGCAAAATTGCAATCCACCCTTTTTGATTTTCTTTTATTTTCTGCGCCAGACAGAGGGCATTAAGAGGACAAGCAGCGGCATGATCTCAAGACGGCCGAGCAGCATGATGGCGCTCATCGTGAGCTTGCTGATGCCGGAGAGGAAGCCGAAGTTGCACGTCGGTCCCACTGCGCCAAGGCCCGGGCCCACGTTGCTGATGGCCGTGAGCGAGGCGGTGAACGCCGCGGTAAAGTCGATGTTGTCAAGCGATAAAATCAGCGTGCCAAGCAGCAAAATCGAGATATAGGTGAAGAAGAAGACCGAAACGGACGAGACGGTCTCCTCCGTCACGCGATGTCCGTCGAGCGTGATGGGGCGCACCTCGCGCGAGTGCATCACGCGCCGCAGATCACGCCGCAGCGACTTGCACAAAAGCACGATGCGCGAGACCTTGACGCCGCCCGCCGTAGAGCCCGCGCAGCCGCCGAAAAGCATCACCAGCACGAGGATACAGCGGCAGAACTGCGGCCAGAGGTCAAAATCCTCCGTGCAGTAGCCGGTCGTTGAAATGAGCGTTGTTACCTGAAAGGCCGCATTCTCGATGGCCGAGCCGATGTCGCGCCCCGTGCGCACGATCAGGTCCGCCGCGATCATCGCCGACGCGCCGACCACGACCAGCGAGTAAACGCGCAGCTCCTCGCTCTTGAGTGCCTCGCGGAAGCGGCGCGTCACGCAGAGGTAGAGGATCGTAAAGTTCACGCTTGCGGCAAACATGAAGAAAATGAGGATCCAGTTGACAAGATGCGACTGATAATACGCGATGCTCGCATCCCGGATGGAAAAGCCGCCGGTAGAGATCGTCGTCAGCGCCGTGGTAACCGCATCGAACAGTGGGAGGCCCGCAATGCGCAGCAGCAGCGCCTCCGCCACGGTGAGCGCGATGTAGATGCGGTACAGGATGCGCGCCGTCTCACCCGTGCGGGGGCGAAGCTTTGTGCTGATGGGGCCGGGGGATTCTGCTTTCATCAGGTTCACGCTGCCCTCGCTGAGCTTGGGCAGCAGCGCCAGCATGAGAACGAGGATACCCATGCCGCCCATCCACTGCGTAAGCGCGCGCCAGAATTGGATGCCCCGCGGCAGCGACGCAGGCGACGGGAAGATGGACGCGCCGGTCGTCGTCAGGCCGGAGACGGTCTCGAAAATGGCGTCGATAAAGCTGCAGCTGCCGCTGAAAAAATACGGCAGCGCGCCGAACACGCTCAGCGCGATCCAGCACAGTGCCACGCAGACAAAGCCGTCGCGCGTCTGAAGTCTTGTGTTGTCCGCGCGGATGAGCGAAAGCAGCACTCCCACGCCGCCGCAGATAAGCAGCGCATACAGGAACGCCCGCTGATCCGGCCCTCCGCCGAACACGCTCAGCAGCAGAGGCGGGATCATACAAAGCGCCTCAATGCAGAGGATAACGCCCACGATTCTGAGAATAAGATTTTGGTTCATAATGAAACTTCCTTGCCGCAAGCAGCCGGCACATCAGCCGAGAATATCGTTGAGGTCCTGCAAAAAGAGCTTTTTCGCCACCACGATCACGCGGTCGCCCGCATGGATCTGGGAATGTCCGTTCGGGATCTCCATCCGGCCGTTGTGCACGATGGCCGCAACGAGCAGGCCGTTTCGAAAATGCAGGTCGCTGAGCGGCCGGTCGAGAAAGTGCGTGGCACTCGTCGCGGTGAACTCGACGGCCTCAATCGCGCCGCCGAGGATATAGTGCAGGCTTTCCACCGCGCTGCCCTGCGAGTTGGCAAGGCCGCGGACGTAACTTGAGATCTGGCTTGCAATGATGGCCTTGGGCGAAATGACCGTGTCGAGGCCCGTGAGGTTCACAATGTCGAGATACCCCATGCGCGACATCTTCGGCACGACCTTCTTCACGCCGTAGCGCTTCGCCGTGAGCGCCATGAGGAGGTTTTCCTCGTCGCGGTCCGTCACAGCGATGAACGCGTCGCAGTGGAAAATGCCCTCGGACTCAAGCAGGTTGTGATCCGTGCCGTCGCCGTGGATGACGGTGACCTTAGGGAGCTTTTCCGCCAGCATAAGGCACTTGGCCTCGTCCTTTTCCACGATCGTCACGTGCGTGCCGATGTCGGTGAGCACCCAGGCAAGGTACTGTGCGATGCGGCTGCCGCCAAGGATGCTCACGCGGCGGATGGGCGCCATGGCCCTGCCCATCGAGCGCAGCACGCGCGTCGTCTCCGCGGGCGTGCCAATGACGTACACGCGGTCTCCCGTCTGCGGGACGAACGAGCCGTTCGGCACGATGACCTCTTCCCCGCGCTTGGCCGCGCACATGAGGATGCTGTTGGGATTTTCGCGGTTGTAGTCGATGAGGGACTTGCCGACAAGGCTGTCGCCCTCTTCGGTCTGAAAGCCGATGAGCTCGACAAGTCCGCGGGCAAACGTCTCCACGCTGAACGCAGACGGCACGCGCAGAATGCGCGAAATTTCCTGCGCGGCGGCATTTTCGGGGTTGATGATCATATCAAGCCCGATCTCGCGGCGCAGGATCTGTGCATCGCGGAAATACTCGGGGTTGCGTACGCGGGCGACCGTGTGCTTCGCGCCGAGCTTTTTCGCCATCAGGCAGCAGATGAGGTTGACCTCGTCGTTTTCCGAAACGGCGATGAGAAGGTCCGCCTCGCGCACGCCCGCCTCCAAAAGGACGCTGGCGCTCGCGCCGTTGCCCTCCACACACATGACGTCGAGCATGGAGTCAACGTGGTCGAGCACGGCGCTGTTGCGGTCGATGACGACCAGATCGTGGTTTTCGCCCGTCATCTGCTCGGCGATGGCGTAGCCGACCTTACCGATACCGACAATGATGATTTTCATTTCTGTGTTTCTCCTAAATTCTCTTCGGCTTCCGCCGTGTGCTGCTTACGCAGCACCATCAAAACGCTGTTGAATTCCGCCCCCATGATCAGCATGACCGAGGCGAGATACAGCCACAAAAGCAATACGATCACCGCGCCGAGCGTGCCGTAAATGACGGAGTAGCGCGCGATGTTTTCAACATAATACGAAAAAAGGAATGACAATACGAGCCACATCACGAGCGAGAACACCGCGCCCGGCCAGATGCGGTTCATCCGGTGCGACTCCTGCGCAAGGCCGTACATCATCGCGATGGGGAAAAACACGATGCCGCCGATGATAACAAAGCGCAGGCTCGACCACAGGTGGATGAAGCCGTCGCTCAGCGTGATATAGGCCGACAGGTGGCTCGACACGTAGTTCAGCACCCGCCCGCCGACGACGGACAGTCCGATGGACAAAACGACCATTAAAATCAGGCTCAGCGTATAAAGCAGGAGCTTGAGCTGATAGCGCAAAAACTGCGTGGGCCGGTGCTCGCCGTAGGCCCGACGGACAGAGCCCAGAAGCGAACTTGCCGCGCGGTAAGGAAAGTAAATGGAAAAAATCAGTGAGAACCACAAAAGCCGTGGGCTTGAATCGCGGCTGACATAAGTGAAATACTGCTCGATGATCTCGAGCGCCTCCTGCGGGATGAATGCGCGAATTTCATACAGAAAGCCGCTGATATCCACGGACATGATGCCGACTAAGTTGCTCAAAAAGATCAAAAGCGGGAAAAGCGCAAACAAAAGGTAGTATGTGAGCGCCGCACTGTCGCGGCCGACATGATGATCGAAGTACCGCCTGACCATCAGGTAGATGCCTTTCAAAAAGCGGTGCCGGTCAAGATACTGCTGCAAGGGCGATGCTCACCTCCTCAAAAGTCGATTTCTCTTCAATTTATGTAGTATAGCACAGCCCATTACGAAAGGGAAGCGCAAAAGCGCACCATGACATACTTTTTACAGAAATAAAGCCGGAAAAGGGGTTGACAGCACGGGAAAATGTGCATAATATAGTACCGTTAAGTTCATACATCGTCCGGTAGGTAAGGCTACCACAAGGATACGGACTGCTGCCGCGGAGTAGTGGAGACACTATGAGAGGGTTTGAACAGGTTGCATCGAAAGCAAGGTGCCATCTAATGCAGTTTCACCGCCTCGTGATGCTAAAGCTTGAACGGTAAGGAAACTTCTCGCCAGGGGCGGGTGTTTCTTGATTGTCGCTCCCATAGCCGCGTCGCCGGACGCAGGATATGGGGGATTTTTTTATCGCAAAATTCACCTGAACACTTTGATTTGGCACTATCTTCAGAAAGGAGGAGTCGGTATGGTCGGCTTTGAAGAAATGCGCGACGAACTGCTGGAAAGAATCGAGGATCTGCTCAAGCGAAAACAATATACCGCGCTGCGCGACCTGCTTGCAGACCTGGAGCCCGCGGATATCGCCTCGCTTTTTGAAGATTTGGACGAGGACAGCATTCCCCTTTTGTTCCGGCTCCTTCCCAAAGAGCCCGCGGCGGAGGTGTTCGTCGAGCTCGATCCCGACGCGCAGGAGATGCTGATCCGCGGCTTTTCGAACACCGAGCTCAAAGAGGTCCTTGACGAGCTGTATCTGGACGATGCGGTCGACATCGTGGAGGAAATGCCCGCGAACGTCGTCAAGCGCATCTTAAAGCACGCGGACCCCGACACGCGCAAGAGCATCAATGAAATTCTCAAATACCCCGACGACAGCGCGGGCGCGCTGATGACGACGGAGTTTGTCGACTTAAAGCGCGATATGACCGTCGAGGACGCGCTCAAGCGTATCCGCCGCACCGGTACGGACAAAGAGACCATCAACGTCTGCTATGTCGTCGATCCGGCGCGCAAGCTGCAGGGTATCGTCTCGCTGCGAACGATCCTCCTCTCCGATGAGGACGACACCATCGACGAGATCATGGAGACGCACGTCATCTCTGTCTCCACGCTCGAGGATAAAGAGGACGTTGCGCAGACCTTCTCGAAGTACAACTTCATCGCCCTTCCGGTCGTCGACAAGGAAGACCGCCTCGTCGGCATCATCACGGTCGACGACGCCATCGACGTCATGGAAGAGGAGACGACCGAGGATATCGAAAAGATGGCGGCTATGCTGCCGACGGATAAGCCATACCTCAAGACGAGCGTCTGGGAGACGTACAAGTCCCGTATCCCCTGGCTGCTGCTTCTGATGGTCTCGGCCACGTTCACCGGCCAGATCATCGCCCGCTTTGAAGACGCGCTCAGCGCGTTCGCCATTCTGACGGCTTATATCCCGATGCTGATGGACACGGGCGGTAACTGCGGCTCACAGGCGAGCGTCACGGTCATCCGTGGTATCTCGCTCGACGAGATCGAATTTTCCGACCTCTTCCGCGTCATCTGGAAGGAGATCCGCGTGGCGGTCGTCTGCGGCGCCACGCTTGCCGCAGCGAATTTCGTCAAGCTCATGCTCGTCGACAAGATGATCTTCGGAAATCCCATCACCATCACGGTCGCGCTCGTCATCTGCCTGACGCTCGTGGTCACGGTGTTTGCGGCCAAGGTCGTGGGCTGCACGCTGCCGCTGCTCGCCAAGAAGATCGGCTTCGACCCCGCGGTCATGGCATCTCCGTTCATCACGACGGTCGTGGACGCCATCTCGCTGATGATCTACTTCAACTTTGCCTCGCTTCTTCTCGGAATCTGATAAAAATACGAAAAACTCTTTTCAATCGCGCATGAACTGTGTTATGATGCATGTTGTATGGCATCGTACGATAGGAAAAGGCGGCTGTGCCACGCACAGCCGCCTTCTTTTTTGGAGGTCATTCATGGAAGAAAAGCTCAGAGAATATGCAAAACTCCTCATCGAAGTCGGTCTGAATGTGCAGAAGGGCCAGGCCGTCGTGATCCGCTGCCCGGTCGAGTGCGCGTATTTTGCACGCCTGTGCGCCGCCGCTGCCTATAACGTCGGCTGCCGCGAAGTCGTGATGCGCTGGTCGGATGATTTTCTTGAACGCGAGCGCTTTCTGCGCGCGGATGACTCCGTGTTCGACGTCTTTCCCGCCTGGCAGGCAGAAATGCTCAACGGCTATGCTGACGAGGGCGCAGCATTTCTCAATATCTCCGCCCGTGATCCTGAGGCGCTGCTCGGCGTAGACCCCGACCGCCTGACGCGCGCGAGCCGCAGCGAGACGGCCATCCAGCCTTACGTAAGCGCCGTAATGTCCAATGCCTGCCCCTGGTGCGTCGCATCCGTCCCCATTCCGAGCTGGGCGAAGAAAGTCTTCCCCGCTCTTCCCGAGCAGGAGGCGATGGACAAGCTCTGGGACGCGATCTTCACCTCCGTCCGCATCAGCGGCAAGGGTGACGCCGTCGCGCGCTGGCATGAGCATGTGGCACTGCTCAAAAGCCGCATCGCAAAGCTCAACGATCTGCACTTCACCTCGCTCTATTACCAGAACTCCCTCGGCACGAGCCTCAACATCAAGCTTCCCGAGACGCACGTCTGGGCCGGCGGCAACAACACCAGCCGCGCAGGCTTTCCGTTCGTCGCCAATATGCCGACGGAGGAGGTCTTCACCGCCCCGCTCAGAGACGGCATTGACGGCGTCGTTTACGCAGCCCTGCCGCTCGTGCACAACGGCAACATTATCGAAAACTTCCACTTCGTCATCAAGGACGGCAGGATCGTCGAGGCGCACGCGGAAAAGGGCGAGGACATCCTGAAAGCCGCCATCGCCGAGGATGAGGGCGCGTCGTACTTCGGCGAGGTCGCGCTCGTTCCCTACGACAGTCCCATTTCAAACCAGAAGATTCTCTTCTACAACACTCTCTTCGACGAAAACGCGGCCTGCCACCTCGCCTTCGGTGAGGCGTACCCCGAGTGCGTCAAGGGCGGCGAGGCCATGAGCAAGGAAGAGCTCAAGGCCGCGGGCCTGAACGATTCCAACACTCATGTCGACTTCATGGTCGGTACCGCGGATCTTTCCATCATCGGCACGACGAAAGACGGGCGCGAGATTCCCGTGTTCGTCAACGGCAACTTTGCCCTGTAAAAAATGATACTGCGGGCGCTTGCCCGCTCACAAAGGAGAAAAACCATGTCTATGAATTTTAACCGCCTTTCCACCGATGACAAAATTCTCATCATGGAGGGCGCGCAGGTGCTCGGCGACGTCGTCGCGGGTGAAGGCACGGCGTTCTGGTACAACAGTGTTTGCCGTGGCGAGATGCAGAGCGTGCGCATCGGCAAGCGCTGCAACATTCAGGACCTCGCCCTGATCCACAACAAGGTCACCATCGGCGACGATGTGTCCGTCGGCCACTGCGCCACCGTCCACGGCGCGACCATCGGCGACCGCGTGATCGTCGGCATGGGCGCGACGGTGCTCGACGGCGCTGTCATCGGCAACGACTGCATCATCGGCGCGGGCGCTCTTGTCACGGGCAAGATGAACGCGCCCGACGGCTCGATGATCCTCGGCTCCCCGGCCAAGGTCGTGCGCGAGCTGACGGAGAAGGAAAAAGAGAGCATTCTGGCCAACGCCACGCTCTATCTTGAAAAAAGCAAGGAATACCGCGCCCACGCCGCCAAACAGGCGTAAGGCAAGCACAGGAGGAATACTCATATGAAGATCTTAGTCATCAACGGCGCAAACATGAACATGCTCGGCCGCCGCGAGCCGGACATCTACGGCAAGGAGGACTACGCTGCCCTCTGCGCCCGCATCTATGAGCACGCACAGAGCCGCGGTGTGGCCGTGGAGTGCTTCCAGTCCAACCACGAGGGCGCGATCATCGACGCCATTCAGGAGGCCGACACGGCGTTCGACGGCATCGTCATCAACCCCGGCGCTTACACGCATTACAGCTACGCCATCCACGATGCGCTCAAGGCCGTCAGCATCCCCGCCGTCGAGGTCCACATGTCCGACATCCAGAAGCGCGAGGAGTTCCGCCACCTGTCCGTCACCGCCCCCGCCTGCATCGCCCAGATCCGCGGACACGGGTTCGAGAGCTATACTATGGCGATCGATATGCTGGCAAAGCTCAATCCTGAGGAAAAATAAGGTTCCTGCGATAGCAGGAACACAATATTTTCCGCGCACAGCGCGGAGGGATATGCCGCCTGCGGGCGGCATAGTCAAAGGGGCCTTTCTCTTTCGCAAAAGAGAATGGCCCCTTTGGAACCCCAAGAGAAAGGCTTTTGATTGGCAGTCTCGGGCTTGAATGACTTTTATGCCTCCGGAATGCAACTGCCTGCGCGCGGCGTTGCCGCGTTGGATGTTGCTATACGATTTGCCGCTGCTTCTATCATCCGCTGCCGCTCTGCTGATCTTGTAGGACTACAGCCTAATTTCCGTCTACTTCCAGTCTCCACAATGCGGCGAGCGCAGCAATGCCGCATTCGGCAAGCAGTCTGCCGCCGGGCAAACGTCACTCGCGCCTCACGACAGTAAGGCGCGGTTGATATCTGTAACGACTTGCAGAAGATCCATGGCGAAGCCATGTACACCGCACCCGATTGCGCAGCGCGTGCAGCTCTTCAAGCTGCAAACCCGCAATGTGAATTTTCTCTTGGGGGATGTAAAGGGGGGGATATTCTCTTTTTGAAAAGAGAATATCCCCCCCCTTTGGCCTCGCTCCCCGCGCAGCGGAGAGATAGCGCGCAGCGCTTCGCGCTGCAACAATCAACCCATTTGCGCGGCGACGATCGCCTCATACAGCGCCTGCGGGTCGAGCTTATCATAGTCCGCGCTCGTCGCCATCGTGGCGGCATCGACCTGCTCGGCGATGAAGTTCGTGAAGTACTCCTCGCGCACCTCGTCTGCGGCGGCGGACTTGTCAAGCGGCAGGCGGAGCAGGATGTGATAGCCGAAGCTGGATTCGACGACCTCGCTCACCTCGCCCTCGGAGAGCGCGTAGGCGGCGTCTTCAAACTCCTGCACCATCGAGCCGGTCGTGAAGGTGTAGCCCGTGGGATAGCTCTCGCGGCCGGGGTCCTCGCTGTACTGGTCGGCCAGCTCCTGGAAGAGTGCGGTCAGCTCGTCGATGTCGCCCTCGCAGGCGTCGAGTTTCTGCTTGATCTCTTCGGCGAGCGCCTTCTTTTCAGCCTTCTGCTCATCGGTGAGCGCCTCGCCGGTCGTTAAATCCTTCGTGGAAAGGAGAATGTGGTCGGCGGTGATATAGTTCTGGTCGGCGGCGTAGACGGCGAGGTCCTCGTCCGAGGCGTAGAGCGCGCTGCCCTCGGTGTTGTAGAGCTGGTAGAGATTCTGATACAGGTAGTTCGAACGGGCGACGCGGTCATAGGTCTCGCGGCGCATGCCGAGCTTGGCGATCTCTTCTTCAAAGGCCTCTTCGCTGCCGTACTGGTCAATGTAGCTCTGGTCGCTGTCCGCCATCGCGGATTCCTGCCCCTCGGTGAGCGTCACGCCGTACTTGTTCGCCAGGTTTTCAAGCACCAGATGCTGCTTGACGGACGAATAGACGTTGGACTTGATGTAGTCGGTGATGTTCGTGCCGTCGGAAAGGGTGTAGTCCCAGTCGAGCGACGAGCCGGTGTAATACTGCATGTAGCTGTCGAGATACGACACGTCGTAGCCGATCCAGTAGGCGATCAGGTCGGCGCTTGCGCCGTTGCCGTTCAGGCTTGCGACGATCGCGTCGGGCGCGACGCCGGTCGCTTCGTAGCAGAGACCCTCCTGCATCGTGCCGGAGGTGAAGCCGTTCGAGGGCGAGAGCGACACGACGGCAAAGGCGAGTGCCGCGGTGATGGCCGCCGCGCCAAGGAACGAAAGCAATCTCTTCTTGATCATAATGTTACCTCTTTTTCGTTTTCTTCCTTATTCACACGCAGGTCTCCGACCAGCGTCAAGGCTGTATCCAATGCGTCCTCGCCCAGCGAAAGACGCAGCAGGAGCTTCGGCTCCGTCCCCGTGGCGGAGAGCGTGAGCCGACGGCGGTTCTTCGGCAGTGAGCAGAGGGCCATCACGGCCTCCACGGGGACTGCCTCGGACGCGGCAAAGGTGAAGGTGATCTCGCTGCCGCGCTGCGAGATATCGCTCACACCGATCTGCACGGCCTCCGCGCGCAAAAGCGCGACGTCCATGAGCTTGAGGACCGGCTGGGGCGGCTCGCCGTAGCGGTCGATGAGTTCATCGAGCAGCTCCTGCGACTGCTCGGCGGTGCGCAGCGCCGCGATGCGGCGGTAGATATCCATGCGCTGCTCGCCCGAGGGAATGTAGCTCTCCGGCAGGTTGGCCGAGACTGTGAGGTCTGCCGAGCATTCGGTGCGCTGCGGCGCTTTTTCGCCGCGCTGCTCGAGTACGGCCTCTTCCAAGAGCTGCAAATACATGTCGTAGCCGACGCTCATCATGTAGCCTGACTGCTCAGGGCCGAGCAAATTGCCCGCGCCGCGAATTTCAAGGTCGCGCATCGCAATACGGAAGCCCGAGCCGAACTCCGCGTATTCGCGGATGGCCGTCAGGCGCTTGGCCGCAACCTCGGTGAGGATCTTGCCCGCGCGGTAGGTCATATAGGCATACGCCCGGCGCGCGCTGCGGCCGATGCGCCCGCGGATCTGGTGCAGCTGGGCGAGGCCGAGACGGTCGGCGTCCTCGATGATGAGGGTGTTGACATTCGGAATGTCGATGCCCGTCTCGATGATCGTCGTGCAGACGAGCACCTGAATTTCTCCGTCCGAGAGCTGCTGCATCACGGACGACAGGCCCTTTTCGTCCATCTTGCCGTGCGCGACGCCGATAGCGACATCGTCGCCGAGGAGCTTTTTGAGCTGGGCGGCGCAGCGGTCGATGGTCTCGACGCGGTTGTGCATGTAGTAGACCTGCCCGCCGCGCGCGAGCTCGCGCCGGATGGCGTCGGCGATGACGCTCCAGTTATGCTCGAGCACATATGTCTGCACCGGCTGGCGGTCGACGGGCGGGACCTCGATGGTCGACATGTCGCGGATGCCCGAGAGCGCCATGTTGAGCGTTCTGGGGATGGGCGTTGCCGAGAGCGTCAGCGTGTCGACCTGACGCGAGAGCTCCTTGAGCTTTTCCTTGTGCGTTACGCCGAAGCGCTGCTCCTCGTCGATGATGAGAAGGCCAAGGTCCTTGAAGTGCAAACTCTTTTGCAGCAGCGAGTGCGTGCCAATGAGTAAGTCGATCTTTCCCGCGGCGGCATCCTGCAAAATCTGCTTCTTCTGCGCCGGCGTTTTGAAGCGCGAGAGCACTTCGATGCGCACGGGGAACGAGCGGAAGCGGTTCAGCGCCGTCGCATAGTGCTGCTGGGCGAGCACGGTGGTCGGCACCAGGATTGCCGCCTGCTTGCCGTCGAGCACGCACTTCATCACGGCGCGCAGCGCGACCTCAGTCTTGCCGTAGCCGACGTCGCCGCAGAGCAGGCGGTCCATCGGCGTACTGCGCTCCATGTCGGCCTTGATCTCGTCGATGGCGCGGAGCTGATCGTCGGTCTCTTCGTAGTCAAAGGCCTCTTCAAATTCCTTCTGCCACGGGGAGTCGGGCGAGAAGGCGAAGCCAGGACGGCGCTGGCGCTCGGCATAGAGCGCGATGAGACCCTTGGCAAGGTCCTTCGCCGCGGCGCGCGCCTTCGTTTTCGCGCGCGACCAGTCCGTGCCGCCGAGCTTACTGAGCTTCGTGCGTATTTGGCCGTCCTCGTCCTCGCCATGGCCGCCGATGTATTTCGACACCATGTCGAGCTGCGTCGCGGGGACGTATAAGCTGTCGTTGCCCGCGTAGCAGATCTTGATATAGTCCTTGTCCACGCCGTCGACGCGCATGCGCTCGATGCCCGCAAAGCGGCCGATGCCGTGGTGGACATGCACGACGAGATCGCCGGGGGAGAGGTCTTCATAGGACCGCAGCGCGGCGCGGGCCGACGTCTCTTTCTTCGGCCGCGCCTTTGCGCGCTTGCCGGAGAGAGGAGCGGTCAGCTGGCCCTCGGTCAGGATGACGAGCTTTAATTGTGGATATTCGCTGCCCGCGCTCAGCGCGCCGAGGCCGATGACGGTCTCGTGCGGGGCGGGGAGGCGGTCGTTTTTCAAGTTGAGCTGCGCGCGGATGTTCCGCTCTTCCAAAAGGCGCCGGAAGTTTTTCGCGCGCGTTTCGTTGCCGCAGAGAACGAGCACGCCGCAGCCTGCGCCAAGATAGCGCTCCATGTCGCCCGCGGCGGTCTCGAGGCTGCCGCCATACGACGGCAGCGATCGCGCATTCATGCTGAGGATGGCCCGCGGCGGCAGCAGATTGCGCGACGTGGGGAGCGAATCGAGCAGCAGCGCGGGGAACGCACCCATGCGGTGGCTCAATGCCTCCTGACTGAGCGCGAGCGCGGCGAATTCGCCGCACAAAACGCCCTCTTCGATCAGGGGCTTCACGTCCTCGGAGAGCTCCCAGTGGTAGTTCTTGCTGCGTTCCAAAACACGCATGCCGTCGCTGACGGCGATGAGCGTGTCGGGTGAAAGATAGTCGAGCGCGCAGACTTCGTCGGGGTAGCACGCGGCGAGATACCGGTCCATGCCGCCGAGCGGCAGGTCGTTACGAAGCCTCTCGATGTCGCTGCGCAGCGTTTGGACGATGGGGCTGTCTTCGGCCTTTTTCGCAATTTTCTGCGCGGCGCGCCCAAGGCGCTCGAGCATTTTTTCGCGCCCGCCGTCCGAGAGGGCGGGCAGCACCTCTGCCGCGGGCAGGACGGTCAGGGATTTGACATTCTGCGTGCGGCGCTGGGTCGTCACGTCGAATTCGCCCATCGCGTCGACCTCATCGTCGAAAAACTCGACGCGCACGGGCGCGCTCAGCGGCGACCAGACGTCGAGAATGCCGCCGCGCAGCGCGAACTGGCCGACGCCCTCGACCGTTTCCGCGCGCGTGTAGCCGCTTTCGACAAGCTTTTTCGAGAGCGCGTTCAGGTCAAAGCGGTCGCCGAGCGAAATGTCCGTCACCGCGCCGCGCAGCGCGTCGGGCGGGAGCGTTCGCTGCATCAGGCCGTCGACCGTCGCGACCAGGATTGGCGCTTTTCCGGCGGCAAGGCTGCACAGCGAGCCGATGCGCTGCTGCTCCCAGCCGTGGGAGGCGAACACGCGGTCGCGCAGCTGCCATTCGCGCGCGAACAGCAGGCTCACGTCCTCGCCGAGCAGCTCGTGCAGGTCGCCCGCCATGCGGTTTGCCTCGTTTTCATCCGCGCAGACGATCAAAAGCGGGCGCTGTGTCTTGTGCCGCACGGCAGCGGTGAGCTGCGCGCGGTGCACACCCGAAAGGCCCGACACGGCGATGGGCGACGTGCCCGCGTCAAGCGAGAGCAGCAGCTCGCGCACCTCGGGAAGAGATGCGAGCGCTTCGTTGAGTTTGTTCATCCCCTGCGCCATGCCGTATCCCTCCTCCCGCAGCGCGCAAAAGGGCAGATCCGCCGCAGCCGCGGCGGGTCATGCCCGTGGTCGTCAGTCATTTTATTATATAGGCTTTTGGCAAAAAGTCTATGTCGATTTTTTAAATTTTGGCGGCAAAAAGCGTTCAGCCGTTGTAGCGGTTCTGCGCGGCGCTCACGCCGTCGGTGATGATGCACTCCGCCGCGCCGAGCGCGCGGTCGAGCACACCGTCGATGACCTTGCGCTCGCTGGCCGTGAACGGGCCGATGACCCAGTCGACAATGTCGTGCTCCGGCGCGCCGACACCGACCTTGACGCGCGGGAAAGCGTCGGTGCCGAGGTGCGCGATGATGTTCTTAAGGCCGTTGTGTCCGCCTGCGCTGCCGCTGCCGCGCACGCGGAGCTTGCCGAGCGGGAGCGAAATATCGTCGGAGATGACGATGACGTGGTCAGCGGGAATTTTATAGAACCGCGCCGCCTCGCCCACAGCCTCGCCGGAGAGGTTCATGTAGGTCTGCGGCATCATCAAAAGCACATTCGCCCCGCCAAATTCGATGACCTCCGTCAGCGCGCGGAAGCGCAGGCGGTTGCAGCGCAGATCGCGCTTGTCGATCAGACGCTCCGCGGCCATGAAGCCGATGTTGTGGCGGGTGTTTTCATACTGCTTGCCGTAGTTGCCCAAACAGACGAGCAGCCATTCCGGCGGGCCGGATTTTTTGAAAATCATTAGGTGTTCCTCACTTTCCCCGTAAGGGGGAGTTTCTTGCGCGCACCTGGGCGCGCGGGGTTATGCGGCGTGCGCGCCGCAAGATCACACCCCCCATTTTCTTTCCGTGGAAAGAAAACGGGCGGTGTGACCGTCCAAAAGAAAGGCGTTTGCATTGCAAGCGAGCAGCTCGAAGAGCTGCAATGCTTGCCGATTGCACTACCCTGCGCGCGGCGGAGCCGCGTTAGCATTGCAAGACGATTTGGTTTGCTCCTATTATCCGCTGCCGCTCTGCCTACCTTGTAGAAGTGCGCAGTAATTCCCGTCTACTGCCAGTCTCCACAATGCGGCGAGCGCAGCAATGCCGCATTCCGCACGCAGTCTGCCGCCAGACAAACGTCACACGCGCCTCACGGTAGTAAGGCACGGTTGCAAGACATAACGACTCGCAGAAGATTCATGGCGAAGCCATGTACACCGCACCTGATTGCGCAGCGTGTGCGGCTCTTCAAGATCGAGACTGCCAATGTGCGGGGTCGAGGGGCAGAGCCCCTCGCGTTCTCTTGGGGGTCAAAGGGGGCCATTCTCTCACGCGAGAGAATGGCCCCCTTTACTCGCTTCTTTGCGCGGCGCAAAGGACTTACGCCCCCACGCAGCGGGTCATACCAGCAAAGTTATTTCACTAATTCCTAAAGGAGTTTAGTTAAAAAGCTTCGCGATAGAAATTTCCTGATATGTGCGCTCGATCGCTTCGGCGAACATCGGCGCGACGGTCAGGTACTTGATGCGGGACTTGGCGAGCTCCTCTTCGCCGGCAGGGGCGGGGATGGTGTCGAGCAGGGCCAGCTCTTCGATGCTGCTCGCGGCCAGGCGCTCGAGCGCGGGGCCGGAGAGAACGCCGTGGGACGCGCAGGCGTAGACCTTCTTCGCGCCGCCGACCTCAACGATGGCCTTGGCCGCGTTGCAGAGGGAACCGGCGGTGTCGACCATGTCGTCGAAGAGGATGCACTCCTTGCCCTCAACGTCGCCGATGACGTTCATGACCTCGCACTGGTTGGCCTTCTGGCGGCGCTTATCGACGATGGCGAGGTTCATGTGCAGCTTCTGGGCGAAGGTGCGGGCGCGGGCGACGGAGCCGACGTCGGGGGAGACGACGACCATGTCCTCGCACGCGGAACCGAACTTCTTGGCGTAGTAGTCGACGAAGATGGGGTTGCCGAAGAGGTTATCCACGGGGATATCGAAGAAGCCCTGGATCTGGTTGGCGTGCAGGTCCATCGTCAGCACACGGTCGACGCCTGCGGCGACGAGCATGTTGGCCACGAGCTTGGCGGAGATGGGGTCGCGGCTCTTGGCCTTGCGGTCCTGACGGGCATAGCCAAAGTAGGGCATGACGGCGGTGATGCGGCCGGCGGAAGCGCGGCGGCAGGCGTCGACCATGATGAGAAGCTCCATCAGACTGTCGTTGACGGGCTTGCAGGTGGACTGAACGAGGAACACGTCGCTGCCGCGCACGGTCTCGTACAGGGAGACGGAGGCCTCGCCGTCTGCGAAGCTCTTGACCTCGCTCTCGCCGAGCTTGGTGCCGATGATCTTGCAGATGTCCGCTGCCAGTTTGGGGTTTGCGTTGCCGGTGAAAATCTTGATGTCCTTACCGTGAGAGATCATGTTGATGTACTCCTCTGTTTATAAAAAATTTTCTGAAGTTACTTTTTCTCGTGCGCCGCGCGCCACTGTTCCGCCCAGCCGGGCTTGTTGACCTGACGCTCGCGCGCGATGGCGAGGGAATCGGCGGGCACCTCGTCGGTGATGGTGGAGCCGGCGGCGATGTAGCTGCCGTTTCCGACCGTGACGGGGGCGATGAGGTTTGTGTTGCAGCCGATGAAAGCGTCGTCGCCGATCGTGCAGCGGAACTTTTTAAAGCCGTCGTAGTTCGTCGTGACCGTGCCGCAGCCGAAGTTGATGCGCTCGCCGCAATCGCTGTCGCCGACGTAGGTGAGGTGCGAGATCTTCGTGCCGTTGCCGATGACGCTGTTTTTGATCTCGACAAAGTCGCCGACTTTGACATGAGCGCCGATCTTCGAGTTCGGGCGGACATAGGCAAAGGGACCGACGGTCGTGTGCGCGCCGACGGTGCTCTCATTGAGCTGCGAGGCGTTCACCTCGGTCTCGTCGCCGACCGTGCAGTCGCGGATCATGGCGTTCGGGCCGATGGTGCAGTTCTTGCCGATGACGGTCCGGCCACGCAGGATCGTTCCCGGCAGGATGACCGTGCCGCTGCCGATCTTGACGCGGGGGTCAATGTAGGTATTGTTGGGGTCCATGATGGAAACGCCCGCGGCAAAGTGCTTGTCGGCGATCTTGCGGCGGCACATGTCCTGTGCGGATCTGAGCTCCTCGTCATCGCCGACGGGCAAAAAGCCCTTCGTGATCTCCGCCCCCTTGGGGAAGGCGGCGAAGGCGCCGTGCTCCTTGAGCACCTTGCAGCACTCCTTCGCGTCCGCGGAGTAGACCGCGCCGCCGGAGAACACGCCCACGGGCAGCACCGCGCCGTTGACGATGAGCACGCTGCCCTTTTCATCCTTGAGGAGCGTTAAAAGCTCTTCCCCGTGTCTGGCACCGTCGACGTAGACAACATCGGCGTTTTCGGGGACGTAGGGGCGCATCATGTCGTGCGCCCGTTTGTCAGCCACAATAAAAAACCGCTCAATGCCCCGCCCCATCAGTTCTTCGACCATCCACGTGAGAATGGGGCAGAACAAAATGGGCCTCAGCATCAGCGGTGCTTGTTCTTTTGTCAGGGTCATATCGTCCGGCATAAAGAGAACTGCCAACTTCTGATCCATCGGAGCTCATCTCCTTTCAATTCTACTCTCTATTAACGACATTATAGCAAAGATGCCCGAAAAATCCACCGTTTCTCACAAAAAAAACAAAAAATTTTTGATTTGGCGGCTTTACTTTTGTATTTTCAAAATTTCGTTTCAAAAGACTGCATTTTAGGTTGAATTCGCAATATTTTTGCGGTACAATGATAAAACTTTCGCATGGAGGAGGTGCTGTCATGCTGAATATCGTGCTCGTCGAGCCGGAGATCCCGCAAAACTGCGGCAATATCGCGCGCACCTGTGCGGCAACGGGGGCGCATCTGCATCTCATCAAGCCCCTCGGGTTCGACATTTCCGACCGCGCCGTCAAGCGCGCGGGGCTGGACTACTGGTACCTTGTGGATATCAGCGTGTACGAAAATTTAGCCGACCTTTTTGCAAAGCATCCCGAGGCGGAACGCGACTGCTGGCTCGCCACGACCAAGGCTCCGCAGGACTACTGCCAGGCGGAATTCAAGGACGGCTGCTGGCTCTTTTTCGGAAAGGAGACCGCGGGCCTGCCGGAGCCTTTCCGCGTGGCGCACTATGAGCGCTGCATCCGCCTTCCGATGCGGAAGGAGGCGCGCAGCCTGAATCTATCGAACTCCGTGGCGATCCTGACGTATGAAGCGCTGCGGCAGACGGGCTTTCCCGGTCTCAAGCACGAGGGGGAAATGCTCGAAAAAACGTAAGATCCCAAATTCGTTTTAACTGCGTAACCAAATCGTATGTGTATATTATGAGGAGGAAACAACATGAATTATAACAAGAAGACTGTTCTCGATGTGGACGTGAGCGGCAAGAAGGTGCTGCTGCGCTGCGATTTCAACGTGCCCCAGGACAAGGAGACCGGCGAGATCACCTCGGATAAGCGCATCGTGGCCGCGCTGCCGACCATCCGGTATCTGCTCGACCACGGCGCGGCGGTCATCGCCTGCTCCCACCTCGGCAAGCCCGAGGCCAAGTTTGACAAGTGGGTGAAAAAGCAGACCGAAAAGGGCAAGGACCCCGCGACGCTGACCGAGGAGAAGTGGAAAAAGTCCCTCGACAAGCTGACGCTTGCGCCCGTCGCCAAGCGCCTGTCCGAGCTTTTGGGCAAGGATGTCATCTTCGCGCACGACGTCGTCGGCGAGGATGCCAAGGCCAAGGCCGCGGCGCTCAAGGGCGGCGAGATCATGCTGCTTGAAAACACCCGTTTTGAAGCGGGTGAGACCAAGAACGACCCCGAGCTTGCCAAGGCCCTTGCCTCGATGGCGGAGCTGTACGTCTCCGACGCGTTCGGCACGGTGCACCGCGCGCACGCGTCCACCGCGGGCGTGGCCGCCTATCTTCCCGCCGTGTCGGGCCTGCTCGTTGCCAAGGAGCTTGAGGTCATGGGCAAGGCGCTCGACGATCCCAAGCGCCCGTTCGTCGCCGTGCTCGGCGGCGCAAAGGTCAGCGACAAGATCGCCGTCATCAACAACCTTTTAGACAAGGCCGACACCGTCATCATCGGCGGCGGCATGGCCTACACGTTCGCCAAGGCGCAGGGCGGCGAGATCGGCAAGTCCCTGCTCGAGGAAGACAAGTGCGCCTACGCGCTCGAGATGATCGAAAAGGCCAAGCAGAAGGGCGTCAAGCTCCTGCTGCCGGTCGATACCGTCGCGGCGACGGAGTTTGCCGCCGACGCAGAGCCCCACGTCGTCGACGCGATGCACATCCCCGCGGATATGATGGGCATGGACATCGGCCCCAAGACCGTCGAGCTCTTCTGCGCGGCGACCAAGGGCGCGGGCACGATCGTGTGGAACGGCCCCATGGGCGTTTTTGAGTTCCCAACCTTTGCGACCGGCACGAAGGCCATGGCCAAGGCGCTCGCCGAGAGCGGCGCGGTCACGATCATCGGCGGCGGCGACAGCGCGGCGGCAGCCGAGCAGCTCGGCTTTGCCGACAAGATCACGCACATCTCCACCGGCGGCGGCGCGTCGCTCGAGTTCCTGGAAGGCAAGGAATTACCGGGCGTTGCGTGCCTTTTAGACAAGTGAGAAAAATCTCTATTGATTTTCATATATTCGCATAGATCTTAGATTTAGATAGTAACAGGAGAAAAGACCCAATATGAATCGCAGATACCGTAAAACCATCATCGCAGGCAACTGGAAAATGAACAAGACCCCCAGCGAGACCAAGGCCTTTGCCGAACAGTTCAAGGCCATCCTTCCCAAAACCAAATGGTGCGACATCGTCATGTGCGTGCCCACGGTCGACCTTTCTGCCGCCGTGCGCGCGTTCAAGGACAGCCGCATCGCCGTCGGCGCGGAGAACGTCTACTTTGAAAAGAGCGGCGCCTACACCGGCGAGATTTCCGCCGACATGCTCGCCGACCTCGGCGTGCGCTATGTCATCGTCGGCCACAGCGAGCGCCGCGCGCTCTTCGGCGAGACGGACGAGATCGTCAACAAAAAGGTCCTCGCCGCGCTCGAGGCGGGGCTGAACCCCATCATCTGCGTGGGCGAGAGCCTTGCCCAGCGCGAGATGGGCGTGACGATGGAGCTCATCGCGCTGCAGGTCAAGTCCGCCCTCGCGGGCGTGAGCGCCGAGCAGATGCGCCGCTGCGTCATCGCCTATGAGCCTATCTGGGCCATCGGCACCGGCAAGACCGCCACGGGCGAGCAGGCGGCCGAGGTCTGCACCTATATCCGCTCGCTCATACGCGCGCAGTACGGCGCGCGCATCGCCCGCAGCGTGACCATTCAGTACGGCGGCTCGATGAAGGGCTCGAACGCCCACGAGCTGCTCTCGCACGAGGACATCGACGGCGGCCTGATCGGCGGCGCTTCGCTCGACCCCAAGGCGCTGATGGAGATCGTCCACGCTGCCAACCAGGAGTAAGGAGGAAAATCGATGAATAAGACTCCCACCACGCTGATCATCATGGACGGCTTCGGCCTGTCCAACGATACCGTCGGCAACGCGGTGCGCGCGGCCAACACCCCCGTGCTCGACGGCCTTTTTGCCGAGTATGCCCACACGACGCTCCAGGCCTCCGGTCTTGACGTGGGCCTGCCCGCGGGCCAGATGGGCAACAGCGAGGTCGGCCATACCAACATCGGCGGCGGCCGCGTCGTGTTCCAGGACCTGCCGCGCATCACCCGCTCGATCGAGGACGGTACGTTCTTTGAAAATCCCGCCTACAACAAGGCGATGGACGACTGCATTGAAAAGGGCTCTGCGCTGCACCTTTACGGTCTGCACTCCACCGGCGGCGTGCACTCCACGCTCGACCACCTCTACGCGCTTTTAAAGATGGCGCACATCAAGGGCTTAAAGCGCGTGTATATCCACGCCTTCCTCGACGGGCGCGACACGCCCCCGACCTCGGGACGCGATTTTGTCGCAAAGACCATGGAAAAGTGCCGTGAGCTCGGCGTCGGCAAGATCGCGACCGTCATGGGCCGCTATTACGCGATGGACCGCGACAAGCGCTGGGACCGCCTCGAGAACGCCTATGATGCGCTCGTCTACGGCGAGGGCGTGCAGGATCCCGACCCCATTCACGCCATCGAGGAGAGCTATAAAAACGGCGTGACGGACGAATTTGTCGAGCCCATCGTCTGCGACAAGGACGGCATGATCTCCGACAACGATTCGGTCATCTTCTTCAACTACCGCCCCGACCGCGCCCGCGAGATCACGCGCGCGTTTGTCGACCCCGCGTTCGACGGCTTCAAGCGCGAGTTCTTCCCGCTCACCTACGTCTGCAACACCGAGTATGACGCGACCATGCCGAACGTGCTCGTCGCCTTCCCGCGCATCAGCGTGAAAAACGGCCTTGGCGAGTATCTGAGCAAGATGGGCATGACCCAGCTGCGCATCGCCGAGACCGAGAAGTACGCGCATGTCACGTTCTTCTTCAACGGCGGCGTCGAGGACCCGTATCCCGGCGAGGACCGCGTACTCGTCGCGTCCCCGAAGGTCGCGACCTACGACCTCCAGCCCGAGATGAGCGCCTACGAGGTCGCGAGCAAGTGCGTCGAGCGCATCGAGTCCGGCAAGTACGACGTCATCATTCTGAACTTTGCCAACTGCGACATGGTCGGCCACACGGGCGTGTTCGACGCCGCCGTCAAGGCCGTTGAAACGGTCGACGAGTGCGTCGGTCAGGTCGTGGAGGCGACGCTCAAGATGGGCGGCATCGCGATGATCACCGCCGACCACGGCAACGCCGAGCAGATGCTCCAAGCCGACGGCAAGAGCCCGATGACCGCGCACACGACGAATGTGGTGCCCTTCATCCTCTGCGGCGCGGGTACCGAGCTGCGCCCCGGCCGCCTCGCCGACATCGCGCCGACGATCCTCGACGTGATGGGCCTTGAGCAGCCCGCGGAAATGGACGGCAAGACGCTGATCGTCCGCTAAAAAATCGAATCTGCCATGTTTAGAAAAAGCTCTGACGGTACACACTACCGTCAGAGCTTTTTTGCTCGCAATTTTCGCACGAGCCGCAAAGCGGCGGAAAGGATGAAACATGGCAGGATCGAACGGCCGCGCAAAGCGGCACTTCTTCAGCGGGACGGGCTTATACATAGCCCTGTTCCTCGGTGTGACGGCGCTGGCCGTCGCGGGCTATTGGACGCTGCTGCCGAAAAATACGACGGACAAGGACGCGGAGAACGTCTCCTCACAGGTAGAGCTTCCCGTGCAGGACGAAACGCCGCAGATGCCGGAGGCGGAGCTGCCGCAGGAGGCGGCAAAGCCGGCAGAACCGGTGGAGGAGCCGCCCGAGGACCTCACCGTGATGGATGAGGCCACGGGCGTGGAGGACACCGTCCCCGCGATGGAGAGCGAGACAGACGCGCAGCCCGTCGCCCCGCGGCTCGTGGTCGCGCCGCTCGTGGGGGAGGAGGTCGCGGCGTTTTCGGTCGACGAGCTCAAGTATAACGAGACGCTTGGCGACTGGCGCACGCACGACGGCATCGATATCGCCGCCGAGGTCGGCACGCAGGTGATCGCCGCGTGCAGCGGCGTTGTGACGGCGGTGCGCGACGACGACATGATGGGCACGCTCGTGACCATCGCGCACGACGACGGGTACGAGACGACGTACGCCAATCTCCGCAGCTCGCCGGGCGTCGGCGAGGGGCAGTACGTCTCCGCGGGCGAGGTCATCGGCGCGGTGGGCAGCAGCTCGATCGCCGAGTTCTCGATGCCGGCGCATCTGCACTTTTCGGTCAGCAAAGATGGGGTACCCTGCGACCCAGCAGAATTTCTAAATTAAAAATAGAGGCCGCTCAGTCATGGCTGAGCGGCCTCTATTTTTAGGGAGATCACAGCCCGCTGTGCGCATAAATCGCCCGCCAACGGCGGGCGATTTCCACACTTGCGGGCTGAGAGGTGTTTTTTGTCACGCACATGTCGCGACAAAAAACGATTTCAATTTATTTCGCGCCGTGCGCGGCGCGAAAGTCTGCGACGCGTTTTGGCGTGATTTGCGGGAGTTACTTCTTTTTTGCTTTGGGGGTGGGAGAGAGCTCGTTGAGCAGGGTGAAGCCTAAGATCAGGGCGCCGCCGATGACTTGCATTGCGGTCATGCTCTCGCCGAGCAGGGTGACGGAGACGAGGACGGCGACGAGGGGGTCGATGTAGCTTAAAATCGCGGCCTCCTGTCCGGGCAGCTCCTTGAGCGACGAGAAGTACAGGCAATACGTGATGCCCGTGTGGACAAGGCCGACGATGAGAAGGTTCACCCAGCCGACGGCGTTCAGCGAGCTGAGTGTGATGCCATTTGTCGAGAGCACGTAGGGGATGAGCACGACGATGGCGGACAAAAACTGCAAAAACGTGCGGTGGATGCCCTCGACCTGATGGATGGACTTGTTGAGCAGGATGACGGTCGCGTAAAACACCGCCGCGCCGAGGCCGAAGAGAATGCCCTTGAGGTCATCCGACCCGCGCGTGTCGCCAATGCCGGTGATGAGCACAAGGCCGAGCGTGGACATGACAAAGCAGAGAAATTTCTTCCCTGTCAGCTTTTCATGGAAGAGGATGGGGCAGACGAGCGTGACGATGACGGGCGCGAAGTAATAGCTCAGTGTGGCGACGGAAACGCTCGTATAGCGGTAGGCCTCAAATAAAAGGATCCAGTTGACGCCCATCGCCGCACCGGAGAGAAGCAGCAGCGGCACCTCCTTTTTGATGCGCGCGAAGGGGATCTTCTGCCTGCTGACAAGTAAGTATACGCCGATCAGCAGCGCGGCCAGCACGGCGCGGTACAGCGCCAGCTCGCCGGACGAGACGGGAATATTGCGCACAAAAGGCCCCAGCGTGCCGAAGACGGTCATCGACATAATGAGCATGAGACGGGGGTCGGCCTTTTTCATAAAAATTCCTCGCGATCTGACAGAACATGCAAATGGTAGTTGCCGACTATCATAGCACGCGGACTTCCCGCCGTCAATCGGGAAAGTAAAAAGAGAGGGGCCGCCCAAAAGAAAACCTTTCGGACGGCCCGGAGGAGAGAGATGGGAGCGCTAACGCGTCAATACGCGGAGCAAAACAGCAAATTCGCCAAGCCCGAACACGGACAGAAACACCACGCCGCGCAGCTGCGGCTTCTTGACGCGAATCGGCGTGATGTACAGCACACCAAGCAGAAACAGCCCCAGCGCGTAGACGACCGCGCAGTTCAGGGCAAAGCGCAGCGAGAGCAGGTAGAAAAGCGGCGCGAGCACGGCACTCGCCGTGACCGGCACGCCGAGGTAGTAGGCGCGGTGCTCGCTCATCTGGTTCTGCCGCTCCTCTTCCGTCACGTTGAAATAGGCGAGGCGGATGAGCGCGCAGAGCGCGAAAAACGACATCGTCGCAAGGAACCAGAGTCTATCGCAGTCCATGCTCCAGCCGATGGCGGCGGGCAGCACGCCGAAGCACACGAGGTCGTTGAGCGAGTCGATCTGGATACCGAAGCGCTTTTCCTGTTCGGTGCGGTCCTTTTTCGTGCGGGCGATGCGCCCGTCGAAGGCATCGAGCAGCCCCGCGAGCATCAGGCACAGCATGGCGTCGAGAGGCTCGTTTTGCGCGGCGGAATAGAGGCCGCCAAGCCCCAGCAGCAGCGAGAGATAGGTTGCGATCACGGTGTAGTCGTAAACTCCGATCATAAAAAACCGTCCGATCCTTTTGGATTGCAGCACCATTATACCAGACGGCAGCGGGGAAGTATCGCTAAAATGCTGACAAGGTTATTGGCTGTGGTGTGAACGCTCGATGACGCGCGCAAAGCGCGCTTCGTCGTAGATGACCGGCACGGGGTAGACGGGGTTTGCCTCCTGCGCGGCCCAGGTGGCCATGAGGGGGATGTCCTCTTTGCGGATGCAGTTGAAGTGGTCGGGGATGCCCATGCGGGTATTCATCGCGCGGATTTCGGCGATGAACGCCTTGGCGCGCACCTCCTCCGTGTCGCCCTTGAGGCCAAGGAGCCCGGCAAGGCGCGCAAGGCGCGGACAGGCCGCTTTGCCGTAGTCTTCGAGCACGAGAGGGAGAAGCACCGCGTTTGCAAGGCCGTGGGGTACGCCGTAGAGCCCGCCGAGCGTGTGTGCGATGGCGTGCACGTTGCCGACGCTTGCGTGCGTGAACGCCGCGCCTGCGTCGAACGAGGCCTGCAGCATCGCCGCGCGGTCGGGGAGCGACGTGCCGTCGCGGTACGCGCGCTCCAAATGCGTGAAGATGGTCACGACGGCGTTTTCCGCGAGCAGGCGCGTCTGCTTCGTGTTGTAAAAGCGGCTCAGGTACGCTTCGACCGCGTGCGTCAGCGCGTCCATGCCGGTCTCCGCCGTGATGTGTGGAGGCAGCCCGACGGTCAGCGCGGGGTCTAAGATCACGTAGCGTGGAATGAGGCAGAGGTCGGAGATCGCATACTTGTGGTGGTCACTGCCGGTGACAACGGCGGCGATGGTCGTCTCCGACCCCGTACCCGCCGTCGTGGGCACGGCGATGAGCGGCGGAATGCGGCGGCGGATCTTTAAGAGTCCCGCAAGCTGCGAAAGCGGCTTGTCCGGCCGCGCGAGGCACGCCGCGGCGGCCTTGGCTGCGTCCATCGGCGAGCCGCCGCCGATGACGAGAAAGCAGTCGCAGCTATCAATCTTGTACTGCGCGGCGATCTTTTCGACCGTCTCGACCGACGGATTCGGCTCGACCGAGGAGAAGATGGAGAGCAGGATGTCCTGCTCGTCAAGTTTTTCCTGCAAGGCGCGGAAGTGCTCGTCCGCGCACTGGCGGCGGCTCGCGATGACGAACGGGCGGCGCAGGCCGTTTTCGCGCAGAATGTCTGCGGCGCGAAGTAAACTCCCCTCGCCTGAAAAGACCTCCGGCGTGCGCCAGGGGAGAAAGCGCGCGCCGACGGCAAAGCAGCACTGGAACGCGCGGCAGAAAAACGTGTTCATAGGACTTCTCCTCTTCCGAAAAATACAGACTCAGTATACCACGGAAAAACGCGCAAAAAAAGAGCTGAGCATTCGCTCAGCCCTTCTATATGCTTTCTGAACGGCTTACTCCTCGTCGTCCTCGGTCTCGATGATGCCGTAGCCGCCGTTGTTGCGGCGATAAACGACGCAGATCGCATCGCCGAAATCGGTGTTGCGGAAGACGAAGAAGCTGTGGCCCAGCAGGTTCATCTGCAAAATGGCTTCCTCCACGCTCATGGGCTTGACGGTGAAGCGCTTGGTGCGCACGATGTCGAACGTGCCCTCCTCGTGGGCCTCGAACTCCTCGGGCAGCTCCGGCAGCACAGCCTCGGCGCGCAGGTTCTTGGCAAGGCGGGTCTTGTTCTTGCGGATCTTGCGCTCGATCTGGGCTGTGGCCTCGTCGATCGCGCCGCGCATGTCGCCGTCCGGGTCCTCACATACCGCGCGGAACAGCGTGCCGTTGGCGCCGCGGAGCATGATCTCGGCGACACAGCGGTTCTTCTTCTCAACGGAGAAGGTGACAGAAGCCTCGGGCTCCTCCTTGAAAAACTTCTCGAGCTTGCCGACCTTTTTCTCGGCATAGGCCTTGACGGAATCGTTCAGGGAGACTTTTTTGCAGGTGTAGGTGAATTTCATAGTGTTGGCTCCTTTCGTTGGTGAGGAAGGAAAGAGAGGGCGAAGGGCTCTTCTGTTTCCTTTTCTATATCATAGCACAAATGAACGAAAATTTCAAATGAACGATATATGAATTAAGCATTCTTGTACATATTGACAAAATATAAGGCACACGACGCGAATTGACAAAAGGCGGCAGAATGCGGCAAAAGCTCCCATTGACGTTTTGGCGGACGGGCGGTATCATAAGCATTGGAAGCTTTCCAATATCCCACCCATTTGAGCCGCGGGCCATCTTGGCCGGCGGCTCCTTTTTATTTCACGCAAGAAAAAAGCGCCCTCAACGGGCGCTTCAATAATGTTCTCTTTTTAGTTGCTGACGTCATAGAATGTCTTTTCTCCCGGCGTTACGTAGCCGAGCTGATCGCGCGCAAGCTCCTGCAAAAACTCAGGGTCGTCGGCCTTTTCGAGTGCCGAGGCGAGCGCGTCGTTCTCCTGCTTGGCAGTGTCAAGATCGCTCTGCAGCGCGGTGAGCTGGCTGCGCGCGTCGTCGATCTGGCTCCGCAGATGAATGAGCTGCACCCCTACCAGTGCGATCAGAATTGCGATGACGAGCATCGTGAGAAAGCTGGTGCGCTTTTTGCCTTTTTTGGCCTGCTCTGCCATGCCGATGAGCCTCCTTTTTCCTTGCGCGGCGCAGCGAATAACGGGCGCGGCGCTCATACGACTTTATTATAAGCCGGTTTCTGGAAAAAAGAAAGTATCTTTTGCAAAGTTTGGCAAGTTTACCATAAACTTTTTGGAGCCACCGCAGCGGCGCCGCCGCTAATCGCGCAAAGGAGAACAGCACCTCCGCCCAGAAGGCCCATAGCGGACGGAAAAGCCGTGCGCAGAACGCGAAGTAGCTCACCGCGCCGAGCAGCACCGAGAAGAGCATATAGAGCCGCAGCTCGCCCCCGCCGATGCGCAGCGCGAAGAGAAACGTCAGCAGCGCGAACGCCGCGCAGTAGAGGAGATCGAGCGCGCTCGTAAAGCGCCGCTTCGTCGCCCGCTGCAGCCGCACGGCGCGCAGCAGGTCATAGAGAAGAGAAAGGATGAAGCCGAGCAGGAGCGAGGCGAGAAAGCACCGCGCCTGCTCGGAGAGCGACACGCCCACGGTGCCTCAACCCCCGAACAGGCGCGAGAGCAGGCCGCCGCGGCTTGACGGCGCATCCTCAAAGGCGATGGCGTCAATGCGCCCGTCGACATGCAGCTCGCCGCCGTCGAGGCTCAGCTTGCCGATGTGCAGGCTGTCGCCCGTGACAACGAGCACGCCGAGCGACGTGTTCATCACGATCTCGGTCTCATCGAAGCGGTCGACATCCTCCACGCCGGAGACCGTCAGGCTCTCGCGGCCGGATAATTCGATGCGCTGGGGAGAAGCGGGGGAAGTGTCGTAAGTCATAGTCAGAACCCGTCCTTTCGCTTTGGGCGCAAAGAAAGCGCCCTCCATACGATAACGTATGAAGGGCGCACCCAAAATAGTACGGTTTACTGTGCGTTCACTTCGCGGTAGAGGAGCGAGGCCTCGCTCTTGCCGGCGGTCTCGGATACATCGAGCACCTCGACCGCGAGCACGCGCTCGCCGAAGTGCAGCGCGATCACGTCGCCGACCTTCACGTCGTACGACGCGCGGGCGACCTTGCCGTTGACGGTCACGCGGCCGCCGTCGCAGGCTTCGTTGGCCACGGTGCGGCGCTTGATAAGGCGCGAGACCTTGAGATATTTGTCAAGACGCATGGAATTCGTCTCCTTTTCGGAAAAGTGCGGGATCAAAGGGGCTCCACCAACTCAAACGGCGGCGCATCGCGCCGCCGTTTTGATGATGAAAGAGCTTGACTGGGGAATTACTCCGCGACAGCGTCCTTGAACGCCTTACCAGCCTTGAAGGTCGGGACTTTGGAAGCGGCGATGGTGATGCTCTCCTTGGTCTTGGGGTTGCGGCCGGTGCGCTCAGCGCGGTGCTTGGTCTCGAAAGAGCCGAAGCCGACGAGCTGGACCTTCTCGTCGTTCTTCAGGGAGTCGATAATGGTGTCGAGGGCAGCGTTGATCACAACCTCGGACTCCTTCTTGGAAATGCTGGCTTTTTCCGCCACGGCAGCAATGAGTTCAGTCTTGTTCATCGTTTGATCCTCCTGAATAGTGTCCGGAGACGGGGCCTCCGGGGTGTATATGAGCAAAAAGCGTTGCCGCTTTTGGTCATCTGAGTTGTTCCTTGGCGTTGTTCCACAGCGCCATCAGCTCATCGAGCGGGAGAGCGGACATATCCTCGCCGCGCGCATTCACCGTCTCTTCCACCTTGCGGAAGCGCGCGGTGAATTTTTCGCAGGTCTTTGAAAGCGCCGCCTCGGGGTCGACGCCGCAGAAGCGGCCGACCTTGACGGCAGCAAACAGCACGTCGCCGAGCTCTTCTTCAAAGTTTGTGCCGTTTTCAATGGCGGAGCGCAGCTCCTGCGTCTCCTCGTCGAGCTTGTCGAGCGCGCCGGAGACATCGGGGAATTCAAAGCCCGCCTTCGCGGCCTTGCTCTGCAGCTTGTCCGCCCGCCAGAGGGCGGGGAGTGAACGGGCGACGGAATCCATCGCGTCGGCCGTGGTGCGCTGGCCCTTTTCCTGCCGCTTGAGCTTGTCCCAGTTGACGAGCACCTGCTCGCTGTCGTCCGCCCGCGTGTTCGAAAACACGTGCGGGTGGCGGAAGATGAGCTTTCGCACCACGTGGTCGGTCACATCGTCGGTCGTGAAGCGGCCGGCTTCCTCTTCCATGTGGATGTTGAAGAGCACCTGCATCAGCACATCGCCGAGCTCTTCTTTCATCAGCTCGGGATCATCGAGGTCAAAGGCCTCGGCGGCCTCATAGGCTTCTTCAAGGAAGTTGCGGCGGTTCGACTCGTGCGTCTGCTCGCGGTCCCACGGGCATCCGCCCGGCGCGCGCAGAATGCGCAGGATGTCAACAAGGTCGTCATATGTGTAGACAGCTTTCTCAGGATAATTTATCATATATTCCCTCTCATTGCAAGGTGTTTTGCGCAATTTCCCTGATTTTTCAGGGGTTTTCAGCGCACGTGCAGGATGCGGGCGAGCTTTTCGCCCTTGGGCAGCAGCGCGAGGTCGTCGCGCGTGACGATCCGCAGTGCGAGGACAAGCGCGACGTACACGATGACCGCCAGCACGACCGCAAGGCCGACGTTCACGATCTGCGTCGTGGTCGCGCCGCCAAGCGCGATATGGGCGGCGAAGAAGCGATAGGAGAATCTGGCGCACACGGCCATCACGAGCGATGCGACGAGGGGCTTTGCAAAGACCTTGAAGTAATTCGGCTTATCCTCCATCGTGCGGTAGACGAAAAAGAGGTTGAGCGACGATACGATCACAAAGCACACGAGCGTGCCGAAGGGAGCGGCGTGGATGTTGATGGACGGCACGGCGGTGAGGTTGTAGTTGAAGATGATCTTGACCACGCCACCGATGAGCATCGTGAAAACGGGCACATGCACGCGGCCGTAGGACTGCAGGATGGAGTTTGAAATGAGCATCAGGCAGACGAACATGCTCGCGATGCCGAGCACGGCTAAAAGCGAGCCGCCGAGTTCGCTGTCATAGCGCGGGTAGCAGAGCTTCATAATGGGCTCGGCCAGCGCCCAGAGGCCAAGGCCCATCGGGAAGGCCATGAGCCCCGTGACGCGCAGCGATGAGTTGATGACGCGCGAGGTATGCACGCGGTCGTTGCGCGCAAGGGAGGCCGACACCGTCGGGATGACGGAGATCGTCAGCGCCGTCATCATCGACGACGGCAGATTGTAGAGGTTCATGCCCGAGGAATACGTGCCGTAGAGGTGGCGCGTCTCCTTGAGCGTGTAGCCCAGCGCGTTCTGGAGCTGACCCTGCACGAGCGACGTGTCGATCAGCGTGATGATCGACACCATCGAGGCCGACAGCGTGATGGGGATGGCAATCGAGAGCAGGCGCTTCAAGATCGCGCCGGAGGCATCCGGCGTGTCTGTGCCCGGGGTGCGCGGGCGGTGGCGCAAGTAGTCGATGAGCATGTAGACGAGCGCGAGCACCGAGCCGACCGTCACGCCGACGATGGCCGCGGCTGCGGCGATGTAGTCCTCGTACCCAAGGCTCACGACGTACATCGAAAGGCCAAGGCCGATGAAGAGCTTGCTGACCGCCTCGATGATCTGCGAGACGGCGGTCGGCGTCATACGGAAGCTGCCCTGCGCAAAGCCGCGGAACGCGGCAAGGCAGCCGACGCACACAACGCCCGGGGCAAGCGCCTTGATACCGTAGGCGGCGTTCGGGTTATTGAGAAGCGCCGCGCACTTCTCGTTGCCGAACCACATGATGACAAACGAGAGGACGCCGAGCGTTAAAAACGCGGCGAACGACACCTTGAGCACGCGCCGCGCCTGACGCTCGCGCCCGAGCGTCTTCGCCTCCGAAATCATCTTCGAGAGCGCCACGGGAAGTCCCGCGGTCGAGATGGTCAGAAGCACGGCATAGATGTTGTAGGCGTTGTTGAAGTCGGCGTTGCCCGTCTCGCCCAGAATGTTCGCGAGCGGGATCTTGAAGAGCGCGCCGATGATCTTCACGATGACGACGCCGGCGGCCAACACCGCCGCGCCGCCGAAAAAGGACTGTTTCTTTTCCGTAGCCATTAAAATTTCGACCTTTTCCTTTTCGCTGAAATAAACTGTTTTACAGCCGCTCGAGGCAGCCGAGGATGAGCGAGGAGAAATGCGGGGCCGACTGCTTCGCCATCTCGTTGACCTCCTCGCCGGAGAGCGGCTGGGGCAGCACGCCCGCGGCCATGTTGGCGCACAGCGTCACGCCGAGGATCTCATACCCGCAGTGCGCGGCGGCGATGGCCTCCGGCACGGTGGACATGCCCACGGCGTCCGCACCGAGCACGCGCGCGGCGCGCACCTCGGCGGGCGTTTCGAACTGCGGGCCGGGGAAGTACATGTAGACGCCCTCGCGCAGCGTGAGGTCCTGCTCCCTGGCGACTTCCTTCGCGAGCTCGCGCAGGCGGGGAGAGTAGACATTGGACATATCGGGGAAGCGTGTGCCGAACTCGTCGATATTCGGCCCCCAGAGCGGGCCAAAGTCGAAAAGCTTGATGTGATCGGAAATGAGCATCAGATCGCCCGCGGAATACTCGGTGTTCACCGCGCCCGCGGCGTTCGTTACGATCATCGTCTTTGCGCCAAGCAAGCGGATGACGCGGCAGGCGTAGGCGGCGTCCTCCATCGTGTAGCCCTCGTAGCAGTGCATGCGGCCCTGCATGACCGCCACGCGCTTGCCGCGCAGCTCGCCGAAAACGAAGCGGCCCTCGTGTCCCGGCGCGGTGGACGCGCGGAAGTGCGGGATGTCCGCATAGCTCACGCAGGTGCGCGCCTCGACGCGGTCGCCGAGAAAGCCCAGGCCGCTGCCGAGCACCAGCAGTACCTCGGGACGGAAATCGCCGAGGTGAGACGCGATCATATCCGCGCTCTCGCAGTAATCATCATAGGTGAAGTGCGGCTTGACCGCGTCGGCGGTAAAGAAATCACTCTTATTCATCGTTATTCTCCTTGTTCGGCGTAAAAGCGGGCGAAGTCCATCAGGTTCGCGCGGCGCTTTTCGGGCCGGTCGATGTATTCACGCGGGTATTTGGCGTTGAACGCGCGGCGGATCTGCCCGCCGCCGACCATCTTGGTCGAGCCGCCCGCGCCGAGCGAGAGGATGGAGTGCAGCTCTTCCATGATGTAGATGTTGTAGAGCCCCGTGCCGCCGGGCTTCGTCCAGCCGACATTTTCAAAGCTGCCGGACATGTACTTCTGGCGGTAGAGGTAATAGGGGGCAAAACCATGTTTACGCAGCGTGGGGTCGGCATAGTCCAGCATTTGCGCGACCTCGTCCGCGCCGGGGATGCGGCTGCCTTCGAGCATGATGCGGCTGCCCTTTTTGAGAGACAGCGTGTGCACCGTGATGTTGTCCGCGCCCATTGAGATGACCTCGTCGAGACTCCTTGCAAAGCCCTCGGGCGTGTCCTCGGGCAGACCCGCGATGAGGTCCATGTTGACGTGCGGGAAGTTGGCGGCGCGCACCTGCTCCATCGCGCGGCGGATGTCGTCCGCCGTGTGGCGGCGGCCGATGGCCGCGAGGACGTTGTCCTCCATCGTCTGGGGGTTGATGGAAACGCGCGTGGTGTTGTGCGCGCGCAGCACGCGCAGCTTTTCTTCGTCGATCGTATCGGGACGGCCCGCTTCGATCGTCAGCTCGGCGAGACCGTTAAAGTCAAAATTCTGCTCCAATTTTGTGAGCAGGCGGTCCATCTGGTCGGCGGTCAGCGTGGTCGGCGTGCCGCCGCCCATGTAGAACGACTTGACGTTCAGCCCCAACTCGCGCACGAGCTGTCCCGCGGCGGTGATCTCGTCGAAAAGCGCCTCTAAATACGGCTCGACGAGCGAGAACGACTTTTCGACGCTCTGCGCCACAAAGCTGCAATACGCACACCGCGTCGGGCAGAACGGGATGCCGACATAGAGCGAGATATCATTCGGCTCCAGCTCCGCCGCGGCGCGGATGCCGGCGTCCGCCGCCTCGATGGCAAGGCGGGCACGCGCGGGCGTGACGCAGTAGAGCTCCTGCAATTCCTTTTCCGCACGTTTTTTGCCGCCCTCGCGGATGAGCGAGAGCGCGACCTTGCTGGGCCGCACGCCGGTCAGGCTCCCCCACGCGGGGGAGATGCCGAGCAGGTCCTTCGCCGCGCCGAAAAAGCTGATGCCGACGGCGTGACGGCGCTGTCCTTCTTTTTCATACTCCGTGCCGGAGAGGGGATAGTCGTAGCTGTGGGCGGCGGACTTGCCGTCCACGCCCAGCTCCGTCGTCACCTGCACGCGCTCGTCCTCTTCGGTGAGCGTCACGCGCGCCCAGCGCGTGTCGGCGGTTTTGTCGACCGTGCCGTAAACGGGCTTTTCGCCGGGGAAGAGCGTGAGTAAGCTCTGCTCCAGCGCGTATTTTTCATCATGCCCAATGAACTCAAGTTTCATGTGGTTTCTTGTCCTTTATCGCAGCGCATGGCGCAGATACGGGTTCATCGCCTTTTCACGCGCGAGCGTTGTGGCATTCATGTGGCCGGGGTAAACAGTGTAGTCGCCTTCAATCTGGGCGAGACGGCGCAGCGAGGCGAGCATCTGCGCGTCGTTGCCGCCGGGGAGGTCGGTGCGGCCCATCGAGCCTGCAAACAGCGTGTCGCCGGGGAACATCGCGTCGCCGACCAGCAGCGTTACACCGCCGAGCGTGTGGCCCGGCGTGGCGAGCACCTTGATCGTCAGCGAGCCGAGCGGCAGCGTATCGCCCTCGCCATAGTATTTGAGATCGGGGACGAGGCCGGCCATCGGGTAGTGGTAGATGCCGGTGGAGTGGGCGTCGGCCTCGCCGATGTAGACGGGCACGTCCGGCAGCGCCTTTTTGAGCGCAGGCACGGCGAGCGTGTGGTCGCGGTGTCCGTGGGTCAGCAGAATATATTTGAGCGTGACGCCCTCGCTTTTGACGAGCGCGAGCAGTTTTTCCGCCTCGTCGCCCGGGTCGATGAGCGCGGCGGACTTCGTTTCCTCGTCGATGAGCAGGTAGCAATTCGTCTGCAGGGAGCCGACGACAGTGGTGATGACTTTCATGAAGAAATAACCCCTTTCTTTACTGCTTTTTCGGTGCGTCTAAGTCGGCGGAGTCCACGATCAGCGTGAACGGCCCGTCGTTGAGCGATTCGACCTCCATGTAGGCGCCGAACTCGCCGGTTTCAACATGGTAGCCCTTTTCGCGGCAGATCTCTACGAACTTTTCATACATCGGGATGGCGATCTCAGGCCGCGCGGCGCTTAAAAATTCGGGACGGCGGCCCTTGCGGCAGTTGCCGTAGAGCGTGAACTGCGAAACGATAAGAAGCTCGCCGCCGACATCGTCGAGGGAGAGGTTGATCTTGTCGTTCTCGTCGTCAAAAATGCGCAGCGAGCAGAGCTTGTCCGCCATCTTGCGGCATTTTTCTTCCGTGTCGTCAGGCGCAACGCCCAGCAGGATCAAAAAGCCCCTGCCGATCTTGCCCTTGAGCTCTCCGTCGATCGTAACGGAGGCGTGTTTAACCTTAGTCAATACTGCTCGCATGATGATTCTCCTTTTTATCCCCAAAGGGGGAGTGTTTTGGTCCCCACTGCCGTGGGGAGCGCGGGTCAAAGGGGGTATTCTCTTCTCGAAGAGAATACCCCCCTTTGTATCCCCCAGAGAAGGACGAGGGGAGTCACCCTCGACCCCCAACATTGTGAGTTTGTAGCTTGAAGAGCTGTACGCGCTGCGCAATCAGGTGCGGTGTACATGGCTTCGCCATGAATCCGTGCGTTTCGTCACCGTTTTGCAACCGCGCCTTACTATCGTGAGGCGCGTGTGACGTCGCATTGGGCGGCAGACTGCCTACCGAATGCGGCATTGCTGACGCTTGCCGCATTGAGTAGTGCCTCGTTAGACGGAAATTAGTTTGCACTCCTACAAGATGAGCAGAGCGGCAGCGGATAGTAGGAGCAAGTCAAATCGTATAGCAATGCTAACGCGGCTTTGCCGCGCGAAAGCATCTGCATTCCGGAGGCATAAGAGTTGTTTAAGATCGAGGCTGCCAATCAGACGCCTTTCTTTTGGACGGTCACACCGCCCGTTTTCTTTCTCGGGAAAGAAAATGGGGGGTGTGGTCCTGCCGCCCGCAGGCGGCATTTCTCTCCGCGCGATGCGCGGAATTTAGCCCGCGGGGCGATCCACCTTCATCACTCCGCTGATCTGGTGCAGTCGGCGCATGACCGCCGCGAGATGCTGCGCGTCGGAAATAAAAATACTGAGGTGAATGACCGCAAAGCCGTCGGCGGTCGTCGTCGCGTTGATGGACGCCACGCGCGTCTGCGAGGACGAGAGCGCGGCGGAGACGTCGAGCACGAGGTCGAGGCGGTCCTTGGCGTAAATGTCGAGCGCGGTCTGATACGACTCCTTGACGTCCGTGCCCCAGCTCACTTTGATCCAGCGGCCGCGCTCCTCGGGCTTTCTGCGCTCAATGGCGGCGTTGGGGCAGTCGCAGCGGTGGACGGACACACCGTAGCCGCGCGTGATGAAGCCGACGATCTCGTCGCCGGGGACAGGCGTGCAGCACTTGGAGAATTTGACAAGGCAGTTCGACAGCCCCTCGACCACGATGCCCTGCTCGCTCTTCGTGCGCTTGGGGACGGCGGGACGCGTCGCGCCGGAGTTGTCCACCGGCACGGTGGCGGCGCGCTCCTCCTTGCGCTGCTTTTCGAGCTTGACGATCTCGTCGTGGATGCGGTTGACGGCCTTCTGCGCAGAAAATCCGCCGTAGCCGATGGCGGCGTACATCTCATCCATCGAGCCGAACGACGTCTTCTTGAGAAGCGCGGCCTCGATGTCCGTGCCGAGCACGTCACTCATCGGGATGCCGAGGTGCTTGAGCTCTGCTTCAAACGAGATGCGGCCGTTGATGATGTTTTCCTCGCGGCGCTCCTTTTTGAACCACTGGCGAATTTTGCTGCGTGCCTCGCTCGATTTGGCGATCTTGAGCCAGTCGCGGCTGGGGCCGTGCGCGTTTTTCGAAGTCAGAATTTCGACGATGTCGCCGTTTTTGAGCTGATAGTCGAGCGGGGCGATGCGCCCGTTGACCTTCGCGCCCGTCATGCGGTTGCCGATGGCCGAGTGGATGGAGTAGGCAAAGTCGATGGGCGTCGCGCCGGCGGGGAGGTTCGTTACGTCGCCGCGCGGAGAGAAGACGAAGACCTCGTCGGCGAACATGTCGACCTTGAGCGTGTGGACGAATTCCTCGGCGTCGGTGTTCTCCTGATTTTCAAGCAAACGGCGCACCCATTCGTAGTTGTGCTCACCTGCGTTGCCGGAGATGCCCTGTTTGTACTTCCAGTGCGCGGCGACGCCGTATTCGGCGATCTCGTGCATCTCTTCGGTGCGAATTTGGACCTCGAACGGGATGCCGTCCGCACCGATGACGGTGGTGTGGAGCGACTGGTACATGTTCGGCTTGGGCGTGCCGATATAGTCCTTGAAACGGCCCAGAATGGGACGGTAAAGGTCGTGGATGATGCCGAGCACGTTGTAGCAGTCGGCCACGGTGTCGACGATGACGCGGAACGCGAAGAGGTCGAGCACCTCGTCCATCGTCTTATTCTGCGCGTACATCTTGCGGTAGATGCTGTAGGGATGCTTCATGCGGCCGTAGACCTTGAGATACGGGACGTGCTGCTCCTTCAGGCGCTCTTCGATCTGCGCCTGCACGCGGTCCATAAAGGCCTCGTGCTCGGCCTCCTTGGCCGCGAGCGAGCGGGTGATCTCGTCGTAGCCGACGGGATCCAAATACTTGAGGGACAAATCCTCAAGCTCCCACTTGATGCGCTGCATACCGAGACGGTGAGCGATGGGCGCGTAAATTTCCATCGTTTCAAGCGACTTCTGCCGCTGCTTTTCCGCCGTCTGGTACTCCATGGTGCGCATGTTGTGCGTGCGGTCGGCCAATTTGATGAGAATGACGCGGATGTCCTTGGCCATGGCCATGAGCATCTTGCGCAGGTTCTCCATCTGCTCTTCTTCCTTGCTGGCGTACTGCACGCGCGTCAGCTTGGAGACGCCCTCGACCAGGTCCGCGACCGCGGGGGAGAACTCCTTGGCGATCTCGGCATACGTGGCGGAGGTGTCCTCGATGCAGTCGTGCATGAGGGCGGCCTCGATGGACTCTGAGTCGAGCCGCAGTTCCTCGGCGATGATCTGCGCGACGGCGAGCGGGTGCGTGATAAACGGCGAGCCGTCCTTTCTGAGCTGACCGTTGTGGTGCGTGTCGGCATAGCGGAAGGCCTTGTCGATCTGGGCAAAGTCTGCGCTCGGGTTGTACTGGTGGATCGTCTCGACAAGGTGGTCGTACATGCCGAGCACGAGCGCCGCCTGCTCGCCGGTCTCCACGCAGGTGCCGGGCGCGACGATCTGGAGGGGAGCCGAAGCGGTATTCTCTTTTAATGCTTTATCCTGTGCTGTCATATCCGAATCGTCTCCTTTAATTACGAAAGAAAGCCGTGCAGGGCGGAAAGGTAGGGGCTCTTGTTAAGCTCAACCTTTTTTCCGTCCGCCGTCAGGCGGAGCGTGAGGGTCGTGTCCTTGCGCTCGATCGAAAGAAGCCCGCGCTCGGCAAAGACCTGCAAACACATCGCCGTGCGCAGAAACGTCTCCGCGCCGACCATTTCCGAGCTCAAATGCCGCAGCAGCGGCAGCATGGGCTCGCTGACGCCGTCAGGCCCGACCTCGCGCTCCAGAACGCGCCACGCGCGCACGAACTGGTCGCGCGAGGGGAGCGCCCGCGCCGCGTCGCGCGGGGAGAGCGTGCCGCCGCTAATCAGCTCGCGGCAGAGGGAAAGCGCCTCATTCTCGCGCCCGCTGGGGTCGAGCGAGGGGCGCAGGTCGATGAGCTGGAGCTGGATGGAGCGCTGGGAGCGGAACTCGTTCACCTGCAGATAGAACGCCGCGTCCACGCGCATACCCGCGCACACGCCGCACTCGTCGGCGGTGACGGAGAAGAAAATGCCGTCGAAATTCACGCGGCTTTTCTGTAGTTTCAGCTTTAAGTGCCGGTTCTGGCCCACGCCCTGCACGCTCTCGAGCGTTGCGCCGCGCAGGCAGAAGACGGGGCGGTTGTTGCCCGCGCCGTAGGGCTCGAGGAGCGAAAGTGCCTCGACCTCCTCAAGCGTGATGAGCGAGGGGTGCTGCAAGTCGACGTCGACGTCGAGCATCGACACCGGCGGATGCTCGCCCGTGTGGGCGCGCACATACTGGTTCATCCGCGTGCGGAACGCGGGGATGTTGCGCTCTTCGATCGTAAAGCCCGCGGCGAGCTCGTGTCCGCCGAAGCTCACAAGAAGGTCGGAGCACGCTTCGAGCGCATTGAAGAGGTTAAAGCCGCCGTAGCTGCGGCACGAGCCCTTACCCGACCCGCCGGAGAGGTGGATCATAAAGCTCGGGCAGGAGAATTTTTCGGAAAGCCGCGACGCCACGATGCCTACGACGCCCTGGTGCCAGTCCTCGCTGGACAACACGAGCGCACTGCGCTCGCTCTCGGGGAGGTCCTCCATCTGCTCGATGGCGCGGCGGAAAATGTCCTGCTCCACGCTCTGGCGCTCGCGGTTGAGCTCGCACAGCTCGCGCGCGAGCTTTTCCGCGCGGACGGGATCGTCGGTGAGCAACAATTCCGCGGCCAGCTCGGCGCGGCCCATGCGGCCCGCGGCGTTGATGCGCGGGGCGAGCACAAAGCCGATCTGGATCGACGAGATGGGGCGCGACGTGAGCCCCGCCTCGCGCAGCAGCGCGTGCAGCCCCGTAAAGTCGCTGCGGTCGATGCTCTCAAGCCCGCACTGCACGATGGTGCGGTTCTCGCCCTCCATGCGCATGACGTCGGCGATCGTGCCGATGGCGGCAAGCGTGCAGTAACGCGCAAACAGCGCATCCTCGCGCCCCTCGCCAAGGGCCAAAACGAGCTTGAGCGCGACGCCCACGCCCGCTAAATGCTTAAAAGGGTACGGGCAGTCGGGCCGGTGGGGGTCGACGACGGCCACGGCGGCGGGGAGCTGCTCCTTGCACTCGTGGTGGTCGGTGATGACAAGATCGACGCCGAGCGTCGCGGCGTAGGCCGTCTCGTCCACGCCTGTGATGCCGCAGTCGACCGTGACGATCAGCGTCACGCCGGACTCGGAAAGTGTGCGGATGGCGTCACAGCCGAGGCCGTAGCCCTCTTCGATGCGGCGGGGGATGTGCATCGTCACATCCGCCCCGCGTGAGCGGAGATAATCGGTCAGAAGGCAGGTCGAGGTGATACCGTCCACGTCGTAGTCGCCGAAGACCGCCAGCTTTTCGCCGTTTTCAAGCGCTTTCGAGATGCGCGCGACGGCCTTGTCCATGTCCTTCATCAAAAACGGGGAGTAGGCGAGCGTCTTCTCGCGCTCGAGCGCTTCAGCGGCCTGCTCGCTCGTGGTAACGCCGCGCGCGGCCAGCACCGACGAGACAAGATAGGGGTATCCCGCGTCCATCAGCGTCTTGATGGCATCCTCCGGCGCGGCGGGGATCTGCCAGTGCTCGTACTTCATGTTTCGGCTCACCTTCTTTCTTTTGAGAACTTTTGGACATACTATCTCAGGCAATACTGCCTCATCATACTAATACAATCTATTATTTTAACAAAGACCACCGCAAAGGTAAAGAGGAAATTTGACTATCCACGCGACTTTGTGCTACAATACGGCAGAAAGACCACCCAAAAGGGGGAAAATACCAATGAAACAGATCGCAACGCGCCTGACGGCGCTTCTTCTTGCGCTCGTGATGACCACGACGCTCGCGCTTGCCGCCAACAAATCCGGCTATTCCGACGTGCCGGACAAGAACTGGGCGAGCCAAAGCATCGCGCAGTGCAAGCAGTACAACTTATTGCAGGGCATCGGAAACGGCAAGTTCGGCCTCGGGCAGAAGATGACGCGCGCGGCCTATGCCGCGGCGCTCTGCCGCCTGATGGGCTGGAAGACCGTAACGCCCGAAAAGGGCAGCTATACCGACAATCAGGATGCGAAAAAGTGGTATTATAGCGCCATTGAGACCGCGAGCGTGCACGACGTGTTCTCCGGCCACAGCACGACCTGCCGACCGAACGACCCCATCACGCGTGAGGAGATGGCCGCGATGACCGTCCGCGCACTGGGGTACAGCACGCTTTCCGGCACGGTGCAGGATGAGTGCCCGTTCACCGATGTTTCGACGAATCCCGGCTATATCACGCTCGCCTGGCGCATGGGCCTTGTGGTGGGTATGAACTTAACGACGTTCGCGCCGAAAAACGACACGACGCGCGAGCAGGCTGCGGCGGTGCTGCTGCGCGCCTACAACGGCCTCAAGGCCAAAGTCAGCGTGACGAGCGTGAGCGCGGCGCCCTCTGGCGCGGTGCCGGTTGAGAGCCTGACGGGCACGAGCGGCGCGGTGCCGCTGTCC
>ERZ773104.101-NODE-101-length-120208-cov-61.478074_pt1 | contig 120208 bp, 102 predicted proteins | sample MGYA00511920_ERZ773104 | MGnify/ENA primary metagenome ERZ773104 (study PRJEB29015, sample SAMEA2737857) | human gut metagenome | biome: human gut; feature: human-associated habitat; material: faeces | place: China | collected 2012 ... | reverse complement strand
CGCAATGATCGGTGATCCATCCGGAAGAACCGATATGCGTCAGATGATGACAAAGGAGACCATTCAGCATAACTGTGATTGCTTTAAGAAGCAGATGAGCCGTTTTATTGATTTCTCAGAGGGAAAAGCGCTTATGGTAAATAATGCGGACTGGCTGCTTGATCTGAATTATATAGAGGTATTGCGTGAGGTTGGAGCGCATTTCTCTGTCAATCGTATGCTGACGGCTGAATGCTACAAGCAGCGTATGGAGAAGGGACTTAGCTTCCTGGAGTTTAACTACATGATCATGCAGAGCTATGATTTCTATGCGTTGTTCCAGAAGTACGGCTGTAACCTGCAGTTTGGTGGCGACGATCAGTGGTCGAACATGCTTGGTGGTACAGAGCTGATCCGTAGAAAGCTTGGCAAGGATGCACATGCGATGACAATCACACTGCTCTTAAATTCTGAGGGTAAGAAGATGGGTAAGACACAGAAGGGTGCTGTATGGCTTGATCCAAACAAGACAACACCGTATGAGTTCTTCCAGTACTGGAGAAATGTCGACGACGCAGATGTTATCAAGTGTCTCAAGATGTTGACATTCCTTCCATTGGAGCAGATTCAGGAGATGGAGCACTGGGAAGGCAGCGAGCTGAATAAGGCAAAAGAGATTCTTGCCTATGAGCTGACTGCACTTGTACACGGCGAGGAAGAAGCGAAGAAGGCACTTGACGCAGCGAAGAATATCTTCGGTGGCGGAAATACAGAGAATATGCCAGTTGCTGAAATCACAGCAGATATCTTCAATGATGGACAGACAGATCTGATGTCGATTATCGTACAGGCAGGACTTGCAGCATCCAAGAGCGAGGCAAGACGTGCGATGGAGCAGGGCGGTGTCTCTGTCAATGGCGAGAAGATCACAGATGTGAAGAAGATGTTCACACCGGATGATTTCGCAGAGGAGTTCGTATTGAAGAAGGGAAAGAAGAATTTCCGTAAGGTTGTATATAAGGCGTAATGATTCGAAAATGTGTCAATACAATTAAATATGGAACGGCAAAGGCAAGGGCAATCGTGCTCTTGTCATTGCTGTTCGGAATCGGAACTGTCGGTGCGATTGTGTGTGCAATCGTGTTCCGGCAGATTCTGTTTATTTTTGCAGCAGTCGTATGTGTGTTTGTTGTGATTACGCTGGCGCAGACGCTTGTGATTCAGGGTGGTGTTGTGGAAGATGCGAAGAACGCAGAAACGCAGGACACAAAACGTTCCAAACGTACGAAGCCACAGGATGCGGACAAGAAAGTCGATCATATGAAGCCGCCGGTATTTGCGAAGCGAAAGAACGAGAAAGAAGCTTCGAATGTCGAGGAAGAACACAACCGGCACAAGCGGAAGAAACAGCAAAAGAAGGACGCAGATGAGGGAGGACAGGAGTCGCAGGACAGAGAGGAACGGATGGAAGAACAGTCGATTGTTGCTCTTACGCAGGAAACTGTCACAACATACGACCGGAAGAAGGTCAAGAAGACGCTGCATAAGTTCAAGGTGCGGCGGGAGCATCGTATGATCTTCGTAGATCGTTCCGAAAAGCTCAAGGCAAATCAGACACCTGCCTATATCTGGGTAGAGAAAAAGGATTTTCATCTGTTGCTGATTGAACAGGAACCGCGGCACATCACGATTCCACTATATCAGATCAAGAATATTACATATCTGAAGAAGCAGCCGGCAAATGAAGATATTGATTATGCAGCGTATAAGGGCAGCAGTGTGCTTGCGGATATGTTTCGTCCGTATCTGCCGGATTATGCGCACAGTACGGTTGTGGATGATCTGTCTGCCTATAAGAATTTGTATGGAATCGGAAATGATATCTATGTGACAAACCGGTCGGCATCGGCACTATTTGACCTGTTAGGGGTAGAGTTTCAGGTGGATGACCGGGTAACAATGTCCAACAAGGTGAATATTTATTTTAAAGAAGCATACAAGTCGAATATCTTATTACGGGACAATGTGATTGATGCGAACGGATATGCAGACCGGATCAGCAAGACGCTGGATAATCTGGCGCATTCGACAATCAGCTATGCAGAATTTAAAGATACGCTCAACCTGATGATACGAAACAAATTGATTACACAAGAGTTTGCATCGTATTATATGGGTGTGAGAGATGATTTGACTAGATAAAAACAAGTAGAAACGGACTTTTGATACGGTTTCACAAGTTAAGCGTTGCGAGCGCCTATATTTACTTGCGAAAACGACACAAAAGTCCGTTTTTACATACGATTCACAAGTTAAAACTTAATAATGTATAGTAAAAATTCGATTTGACGTAATTTATGAAAGAAAAAAGACGGTTTTTTCAGTTTGCGTTTTCCTTAGACTTGAGTTATCTTAATTACGAGTTAAAGATAATTAAAAAAATTAAGGAAAAGGAGAATACGAGTATGGAAGTTACAGCAGAAGATTTAGGAAAGCGTTCATTTTGTGAGGCAGTCATGCGTGCAAGATTGCCAAAGGCAGTATTCAAGGAATTAAAGAAGACAATTGATTACGGTGCACCGCTTGACGCAGCGATTGCTGATTCCGTAGCGATTGCCATGCGGGAGTGGGCAAAGGAGCTCGGCGCAACACACTATACACACTGGTTCCATCCACTCACAAACCTGACAGCAGAGAAACATGATTCTTTCATGGATCCGGTTGGTGATGGTACATTCATCACAGAGTTCACTGGCAAGGAATTGATCAAGGCTGAGCCAGATGGTTCTTCCTTCCCTTCCGGAGGAATCCGTGAGACGTGTGCAGCAAGAGGTTATACAGTCTGGGATTGTACATCTCCTGCATTTGTCAAAGAGATTCCGGATGGCTGTAAGGTTCTTTGTATTCCGACTATTTTTATTTCATATACAGGCGAGTCTCTGGATCACAAGACACCACTTCTTCGTTCCATGGATGCCGTTAACAAGCAGGCACTTCGTATCCTGAAGCTGTTTGGTAAGACACCAGCGAAGGTAACTGCTTCCGTTGGACCAGAGCAGGAGTACTTCCTGATTGACAAGGATAAGTTCAATCAGAGACTTGACCTGAAGCTGACTGGACGTACATTGTTTGGCGCACCGGCACCGAAGGGACAGGAGCTTGACGATCAGTACTTCGGCGTGATCAAGGATAAGGTTTCTCATTTCATGAGAGAGCTGAACAAGGATCTGTGGGAGTATGGTATTCCAGCGAAGACACAGCATAACGAGGTTGCTCCTTCTCAGCATGAGATCGCACCAATCTATGGTACAACAAATGTAGCAACGGATCAGAACCAGTTGCTGATGGAGACATTGAAGAAGGTTGCAGAGAGAAATGGATTTGCATGTCTGCTTCATGAGAAGCCATTTGCAGGTGTCAATGGTTCTGGTAAGCATAATAACTGGTCTATCTCAACATCCGATGGCGAGAATTTGATTGATCCAGGCAAGGAGCCAGAGAAGAACCTGCAGTTCCAGGTATTCTTAGCTGCAATTCTGGAGTCTGTTGATAATCATGCTGCATTGCTTCGTCTGTCAGCAAGCTCTGCTGGTAACGATCACAGACTTGGTGCAAATGAGGCACCTCCAGCAATCATTTCTGCTTACCTTGGTGATCAGCTTGCTGATGTTGTTGATCAGATCATTGCAAATGGAGAGGCAACAAGCAGCTTGAAGGGTAAGGTTTACAAGTCAGGATGTTCAGTCATCCCTGAGTTCAAGATGGATGCGACAGACCGTAACCGTACATCACCATTTGCGTTTACCGGTAATAAGTTCGAGTTCCGTATGGTTGGTAGTACACAGTGTATTGCACAGCCAATGATGACTTTAAATACAATCGTTGCTGACACACTTTGCAATTTTGCAGATGTGCTGGAGAAGGCAGATGATTTCGAGGCAGCCGCAAAGAAGCTGGTTGCAGATAAGTTGAGAGAGCATCAGAGAATCATCTTCAACGGAAATGGTTATTCTGAGGAGTGGGTAAAGGAAGCAGAGCGCCGTGGACTCCCAAATATCAAGTGCATGGTTGATGCGGTTGATTACCTCGCAACACCGGAGAATATCGAAATGTTTGAGAAGCATGGTGTAATGTCTAAGCGTGAGCTGGTTGCAAGAGGCGTTGTTATGTATGATAACTACGCAAAGCAGATCAATATCGAGGCTAAGACAATGATCGAGATGTCCACGAAGCAGATTATTCCGGCTGTTATGAAGTATGAGGGTACTCTGGCTGCTTCTGTGAAGGATTTGAAGGAGCTTGGTATCAGCGCAGATACACAGATGGAGATTCTTTCTACCATCGATACAAAGCTTGCGGAACTTAAGAAGGCAACTGCAGAGCTTGAGGATATCGTAGCGAAGGCTGCTGAGAAGGAAGAGGATCCAAAGGCATGGGCAAAGTATTACCATGATGTGGTATTTGCTTTCTTCGATACGGTTCGTAAGCCGGCGGATGAGCTTGAGAAGATTGTGGATGCAAAGGCATGGCCATTCCCTACATACGAAGAGCTGTTGTTTGAACAGTAGAATATGCTATAGACCATTTGGTTTATATATTTTCCCCCAGGGGCTGCTTTGGCAGCCCCTTTTTTGTTATGGCGACGAGAAAATGCACGCATTTATGCGGTGCATTTGACGACCGCTAATCAGAGCAAGATGTGCAGAGTGCATCTAGTCTCTGTGGAGATTTTTACTCGGCGTGATAGCAAATGGGCGTAGAATGGAGTATAATTATGGAAAAACCCACGACGCGGGTGTAGAGTATAAAAAGTAAGCAGAAAAAACCGCGCTGGAAGCTAATCGGTATGTGTATGAGAGAAAACTGGGCGTGGAAGCGAGATGGTGAGCGGGAAAACCCACGACGTGGGCGCAGATACAGAAAAGCAAGCGGAAAAACCCATCCCGGAAATTTTAAGCGAATTTCAGAGTGAATTCTGTATATCCACTCAGATGTACATATATAAAGATAAGAAGAGGATGAGACATGAAAATAAGGAACATTATATTTGATTGTAATGGCACGATGATTTTTGATGGCAAATATCATGATATTGCATGGCGGACATATGTGAGTAAGCTGGCTGGCAGGGAACTTACCAAAGAAGAATTCCAGCATCAGATACTCGGACATACGAACCGGGATATTTTCGAGTGGCTGCTTGGGAAGGGTGCTTTGTCCGAGGAGAAGATCATGCAGTTGACCGAAGAGAAAGAGGTTCTATACAGAAGCATGTATCAGGAAGATCAGGACGCCTGCAGGCTGGTGAAGGGGTTACCAGAATTTCTGGATGAGTTGCAGCGAAGAAATATAAAATGCAATATCGCAACGGCATCTGGTCTATCCAATGTCGACTTTTATTTTGAACGGTTTGCACTTGCAAAATGGTTTGACAAATCAAAGCTTGCCTATGATGATGGAACGATGCGGGCGAAACCAGCACCGGATATGTATATTCGTGCGATGGAGCGCATCGGGGCGGAGCCATCTGAGACGATGGTGATCGAAGACAGCCCATCCGGTGTGAAAGCCGCCGTTGCTGCGAACGCAGCTTGTATTGTAGGAATCTACGGCGATTCCGATAAAAAGCTGCTGCAGGATACAGGCGTGTGCGATTATCTGATTGAGGATTATACACGAAATTATGTTGGATATATAGAGCGGAATCTGTTAGAATAGAGTAGCGCATAAAGTTACAGCGTTGCATGAATTACGGATAAACGCGGAACAGCAATTGGTATGCTATGGAACGAAAAAGTATAAGGTAATACAATACAGGAGGACAAAAACATGCAGGTAACTATTTCGGATGCAATTCGTTATATCGGAGTGGATGATAAGGATATTGATTTGTTTGAGAGTCAGTACGTAGTACCGGAAGGCGTATCATACAATTCATATGTGATTCTGGACGAGAAGATTGCGGTTATGGATACAGTTGATGCCAGAGGCATGGAAGGCTGGGAGGATAAGCTGCTTCAGACATTGAATGGGGCAAAGCCGGATTATCTGATTATCTCGCATTTGGAACCGGATCATGCGGGAAGCATCGGAAGAATGGTGGAGCTTTTCCCGGAGGTAAAGCTGGTTGCAAGCGCAAAGGCGATTGCAATGCTGCCACAGTTCTTTGAGGATAGATTGGATGCACAGGAGAAGATTGCGGTCAAGGAGGGAGAAGAACTGTCGCTTGGAACCCATACATTGGTGTTCTATATGGCACCGATGGTACACTGGCCGGAGGTTATGGTGACCTATGAGAAGAGCGAGAAGGTGCTGTTCTCAGCAGATGGATTCGGCAAGTTCGGCGCGCTTTCCCTCACAGAAAATGAGGACTGGGCGTGCGAGGCAAGACGGTATTATTTTAATATCGTCGGTAAATATGGCATGCCGGTGCAGACACTTCTGAAGAAGGCAGCAGGACTTGATATCGAGACAATCTGTCCATTGCACGGTCCGGTATTGAAGGAAAATCTCGGATACTATATTGGACTTTACGATACATGGAGCAAGTATGAGCCGGAGAATAAAGGCGTGCTTGTTGCGTATGCATCGATCCATGGTAATACGGCGAAGGCAGCTAAAAAGCTTGCAGACATGCTTCGCGCAGAGGGCGTAGAGAAGGTCGTTGTCAGTGATCTGGCGAGAGAAGATATGGCTGAGGTAATAGAGGATGCATTCCGCTATGACCGGATGGTGCTCTGTGCAGCAAGCTATGATGGCGGGGTATTTCCATGCATGCAGGATTTCCTGAATCATCTGCAGTCAAAGGCGTACCAGAAGCGTACCGTTGGTATCCTGGAGAATGGCAGCTGGGCACCATGTGCCGCCCGCACGATGAAGACGATTCTTTCTACGATGAAGGATGTCACGATTGTGGAGCCAACCGTTACGATCATGTCTACGATGAAGGAATCTGATTACCCAGCGATGGAAGCCTTAGTGAATGCAATCAAATAAGGAGAGTTTTAAGTGAAGAATTTGTACATAGCAGAGAAACCCAGCGTTGCCCGTGAGTTTGCAAAAGCGCTCGGCATGAAGGGGGCTGCAACTGCCGGTGCAAGGGACGGATACTTAGAGAACGAGGATACGATCGTGACATGGTGTGTCGGACATCTGATCACGATGAGCTATCCGGAGGTCTATGATCCAGCCTTGAAGAAATGGAGCTTTGATACGATTCCATTTATACCGGAGGAATATAAATATGAGATTATTGATGCGTCAAGCAAACAGTTTCAGATCGTAAGCAGGCTGCTGAACCGCGAGGATGTTGGATGCATCTATGTCTGCACTGACTCGGGACGAGAAGGAGAATATATCTACCGTCTTGTCGAGCAGATGGCAGGCGTGGACAAAAGTAAAAAGGACCGGCGGCGTGTGTGGATTGATTCGCAGACGGAAGAAGAAATCATGCGAGGTATCCGGGAGGCGAAAGAGCTTTCTGCCTATGATAACCTGAGTGATGCGGCATATCTGCGTGCGCAGGAAGATTATCTGATGGGAATCAATTTTTCCCGTGCATTATCGCTGAAATATAGCTACACAGTCCGGAATTATCTTGGCATGGATCGATGCGTGATCGCAGTTGGACGTGTCATGACATGTGTACTTGGCATGATTGTGAAGCGGGAACGGGAGATCCGACAGTTCGTGCCGACACCATTTTACCGGGTGCTTGCCAGCACAGAAGGATTTGAAGCAGAGTGGAAGACGACGAAGGATTCTGCCTATCTGGATTCTCCTCTTCTGTATAAGGAAAATGGTTTCAAAAAAGAAGAGAGTGCTAAGCAGTTGATTACTGAATTGTCTGCGGATGCACCGATTGAACTGATCGTGCAGAAGGTAGAGAAAAAGACAGAGAAGAAAGCACCACCGATGTTATACAACTTAGCGGAGCTGCAAAATGACTGTTCACGGTTGTTTAAGATTAGTCCGACCGATACGTTGAATACCGTGCAGACACTCTATGAGCGAAAGCTGGTAACATATCCGAGAACGGATGCCCGTGTGCTTTCCACAGCCGTTGCGAAAGAAATCGGGAAAAATATCGGTGGCTTGCAGAAATATGAACCACTTGCACAGTATGCGCAGTATATTATGCAGCAGGGCGGATACAAGGGTGTTGCCAAATCCAAATATGTCAATGATAAACAGATTACCGACCACTATGCGATCATTCCGACCGGACAGGGACTTGGGAATCTGAATGGGTTAAATGATATTCAGCGGAAGGTGTATGACATTATTGCACGGCGGTTTTTGAGCATTTTCTTTCCGGCAGCAGAGTATGAGAAAGTAAGCCTTGTGTTGTCAAGACAGATTCATACGGTGGTTGGTGAAAAAGAAAATGGAACCGAAAGCTTTTTTGCAAATTTCAAACGACTGAAAAATCCAGGGTATCTGACGATAGTAGGACTTTCGTCTGACAAAAAACAGGAAGAACAGAAGCTGACGGATGAGGAGTTGGCGAAGTTTGCATCTTTGAAGAAAGGTGATGCGATTCCGGTACAGACATTCAATATCAAGGAAGGAGAGACATCTCCACCGAAGCGATATTCTTCGGGTACATTGATTCTGGCGATGGAAAATGCCGGACAGCTCATCGAGGATGAAGAGCTTCGAAGTCAGATCAAGGGCAGCGGTATTGGAACGAGTGCGACACGTGACAGTATCATCACGAAGCTTGTGACGAACAAATACATTGCGTTAAATAAGAAAACACAGATCGTGACACCGACGTTTCTTGGAGAGATCATCTACGATGTATGTTTAAATTCCATTCAGAGTTTGCTTTGGGCGGAAATGACGGCATCGTGGGAGAAAGGGCTTTCCGGTGTTGCGGAGGGAACGATTTCGAAGGATGAATATACAGCCAAGATGAATAAATTTGTCTGTGATAACACGAATGCCGTGAAGCAGATACGAAATCAGAATCAGATCACGCGATTGTTTGACCGGACGAAGCCATTTTATGAGAAGGCGGGAGCGAAGAAGGCTGCAAAGAAATTGTAGATATATTGAAAAATGAGCAGAATCAGATGTTTCATATGCATGAAATAAGTTTCATGCGTATGGTTCAATAGATGGATGGAGGATAGAAAATGAAAAGTGTAAATGCAGTAACAATCAAGGAATTATATGATCTTTCCCATACGGAGGCAAAACCTTTGATGGAGCAGTATACCTATCCGTGGGAGGTGCTTCCACATATTGGAGAATTTATCGTTAAGCTTGGGGAGTCTCTTCCGAAGGAAGAGTATACCGAAGTAGCGGAGCATGTCTGGGTGCATAAGACAGCGAAGGTATTTGCATCAGCATATCTGGCAGGACCGGCAATCATCGGCGCCGAGACAGAAGTGCGCCAGTGTGCGTTTGTCCGCGGAAATGCGCTGGTTGGAAAAGGCTGTGTGATCGGTAATTCCACAGAGCTGAAAAACGTGATCATCTTTGATAATGTTCAGGTGCCACATTATAACTATGTTGGCGATTCTATCTTGGGATTTAAGTCGCATATGGGAGCAGGTTCGATCACATCGAATGTAAAGAGTGATAAGACACTTGTCCATGTGAAAGGAATGGATCCAGAGACAAATGAGAAGTTTGATCTGGAAACTGGTTTGAAGAAATTTGGAGCAATGCTTGGAAATCATGTAGAGGTTGGTTGTAATTCTGTATTAAATCCTGGTACAGTTATTGGCCCAAACAGTAATGTCTATCCGCTTTCCCCGGTACGTGGATTTGTACCGGCAGAAAGCATCTATAAGACGGGTGGCGTAATCGTAAAGAAACACGCATAAGTGGTTAGTTTGTATCAATCCGGGCAGATTGTGCTGCCTGGCGGGCGGCTTCCAGTATGAGCAGTGTGGTGTACTGGTTGTCGCTTGCATATGTAACAGAATCCAGATCACCGGTGATCTGTAGCTGCTCATTGATGGCATCCACGGAAGGTGTTAAAAGCGGATACATGGCTGTGACGGTTTCGTTTGTGTTTGATACTTCGATGTGTGTGACTGCATGTTTGTCGATGGTCGTCTGTAATTCCAGTGTGGTGCCACCAAGATTTAACTGCGAGGTATAGACACCTGGCTGGTATGTGGCAAATGTTTCCGTTGAGATGCTTGTATCTGTGGTATCCTTTTCGTCCTCCTTTGGCGAGAACATATACCAGAGCAGCAGGATCAACAGGATGCCGAGGACGATAAATATGCCAGTGTAGATGAGTTCTTTTGATTTTAAGACGATAATTTTCGTTTTGGATGACATAATAAAAAACTCCCTGTTCAGAATTAGTATAATATATTCTGAATAGGGAGTTTTTATTACTTTAGAATTAGGAAAATCAACACTTACAGGGAAGAATATCCGTGGCTGTTGATGATTCCCTTGATTGGTATGCCGGCTTTGCAGAGTGGGCAGTCAGCAGCAGAGTGTGTTTCGTAATTCGGGATATCCTCGGTACGGAAGATGGTGTTGATCTGCTCGCCGTGAATTTCATCGGCTGCGGAGAAGATCGAAGATACACCGACCACTTCACCACCGTAATATTCGATACACTCGAGTGCGGTCTGCAAGGTCTTTCCGGTTGTAGCAGTTGCTAACAATACAAGGACATGCTTGCCTTTGATCATGGAAAGATAATTCTCACGGAATATAAGCTGTCCGCCAGAGTGCTGCTCAGGGGAAATGATGTATGCAGTATTGTGCAGGTTCGCAGATAAGATACCTGTGTTAAGAAGTTCGTCTGCAAGATAAGCACCGATCACATTTGTACCGTCCAGACAGACGATCGTATCAATGATCGTTGTAGCAGCGTAGCGGGCAGCCAGCACTTTGGCAGCGGCATGTGCTTCGCTTCGACGGCTCTTCAGACTTGTCATATCAATATAATAGTTGATATGAGAAGAAGATGTTGCGTAGTGACCAGGTGTTACATTCAGTGAGATTAAGTTGCTGGATGTAGACTGTACCTTGAATGTATTTGTGTTTTCCATAAATAGTACCCCTCCTGTGCGTTTTATGACATACTGATATTATAAATGGTATACGGGATTTATGCAAGCAAAGTAGCACAATACACAGAAAATTCACCGTATATTTTCTCCGATTTTTGAGACACCGACATAGATCTGGGAGATCTTATACCACGTTGGAAAATCGACGATTCCACTTACCGGAAGGTTAAAAATAGACTGAAAGGCACGCACGGATTCTGCGGTTGCGGAACCATAGATACCATCGACTGTGACAGTCGGAATCGCCGGGTAATTCTGCGCAATACGGTTTAACTGCTCCTGAATCGTGATGACCGGTTCGCCGGAACTTCCAATTGTCAGATCATAGCCCGGATAAGAGGACGGGATTCCGGAGACAATTTCTGCTTCATTTACATACATATCGGATCCGTAATAGTAGTGGATGATATCTATGGCAGAGAAACCATCATCCCCGAGTGCTTTAGAACCCCACTGTGTCATCCAGTTTGGACAGGAGACGCGCTTGCCATCGCAGTATTGTGTGAGAATCGGCTGCTTGACATTTGGACGGGCGAGATAGCGGTTGTAGAGCCGGTCGGCAATCTGCGAGATATTCTCGTAAATGGTCTTGCCGTAGATCCATTTGTGATCGTAAGCGGTGGAGGATGTAATTGTGAAATTATAGCCTTTGTTTCGATACCATTCCGTATATACCCGGTTTAAAGTGAAGGACATGATTGCCAGAATATTTGCTTCGATTGTGCTTTCTGACCATGTGGAGTAGATCTCACAGCAGGCAACATTTTTGATGTAGTCGATGTATGGGACATAATAATCGGTAGCAGTGGAATCGCCGGGAACACCGTCGTGCACGACGATTGTTTCAGGGACGACGACACGCGAGAGAACAATCTCTCCGCTCTCGGCTAAAGGCTTGATCTCCGGCTCCGCGATTTTGGGTGGATAGTATTCCCAGAGCGTGTGTCCGCCGATGACGATTGGGTTATAGACATAGTCGGGTGTCTGCTCGGATGGCTGCAATACGATGGACTGCAATCCGTTTTCGCCAGAGAATATCTGGACGCCCGAGACAAGCCCTTCCTGATAGCCGGGAGCGGAGATCTTTACATTGTATTCAGAATAGGGCTGGTTGTCGGTTGGCTCCATGCTGTATTCACGCGGTGGCGCAGAAAGCTCAATGTATCCGGTCTGTCCGTTTTGATCCGTGGTAATAGATTCTAAAATCCGGTTTGGCTCTCCTGTGTTTGCGATTTCAATAGTAGCAGAAGAAAGCGGAGAGTAACTGTCTGTGCCTGTGACTATGACATTTAAATTTCCTGTATCACTAGAATATTGATCCATATGAGATACCTTGATTTTTCGTCCATATAATATATGAAAAAGCGTGGAGAATTATGTAAATAAAAAAATTATACATGTTAAGAAAAAATACTTGACAAGCAGAGAAAAAGCATGTATGATGCAAAAGGTTTGTAAATGAAAAATACTTTACAGGTGATTCAGATGGAGAAGTTTGTACGTCAGTCATTGCTCTATGATTTTTATGGAGAGCTGTTGACGCAGACACAGAAAAGTATATACGAAGATGTTGTGATGAATGACCTGTCCTATTCGGAACTGGCAAGGGAATATGGAATCTCCAGACAAGGCGTGTTTGATATGATGAAGCGCTGTGACAAGAAGCTGGAGGACTTTGAGAAAAAACTGAAATTAGTAGAAAAATTTGAGAATGCCAGAGAGAAGGTAGCCACGATACAGACTGAGATTCAGGCATTGCGGGAACGCAATGAAAATCCGACGCTGGATGGAGCGTTTGCGGATATTGACACGAATCTGACCGGGCTGCTGGATGATTTTTAAAAGTTCGATGTTTGGTTTTGTTTGGGAGGAGACGCATGGCGTTTGACAGTTTAACAGACAAATTGCAAAACGTGTTCCGGAAGTTGAGAAGCAAAGGAACGATTACGGAAGCGGATGTAAAGGAAGCGATGAAAGAAGTAAAGCGTGCGCTGTTGGAGGCGGATGTAAACTTCAAGGTCGTAAAACAGTTTATCAATTCGGTTAGTGAACGTGCGGTTGGAGAGGAAGTCTTGAAAGGATTAAATCCCGGACAGATGGTAATCAAGATCGTAAAAGAAGAGATGGACAAGTTGATGGGCTCAGAGACAACCGAGCTGAAGCTTCTGCCATCCAATGAAATCACGATTGTGATGATGTGTGGTCTGCAGGGTGCAGGTAAGACAACGACTGTTGCAAAGCTTGCAGGCAAGTTTAAAAACAAGGGTAAAAAGCCGTTGCTTGTTGCATGTGACGTTTATCGTCCGGCGGCAATCAAGCAGTTGGAGATTAACGGTGAAAAAGTCGGAGTTCCTGTATTTTCGATGGGAGATGGACATAAACCGGTAAATATTGCGAAAGCAGCGATTGAGCATGCCGCAAAGAATGATATCAATTTAGTATTTTTGGATACTGCAGGTCGTCTGCATGTCGATGAAGACATGATGAACGAGCTGGCAGAGATCAAGGAAAATCTGAATGTGACATACACAATTCTGACTGTCGATGCGATGACTGGTCAGGATGCAGTCAATGTAGCGACATCATTTAATGATAAGATTGGCATTGATGGCGTGATTTTGACGAAGCTCGATGGTGATACCCGTGGCGGTGCTGCACTTTCCATCAAAGCGGTGACAGGAAAACCAATCCTGTATGCCGGAATGGGAGAGAAGCTCACGGATCTGGAGCAGTTCTATCCGGATCGTATGGCGAGCCGAATCCTCGGCATGGGCGATGTGGAGAGTCTGATCGAGAAAGCACAGTCAGCAATCGACGAGGAAAAGGCAAAGGAGATGGAAGAGAAGTTTAAGAAGGCTTCTTTCGATTTCAATGATTTTCTTGATCAGATGGAACAGATGGAAAAGATGGGTGGCATGAATGATATTTTGAAGATGCTGCCTGGATTTGGAAATAAAAAACAACTCCAGAATCTGGAGATTGACGACAATGCGATGAATATGCCGAAGGCAATCATTTTGTCGATGACGAAGCAGGAACGTTCGCATCCGGAGATCATCAATCCGAGCCGCAAGAAGCGTATTGCAGATGGTGCAGGCGTTCCAATCAGCGAAGTAAATAAGCTGATTAAGCAGTTTGAACAGTCCAGAAAAATGATGAAGCAGATGTCCGGTATGATGGGTGGAAAGCGCCGCGGCGGATTCAAGCTTCCGTTTGGATTTTAATTTTTGATAATAGTATAACTATTATATATAGACGAAAGAATTTTAAGGAGGTGAAATTTAACATGGCAGTTAAAATCAGATTAAGAAGAATGGGATATAAGAAGCATCCTTTTTATAGAGTTGTAGTAGCTGATTCCAGATCACCAAGAGATGGTAGATTCATCGATGAGATCGGAACATATGATCCAAATCAGGAGCCAGCATCTGTAAAGATCGACTCTGATGCAGCTAAGAAGTGGCTTGCTGATGGTGCTCAGCCTACAGATACTGTTGCAAAGCTTTTGAAGCAGGCAGGCATCGAGAAGTAAGACTGATGTGCAAGGGAGGTGCAGGTTATGAAGGAATTAGTAGAACTGATTGCAAAATCCCTCGTTGATTATCCGGATGAAGTTGTTGTAAAAGAGACAATCGATGGAGATACCATAACAATCGAACTGAACGTTGCAGGAGATGATATGGGTAAGGTGATCGGCAAACAGGGCCGAATTGCCAAATCCATTCGTACTGTGGTGAAGGCGGCTGCATCAAAGGGTGATAAAAAGGTAATTGTAGACATCAAATAATTCTTAGATTCCCGGTGCCATATGGCATCGGGAATTCTTTTATCGGAGGAATGAATGAACGAAGATATGTTTCGAATTGGCGTAATCACGTCGACACATGGATTAAAGGGTGAGGTCAAGGTATTCCCGACGACCGATGATCCGGCACGATTCAAGAAGCTGAAAAAATGCTTTATTCGTACAAAAAGTGGCGATGTACCAGTGGAGAAAAAATCATGCAAGTTCTTTAAGAACATGGTGATTCTTTCTTTTTCGGAATTTAATGATATAAATGAGATAGAAAAATACAAGGGCTGTGAACTGTATGTGACAAGGGAAGATGCAGTTCCACTCGAGGAAGATGAGTTTTATATTGCAGATGTGATCGACGCAGAGGTGTTCGAGGATAACGGCAAAAAGCTTGGGACACTTGTGGATGTGATGCAGACAGGTGCGAACGATGTGTTTGTCGTGAAGATGGAGAATGGCAAGGAAGTGTTGCTTCCGGTCATTAAGGATTGCGTGTTGGATATCAATGCAGAAGAAAAAAAGATTGTTGTTCACATGATGAATGGACTGCTGGACTAACGAAATCGGAGGCAGATATGTATTTTCATATTATGACATTATTTCCGGAGATGGTGCTTGGAGGATTAAATGAGAGCATTACCGGAAAGGCAATTGAAAAAGGACTAATCGGTGTAGATGCTGTGAATATCCGTGATTTTGCAGGTAATCGGTATGGGCACGTTGATGATTATACCTATGGTGGCGGTGCAGGTATGCTGATGCAGCCGGGACCGGTGTATGAGGCGTATCAGCATGTACTTGCACAGATTGCGGCACGCAAGGAAAAAGAGGGAACAAACGCACAGACAAAAAAAGTGCGCGTGCTTTACATGACACCACAGGGACAGCCGTTTAAGCAGTGTATGGCAGAGGAGTATGCGAAGGAAGAAGATCTCATACTTCTGTGTGGACATTATGAAGGCATTGACGAGCGCGTGTTGGAGATGATCGTGACCGATTATGTGTCAATCGGTGACTTCGTGCTGACGGGTGGAGAGCTTCCGGCAATGATGATCGTGGATGCGACAAGCCGTCTCGTTCCGGGTGTGCTTGGATGCGATGAAAGTGCAGTCTATGAGAGCTTCTATGACGGACTACTGGAATATCCGCAGTATACCCGTCCAGAAGAATTTATGGGGAAGAAAGTACCAGAGGTGCTGCTTTCCGGACATCATAAGAACATCGAAGAGTGGCGGTATGAACAGTCGATGCAGCGGACACAGGAACGGCGCCCGGATCTGTATGAGATCTATGTGGAGGCACACCGGGAAGAGCTGGAAAAACGCAGACGAAAAAAAGAAGAAAAAGAACGAAAGCGGCTCCGTCGGGAGCAACGTGCAAAAATGCAGACAAATGAATAACTACTGCTTGTCTTGCAGAGAAATATGGTATATAATTTTTATAATATCGAAAGAAAAACGGGAGAGAAAAACCATGAAAAAAAGAGTATATATTGCAGTTGTTACACTGGCACTTGCTAGTCTGTTTGCAGGCTGTGGAAAGAAATCCGCGGATGCAGCCGTTTCGGTAAAAGATGATGTTGTGGAATTCGTAAATGAAGAGCTTCCAGCAGCAAAGGCAGATCATGACAATGCGATTGGCATTTACAATGCATATTTTGCAGGAAGCAGTGATCAGGATCTTGATGCATTTAAGACATCTTTGCAGGATACCGCAATTCCAGCAATGGAGAATTGTATCACAACGATTTCTAATATCGAGGTTGCAACAGATGAGGTAAAAGCGTTAAAGGATTCCTATCTGCAGAGCGTACAGAAAGAATGCGAAGCCATGAAGATGGTTGTCTCAGCGATTGATGGAGAAAATGCAGACTATCTGACACAGGCAGACAGCTTGATTGCAGAGGCAGCTACACTTCGGAGTGACTACCAGACAAAACTTCAGGCAATTGCGAATGAGCAGGGAATTGTAGTAAATCAGTAATGGTAAGAAAGCTGTCGGTGAAACATCCGGCAGCTTTCCTGCGTTATATGAGGAATTTGCGTATGGAACAGACAGAACGTGAAAAGAAAGAACAGGCATATATCACACAGTTAAAGAAGAATATGAACCCGGAGGATGTCGCTGGACTGTATCACCTCTATCAGAAGCTGACAGAGAAAAGCTATTTTCGGACAGATGTGGGATTTGGATTTCTGGCGGAGCTGCGCGATTATCTGGTGAAAAATGGTTACCAGATTGATGCTTATACAATGCCGCAGTCACAGGCGAATAAAAAGGTATCAGAGACGCACACAGATGCGCATTTGCGCAGGAAATATGAGCGGCTGTGTGAGAAACAGGAACAGACGGAGAAGGAAGTGGAACGTTTGAATCTGCTTCGTATCCGGCTGACAATCGCGGTTGTCGCACTTGCGGTGGCTGTGATTGGTATGATATTTATTGCAGTGACAAATAAAAATGTTGGATACTTCCATGCTGAACAGAAAGTGCAGGATAAATACGCATACTGGGAGGAACAGTTGGATGCACGCGAGAAGGAATTGCAGGAGTGGGAAGAAGAGCTGAGTGAACAGGCAGAAAAAATCAATGACGCAAAGACACAAAATTGACAAAAATACATGCTATAATCGGGTACAATAAATGATAGAAAATGGTAGTTAGGAGGAACTGGGATGAATGATTTAAAAGTACTGGTCGTGGATGATGAGAGTCGTATGCGGAAACTGGTTCGTGATTTCCTTGTGAAAGACGGATATTCGGTTGTGGAGGCTGCGGACGGTGAAGAAGCGGTCGATGTATTTATGTCGGACAAGGACATCTCATTGATTATTCTGGATGTTATGATGCCGAAGCTGGATGGATATGGTGTTGCGGAGGAAGTACGGAAAATGTCCGATGTGCCGATTATCATGCTGACGGCAAAAAGTGATGAGAGAGATGAGCTGCGTGGATTCGATCTTGGAATTGACGAATATATTACGAAGCCGTTTTCTCCCCGGATTCTGGTGGCAAGAGTAGAGGCAGTGCTTCGCAGAACGCAGGCAGATGCAGATTCAAATGTGATCAGCGTAGATGGAATCGAGATGGATATTGCAGCCCATCAGGTAAAGGTGGATGGGGAACCAATCGAACTTTCCTATAAGGAATTTGAACTGTTAAATTATTTCTTACAGAATCGTGGCGTAGCTTTGTCCAGAGAAAAAATCCTGAACAATGTCTGGAACTACGATTATTTTGGAGACGCCAGGACAATCGATACCCATGTGAAGAAGCTTCGTAGTAAGCTTGGAAGCAAGGGTGACTATATCAAGACAATCTGGGGTATGGGTTATAAGTTCGAAGGCTAAGACCCGAAACTCAATTCGGGTCAAGATATCCATGATGGTTGTTTTTTTCTCAGTATTTATAATTGCGGCATCCTGGCTGCTTTGCAGTTATGTACTTGGAGGAGTATTTCGTTACAGCATAAAAAACAACTTGATTACAACGTACAATTCCTGCAATGAGCTGTTTCAGGATGAGAGCGGAGATTTGTTTGAAAATGGTGATCTGTTTGGACAGATTAAAAATCCGCAGGATGCAGTTGTGATGATCGTGGATTCAGATAATGGAAAATTATATACATCTATCAACGACGAAGGTCAGATGATGGAGGGTATGCGCAGTCTTATGAACAGCATCCGCAGTGAGGATAACGAAAGTCAGTTTGGCACGGGTGAATATATCATCCGAAGAAACCATGATACAATAACGAATGCGGATTATTATGATCTGATTGGAAGACTGAACAATGGATATGAGGTTTTGCTGCGTACACCGATTGCACGTGTCGAATCGGTTATGCAGGTTATGACGCATTTGTTTATCTATATCTGTATCGGGCTTATGGTATTTGGAACATCCTTTATGCTGTTGTTCAGCAATATTTTCGCGGCACCGATCAAGCGGATGTCCAAGGCTGCAAAAAGGATGAGTGAACTTGATTTTGACGTAAAGATTCCGGTTACAAGTAATGATGAGATCGGAGAACTTGGAAACAGTATGAATGAGATGTCCGAGAAGCTGGAACAGACAATCTCGGAACTGAAAGCAGCCAATATCGAGTTGCAGCGGGATATTGCAGAACGTCGTAAGATCGACGATATGCGGAAGGAATTTCTGTCACATGTATCGCATGAATTAAAGACGCCAATCGCTCTGATCCAGGGCTATGCAGAAGGTTTGAAAGATGATATGTGTGACGACAAGGAAAGCCGTGATTTCTATACGGATGTTATCATTGATGAGTCACATAAGATGAACACAATGGTCAAGCGTCTGCTTACGTTAAATGAGATTGAATTTGGCGATACGAAGCTGAATATCGAGCGGTTTGAACTGGTTGGTTTTGTGAATTCGATTCTGGCATCCACCAAGATTCTGGCAGAGGAAAAGGGTGCGGAGATTATATTCGAGGAAGAACCACCTGTGTATGTATGGGCAGATGAGTATATGATTGAGGAAGTCTTTACGAACTATCTGACAAATGCAATCCATTATGTACGAAAAGATGGTGTGATCCGTATCTCATTTAAACCGATGGGCAACGATATCCGTGTCTGCGTTTACAATCAGGGTGACTGGATCGCCGAGGAAGATATTGGACGTGTGTTTGAGAAATTCTATAAGGCAGATAAGGCACGGACAAGAGAGTACGGTGGTAATGGAATCGGTCTTTCCATTGTTGCGGCGACGATGGAAGCACATGGAAAGAAATATGGCGTGGAGAATGTAGCAGACGGAGTGCTTTTTTACTTTGATTTGGATGCTAATGTGCTTGCCGATAAGTAAAATAAGTGGTAGAATTATTTTATCCTTGTGGGTAAAGAAATAGGCAATGCATATGACATGAGAAGATAGAGTATGAGAAAAAAGCAGGAAGCAAAACACGCAAATAAAAAAATATGGAAACGGCGGCTGCTGGCAGGGCTGATCGCATGCGGCATATTTGTGACAACTGGTTGCGGACAGGTGATTGACCTGACCGATGAGGAGAATCATCTGATTGCAGAATATGCGGCAGAGCTGTTGCTGAAATATGACCGGAATTATGATACCCGTTACAATCCAGATGAACTGGAGGATACGACGGAGACTATGACCGAGACTGATGCGACGACAGAAGCAACTACAGAGATGGTGACGACAACGGAGGCTGCAACGACAGAGCAGGATGTACCTGCGGATGGTCAGACGACGCAGGCACAGCCGGTGACAGACGAAGCAGTTAAGGAAGACATCGGAGCAACTGTGGATTCGGATTTTGATATCGCTGCATTTGTCGGGGAGAGCCGCATCTCTGTCCGGTATGCATATTACATGGTGGTGGACAGTTATCCATCGTATGATCAGGATGGTATGTATATCGAGGTGCAGGCACCGGAAGGGTATAAGCTGTTAGTTTTGAAGTTCGAGGTAGAAAACAAGACAAACGAAGATCAGGCTGTTGATCTGTATAATAAAGATGTCAATTATAATATTGTCGTGGATAACAGCCGGACAACCAAGCAGATGCTGACGATCTTAGCAGACGATCTGTATACTTATGACAAGACGATTCAGGCGAGCAGCCGGGAAGAAGCGGTGCTTTTGTATACGGTTTCTGATTCCGTGGCAAACAAATGGACGGACTTGAAATTACAGGTAAAATATGGCGGAACGAGTGCTGTGTTACAGCTTGAACAGTAAGAGCGGTCTTACATAGAGGGCTTGCATAAAGGAGGGTACATATGGATTCAAATATTTTATTGGAGAGCGGTACAAACGAACTTGAGGTTCTTGAGTTCATCATAAATGGCAATCATTATGGAATCAATGTAGAAAAGGTGCGGGAGATTCTTCCATATCAGGAGATTACACCGGTTCCAAATTCACACCCATGTATTGAAGGAATCTTCATGCCACGTGGGGATATCATTACAGTTATTGATCTGTTCCAGACGCTTGGATTCCCGAATCCGGATAAGCAGAATAACTTTTTGATTGTGACGAACTTTAACAACTTAAATATTGCATTTGATGTACAGGCGGTGCTTGGTATCAACCGTGTATCATGGAAAGATGTTGTGAAGCCAGATGCAACGGTCAGTGGCCCGGGAACCGGAATCGCGACAGGTATTATTAAGAATGAGGACAATCTGTTGATCATTCTTGATTTTGAACGGATTGTGGAGGGTATCTGTCCGGAGACAAGTTTGAAGATTTCTCAGGTGACAGAGTTGGAAGACCGTGAGCGTAACAGCATTCCAATTCTGGTTGCAGAGGATTCCATGATGCTCTGTAAGCTGATTGAGGATGCGCTGCACAGAGCCGGTTATACAAAGCTTACAATCAAGAACAACGGACAGGAAGCATGGGATTATCTGTGTGAACTGAAGAAGAATAATGGTGTAGAATATGGCGCGAAGTGCCTGATTACAGATATTGAGATGCCACAGATGGATGGACATCATCTGATCAAGAAGATTCGTGAGACAGAAGGATTAAAGCAGATTCCGATTGTGATATTCTCGTCTTTGATTAACGATGATATGAAGCGGAAGGGTGATCTGCTTGGCGCAGATGCACAGATCAGCAAACCGGAAATCGGTCAGTTAGTAGGAATTCTGGACAGTCTGGTGGCAAGCCAGATATACGGAACAAATAAGTAATATTATGCCGGCAGGTTTCCTGTCGGCATCTGAAATTTATAGCATATGAGGTGAGAGAGATGGATTTGAAGAGTACCGGAAAGACAAAAGAAGAAATCAAAGAGATGTATAACAAATACTTCTATGAGACATTTCAGCGTTTTGATTTCATTGCAGAAAAAGGCGAGGATGACTATGTCATCGATGAGACTGGAAAACGGTATCTCGATTTTATGGCGGGTATTGCGGTTAATTCAGCCGGACATTGCAATAAGAAGGTTGTGGAAGCAATCATGGAGCAGTGCCAGCAGATGATGCATGCGTCCAACTATTGTTACACGATTCCGATGGTTATGCTTGCACAGCGTATCTGTGATGCTATCGGTATGGAGAAGATTTATTTCCAGAATTCCGGTGCAGAGGCAAATGAGGTTATGATCAAGCTTGCCAGAAAATATGGAAAAGATAATTTTGGACCAAACCGTTATCATATTGTAACAGCCAAGAACAGCTTTCATGGACGGACACTTGCGACTCTGGCAGCAACCGGACAGCCGGGAACAGCAATCCAGAGAAACTATGATCCGATGATTCCTGGATTTTCTTATGCAGAGTTTAACAATGTACAGGCATTTGCAGATGCGTGTACGGACGATACGATTGCAATCATGGTAGAGCCGGTACAGGGAGAAGGCGGTGTGATTCCTGCAACGAAGGAGTTCTTACAGGGCTTGCGCAAATTGTGCGATGAGCGTAATATGCTGTTGTTATTTGATGAGGTGCAGACTGGCTGGGGAAGAACCGGAAGTCTGATGGCATATATGGGATACGGTGTGAAGCCGGATTGTGTCAGCATGGCGAAAGCAATGGGCGGCGGAATGCCGATCGGTGCAATGTGTACAAGTGCGAAGCTGGCGCTTACATTTGGACCAGGTGCACACGGAAGCACCTATGCAGGAAATCCGGTTGCCTGTGCGGCAAGTTATGCACAGATCGGAGAAATCATAGATCAGAAGCTTCCGGAAAATGCAGATAAGATCGGTGCATATTTCCGTGAGGAACTGTTGAAACTTCCATGTGTGAAAGAGGTACGTGGACGTGGACTTATGATTGGCGTTGAGTTCAACAAGGATATTGCAACTGACGTGAAGTATCAGTCTGCCGACGAAGGTCTTCTGATCACAGCGGTTCGACCAAATGTGATCCGTCTGGTTCCACCACTCAATATTACAGAGAAAGAATGCGATGAAGCATTTGCAATTTTACATAAGGTTGTATCAAAGTTGGTATAATGAAGGTAAAGTGTTTTTGACAGGAGGCTATGACAATGAGACGTAAAAATGCATGGACAACGTACAATAAAAAGCAGTTAGATGAGCTGGAGAAGCTTTGTAAGAACTATCTGAAGTTTCTGGATAAAGGAAAGACGGAACGTGAGTGTGTAAAGCAGATTGTAAAGCAGGCAGAAGAAAAAGGCTATGTGAATCTGGCAGATATCACAAAGGATAAGAAAGCACTCAAGGCAGGTGATAAAGTATATAGCGTCTGCATGGACAAGACAGTTGCCCTGTTCCAGATTGGAAAGAAGAAGCTTGAAAAGGGTATGAACATCTTAGGTGCACATATTGATTCGCCTCGTATGGACGTAAAGCAGAATCCGTTGTATGAGAGCGAAGAGTTTGCATATCTGGATACACATTACTATGGTGGTATCAAGAAATATCAGTGGGTAACATTGCCACTTGCATTGCATGGTGTGGTTGTAAAGAAGGATGGAACTGTGATCACAGTCAATGTCGGTGAGGATAAGAATGATCCGGTCTTCTGTGTGACGGATCTGTTGATCCATCTGGCTGGTGAGCAGATGGAGAAAAAGGCAAACAAGGTAATCGAGGGAGAAAACCTGGATGTCCTCGTAGGCAGTAAGCCTTTGGAAGGAAAGGAAAAGGATGCAGTGAAAGAAGGTATCCTTGAGATTCTGAAAGAGAAATATGATATGACAGAAGAGGACTTCATGTCTGCAGAGATCGAGGTTGTTCCAGCCGGACATGCACGGGAGGCAGGTCTGGATCACAGTATGGTTATGTCTTATGGACAGGATGACCGTGTCTGCGCATATACATCTCTGGCAGCGATGCTGGAAGTGGAGGAAGTAGAAAAAACAACCTGTTGTCTGCTTACAGACAAAGAGGAGATCGGAAGTGTCGGTGCGACAGGTATGCAGTCCCGTTTCTTCGAGAATTCCGTGGCAGAGCTGATGGATGCAATGGGAGAATTCAGCGAGTTATCGTTGCGCAGATGTCTGGCAAACTCCAGCATGCTTTCATCCGATGTAAATGCAGCGTATGATCCTTTATTTGCAAATGCATTTGAGAAAAATAACGCGTCTTATTTTGGACGTGGTGTTGTATTCAGCAAGTTTACCGGTTCCAGAGGAAAATCTGGAAGTAACGATGCAAATGCAGAATACATTGCGCGTATTCGTAAGATGATGGATAAAAATGAGGTCTGCTTCCAGACGGCAGAACTTGGAAAGGTCGATGTCGGTGGTGGCGGAACGATTGCCTACATCCTGTCATTGTATGGCATGGAAGTGATCGACTGTGGAGTTGCGGTTTTAAATATGCATGCACCTTGGGAAATCACATCCAAGGCAGATATTTACGAGGCGTACAAGTGCTATAAAGTCTTCTTAAAAGAAGCATAAAAAATGAAAGATAAAGATTGATACCAATATGATAAAGAATAAGTGGAACAATCATAAATTGGCAGCAGAAAGTATGGCATTCCTTATGGTATGCCTTTTTCTGCTGTTTTCTTTTTGGAATCCGGTTATGTCCTATGCGAAGGATTCTTTTCTGGCTGGTTATATGCAGTCTGTATATAATCAGAAATCAGGCATCGGCAGCAATGAGGTAAATTGCTTGTTTCAGTCGTCGTCTGGATATATATGGGCAGGAACCGATGGCGGACTTTATCGTTCCAATGGTTCCGGATTTCAGAGTATTGACCTGTGGGATACGGATCGTACGGATCTGTATTCGATCAATTGTATCATGCAGGATCAGGATGGACGGATGTGGATTGGCACGGACAACTATGGATTGTTTTATATCGAGGATGGACAGACCCATCATCTGCAGGAAGAATATTACAATGGAAATAAAACGATTCTTGCAATCACGGAAGGACAGGATGGGACAATCTATGTGGCATGTACAAGTGGCTTGTTTGTGGTTGCGCAGGCAGATCAGGATAAACGTTCAGATACGTCGGCGTATTGTCTCGCTGCGTATTCGGATGCAGTGCTTGCAAGTATGGAATTCCGTGGGCTGACTGCAAAAGACGATGAGATCTGGGGACTTGCTGCAGGTGGAAAAATCTATGTATTTAATCAGGAAGGTGTGCTGCACGAGATTACAGAGCAGGAAGAGTCGGGAGAAGAATGGAACACGATTCAGACCTGTCAGGATTATGTCTATGTAGGAAGCAGCGGCAGGGAAGTCCGTGCGTACCGGACAGCAACAAGCAAACGGACGCTGGCAGCCGGTGTTGAGGGCATTAACAATTTCATGCAGGATGCAGAAGGCAGACTGTGGGTGTGTGCAGATAACGGGTATGGATATTTTGATAAGCAATCAAATTTTGTACGCATCAATGACAGCCAGATTGATACGTATATCTCCGATATGATTCAGGATTACGAGGGAAATTATTGGATTGCATCTTCTCGTCTTGGACTGCTGCTTTTGACGAAAAGCAAATTCTCTGATTACAATATGGCAAGTGGCATGGCTGAGAGCATGGTAAATGCTGTATATGAATATCGTGGGAAGAAATACATTGCAACGGATGATGGACTTTATATCTACAATGCAAAGGAAGAGCAGGAAGTCAATGATCTGACAGAACTTCTGAAGAATGTTAGTGTACGGCATATCACTGCAGACGATTCTGGTACATTGTGGATATCGACCAATCGAAAATATGGCGTTGTGAAATATCAGGCAGACGGAACGATCACGGTGTACGGAAGATCGGATGGATTGCCGGGTATGGCGGTGAATTGTACGCTGCCATTGTCTGATGGCAGGCTTGCGGTTGCTACGACAGAAGGACTTGCAATTCTGGATGAGACTGGAAAAGTGGAACAGGTTTATCATAGCGGGGAGGAACTTGCCGAGGTTAATATATTGTCGCTGTTTGAGACACGGGAGGGCGATATACTGGCAGGAACGGACGGTGAAGGAATCTATGAATTGGAAGCTGGAAAGGATACCTTACTGCATTACAGCACCGAGGATGGTTTAAATTCGGATGTTGTATCCTGTTTTGCACAGGGCGATCAGGGTGTCTGGATTGGGACAGACAGTGGTTTGTGCTTCTATAGCGAAGCGTTTCGTATGATCAGTAATGTAGAATATTCAAACAGTGTGTATGATATCGAGATCGCGCGTGGGTCTGTCTGGCTGATTGGTTCTATGGGCGTGCTTCGCTCTTCGGAAGATGAGCTGCTTGGAAGTAACGGAATATCCGGGCGGTATTTTGCGACGGGAGACGGTCTGACGAAGACGATCAATACGACCGGAAATGCATGTATTGATACAAATGGAAAACTGTATATTTGCTGTAATGAGGGCATTTCAGTTTTAGATACGGAACATATCTGGTACAACGAAGTGCAGCCGATTATTAAGGTTACACGGATTGATATTGATGGAACTTCCTATGAATTTGATGATCTGAATGATGGTCTTGTGATCAAAAGTGATGCATCGAAGGTGACAATTGATTTTGCGGTATTTTCCTATACAAACCGGTCGAATATCAAGGTGGAGTACCGGTTGGAAGGATTTGAGTCCAATCCGACCGAACTGCACGGTGACGATGTGCTGCAGGCCGTTTATACGAATCTGGACGGTGGTGTTTACACATTTACTGTGAACGCGTATAATGGCGACGGAACTGCGTGTGCAGAGCCACTTTCGTTCGTGATTGAAAAGGAGAAGAGTGTCTTTGAAAGTCCGATGGCACGTATTATCCTGATATTCAGTCTGGTAATTGTATTTTTACTTCTGGTCCTCACGGTGATCCGTGTCAGACGGATGCTGAAATCCAAGACCTCTGCGTTGGAGCAGTTGTCGAGAGAGCATGAAGAAGCGGTCAAGACAAGTACCGCGAAGAACGATTACTTAGCAAACATGAGTAATGAGATCAAGACACCAATTCATGCGATGATGGTGAAGGCAGATGAACTTCTGCATATGGTAGATAAGGATTCTCCATATCGAAAGGATATCCGCGGTATCTATGATATCGGAAATGATATCTTGGCGAGTGTCGATGATATTATATTACTTGCCAAACTGGAATCTGGACGTTTTGAGTTGGAGGAGAGTAATTACGCAATCTCGGATCTGGTAGCGGATATGTCGGAGCTTGCATTGCAGGAGCTTGCCGATAAGGATAAGTCTGTAAAGTTCTTTGTAGAGCTTGGTGAAAATGTAACAGACAATCTGATCGGCGATGTTGATAAGATCCGAAATATTCTGGTGCGTCTGCTGGACAATGCGATTCGCTATACGAAGCAGGGAAGTATTACCCTGTCTGTGGACAGCTATGGGTATACGGATCATGCACATCAGGATATGTTAAATATTGTATTTACGATTGCAGATACTGGTATTGGAATTCAGGAAGAGCGGCTGGATAATATATTTGATCTGTATGAGAGTGGAGACAGCATGAAAAACAGTACCCATCCGGGACATGGCGTTGGACTTGCAATTGCGAAGGGTTACGCGGATATTCTGGATGCGGAGTTATCTGTGGAAAGTGTATATGGCGCTGGTTCGACCTTTGTTTTGTCATTGAACCAGAAGCCGGCTGTAAAGCTGAGCAGTGGACAGGTTGTATCGAAGATCGAGGATACCGTATCCAAGGAGGATGCGGAGAAGCTGTGGCTGCCGGAGGTATCCGCACTGCTGGTCGATGATGATGAGGTCAGCATTGAGGTTAGCCGCAAAGTGCTTACATCCTTTGATATGAAGCTGGATGTTGCGACATCGGGACTTAGCGCAATTGATATGGTATTGAATCATGAGTATGATGTTGTCTTTATGGATTTGTCAATGCCGATCATGAATGGTATTGATGCAATGAAGGAAATTCGGGAACTGGATGATATCAGGTATGCGATGTTACCGATTATTGCGCTTGATCCAGATGCTATTGAGGGAAATCGTGGCAGTCATATATCGGCTGGATTTACAGACAGTATGGTAAAACCGATCGAACCACGACGGGTGGCAGCCATATTAAAGGATTGTCTGCCAGAGGATAAGTTACAGGAGCGTTCGGATGATATCCGCCTTTTGATCGAGGGCTCACGGTTCCGGGAAGGACTGCTTCGCCTACAGGAATCGCTGGATGTGGAAGAAGCAATTCAACGTATCGGTGGAAGTATCGAAGTGTATAATAAGCTGATACAGGCATTTTATTCACAGAACAAAGATGTAGCGAACACCCTGGCAGAGAAGTCAACGCGGGATATCCGGGCATTTAAGACGAAGATTCATTCGATTCGTACGTTATCGAATAGCATTGGCGCATATGAGCTTGCAAGATATGCAGCAAGAATGGAGACGTCAATCAATGTCGGAAAGCGTGACCAGCTGCGGCAGAATCTGCGAGGATTCATTGACGAGCTTGTATATCTGCTTTTGATCTTGGAGGATTATGAGCGGTTTGTTGATGAGGTATCCGGTATGACGGATGAAGAGTATGCGGCAAAGATGGCACAGCAAAGTGAAAAGGAAGCCGTCGTGGAAGATGAAGATGCTGACCAGGCAGAATCCGACGAAGCTATGCAGATACCACAGGATCTGACGGTAATTTCAATCGCGGTGCTTGATAAGATGACGGAATTTGCCAAGACAGGGGATTTTGAACAGGTAAGAACACATCTGGATCGCCTGAAAAGCTATGGCTATGATGGAGATAATCTGGAGTTTTTACAGGCACTTTCTGAGGCGGCAGAATCAGAAAATGCCGATATGATCACAGAGCTTGTGAACACATACCGGGATTTGAAACTGTAAATAAAAAGGGGATGAAAAAATGGAGCATGAACAATTTGATGAGGCTTTGATGCAGTGTATCCATACACTTCGTGCGGGAAGTGATATGGATCACGCAATTCAAAATCTGCTGGAAATCATTGCGGAATTTCACGATGCAGATCGTGCGTACATTTTCGAGTTTGCAGAAGATGAAATTCATATGGATAACACCTATGAATATTGTAAGGCTGGAATCACACCAGAGAAAGATATGCTGCAGAACCTTGAGATATCCACGATCGACCGGTGGTTGGTTTTATTTGAGGAGCAGGGAGAGGTGTACTTAAATTCCAGAGATGGAGAACTGGATGAAAACTCTGAGGAGTACCGGCTGCTTAAAATGCAGGGCGTAGAGAGTCTGATGGTGGCACCGCTTTATTCAGAGACGAAGCTGATCGGATTTATCGGTGTGGATAATCCGAACGAAAACACTTATACACTGTCATTGCTCCGGTCTGTTGCTTCGCTGATCGTAAACGATATTCAGAAGCGAATCACACTGGAACAGCGTGTGATCAATGCGCTGGCACGTATATATATTTCCATGTATCTGGTGAATATTCCGGCGGATACACAGAAAGAATTTAACAGTAACAGTGATGTGCGAAAATATGTCAAGCAGACGGAGCATGCTTCAGAACAGATGCGTACCGCGATGGAGCATATGACAGATGCGCAGTATTGGGGTGGCACACTTGCATTTTCCGAGCTTACAACGTTAAATGAGCGGATGAAGCACTGTGACTATATCAGCCATGAGTTTTACAGCTCCACAGACAAGTGGTGCCGTGCGAATTTTATCGTCGTTGACCGACTGGAAAATGGTGATCTGAATAATGTAATTTATGGTGTGCAGTTGATTGATGATGAGAAAAAGAAGGAGCTCGAATATCAGGCAGCCCTCGAACATGCATTGGCAAATCAGAATGAGATTTATGGAGAACTGCTTCAGATGCAAAGTGGCGGTGTGATTGCCGTCGAAATCAAGACGAACCGGATTCTTGTGATTAACCGTGCGTTGTTGGATATGCTTGGAATTGATGAGACAAAGAAAAACCAGCTTACACATGAGGATTTTCTGTCCCATTTTGTGGATAAAAAGGCGATGGAAAAGTATCTGGCAGTACGCGATACACTTGTGGAGCCGTATGTGCGGGAATATGAAGTCATGCGCGGCGATGAGCATGTGTTTGTGCTCTGTCATACAAAGCTGATTACGCTGGCAAATGGAGATCGTGTCAGTCTGACAAGCGTCATGAATATTACAGAGAATAAAAAGTTTGAACAACGTCTGCTTGTACAGTCCCGGATGGATGCTTTGACAAAGATCTGTAATCGCGGATATGGAGAAGCACAGATTGAAAAGTTGTTAAAGGCGAAGAAAAATGGTATGTTCCTGTTGTTTGATGTCGATAAGTTTAAGCATATCAATGATACATATGGACATAGTATTGGTGATGAGGTTTTGATACAGGTTGCAGATGCATTAAAGCAGACCTTCGAACAGGCGGGTGTCTGTATGCGGCTTGGTGGAGACGAGTTTGCGGTATATGCACCGGAGATAACGGAACAAATGCAGGCGGAAACGATGATACAGGCATTTTTTGAACGGATTCGGAATATTGCAATCCCTCAGATGGAAGGGGATGCTATCTCTGTCAGTCTGGGTGCAGTACTTTGTGCGCCAGATAGGGAGCATGTATTTGAAAAGGTATACCAGCGGGCAGATGCTACGATGTATACCTGCAAGAAAGTAATAGGAAACAGTTATGATTTTTATACAGGGAGGAACCCCGCATGAATATAGAATTATCTGGGAAAAATAAAACAGTTGCTGATGGAATCACCGTTGCAGAACTGATTGCGCAGGAGCAGTTAGAGACGCCAGAGCATGTGAAGGTGGCAGTGAATGATGATTTTGTGGAACGCGAACAATTCGCAGATACCAGATTGCACGACGGCGATGTGGTAGAATTTCTGACGTTTATGGGTGGCGGATGCAGATAACTGAAAAAGTACGGACATAAAAGGGGTAACAGTTTTGATTCGAAGCGTGTTACCTGGATTTTAGCTCGGAGGATAAGGACATGTACGATATTTCACCAGAAGAATTAAAGGATTATAAGGCATATACGATTGTGGATATCCGGGACAGTATGTCGTATGCATATGGACATCTGCCGGATGCGATTTCCGTACCACAGGCAGAGCTTTCCACGTATATTGATGAGTGGAAAGATGCAGGCAAGATACTGATCTACTGCAAACGTGGAGAGGCAAGTCTGGATGCGGTGCTGATGTTACGGGAACAGGGTGTGGAAGCCTATAACTTAGACGGCGGCTATATGGCGTGGCTGATGCTTGCCATGCAGGAACCAGCAGATCAACCAGATACGGATTTTGCGAAGGATGTGGAAGAGAGCATACGGAAGCGGTTCCGGAAGAAAATCTGGTGCAGGTTCACGAAAGCAATCAATGAATATGAACTTGTGAAACCGGGAGATAATATCGCAGTCTGTATCTCTGGTGGCAAGGATTCAATGTTGATGGCGAAGCTGTTCCAGGAGCTGAAAAGGCATAATAAGTTTCCTTTTGGTGTGCAGTTTCTGGTGATGGATCCGGGCTACAGTCCGGAGAACCGTCAGGTGATCGAGACGAACGCGAAGAACTTAAATATTCCGATCACGATATTTGAGTCGGATATATTTGAATCAGTCTTTCATGTCGAGAAATCGCCGTGTTATCTGTGCGCGCGTATGCGGCGCGGACATCTGTACAGTCAGGCGAAGGCACTTGGCTGTAACAAGATTGCCTTAGGACATCATTATGATGACGTGATTGAGACAATCCTTATGGGAATGTTATATGGGGCGCAGGTGCAGACGATGATGCCGAAACTCCATAGCACGAATTTCGAGGGCATGGAACTGATTCGTCCGCTGTATCTCGTGCGTGAGGACGATATCAAAGCTTGGCGCGATGCGAACCATCTGCATTTTATCCAGTGTGCGTGCAAATTTACAGATACCTGTTCTTCATGTGATAAGGATGGACAGAGTAATTCCAAACGTCTGGAAGTGAAGAAACTGATCCATGAGCTTGCGAAGACGAATCCATTTGTGGAAGGAAACATCTTCAAGAGTGTGGAGAATGTGAATCTGAGTACGGTGATCGCATACAAGCAGAATGGTGTGAAGCATCATTTCTTAGATGACTATGATAAAGAGTGAAAATACAAGAGAAAAAGGAGACGAGAAAAATGGCAACAATGATGGAACTGGCAGAGGAAATCATAAAGGGAAGAAGAATCACAAAGGACGATGATCTGTCTATATTTCTGACATGTGATCTGGATGAGCTGCGGGCAGGTGCAGATAAGATCCGTGAATATTTCATTGGTGATGATGTAGATCTGTGCTCGATCATCAATGGCCGGAGCGGAAGATGTCCGGAAGATTGCAAGTTCTGTGCACAGTCTGCGCACAATCATACAAACTGCGAGGTGTATGATTTCTTAGACGAAGAGAAGATTATGGAGGCATGCCGTTTCAATGAAGAGCATGGGGTACACCGGTTCTCAATCGTAACAAGTGGCCGTGCGCTGACCGGAGAAGAGTTCGAGAAAGCCATCCATGCATTTGAGCGGATGCATAATGAATGTAAAATCGATCTCTGCGCGTCTATGGGATTTCTGACACCAGAGCAGTTGCACCGTCTGCATGAGGCAGGTGTGACAAGTTACCATCATAATATCGAGACTTCGAGAAGAAACTTCCCGAATATCTGTACCACACATACTTACGATCAGAAGATCGAGACTTTGAAGGCGGTTAAGGCAGAGGGCATGTGTCCTTGCTCTGGTGGTATCATCGGTATGGGTGAGACATGGGAGGATCGTCTGAGCATGGCAGTTGATCTGGCAGAAGCGGGCGTGGAGTCAATCCCAATCAATGCGCTGATGCCGATCAAGGGAACACCGCTCGAAGATCGTGAGTCTTTGACCGAGGATGATATCCTGCGTACGATCGCATTCTTCCGTTATATCAACCCGGAGGCAAATATCCGTCTGGCAGCCGGACGCGCCCTTCTGACAAACGATGGTGAGATCGCGTTCCAGTCCGGTGCATCTGCAACGATCACAGGTGATATGCTGACGACCGTTGCCTGCGCAACAATTGCAAGCGACAAGGAAATGCTGGCAAAGCTTGGAAGAAATGCAACCCCTGGTTATGTGAAAGAAAAATAGTATGCGTGATTATTCTATATGCATAGTATATTCGCAAACGGTTGACACTTGAAAAATCTTATCAAATAGTGAACTTGACAAATACCCCCTACCGGTATATATTATATACCCGTAGGGGGTATTTGACGTATGGAAGAAAATAAAGAAGAAAAGAATTGTCCTTGTTGTTCTGGGAAACATAAAGAACGACAGGAAAAAGAAAAAAAGGATCTGATGAACCGGCTGAAGCGGATCGAAGGACAGGTGCGAGGCATCGAGAATATGCTGGAGAAGGATGCATACTGTACGGATGTATTGATACAGGTTTCTGCGGTCACATCCGCACTCAACAGCTTCAATAAGGTACTGCTTGCCAACCACGTAAAAACCTGTGTGGCTGACAACATCCGCCAAGGAAACGACGAAGTGATTGACGAGTTAGTAACACTTTTACAAAAGTTAATGAAGTGAAGATGGAAATATATGTTAGGTAATTCCATACAACTCATTGGAAGGGAGAATTACATGGAACAATATAAAGTGAAGGGTATGAGCTGCGCCGCCTGCAGTGCCCGTGTCGAGAAAGCGGTCTCCGCGGTGGATGGCGTGACAGATTGTACTGTGAGCCTGCTTACCAATTCGATGAGTGTGGAAGGAACGGCAGATGCAGCGACGATTATCCGGGCGGTCGAGAAAGCCGGCTATAAAGCCTCGAAGATGAAGGCTGGAAAGCAGTCTGGCGGTGCGACGGATGAGGATGACGCACTCAAAGACACCGAGACACCGTTGATGCGGAAACGTTTGATCGCATCGGTAGTTCTGCTGATCCCGCTCATGTATGTGTCAATGGGACATATGATGTGGAACTGGCCGTTGCCACCGTTTTTCGAGGGCAATCACGTAGCGATGGGACTTGTACAGCTTCTGTTCACGGTTGCGATCATGGTCGTAAACCAGAAGTTCTTCGTAAATGGTTTCAAAGGACTCATACACCGGGCGCCAAATATGGATACGCTCGTGGCACTTGGCTCTGCGGCGTCGTTTATCTACAGTGTGTATGCGCTGTTTGCAATGACCGATGCAGTTGTCAAGGGACAGGACGATATGGTCATGCATTATATGCATGAATTTTACTTTGAATCCGCAGCGATGATTCTCACACTGATCACAGTCGGAAAGATGCTCGAAGCAAAGTCAAAGGGCAAGACGACCGATGCATTAAAGGGCTTGATGAAGCTGGCACCGAAGACCGCAGTCTTAGTCAAGGATGGCGTGGAGCAGACAGTGCCAATCGAGCAGCTCCATATCGGCGATTTGTTTGCAGTCCGTCCGGGTGAGAATATTCCGGTGGATGGATTTGTTAAGGAAGGAAACAGTGCAGTCAATGAATCCGCACTGACCGGAGAGAGTATCCCGGTTGACAAGAATCCGGGCGATCCAGTATCTGCTGCGACACTCAATCAGTCCGGATATCTGCTCTGTGAGGCAACCCGTGTCGGCGAGGATACGACGTTGTCACAGATCATTCATATGGTAAGTGATGCAGCGGCAACGAAAGCACCGATTGCGAAGGTCGCAGATAAAGTATCCGGCGTATTTGTACCAATCGTTATCAGCATTGCAATCGTGACATTTGTGATCTGGATGCTCGTAGGAAGACCGGTAGGATATTCGCTTGCAAGAGCGATTTCCGTTCTGGTTATCAGCTGTCCGTGTGCACTTGGACTTGCAACTCCGGTTGCCATCATGGTTGGAAATGGTGTGGGTGCAAAGCATGGAATCCTGTTTAAGACGGCCGTTTCGCTGGAGGAGACAGGCAAGGTACAGATCGTTGCACTCGATAAGACCGGTACGATCACGAAGGGTGAACCGCGTGTAACGGATATCTTTCCGGTAGGCTGTGAGGAAGCGTATCTGATGCATGCCGCATATGCGCTGGAACAAAAAAGTGAGCATCCGCTTGCGAAGGCGATTATCGCATGGGGCGATGCGAACAACCAGACGGAGGCAGGTGTCGGGGAGTTTCAGGCAGTTTCCGGAAATGGTCTGATGGGCGTCCGCGATGGAAAGCATTTGCAGGGTGGAAACTGGAACTATATTTCCGGGCAGATCAGGATAGCAAAAGAGGAAGAAGCAGAGCTTCAAAAGCAGGCAGAGGTCTATGCATCCGAAGGAAAGACACCATTATTCTTCGCGGAGGATGGCAAGATCCTTGGAATGGTGGCAGTTGCCGATGTGATGAAGGAGGACAGCCCGGAAGCAATCGCGGAGCTTAAAAATATGGGAATCCATGTTGTCATGCTGACCGGTGATAACGAGCAGACGGCTCAGGCAATCGGCAAGCAGGCAGGTGTCGATGAAGTGATCGCAGGTGTGCTTCCGGATGGTAAGGAGGCTGTGATCGCCAATCTGCAGAAGAAAGGAAAGGTTGCGATGGTCGGTGATGGCGTGAACGATGCTCCGGCACTCACACGTGCAGATATGGGTATCGCAATCGGAGCAGGAACCGATATTGCTATTGACGCGGCGGATGTCGTGCTGATGAAGAGCCGGTTATCGGACGTGCCTGCAGCAATCCGGCTTAGCCGGGCAACCTTGCGGAATATCCACGAGAACCTCTTCTGGGCATTTATTTACAATATTGTAGGAATCCCGCTTGCGGCAGGTGCGTGGGTTCATTTATTTGGCTGGACATTGAATCCGATGTTCGGTGCAGCAGCGATGAGTCTGTCAAGCTTTTGTGTTGTGACCAATGCACTTCGTCTGAATCTGTTCAAATTCGGAAAGAAGCAGCGGGAGACAGCATAGGAGAGGTTGACATTCTATATAAATTCATGTAGTTTAAGGAGGAAAACAAAATGGAACAGATTATTGCAAAAATCGATGGTATGATGTGTGGTATGTGCGAGTCGCATATGAACGACATGGTAAGAAATAATTTCAAGGTGAAGAAAGTCACTTCTTCCCATGCGAAGAAGGAGACTGTGATCGTAGCGGAAGAAGGCTTTGATGATGCAAAATTTACAGAAGAAGTTGAGAAGCTTGGCTACAAGGTGCTTGGCATCGAACATCAGCCTTATGAGAAGAAAGGGTTATTTCACAGAAAATAGCAACTAGCAGATGAACGTGGGAAAGAAACTAAGAAAGTTCATATTTTTAAATGTATTTGCGATGATGGGCATGTCGTGCTACATCCTCGCAGATACATTTTTTATCTCCGTGGCAAATGGAACCCTTGGTATTGCAGCATTGAATCTGACACTGCCGGTTTATGGGTTGTTATTTGCCATTGGTTCGTTAATCGGGATTGGTTCCGCGACGAGGTATTCGCTCTGCAAGATGACCGACAATGAGACATCGAGGCTGTATTTCTCAAATGCCGTGATGTTCGCGGTTCTGATCGGAATCGGATTTACACTGCTTGGAAACTTTTTCCCTGCAGAGATTCTGAAGCTGATGGGAGCGGATGCGGATATCCTGTCGATCGGAACGGAATATCTGCAGATTGCGATGCTGTTTTCGCCATTTTTTATTGCGAACTATACCTTTACTGCGTTTGTAAGAAATGATAATGCACCGAATATCGCGATGGCGGCAACGTTACTCAGCAGTTTGTTCAATATTGTATTTGATTATGTATTTATGTTCCCGATGCATATGGGAATGCGTGGCGCGGCACTTGCAACTGGCGTGTCACCAATTATCAGCATCGGTATCTGCATGATCCATTATTTATCAAAGAAAAACACAATCGTGTTCAAGTGGCATCTGCCGAGCTTTCGGCTGCTTGCTTCTGCGGCCAGCCTTGGCGTAGTGGCGTTTGTTGGAGAGATCGCGAACAGTATCACAACGCTTGTATTTAATTTTATTCTGCTTGCATTATCCGGAAATAATGCAGTTGCCGCATACGGTGTGATCGCGAACATTGCACTCGTCGGAACGGCAATCTTTAATGGTGTATCGCAGGGCTTACAGCCACTTGCGAGTACCTCGTACGGACATGGCGACAAAGAGGATGTCAAGAAGATCTTACGTCAGTCGCTGGTGATCGCAGTTATCCTGTCAATCGTGCTTGTGTCTGCGGTATGGGTGTTCGCACAGGGACTGGTTGGTATCTTCAACAGTGCCCAGTCGGCGGAGCTAGCGAAGTTTGCCGTGCCGGGACTCCGGATTTATTTCTTAGGGTTCTTAGTGGCGGCGGTCAATATTGTACTGGCGGGATTTTTCAGTGCGACCGGACAGGCACTTGCATCTTCCCTGATTGCGGTATCGCGTGGAATCATTGTGATCAGCCTGATGGCATTCATGCTGTCGAAGCTTTTTGGTGTAACCGGTGTCTGGATGGCATTTCCGGTTACAGAGGTCGTGACATTTGGTATTGCGATGGGAATTCAGGGTGTGAGTAAAAGAAAAGAATAGGAGTGGCATATGACATTACAACAGCTACGGTATGCAGTGACAATTGCAGATATGAAGTCGATGAACAAGGCGGCGAGCGAGCTTTTTGTATCGCAGCCGGCATTATCGAATACAATTCATGATTTAGAGGAAGAATTACAGATAGAGATCTTTCTGCGGACGAACCGCGGTATCGTTGTGACAACCGAGGGCGAAGAGTTCTTAAGCTATGCCAGACAGATGGTGGAGCTGCAGCAGATGATGGAAGAAAAATATATGGGTGCTGCAGAACACAAGCGGAAGTTCAGCGTATCCATGCAGCATTATTCCTTCGCAGTGGAGGCGTTCATCAAGCTGGCGCGGAATTTCTCACTGGACGAGTATGAGCTTGCTGTCCATGAGACGAAGACCGGTGAGGTTATCGAGAATGTCAAGAATTTCCGGAGTGAGCTTGGCATCCTGTATCTGAACAGCTTCAACCAGAAAGCCATGCAGAAGGTATTTGATGCAAATGAACTGGAGTTTAAACCGTTGTTTGACTGTGCGGTTTATGTGTATCTCGCAAGTGGACATCCGCTTGCGGGGAAGGAGTCCATTTCCTTCTCGGATTTAGAACCGTATCCGTGCCTGTCATTTGAGCAGGGCAATAAGAATTCCTTTTATTTTGCGGAGGAGGTATTAAGCAACCTCGAATATAAGCAGACGATCAAGGCGGACGACCGTGCGACGATGTTAAATCTGATGACAGGGTTAAACGGCTACACCTTATGTTCCGGTATTATCTGTGAGGAATTAAACGGCGATGGTTATACGGCAGTACCGTTTGCAGCCGAGGAGACGATGACAATCGGGTATCTGAAACGGAAGGGAATCCCGCTCAGCCATCTTGGAAGCCGCTATATTGAGATCTTGAAGCAGTATGAAAAGCACTGCAAATGAAATTTATTCTCATTATAAATGAGGGTGGTTTCGTTGACTTTTGAAACATGTCTGATTATAATTTTTCATGGACAAAAGTAAAGAATTAAGGAGGCATTCATAGCAATGAGTGAGTTGATTTATTTAGATAATGCGGCGACAACGAAAGTTGCACCGGAAGTATATGAAGCAATGAATCCATATTTCGAAGAGTATTATGGAAATGCGGCAAGTGTATACCGCTTTGCTGGTGAGAGCAAGAAAGCGGTTGAAAATGCAAGAAAGGAAGTTGCAGATTTCCTTGGCGCAAAGCCAAATGAGATTTATTTCACAGGCGGCGGAAGCGAGTCGGATAACTGGGCATTGAAGGGACTTGCATTTTCTCTTCGCAACAAGGGTAAGCATATCATCACATCAGCCATCGAGCATCATGCAATCCTGCATACATGCGAGTATCTTGAGAAGCTTGGCTACGAGATCACATATGTCGGTGTGGATGAGAACGGTATCCTGAAGCTTGACGAGCTGGAGAAGGCAATCCGTGAGGATACAATCCTGATTTCCGTTATGTTTGCAAATAACGAGATCGGAAGCATCCAGCCAATCAAGGAGATCGGTGAGATCGCGAAGAAGCATAAGATCCTGTTCCACACAGATGCGGTACAGGCATACGGACATGTGCCAATCAATGTTGATGAATATCATATCGACCTTCTGTCAGCCAGTGGTCATAAGATCAACGGACCGAAGGGAATCGGTATTTTATATGTAAGAAATGGTGTGAAGATCGAGTCGTTCGTACATGGTGGTGCACAGGAGCGTGGAAAGCGTGCCGGTACACACAATACACCGGGTATCGTAGGCTTTGGCCGTGCGACAACACTTGCAAAAGAGAAGATGGAAGAGCGTACAAAGAAGGAAGTCGAGCTGCGTGATTACCTGATCAAGCGTGTCTTAGATGAGGTTCCATATACGAAGTTAAACGGTGACAAGGTAAAACGTCTGCCGAACAACGTGAACTTCAGCTTTCAGTTCATCGAGGGTGAGTCACTTCTGATCATGCTTGACCAGAAGGGTATCTGTGCATCCAGTGGTTCCGCATGTACATCCGGATCACTCGATCCATCGCATGTATTGCTTGCCATCGGTCTGCCACATGAGATCGCACACGGATCACTTCGCCTGACATTATCCGATGAGACAACAAAGGAAGAAATCGACTATACAGTAGAGGCAATCAAGACGGTTGTAGAGCGTCTGCGCAGTATGTCACCGCTTTACGAGGACTTCGTAAAGAAGAACAAGCAGTAAGTTCATACACGGGATACTGATTATATTTAGGAGGTAATGACGATGAGTCAGATTATAGATTACAGTGAAGAGGTTATGGAACACTTCACCAACCCAAGAAACGTAGGAGAAATCGAGAACGCCAGTGGTGTCGGTACAGTCGGAAATGCGAAATGTGGCGATATTATGCGTATTTATCTTGATGTCGATGACAACCAGATCATCCGTGACTGCAAGTTCAAGACATTTGGCTGCGGTGCCGCTGTTGCAACAAGCAGTATGGCAACGGAGATGATCAAGGGCAAGTCCATTCAGGAAGCATTGAAGCTTACGAATAAGGCAGTTATGGAAGCACTTGGCGGGCTGCCACCGGTCAAGGTACACTGTTCCCTGCTTGCAGAGGAAGCGGTTCATGCAGCACTCTGGGATTATGCACAGAAGCACAACATCACAATCGAAGGCTTAAAGCCACCGGTGAATGATATTGATGAGACCGAAGCTTTCTATGAGATGCCGGGTGCAAATGATTAGAAATTTAATTCTATGAGAAGGCTTGCCACAGACGATTATTATTTATTTACCAGGGATAGATATATGGGAGGAAATCTGTGATTTATACGAGTATGACAATCAAAGCAATGAAGCTTGCTTACAAAGCACACGAAGGTCAGGTGGACAGAAGTGGTGTGCCGTATATCTTTCATCCGATTCATCTGGCAGAACAGATGGATGAGGAGATAAGTTGTACGGTGGCGCTTCTCCATGATGTCGTGGAAGATACGGAAGTCACACTTGCGGAGTTAGAACAGAAGTTTCCTCCGGATGTAACGGAAGCTGTGTGTCTCCTGACACATGACAAATCCGTTGATTATTATGATTATGTCCGGAATCTAAAATCAAATGTGATAGCAAAGAAAGTAAAGCTCGCAGATCTCGCGCATAATTCCGACGAGATCCGCTCGAAAGCGGCCGGCTGCTCTGAAAAGCAGATTCTTCATTGGAGAGAGAAGTACAGCCGGGCAAAAGAAATTTTGTTATCTGAGTAAAACTATCAGCAGTTCTCTTTGGCGCGGGCGCAGGATTCCCGGATGACAAGCGGACATGGAATTTTAGCTTTTAAAGGTGTCTTGATGCTTAAGTTCGATGCAACATAGACAAGATTCGCACCATGTTGTCCCATATCATAGGATGGGGCATGAATGGTCGTAAGCGGAGGGGTTATGAATGTACTGGATTCCTCGTCGTTGAAACCAACGATAGAGATATCCCGTGGAATTTCATATCCCCTTTCTTTGATTGCTTTCATGGCACCTAATGCAATCGCGTCGTTTGCGGCAAATACAGCCGTTGGCAGGTCGCTGCTGTCGAGCAGATCCATCATCATATCATAGCCGGATTTGGCAGTGAAGCTGCCTTCCCGCACATATGTCTCGGCATCCATTTCCCGGTGTTCCATGTATTTCTTATAAGCAACAGTTCTTGCGTCAACAAGACGTTCCCCATCTCCGACATATTCACACCCGACAAGCAGGGCAATCTTCGTATGACCAAGTCCAGTCAGATAGTCCATGACGTCATAGACGGCACGTTCAAAATCAAGCGTTAAGGATGTAATGTTATATTCATTGACAACCATATCCAGAAATACAATATTGCTGCAGATACCAAGAAATGTATCAATTTCTTTTTTGGAGAACTTGCCAAGACAGATTAATCCATTCACGGAGGCAAGCTGCTTAAGCCCATCCGGTTCATTTGGAAAAATACGTACGACGCGGATGGCATTTTTCATACAAAAATCTTCCACACCCTGTCTGACGCGGAGATAGTAGCTGTCCTTTAATTCCTGCTCCGCCGTATACCAGAGTACGATTCCCATTGTAAATGTATTTTTTGCCATCGCTTTTGTGCGGGAGGATTTGGTATAGTTTAATTTCCTGGCAATCGCAAGCACATGTTCCCGCGTTTCCGGAGCGACACTTAAGGTAGCATCATTATTTAAAATTCTGGATACGGCACCTGCCGATACACCAGCTTCTTTTGCAATATCACGAATGGTAGCCATAGAAAACTCCTTTCAAAATGTTTACTAAACAAAATATACCACATATAACATGAAAAAGTCTATAATTAATTTGAAAAATATTATAGTAAATTTTAGTAAAACAGTTGACACGTTTACTAAACACGTGATATATTGGGTGTAACAAGGAGGAACCGGTATGATTGTATTCGGAACCGGTTCCGGCGGATTACTGCAACGAGATAGTTATACATGTGATTAAAGGAGGAACGATATGATACAGACAACAGAATTAAAGAAGAATCTACAGGCAGGTGCATATGATGATGTATTGCTTGATATCTATGTGGATGCAGATGTGCTTCCATATCAGAAGGAGCGTTATGTAGCAGCAATTGAAACGTATGAGAAGTTATATGGAGCAGATGCAGTGGAAATCTATAGTGCACCGGGCAGAAGTGAGGTTGGCGGAAACCATACTGATCATCAGCATGGTGAGGTACTAGCAACATCCATCAACTTAGATGCAATCGCAATCGTGAAGAAGCTTCCGGACATGCAGATTCGTCTTGTATCGGATGGCTATGATGAGATCGTAATTGACGGAAATGATCTTTCTTTGAAGGAAGAGGAGAAGGAAACAACAACCGCTCTGATTAAGGGTGTGCTTGCGGGAGCGAAGGAACGAGGCTACGCAGTTGGCGGATTTCAGGCATATATCACAAGTGATGTCTTAATCGGTGCAGGACTTTCCTCTTCAGCGGCCTTCGAGACAGTGATTGGAACAATTGTTTCTTATCTATATAATGATGGCACGATTGATGCAGTCACAATCGCAATTATCGGACAGTATTCAGAGAATGTGTATTTCGGAAAGCCTTGCGGATTGATGGATCAGATGGCATGTTCGGTAGGAAATCTTGTACACATTGATTTTGCAGATGTGAAGAATCCAAAGGTGGAGAAAGTAGCGTTTGACATGAATGCATACGGATACAGCCTTTGTATCACAGATACGAAGGGCTCCCATGCAGATCTGACCGCCGATTATGCAGCCATTCCGACAGAGATGAAAGCCGTTGCATCATATTTTGGCAAGGAAGTCCTGCTTGGACTTACGATTGAGGATATCTTAAGCCACGCACAGGAGCTGCGCGAGAAGCTTGGTGATCGCGCCGTACTGCGAGCCCTGCATTTCTTATGTGAGGATGTGCGGGTAGAAGAAGAAGTAGATGCGTTAAAGGCAGGCGATATCGATGCATTCTTGCAGAAGGTAAAGGAATCCGGTGATTCTTCATTCAAGTATCTGCAGAATGTCTACACAAGCCATGATGTGATGCATCAGAATGTGTCATTGGCATTGGCGGTCAGTGAAATCGCGCTTGCAGATGGGGCTGGCGTTGCCCGCGTGCATGGCGGTGGATTTGCAGGTACGATTCAGGCATTTGTGAAAAACGAGGCTGTATCCGGATATCGTGCAGCAATGGACCGGTTGTTCGGTGCAGATGCGTGCAAGGTGCTCAAGATCCGTAAGTATGGCGGTATGAAGGTGCTGGCGTAATTTTTGTATATAAAATCGCTGGTTTAGATGAAACGGACGTTTTGCTTGTAAAATAAGATGGAAGATAAAGAATGGAGGAATCACTATGATTACAGATCTGATTCGTGAATTAGTGATATATGGTAAGAACAATGGTCTGATCTGCGAGGCAGATGAGGTGTATGCGACGAACCGTCTGCTGGAGTTGTTTGATGTAATGGAGTATGAGGAGAACCCGGAGATTACAGAGTCAAGAGCTGTCTGTGAGATTTTAGAGGACATGATGACATATGCGCATGAAAATGGCATCATGAAAGAAGATACCATAACGGCAAAGGATTTGTTCGATACGAAGATCATGGGCTGCATTACGCCACCGCCAAGTGTGGTACGGGCAGAATTCGCGAAGCGTTATGCGGAAGGCCCGAAGGAAGCAACCAATTATTATTACCAGTTTAGTCAGGCGACGAACTATATCCGGAAAGACCGTATCGCAAAAGATGAGAAATGGGTGACTGACACCGAATATGGTCCGATCGACATCACGATCAATCTGTCAAAACCGGAGAAGGATCCGCGCGATATCGCGAAGGCCGGACAGGCGAAGAAATCCGGATATCCGGCTTGCCTGCTTTGCAAGGAGAATGAAGGCTACGCAGGACATTTCTCACATCCGGCAAGACAGAATCACCGTGTAATCCCGATCAAGCTGGATGGACAGAACTATTATTTGCAGTATTCGCCATATGTATATTACAACGAGCATTGCATCATCTTCAATGAGCAGCATATCCCAATGAAGATTGATTATGCGGTGTTCCGCAAACTTTTGGATTTTGTCAGACAGTACCCACATTATATGGCTGGTTCCAATGCAGACCTTCCAATCGTCGGTGGTTCGATCCTGAGCCATGACCATTTTCAGGGTGGTGGCTATGTGTTCGCAATGGCAAAGGCAGATTATGAGCGTAAGTTCGTGATTCCGGGATTCGAGAGTGTTACAGCCGGTATTGTGAAATGGCCGATGTCAGTCATCCGTCTGCAGGGCGATGATATGGAAGTGATGGCGAAAGCTGCCGACCATATCCTTACAAGCTGGCGGGCATACACGGATGCGGATGCATTTATCTTCAGTGAGACGGACGGTGTCCCACACAATACGATTACACCGATTGCGCGGATGCATGACGATAAGCTCGAATTGGATCTTGTACTCCGTAACAACATTACAACCGAGAAATGTCCGTGGGGCGTTTATCATCCATCGGCAGACCTGCATCATATTAAGAAGGAAAATATTGGTCTGATCGAGGTTATGGGACTTGCCGTACTTCCAGCACGTCTGAAGGGCGAGATGGCAGAATTATCCAAGGCAATATTAGCAGGCGAGGATATCCGCAAGAATGCACTCATTGAGAAGCACGCAGACTGGGTAGATTCATGGATTGGCAATTATGAGATTACCGCGGAGAATATCACAGAGATCCTGCACGACGAGATCAGCAAGGTATTCGTAAAGGTACTTGAATGTGCAGGCGTATATAAGCGGACAGAAGAGGGACAGGCTGCGTTTATGCGGTTTGTGGATTCTTTGTAGAAATTTTGTAGAAATAATAATTGAACATTCTGATAATTATAGTTTTGATTGTGGATATGATTATTAGATATGGTTATATAGAGTTTTTAGAAATTATGGCGGAGACAGGAATGCGGTTTATGAAAGGCATTCCTGTTTTCACTTTATGAATTCCTGCTGGCAGGCTCTCCAAACGCGGACGCAAATAGGGACTCATCCAGTGCGCGAGACGGTGCATGGCGTCTAGTGGACGCCACGCTTATGCACCGATCGAGTCGGCAGACAACAAGATCGAACCTTCGAGCATAGATGCGTTCAAATATAAAAAAAGAGGATATCTCATATGGATATCCTCTTATATATAAAATATAAAAGAGCGCGAGACGGGGATCGAACCCGCGACCCCCTCCTTGGCAAGGAGGTGCTCCACCGCTGAGCCACTCGCGCATATAAAACAAATTATTTAATTTTCAGAGAGCGCGAGACGGGGATCGAACCCGCGACCCCCTCCTTGGCAAGGAGGTGCTCCACCGCTGAGCCACTCGCGCATTTTGTCGTTTCGTACTTCGTACCGACGACGTGTTATATATTAGCATAGTAGTTATATATGTGTCAACAATTTTTTGTAAAAAATTTTAAAATTGTAGCTTGCTTTATACAGGCATTTCTCCTATAATTGAGTATCATTATAAAGATTATTATTGAAGGGGCGGTAAAATGTCTGAGAAGATAATAAAGGATCAGGAAGAAACAAAAGAAGAAACGAAAATCGGGTCTGAAGAAATCGTAAAAAATGGAGAAACGAAAACCGGGTCTGAAGAGATTGTCAAGAATGAAGAAAAAGAAGTACCTGAGAAAGTGGATGCAAATTCATCGTTCTGGTCAAAGGTAAAGCATTTTTTGAAATATTCGATTCAGACATGGATCGCACGGTGTTTTCTGATTGCATTTGGCCTGGAGCTTCTTATGGAGATATTGGGCAGGCGGTCGCTGGTACTTGGTGTGAAGTTTATGGTATCTTCGCCAATTGTGTTCTTATATAATACCTCCATCATATTCTTTACCTTATTGTTTGCGCTGTTCTTAAGAAAGCGGGTATTCGGTATCGTGCTGATCAGTATTGTCTGGCTGATCTGCGGTTTTGCAAACTTTGTGGTACTTGGCTATCGTATCACACCATTTGCAGCGATTGACCTTCTGATGGTGAAGGATGTGATATCCATGCTGGACGTATATTTCTCCAAGGTACAGCAGGTGCTTCTGGTCGTGGCAGCGGTGGCGGCGATCGCCGGAATCGTAATCCTGTTCCGGAAATCTCCGAAGTTTGAGGGGAAAAAGCATGTCATGCGGACGATGGTTGTCTGTATTGTTATGTGGATTGGCATTATGTTCTTTACGAACTTTAACGTGAGCCATAACATTATCTCGGATGATTTTGCAAATCTCGGTATGGCATATCAGGATTATGGGTTTGCGTATTGTTTTACGAACAGTATTATTGACAATGGTATTTCGAAGCCGGATGATTACGATGAAACGACGATGCTCCATTTGCGGAATAAGCTGAACAGTGAGGAACTGGAAGCAGATACATCGAAGAAAAAGACACCCAATATTATCTGTGTACAGTTAGAATCGTTCTTTGATCCTAAGGTTGTGAAGGGATTGACGCTTTCGGAAGATCCTGTTCCGAATTTTACAAGATTGAAAGAAAAATTCCCGTCCGGATATCTGACGATGCCTGCACTCGGTGCAGGTACCGCAAATTCGGAATTCGAGGTTTTGACAGGCATCCGATCGGCGTATTTTGGAGCAGGAGAGTATCCATACAAGACGACGGTGAATAAAAAACCGATTGAAGGCATGTGCAGCCTGCTTGAGAAGGAAGGCTATCATACTTTCGCCATGCATAACAACAAGTCCTCGTTCTATGACCGGAAGGATGTCTATAATGAGATGGGGTTTGAGCGCTTTATCTCGCTTGAATATATGTACAATGTAGAGAAGACTTCAACCGGTTGGGCGAAGGACGAAATATTGGTCAACAATATTAAAAACTGTCTGCGGAGTACGGAAGGTCAGGATTTTGTATTTACAATCAGTGTACAGGGACATGGAAAGTATCCGGAAGAGTTAGGCGCCTGTGATGAGAAAATCAAGGTCAGTTATCCGCAGGATCCGGTAAAGGAAAACCAGCTCACATACTATGTAAATCAGATTCATGAGATGGATCAGATGATCCATGACCTGATCAATGCTCTTGATAGTATAGGAGAAGATTATATTCTGCTTTTATATGGAGATCATCTGCCAACGATCACATTTGATGATGATCAGTTACCGCACAGCCAGTTTCAGACAGAATATATTCTGGTCAATAATATGAATCTGGATATCCCGGATGAAGATATCCGGGCGAGCGAGGTATCGACAAAAATATTTAAAGCATTGAATCTGAATATGGGATATGTGCAGCGGGCACACTGCTTGTATCAGGATAACGAAGAAGAACTTGACCATGCGGTGACATTGCTGGCATATGATATGCTGTTTGGAGATGATTATGTCTATGATGGTCAGTCGCCGGTTCCGGAAGTTGGGGAAAAACCGATGATTATGGGACTGGAGGAGATTGGAATCAGCCGGGTTTCCAATGAGGGCGATCATGCCGTGGTACGGGGAAGAAACTTCAATGAATATTCCAAGGTGTATGATGGCGAGGATCAATTAGAAACGGTCTATGTTGATCGAAATACATTGATGGTACAGGATCAGACATTAAGCGATGGAGCCTTAATCACAGTCAAACAGGTGGATGACTCGGGACATGTTTTAAGCTCATCTTCGGACTATACATTTCATTGAGGTACAGATACACGGATTTAATGACAAAATTAACAACAATTTGGATTTAGTGTTTGAATACTCGATAGAGGTATGCTATAATTATCGTTAACCTATTTCAAATTAATACTAAGGAGAGGGCACATGGTACCTGCAATTGATGTAAAGCACATTAACCCTTTTTTGCAGTCCAGTATTTCTATTGTAGAAAGTGTTACTCAGGTGAAGTTGACAGTTGGCAAGCCTGAGATGACAGATTTTCATTTACATGACAAATATTATGCAATTCAGGTCGGCGTAGTGGGAGAAATGAAAGGTCAGGTAATTCTGGCAATCCGGGAGAACAATGCAAAGGATATTGCATCCCGTATGATGTTCGGAATGCCAGTGAATGAGTTGGATGAGATGGCATCCTCCGCATTAAATGAACTGGGGAATATGATTATGGGGAATACGGCAACGATTTTTTCCACACTTGGAATTATCATCGATATTACGCCGCCGCTTGCTGTATATGGCAATGACTTACAGTTGAAGTCGGATATAGATGGAATTAAAGTACCTTTGATGTATGGCGGGGAAGAATACATCGGACTTTACATCTGCGTTTACGAGGATAAGTAATACCTGAACCTTCATCGGTTCGAATTACCTAATATAATCAGACTAAAGAAAGGAAAGGAAAAAGACAAATGGGTAAGATTATTGGTAAGGGAATCACATTTGATGATGTTTTATTAGTACCACAGTTTTCAAGTGTTATTCCAAATGACGTTGTTCTATCAACACAGCTCACAAAGAAAATCAGGTTGAATATTCCTCTTATGAGTGCCGGTATGGACACTGTCACAGAGCACAGAATGGCAATCGCCATGGCCAGACAGGGTGGAATCGGAGTTATTCATAAAAACATGTCGATTCAGCAGCAGGCAGAGGAAGTTGATAAAGTAAAACGTTCAGAGAACGGAGTTATCTCTGATCCATTTTCTCTTTCACCGGAGCATACACTTGATGATGCAGATAAGCTGATGGCGAAGTTCCGCATTTCCGGTGTGCCGATTACAGAAAACGGCAAATTGGTAGGTATTATCACGAACCGTGACTTGAAGTTCGAGACAGATTACTCAAAGAAGATCAAGGAGTCCATGACATCTGAGAATCTCATTACAGCAAAAGAGGGTATCACACTCGAGGAGGCAAAGGCAATTCTCGGAAAAGCCAGAAAAGAGAAGCTTCCTATCGTCGATGATAACATGATGTTGAAGGGACTTATTACAATCAAGGATATCGAGAAGCAGATCAAGTATCCAAATGCAGCCAAGGATGCACAGGGCAGACTTCTCTGTGCCGCAGCCGTTGGTGTTACACCGGATATCTGCGACAGAGTAGACGAGCTTGTAAAGTCCAAGGTAGATGCAATCGTTATCGATACAGCACATGGACATTCTGAGAACGTTCTTAAGACATTTGCTATGATCAAGGAGAAGTATCCGGATCTTGATGTTATCGCTGGTAACGTAGCTACAAAGTCCGGTACACAGGCTATGATCGATGCAGGCGTGGATGCCGTAAAGATCGGTATCGGACCTGGTTCTATCTGTACAACGCGTATCGTAGCCGGTATCGGTGTTCCACAGATTACAGCAATCATGCAGGCATATGAGGCAGCATATGCAGCAGGAATCCCAGTTATCGCAGATGGCGGTATCAAGTATTCCGGCGATATCACAAAGGCACTTGCAGCCGGTGCGAATGTATGTATGATGGGTAGCCTCTTCGCGGGTACGGATGAGAGCCCTGGAGATTTCGAGCTGTATCAGGGAAGAAAATACAAGGTATACCGTGGTATGGGTAGTATCGCAGCGATGGAGAATGGTAGTAAAGACCGTTATTTCCAGGCAAATGCAAAGAAGCTTGTACCGGAAGGTGTCGAAGGTCGTGTGGCATACAAGGGTACGGTTGAAGATACTGTATTCCAGTTGATTGGTGGACTTCGTGCAGGTATGGGTTACTGTGGTGCGAAGACAATCGAGGAGCTTCATGAGAAGGCAGAGTTCGTTGAGATTTCAGCCGCTTCTCTGAAGGAGAGCCATCCACATGATATCCAGATTACAAAGGAAGCACCAAACTACAGTGTGGAGTAATCGGAAAATCTCTATATAAAAATCAGAGACATTCTGTGAGAGAAATCTTGCAGGATGTCTTTTTTATGCATTTTTTTCCGTATGTATGATTGTATCAAATTCTATACAATTATCCCCCAAAAATATATTTACAAATGATAATTGAAATGTTATATTGCGAAATGGATGGTATTCGAGAGAAACTATACTGGGAAATGAATATGGTGCACACCCCTTTGGTCAGAAAGAAGAGGTGATGGTATGAAGATTGGATTGATTGGAGCTGGCAGAATGGGCTTTACGCTCGGCAGACATTTATCCGATTTCGCAAAGTCACATGCAGAGATGCTCTGTGTGGAGGGCTTCTATAGTCGGAATCCGGAGAGTGCGAGAGAGGCAGCGAGATTTACTGGTACGAAATACTATGAAGACATGGAGACATTGGTTCAGGCGTGTGATACTATATTTTTAACGGTTCCGGACGGACAAATCGCGAACGTGGCAGAAGAAATTGCAGCTAGTTCGGTGTGTCTGGATGGAAAAACGATGATTCATACAAGTGGGGCTCTTTCCTCACGTATATTTTCTGGTATGGGTAGTCGCGTAAGCGGGTATTCAATACATCCTATTTATGCAGTGAATTCGAAGACGGATTCCTACATACATTTCCAAGACTGTTACATGACGATTGAAGGCGAAGGAACGAAGACGCAGGAACTCATATGCCTGTTTGAGAAAATGGGACATACGATCCGGCAGATTTCCGCAGACCAAAAGGCGAAATATCATGCATCGGCAGTATTTGCAAGCAATCTGGTGATCGGACTATATAAGATGGGGACAACCCTTCTTTCGGAGTGCGGATTTACACCGGAGGAGGCAGAGCACGCACTGATGCCGCTCTTTGCAAATAATGCAGAGAATATGGAACGCTTTGGATGCGAGAAAGCATTGACGGGACCGGTCAGCCGCGGCGATGTGGCAACGGTGGAAAAACATCTGCAGGCACTTGACGGCGATGCGCGTGAAGTGTACCAGCTGCTTTCGAAGCAATTGTGCAATGCGGACAGTCAGGCAATTCAAACTATATTGGATATGAAGGAGTAAACCATGAAAAAAACAGTAACTACTTTTGCAAAGGCAAAGGCTTCCGGCGAGAAGCTTACGATGTTGACAGCATATGATTATTCGACAGCCAAGCTGATGGACGAGGCAGGTGTAGATTCGATTCTGGTCGGAGATTCACTCGGAAATGTCGTGCTTGGATATGAGGACACAGTCTCTGTAACGATGGAAGATATGATCCATCACGGAGCAGCGGTTGCACGTGGTGCGAAGGAAGCTTTGGTCGTGATCGATATGCCGTTTATGTCTTACCAGACATCGGTCTATGATGCGGTTGTAAATGCGGGACGTCTGATGAAGGAAGGCCGTGCCAATGCAGTGAAATTAGAGGGTGGTGTGGAAGTTGTACCACAGATTAAAGCAATCACACAGGCAGGTATCCCGGTGTGTGCACATATCGGACTTACCCCACAGTCTATCAATGCATTTGGTGGATTCAAAGTACAGGGAAAGACGGAAGCGGCTGCACAGAAGCTGATCGACGATGCGCTGGCTGTACAGGATGCGGGTGCATTTGCAGTGGTACTCGAATGTGTACCGGAGAAGCTGGCTACGCTTGTGACAGAGAAGTTAGATATTCCGACCATCGGTATCGGTGCCGGAAATGGCTGCGACGGACAGGTGCTTGTATATGCAGATATGCTTGGCATGTTCAGTGATTTCACACCGAAGTTTGTAAAGCGGTTTGCAGAGATTGGACCGCAGATGACCGACGGGTTCAAGGCGTATATCAAGGAAGTGAAAGATGGCACATATCCTTCTGCAGAGCATACATATGCGATTGCAGATGATGTAATCGAGAAATTGTACTAAGGTGCGAAAACATTTACGTGTTCTAAAAGAGTTGTACATAATTTCAAATTCCACGCAGACGCGCTCTCGCTCGGTTCAGCACGCAATGGTACTAAACTCGTGACAACAGGTTGTCACTTGTTAAGTACCAGCGTGCTTCAACGGTCTGCGCTAAAATTTGAATTATGTACAACTCCATATACACCTATTATGTTTTCGTTGCTTTACAATAAAACTTTGAATATTGAAAGGAAGAAATAACATGGAAATCGTAACAACAGTGAAGGAAGTTCGGGATAGAGTCAAAGCATGGAAAAAGGAGGGCAAGCAGGTTGGTCTGGTGCCGACAATGGGATATCTGCATGAGGGACATAAGAGCCTGATCGACAAGGCAGTTGCAGAAAATGATGCGGTTGTAGTCAGCGTATTTGTTAATCCAATGCAGTTTGGACCGACTGAGGATCTGGCAAGCTACCCAAGAGATTTAGAGGCAGATGCAAAGCTGTGCGAGGCAGCCGGCGCAAGTCTGATATTCCATCCGGAACCGGAGGAAATGTATAAGGATGGTTTCTGTTCTTTCGTTGATATGAACGGACTTACCAATGCACTGTGTGGATTGTCCCGCCCGGTTCATTTTCGTGGTGTATGTACGGTAGTGAATAAGCTGTTCAATATCGTACAGCCGGATAAGGCATATTTCGGTGAGAAGGATGCACAGCAGCTCGCTGTAATCAAGCGTATGGTTACCGATCTGAACATGGATATCGAAATCGTTGGATGCCCGATCATCCGAGAAGCAGACGGACTTGCAAAGAGCTCCAGAAATACATACCTTTCCCCGGAGTCCAGAAAGCAGGCAGTGATCCTGTCCAAGGCCATCTTCCTTGGTAAGAAGATGGTAGAAGATGGCGAGCGTGACGCAGCGAAGATCAAGAAGGCTATGACCGACCTGATCAACACAATGCCGCTTGCAACGATCGATTATGTGGAGATCGTAGATGGTATGACCATGCAGAGCATCGACACATTGAAGGGTGACATCCTGTGTGCAATCGCAGTCAATATCGGCGGCGAAGCAAGACTTATTGATAATTTCCACTATACAGTTTAAGAGTTAGATAAAAAAGGAGATACATGTATGACAGTCAATATGCTGAAAAGTAAAATACATCGCGCAACGGTAAAGCAGGCGGAACTGCAGTACGTCGGCAGCATCACGATCGATGAGGCACTGATGGAGGCGGCTGGCATCTTCGAATATGAGAAGGTGCAGATCGTCGATATCGAAAATGGAAACCGCTTCGAGACGTATGTGATCGCCGGTGAGCGTGAGAGCGGCATGATCTGCTTAAACGGTGCTGCCGCAAGACAGGTGTGTGTCGGAGATAAGATCATCATTATGTGTTATGCAGATATGACGCCGGAAGAGGTACAGACACATAAGCCGAAGGTTGTATTTGTGGATGAGGAGAATAAGATTTCGAGACTGACAAATTACGAGAAACATGGTAGACTAGAGGATATGTAGAACAAATGTGAAGCCAACTGTAATTAACAACATATATTTCAACATGATTCACTTCATATACAATGTATTGAGAGTAAGAAGTTCTAAATGTTCTGATGAACATATGATAAATATGCGCCACCGCCACCAATTCGCCATCCATGGCTCAGTGGTGGCTTGTTTGAACATCGTGTTCAAACATGGCTGGTATAATTACAGATCATTAAGAACTTCTAACTCTCAAACATATCGTATATGAATATGAATCAATATTGAAATATATGTATATATACAGTTTGGCTTCATATTTGCTGGAGAAAATATACCTTGGACTAGGAGGAACATTATGCTTACAGGAAAGAAGATCGTACTTGGTGTGAGTGGTGGTATCGCAGCCTACAAGATGGCGAATGTTGCAAGCATGCTTTCCAAGCTGCATGCAGACATCCATGTTGTGATGACAGAGAATGCGACACATTTTATTACACCGGAAACATTTGAAGTACTGACAGGAAATCACTGTTATACAGATACATTTGACCGTTGCATGGAACTGCATGTACCGCATATCGCGCTCGGCACGCAGGCGGATGCAATCCTGATCGCCCCTGCAAGTGCAGATGTAGTTGGCAAGATTGCAAATGGAATTGCAGACGATATGCTCACAACCTGTGTGCTTCCTGCAACCTGTCCGGTTATGCTTGCCCCATCCATGAATGTACATATGTACGAGAATCCGATTGTGCAGGATAACATGAAGAAGCTTGCCTCTTATGGATATGAGATCATCGAGGCTGACGAAGGATATCTGGCATGCCGGGATATCGGCAAAGGAAAGCTTCCGCCGGAGCATGTGCTTGTGGATTATATTATCCGTGCCTGCGCAATGGACAAAGACCTTACAGGCAAGAAGGTGCTTGTGACAGCAGGTGCCACACAGGAGTCCATCGATCCGGTCCGTTATATCACGAATCATTCGACCGGCAAGATGGGGTATGCATTGGCACGTATGGCGGCATTCCGTGGCGCCAAGGTTACACTTGTGGCTGGACCGACGAATCTGGAAGATCCATTGTTTGTCGATATGGTGAAGGTTGTGACAGCGGAAGATATGTATGAGGCAGTGACAAGCCGGAGTGCGGACATGGATATCATCATCAAGGCAGCGGCAGTTGCTGATTACCGCCCGGAAAATGTCAGCGATGAAAAGATTAAAAAGCAGGATGGCAACATGGCTATTCCGCTTACAAGAACAAAGGATATTCTGGCATATCTTGGCGAGCATAAGAAGGACGGACAGTTTATCTGCGGATTTTCTATGGAGACAGAGCATATGGTAGAAAATTCAAAGAAGAAGTTAGAGAAGAAGCATATTGACATGGTTGCTGCAAACAACCTGAAGGTAGCAGGCGCCGGATTCGGCGTGGATACGAATATTATGACACTCATAACAAAAGAGGGAGAAAAAGAACTCCCTCTGATGAGCAAAGAAGATGTTGCAAATGCGATATTGGATGAAATCGTTGCAAAGATAAACTAATCATTTGGTATATCATGAAATCTGCCAGCGAGTTCTTCGGTTTTGACGATATTGATAAACGCATGTGAATCAATCGAACGAATCAGAGGAATGAGCTGGCGTTTTGCTTCTGTGTTGATGACAGAGTAGATCAAAGTTTTCTCTTTTTCTTCATAACAGCCGATGCCCTGAAACAGCGTGGCGTCGTGGTTGGTTGTTTCCCGTATTGCTTTATAGATCTGTTCGGAGTAATCCGAGATGATAAATAATGTTTCTTTTTTGTATCGTTTATAAAGAATCTGAATCGCCTGTGTGCTGCAGAACTGGAAGATGATCGAATAAAGCGCAATCGACCAGCCGAAGAGGTAACCGGCCAGAATCAGCAGCATGACATTTCCGAATAATATATAGTTCCACGCATCAATTCCTTTGCGCTGGGACAGATAGATGCTGATAAAGTCTGTACCGCCGGTTGTTGTGCCGACATTTAAGCACAGGCTGATGGCGAATCCGTTGATCAGACCACCGAACACGCTGTTCAGCATGGCATCCTGCGTAAATACATAGGTAGGCAGTATGTCGACGAAAATACTCGACAGGATGATCGTGAGAATCGAGTAGAGTGTGAATTTCCGGCCGATGAATTTGAACCCGATGTAGACCGGGATGATATTTAACAGGACATTTAGCAGTGTGTATGGAACATGAATGTGCAGGAATTTCTGGAAGATCTCCTGCAAAAGCAGAGATAATCCGGAGAAACCGCCCGGAAATAATCCCGCAGGACGTGCGAAACAGCATAAGTTCCAGGCAAAGACGATGGAGGCTAAGATCACGATGAAAATCCGGAATATCTGATAGAATTTTGGGTGTTTGTATTCAATGGACTGGAACATGGTAAACCCTCCTTTGCGGTGTGTGGAATTTGTGGATATGTTGGTATTTCATTGCAGTAATATGAGATGTATTGAAACTAAGAAGTACTAGATGTTCTGATATAGATAGTTGTAATTGTACGCAACCGCCGCCAATTCGCCATCCGTGGCTCAGTGGCGGCTTGTTTGAACATCGTGTTCAAACATTGCTGATTATACTCAGAACATCAAGAACTTCTAAGTTCCAAACATATCCATATTACTGCAATGAAATACAACCATATATCCACAAATTACAGAACATCTTGATGTTTGATTATTTGTTTCTTTTCTTCAAATTATAAATATAGTATACTATGATTAGTTGAATTTATAAATATGAATTGGATAAAAAGAGGAACGAAAGTGAAGAAAAACGATAGCATAGAATTAGTGATAGAGGATATGGGAACGGACGGCGAAGGAATCGGACATGTAGCGACTGAGGACGGCAGAAGCATCGCAGTATTTGTGAAGGATGCCGTGATGGGCGATACGATCCGTGCCGCAATCACGAAGGTCAAAAAGCAGTATGTGTATGCGCGGTTGGTGGAGGTAATTAAACCGTCACCATATCGTGTAGAACCGAAATGCCCGGTGGCAAGACCGTGTGGTGGCTGTACCTTGCAGCATGTCAGCTACGAAAAACAGCTTGATTACAAATGGAACAAAGTCAAGAACTGTCTTTCGCGTATCGGTGGAATCGAGCATCCGGAAGATCTGATGGAGCCGATCATCGGGATGGAGCATCCGTGGAATTACCGGAACAAAGCGCAGTTTCCGGTGGGACGGGATAAGGATGGAAAGGTCGTAACAGGATTTTATGCAGGCAGAACGCATACGATCATTGACACGCCGCATTGCGATATTCAGGCGGAGGGCAATGATGCGATTATCCGGTGTGTGCGGGATTTCCTGCAGGAATATAATATTTCTACGTATGACGAGGAGACACATACTGGTTTGATGCGCCATATCCTGACGAGGGTAGGATTTACAACCGGTGAGATCATGGTGTGCCTGATCATCAATGGCACGAAGCTGCCACATGCGGACGCGCTGGTAGAGCGGTTGCGCCAGATCGATGGAATGACGAGCATCAGCATCAATATCAATCAGGATAAGACAAACCGGATTCTGGGAGATACATGCAAGACCTTATGGGGACAGGATTATATTACGGATTATATCGGTGATGTGAAATATCAGATATCGCCATTGTCGTTTTATCAGGTAAACCCGGTGCAGACAAAAAAACTGTATGACAAAGCCTTGGAATATGCAGATCTGCAAGGTGGGGAGACAGTCTGGGATCTGTACTGCGGTATCGGAACTATTTCGCTGTTCTTGAGCAAAAAGGCGGCGAAGGTGTATGGCGTGGAAATCGTCCCACAGGCAATCGCCGATGCAAAGGTAAATGCGCAGATCAACGGCATCGAAAATGTGCAGTTCTTCGTTGGCAAGGCAGAAGAAGTGCTTCCAGCTGAATACAAGGAACACGGCGTATATGCGGATGTGATCGTTGTTGATCCGCCACGCAAGGGCTGCGATGAGATATTATTACAGACAATCGCAGATATGCAGCCAAAGCGGATGGTCTACGTGAGTTGTGATCCGGCAACACTCGCCAGAGATGTGAAGCGCATGGGAGAACTTGGATATCAGGTGGAAAAGGTTGCAGTTGTGGATCAATTTTGCCAAGGGGGGCATGTGGAGACGGTTGTACTGCTTTCCCACAAAAAGCCAGACGGACATATCAACGTAAAAGTTGAGTTTGGCGAGGGTGAGGGAAAAGTTCCACTTGATAATATTGCTAAAAGAGCGGAAAGCTATAAGCCCAAAGAACGAGTGACCTACAAAATGATAAAGGAGTACATAGAAGCTAAATACGGCTTCAAAGTACATACCGCATATATCGCAGAGGTAAAGAGAGATTTAGGATTGCCGATGTATGATGCTCCTAATGCGGTAGAAGAATTGAAACAGCCGAGGAAGCATCCGACAGCGGAGAAAGTGGAAGCAATAAAGGATGCATTGAAGCATTTTGAAATTATTTAAGTGAATTAAAGGAGTGTTCGTAATGCTAGAAAAACTTTTTGTAAGGAAATTGTTTGGTATATTTGATAATGAGATAAATTTCAGAGATGGAGGAATAACAGTTGTTATTGGTCAAAACGGATGTGGAAAGACCACAATGTTGCATATTTTAAATGCTGTTTTTTCAAAGAATCATAGCCAGCTCTTTCAATATCAGTTTGATTATATCGAATTGACAATATCAAGTCATGTATTAAAAATGGAAGTCATTGATGAATATCTTGAAGAGGAAGAAGTTACAATAAAAAGTCTGAAATATTATGTAGATTCACAAGCATTAGAAAAATGCTACAGAGAAAATAGTAAAATAAATTCTCCCGCATTTTGGACTAGAGTTATTCCTTCATTAAGAAGAAGGCCAGGGAATTCATTTTACGATATGAGAGGGGGAGAGGTGTTAACTCTATCTGAAGTAATAGATACATATTTTGATGAGTTACCAGAAGAAACAAAGAATGATATTATTACAATTCCTAACGAAGTGCAACAATTAATTCGTGATTTGCAGGTAGAGTTAATAACAACTGAAAGATTGAAAAGAATTTATCGGGATGACGAATATAGAAGAATGGAATTCGTACAGAAATTTGCAGTTGAAGAATGTTCTGAAGAACTGCGTAATAATGTAAAAAACATTTTATCAGAGTACGCCAATACTTCCCAAAAACTTGATGAACAGTTTCCTTCTAAGATTTTAAAAGCGATAAAACAGCATGAACAATTTTCAGGAGTGGTATTAAAAGATAATATTCAGAGAATTGACGAGTTAAGGAAAAAGCACGTAAAGGCAGGAGTATTGCAAGAAAATAACGATAAATTTCTCGATATAAATGTAAATCCTGAAAGTTTAGATGATAGTACAGCCGCGATTTTAACAGTTTATTATCAAGATATGAAAATCAAGCTTGACTCACTTAACAGTATATCGGACAGGATTGTATTATTTAAAAATATGATGGCTAATAAATTTGGTGCAAATAAGGAGATTTCTATTAGTAAAGATAATGGAATTATAGTATTACAAAAACCGTCAAATAAAAATGTGGAGTTGAGATTTTTATCTTCAGGAGAACAACAGGAATTAGTTTTATTATATAAGCTCATTTTTAAGGGAGAAAAAGAAAAAATAATTCTAATTGATGAACCAGAAATTTCGTTGAATGTTAGTTGGCAAAGGGAATTTTTAGATGATATGAAAAAAATCGTTGAAATGAACGGGTTTTCTATTTTAATTGCAACTCATTCTCCGCAGATAATTAATGATAATTGGGATTTGGTAGAAAGCTTGGGAGATTGTGAATAAATGAAAGAAAGTACTAAAGAAAAAATGAGTCTGTCTCCCGTTGAATTGGCAGATGAACTTTCAATGATAAATAAAGAGTATTTGATTGTAGAAGGTCAAAGTGACAAATGTTTTTGGGAACATCTACATCAAGAAGGGTTAAAGAAAAGGCAGATTCGTGTAGCAAATAAAAAGCAGTGCTCAGGGAATAAGGAGTATGTAAAAAGAGTTATTTCTATAATGAATGAAAGACGGAAAAATAATACAATTGGTGTAATTGATTTGGATTATGACTTTGTCAGAAATAAAATAGAGATTATGCAGAATTTATACTATTACAAGTATATTGACTTAGAAAATGTTTTGCTTCAATCAACCGCCTTTTCAGAAGTTAATACTTTAATTTCTTCCTTGGAAAAGAAACTCGAAGATGATGTACTGAAAGATACTTTATATAAAAAAGCATATCTTTTAGGAATTCTAAGATTATTAAATGATATTGAAGGGTACAATTTTTGCTTTGAGGGTCTTGATTATAAGAAATTGATAAATGATGGAAATGAAAAATTCTTGGAATATTTTATGTCAAGAATGAATCTAAAAAAGACTGAAAGAGAAGATGTGAGTTTAAAAATTAATTTGTTGCTTAAAGAAGACAATGCTAACGAATATATCTGTAACGGTCATGATTTAATAAATATTCTTAGCGAACTGACTAGAAGAACAATTTCAACTGACAATCCAATAAAATATACAGAAGAAATATTGGAAAAAATGCTGATCTTGGGTTATAGAACAGTAGTGAATACATTAGATGTGCAGAATTGTGTAGATATTATTTTGACATAATTTATATTTTTACGAGAAAAGAAAAATACATATTGTATACTTAACAGCAGCATAGGCAGCTATCGCAAATAGGTAGGAGTTTGCTTACCTTTGAATCGCCACTTAGTTTCGAACAGGCAGCAGCTTATCGAAAGGCTAACAGATAGTGTAAGGAAAAAATCAGTGGAGAGATACCAATGTAAGTGGGGTAATAGACCTTGATTAACAGTTAAATGCAATAAGCGTTGTAATGTTTAATTTGATATATTTTAAATAGTATTGCAGTAGATAAAGGCTATTCTTGGCTTGTTAGATTAAGAAACATATGAGGAATCGGTTTTGCAGAATACAGTTCTTGCTAAGATAAAAAGAATGGTAATAATAATCAATAAATGAAATGTTTCAAATTTTCATGCATTACAAGATTGTCAATGTTATTGTACTCCACAGGAAGTTTGTACTATTCAAAGTCATAAGGAAGTGGAAAATACTATTTCTATTGAAATTGATAATATTACTGTGAGGATAAATAAATTAGTGACAGAATGCACAACAGCGTATGCTGAAGATATGGACAGTTCATTTGATTTGCCTAGTAAATTGGTAAGAGATCTGATAGAAATTAAATATGGTGATGGTTATAGATATTTGAATAACGATGGTAAACTGATTGGTAAGTATATAAGTGTAGATGAGAATTTGGAAAATAAACAGAAATGCTTGTTGGTGGACAGGACAGCTTTAAAGGAGGCTTTTGACAAAGAACAATATAAAATGTTTTGGCTTTTTAGGGTATATCGTTCTCTGTCGCATAAAGCATATGAAGCATTTGGTAGAGATATTATGCATGATACAGATAGAAGTTTTGTGGTTTGGCACGACGAAGATGAATACAAATATGTTGAATTGCAAAATATTGAGCCATCCCGTACAGAAATGAAAAAATATGAATCAATTATAAAATTTTATTATTCTGATATCGAGGAGTAAAATTGTTCTATCAAAAGGTATGTCAAAAAATGATGTTCTTATATAAATATTAGGGGTAGGGGATTTCCTCTAACAAGATACAGCATTGGTTGAAAGCTGAGAGAGAAAAGGTAGAAGCGTTATATGATGATTTTAACATAGCAAACGTATAGAGAATAAAATAATTACAACCACGCATTGCGTGGAATGAAGTTGCATGTTATAATATAAAAGCAATTTGAGGTAATAGATATGGATTTGGCAAATAAGATAAAAGAATTAAGAGAAAGCACAGGAATGACACGAAAAGAATTTTCGGAACATACCGGCATTCCTGTTCGTACATTAGAAGATTGGGAAACAGCGAGAAGAACTCCTCCAGAATATATACCGAGGTTAATTGCATATCAGCTTAAGTTTGAGCAATTGAAAAAAACTGATACATAATGAAAGGAATTGAAATATGGCCAAGATTGAAGTAGCGTATAGTTTAGAAATTGAAGAATATGTAGGTGCAATAGAAGCCAATGAATTGTGGATAGAAAGAAAATTAAAAGATAAAAAGGCGTTTATTTGTGCAGGAAAAGATTGTTATGCAGGAATTACGTGCAAAAATATGGATACATATGCCTCTGACAGAAAAATGATTCCTCATTTTATAATGTCTCAACAGGACAATATGCATAGTGAATCGTGTGAAATATATAGAGAATTTTTGAAGATAGACATAAATAGAAACAAGACAAAAAACCTTGAATGTAAAGAAAAAGCAGGTAAAGGCATATGCTTTCATATGACACGACCTGAAAGACATAGAATTATAGAACATATATTACCAACAGGGCAAGAAATTAATCTTAAAGAAAGAGAAAAACAAATAAGAAAAAAGCGGAGAAACATTGAAGGAAGAAAAGCTAATTATTATTGTTTGAATTCTTTGGTATGCTCATTTGTAAATGCTTATAGAAATGGAACGCTGTATGAAGATGAAGTAGAGGTAGAGTTTGAGAGAAAACAAATTTATACATATAAATTAGGTTATTTGTTTAAAAGAATAAAGAAACATAAAGAAATTACAGATAAGGACAAATATCGATATATCTATTTCGGCAAGGGACAAGTATTTCGAAAACAAAATGGTGATTATAATATAGTGTTTAGTGAGAACTTTGATGGATCAATAAAAAAAGTAAAATGCGTGTTAAGTGAAAAAATGATTGAAGACTGTATGTTTGGAAAAACAAATAAATTAGATATGTTGAATTCGGCTATTGGAAAAGAAAAGTATATATATGTTTTTGCTTCAAAAAATATAAGTGAAAAATACAAGATGGCATATTTAAATGTAAAAAATTTAGATTGTATTGCGATATCAGATATAGATGTAGATAAAATAGATGAGGAGTAGAACAAATATGAGGAGGAATCCTATTTGAAAAAGAAAAAAGATGAAATAACCATCCGTTCCAGCGCAGCAGAATACCTGACCTATGTTGCATCTATCGGCGATCAGCAGGACAGTATTGAGATGCGCTATGAGGATGAGAATATATGGCTGACACAGAAGATGATGGCCACACTATATGATGTAGATGTTCGTACAATTAATGAGCATATTAAGAAGATTTATTCCGACTCAGAACTTGAGGAAGAGGCAACTATCCGGAATTTCCGGATAGTTCAAACCGAAGGTTCGCGTCAGGTTACTCGTGATACAAAACACTATAATCTTCAAATGATCATTGCTGTTGGATTTAAGGTCAATTCTGAGCGTGCGGTGCAGTTCCGTAAATGGGTTAATCAAATTGCCAAGGACTACACCATTAAGGGATGGGTTATGGACGATGAGCGTCTGAAAAATGGTGGCTCCGTGCTTACAACAGAATATTTTGATCGCTTGCTTGAGCAGATTCGTGAGATCCGTTTGTCTGAGCGTGGATTCTATCAGAAGATAACGGACATCTATGCCACAGCTCTTGATTATGACCGCACAGCAAAAACAACAAAGCAGTTTTTTGCAAAGGTGCAGAACAAGATGCACTACGCGGTTCATGGTCATACGGCAGCAGAGCTGATTTACGAGCGAGCAGATGCAGATAAGCCACATATGGGACTGACCACATGGGCAGCAGCTCCGGAAGGCAAGATTGTAAAAAGTGATGTGAGTGTTGCAAAGAATTATCTTTCTGAGCAGGAAATGCGTTCCTTAGAGCGTATTGTTTCGGCATATCTGGATCTGGCAGAGGATCGTGCAGAACGTCATATTCCGATGACAATGGAGGACTGGGCAAAGCGTCTGGATCTATTCCTGATGGCGGATGACAGAGAGGTCCTTCAGGATGCAGGAAAGATCACGGCAGAGATTGCCAAGGCAAAAGCTGAGACTGAATTTGAAAAGTATCGTGTCATTCAGGACAGATTGTTCATGTCTGACTTTGATAAGTACATGCTGGAATTGGAAGAAAGTAAAAGCGTATGAAGAAAATTATATTGTACATTTTAGGAATAATTTTGTCCGTGCTCGGAGGCGGAATGATTGTTTGCTGTACATATGGTGCGATTACAGATAAATTCCAACCGATTCATGTGTATCTTTCCCTGTTCTTTTCCTTTGGCGTAATTTTAGCTGCTGGAATTGTTATGACATATCTTGGTTATAAAAAGAATGTGAAATCAAAAGAGTCAGTTGACGATTATCATACGCCTGTTCAAATGCCGGACAAGAAAACTGTGAAAATATTATTACAGGAGTTGCAGAAGAGGACCTGTCAGGATTCCATTAAAATTCAGATAGAGGAAAATAGAAAGCCGACACTTTTTGAAAGTAAGCTGGGAGGCGTTCCCTATTGGGACAGGAAAAGAAAGTATCCGACGACTTCCGGTGGAAGCAGCTTGATGTTGCTGGCACAGATAAATCTGAATGAGGTTCCTGACAATCAAATGCTGCCAAAGACAGGAATGCTGCAATTTTTTATATGGTATGACAGAAACTATGGTCTGTCCATGCAGGAAAGTGGCTATCCAAATCATACCTATCAGGTTGTGTACCATGAGAAAATAGATGAAAGTATTACCGAGGCGGATGTGCTTTCTATGGGAATAAAGACGACCAGGGATTTGGAAAAAGAAGATATACATGGAAATCAATATAACGGAGCTTGCTTTCCTGTAAAGGGAGAATATGCGGTTTCCTTCGAGATGGAAAAAGCATATATGAATGACTGTGATATAAGGTGTGATGGATTGCTGCATAAGATTGCAGACGAGCTTGGTATTGCGTTGGATAGCAGATTAAAATTTTATCAAATGTTTGATGAGTATGATAAGAAATATGCAGATATTCACGAATCTACATATGGACACCGGATATTTGGATATCCATATTTTAGACAGTCTGATCCACGAAGTATGAAGAGAAATTATTATGATACCCTGCTGTTCCAGCTTGATTCGGATTACTGGAAGAATCAGTGGCGAATTCTGTGGGGCGATGCCGGTGCCGGTGCGTTTTTTATTAACAGCAAAAAACTTGGGGAACTGGATTTTAGTGATGTACTTTATAGTTGGGATTGTTGTTAATGTTGGTGTGAATGATTTGGTGAGATTGTAAGGAATGTATATTACGATATCAACCGATGCGGAATAATATACAAAATGGCAATAGAATGCTTATAAGGAAACAGCATTATGACTACAAAGAAAAAACGAAAGACGATATTATTAATTTTAATATGCATATGGATAAGCGGCTGCGGTGCCAATAATAGAACAGACGATACAGCTGAGGTCATCAGCTTAAATCAGGTTGGGGAATATAGCGGCGCACCATATGTATATTTAAATAATAACATTCCTTATTTTACCGATGAAGAAAAAGAAAATACCAAACCGTTTGAAAATTACAGCAGTCTGGATAATTTAGGCAGATGCGGGGTGGCATTTGCCAATATATGCAAGGAACTAATGCCAACAGAAGAACGGGGACCGATCGGACAGATAAAGCCATCCGGCTGTTATGGCATTATATTGTATAACTGGTTGTAACGCAGGATAACTAGAATACATATTTCCAGAAGAATCTATGTTAGATGGAAATCCTCATTGTATTAACAAAGAATGGATTTTGAATAAGTGAACTGAAATGATTACTGATTGTGTGGATATTAATAATGCGGAGATATTAGTTTAAGCGGAGGATGGATCATGAGCTTTCTAAAGTTATTACATGGTACGAAAAAAAGGAAAGATTTATTTGATATTGCCTGTGATTATGATGGCTATGACATTGTTTATGAAGAAGAGACAACTGACATAAATTTGTATAAGTTTTTTAATGAGATTATCACTAATTCAAGATATGACATCACAGTTCTGCCTGAGTATCGATTATTAATGGAAAATAATACAGAAGATGCATTTAATGAGTTCTATGATGCATGGGTTGATGCATTAATTGATCGGGGGTTCCTGTTTCATTTGGATGGTGAGGTGTCCATGGAGCAGTTTACGAAGGGGATTAATCGTATATTATCCGATATTGGATGTGAGAAACAGTTAGATTTGACTTTATTGGTTCGGATGTATCAGGAAGAATTACAAAACTACTGTTTAAATGGGAAGGAGATTCATGAAGAAATCAATTATGATATTTTACAAAGTAATGTGATTGCTCGTGAATTGAGGTTGATAGGTTACGAACTAATAAGTTTGTTCAATGGATTTGATAATTACGATAAAGCTGTTATTCCTATTATAAAAATAGATGATTTAAAAGGAATTGAATCTATAATTAAGTAAAAATGATGAAAGCTATTTTGATATAGTTCTGAATTCGGAAAGGAGAATGGGTACTATGGCAAAGAGAAAGACGTTACCGAAGGATTTTGAGCAATTGGTAGAGGCTGGAAATGAGCAGGAAATCAAAAATGTATTCGAAAGATGCGACATCAATGTATACGGAGGATACAATAAAGGAAATAGGTGATGATATGGAGTTAGAGAATAACGATGATAAGTTTAATATTGAAAAAACAGATACCATTGATGGCTTGGCATATGAACAAGACACCTCCAGCTTGTTACTTCTTCTTACAGACGGAATGGACTGGTCAGATATGAATCGACATTTATTGCTGTTGCAAGATAAACTCAATACCTATATCTGGTACATAGATTCAGGACAATATAAAGAAAAGTACCCAAATGTTAAAAGCGTAGAACTGCGTGTTAGTTTTTTGTTTGAGGAACCAGAGATATGCCGTAAGCTTTTAGAAAGAGCAAAGCAGGTGTTTGTTGATGTATTTGAGAATGTTGAGATGATTGTGGAGCATGGAACAAAGTAGGTAAACGGTGCTAAATCAGAAATTCTCTTCCTGTAAAAATGCAAAAATTGTCAGATTTTAATAGTTTCTGCATTTCAGTGCATAAACTTTATTTTTTTATGAGTTTATGCTATACTCTTTTCACAAGGAGGAATGCCAAATGATAGATACTCACGAACTCAAAAAAAGAGATTTATACTTGAATAAGATTATAGCATTTCAAGATACCGAGCCAGTTAAGGTTGTAACCGGAATTCGTAGATGTGGCAAGTCCAGCCTGCTCAAACTGATGACTCTTCACTTGAAAGAAACCGGAATCACAGAAGACCAGATTCTTGAAATGAATTTTGAGTCACATAATTTTAAGAACATGACTGGCGATTCTTTCTATGAATACGTCAAGCAACACATCCAGCCGGATAAAAGAATGTACCTTTTCTTCGATGAGGTTCAACGGGTTCCTGACTGGGAGGATGCAATCAACTCTTTCCGCGTTGACTTCAATTGCGATATTTACGTCACTGGTTCGAATGCGTATATGCTCTCCTCTGAATATGCTACCTATTTATCAGGCAGATGCGTAGAGATAAAGATGCTTCCATTGTCTTTCTCTGAATTTTTAACATTCCATGATTTTGAAATAAGAGAAACAAAAAGTGCGTTAGGTGGCACACGCAAGCAAGCATTTGATAAAACCGGCGAACACTATGAACTCCGAGAGGTTTTCGATGCTTACATGCGTTTTGGCGGAATGCCGGGAATTGCTGATGTTGGACTGGACCAGGAAAAGGCTCTGGTGCTACTTGAGGGTATCTACTCAACTGTTATTATGAGAGATATTCTCGAACGTGAAAATCGCAGAGGTCAAAAGAGAATCACCGACCCTGTGCTTTTGAAAAAGATTGTCATGTTTCTTGCAGATAATATCGGAAGCAGTATTTCTGTTTCTTCCATTGGCAACACCTTAGTTAATGAAGGTCTTTTAGAAGATGGAAAGCGAAGAGGAACTCCAAGCGCTCACACCGTTCAGGCCTATGTGAATGCACTACTGGAAGCATACTTTTTCTATGACATCAAGAGATTTGATATTAAAGGAAAGGAATTATTACGTACTCTTGGAAAGTATTACATCGTTGATATCGGACTTAGAAACTATCTGCTTGGATTCAGAGACCGGGATAGCGGACATGCAATAGAAAATGTTGTTTACTTTGAACTGCTGCGTAGAGGCTATGATGTCTCTATCGGCAAAGTGGATAATTCCGAAGTGGATTTTATCGCAACAAAGGTAGATGACAAACTTTATGTTCAGGTCACGGAATCCATGACCAGCGAAGATGTTCGCAAGCGAGAATTAGCACCACTCCAAAAAATCAGCGATAACTACGAAAAAATAGTTCTATCCTTAAATACCGGAATGGATTCTTCCTATGATGGTATTAAATCCATCAACTTGATTGATTGGTTGATTTCAGAATAAAAAAGAAATTTTTAAGAAAAGTATCTCTTCGGAGCAATGTCATTAAGTTAAGATGACTATTTAAGATCTCAGTATTAGAAATAATACTGGGGTCTTTTTATTTTGTAATAAATGCAGTAGCCGGAATATGGCAACTTACCTACATGGGAGGATTTCGACAAGCTTTATCGAAATCGAAACTCTGATTGAAGAAGCGGAGATTAGACTGTATAATATTAGGCAGAAGAAAATATCCGCAAATAATCGTTAAATAAAGAATACCAATATTGGTTAAGAAAGTAAAAGCGTATGAAGAAAATTATATTGTACATTTTAGGAATAGTTTTGTCCGTGTTCGGAAGCGGAATGTTTGTTTGCTGTACATATGGTGCGATTACAGATAAATTCCAACCGATTCATGTTTCGGATTACTGGAAGAATCAGTGGCGAATTCTGTGGGGCGATGCCGGTGCCGGTGCGTTTTTTATTAACAGCAAAAAACTTGGGGAACTGGATTTTAGTGATGTACTTTATAGTTGGGATTGTTGTTAATGTTGGTGTGAATGATTTGGTGAGATTGTAAGGAATGTATATTACGATATCAACCGATGCGGAATAATATACAAAATGGCAATAGAATGCTTATAAGGAAACAGCATTATGACTACAAAGAAAAAACGAAAGACGATATTATTAATTTTAATATGCATATGGATAAGCGGCTGCGGTGCCAATAATAGAACAGACGATACAGCTGAGGTCATCAGCTTAAATCAGGTTGGGGAATATAGCGGCGCACCATATGTATATTTAAATAATAACATTCCTTATTTTACCGATGAAGAAAAAGAAAATACCAAACCGTTTGAAATTTACAGCAGTTTGGATGATTTAGGCAGATGCGGGGTGGCATTTGCCAATATATGTAAGGAACTAATGCCAACGGAAGAACGGGAACCAATCGGACAGATAAAGCCATCCGGCTGGCATACGGTAAAATATAACGGAATCATAGATGGAAATTACCTATATAACCGTTGCCATTTGATCGGCTATCAGCTGGCAGGAGAAAATGCGAACGAATTAAATTTGATTACCGGAACAAGATATTTGAATACAGAAGGGATGGAAGGCTTTGAAAATACTGTAGGTGATTATGTTGCGGAAACGGAAAATCACGTTTTATATCGGGTAACTCCGCTTTTTGAGGGAGCGGAGCTTGTGGCGAAGGGTGTTGAGATAGAAGCGTGGTCTGTGGAGGATAAAGGCGCAGGAATCTGTTTCAATGTTTTTTGTTATAATGTTCAACCCGGTATTGAAATAGATTATGCAACCGGTGAGAGCCGGATTGCAGACAACACTTCCAAACAGGCTGGTTTCATTGCAAGTGATAGTAAGCCCGGAAGAGAAGAACCGAATAGCGATGCTCAAACGGAGGAAGAAGTAAGAACATACATACTCAACGTGAATACGAAAAATTTTCACCTGCCAACCTGCTCTAGTGTTGATCGTATGTCCGACAAAAATAAAAGGGAAGTAGAAAGTACGATCGATGAAATAAAAGCGCAGGGATTTACACCGTGCTCACGTTGTTTGGGAAGATAGAAAACTATGAACTACGAAAACATTTTACAATTTAAAGGAACGTGGCGTGTGTATCAGGCACGGGTGCTGGATCGGGTGGAGCATTATGTGCGGGATGGCAAGATCCATATCGTGGCGGCTCCGGGTTCGGGAAAGACCACACTTGGAATTGAACTGATACGCAGGCTGCAGGGAACGGCACTGGTGCTTGTGCCAACCATTACGATCCGCGAGCAGTGGATCGCACGGATCAAAGAAGCATTCTTGTGTGATGGTGTGGACGCGGAAGCGTATCTGTCACAAAGCCTGAAAAATCCGCGTGCAATTACAGTGACTACATATCAGGCATTGCATAGTGCCATGACGCAGATACAGGATGGAGAAGAGGATTATCAGGGATTTTCTCTGCTTCAGGTCTTGCAGGATGCAAAGGTAGATACGCTTTGTCTTGACGAATGTCACCATCTGCGAAGCGAGTGGTGGAAATCGCTGGAAAGTTTGAAGGAGAAGCTGATCGATGTAACGACAATCGCGCTTACGGCGACACCGCCATATGATTCAACACCTGCCATGTGGAACCGCTATATCGCGATGTGCGGCGAGATTGATGAGGAGATTACGACACCGGAGCTGGTGAAGGAGGGAAGCCTCTGTCCGCATCAGGATTATGTGTATTTCAATTATCCGACGAAACAGGAAGAAACGGAAGTGATGCGGTATATGCAGGCACATCCGGACTGTGAGGAGTTAGATCCGGAGATAGAGAAGCATCTGACGAATTCCCTTGGGAAGATCGAAAGCATCCGCCAGATCACACAGCATGAATATGCATCACTTCATGGAAGGCTGCATATGCTGATTCTCACGGATTACATAAGAAAGGAACATGAAAAATCAATCGGGAACCGGGAAGCAGATGTGAATCTGCTCGGGGTGTTGCCGCTCTTTGAGAATCTTCGGCGGGATGCGCAGGATATGTGGTCGGACATGCGGCTTGGTGTGTTATGTGGAAGTATCATTGTGATACCAGCAGAGGCGAAGGATGTACTATTAAAAACTGTGGGTGATTCAGGCACGGTGACATTCTCGAAGCTTGGAAGTCTGCCGGAGACTGAGTATGTGAAGGTATCTGCGGTTGGAGACTCACATTTCCTGATACCGGCGGTGACACAGTTGTTTGCAGATGGATATATACAGGTGTTGATCGGTACAAAATCACTGCTTGGCGAAGGCTGGGATTCCCCGTGCATCAATTCCCTGATCCTTGCAAGTACGGTCGGCTCGTTTATGCTCAGTAACCAGATGCGTGGCAGAGCCATTCGCACATGGGACAGGGAACCGGATAAGACAAGCAATATCTGGCATCTGGTATGTTTGAAACCGTGGTATGAGAGTTCGTTCGGGACGAAACCGGAGTCAAGCGAGGATTACCGGATGCTCACCAGACGAATGGAACATTTCTTAGGTCTGCACTACACAGAGAATGTGATTGAAAATGGGCTTGCACGTCTGTCGATCATACAGAAACCATTTACAAAAGCAAATGTCGCGGACATGAATGCGACGATGCTTGCCTTATCGAAGGAGCGGAGCCGATTGCGGGAGCGTTGGAACCGTTCGCTTACGATCTATCCGAAGATGGAGGTCGTGACAGAGGTGAAGGTGCGGGATAAAGCGGTGCCAAGGGCGGCGTTTCATGATGCGGTAGCAAAGATGATATTCTCGATATTCCTGTTGTGTGCTGCATGGTATATGGCGGCGCAGACAGGTGCGAAAACCGGGAGTGCGTGGCTTGGAACGCTAGCCGGAATATTTACGCTGGCAGGACTGGGGATGCTTTCTTACTGCTTCCCAAAGATGTTTATGCTTGGAAGTCCGTACGAACGGTTGAAGACATTTGGCAAGGGAATCCGGAAAGCACTGGAGAAGCAGAAGCTTTTGGATATGCCGGACAGTACGGTTGTGACGGAGACGCCGGAAGCGTATAAACATGTCGTATATCTGCAGGGCGGAAGTGGAAGAGATGGCGCGCTTTTTTCCCGGTGTGTGAATGAGTTTTTTGCACCGATTGAGAATCAGAAATATATCTTAGTCAAGCATGGAAGACAAAGAGGCAATGACCGTTTCTTTGCAGTGCCGGATTGTTTTTCAGCGAAGAAGGAACAGGCAGAGCAGTTTACAGAGTGCATGCGCCCATATATCGGTGCATATGATTGTGTTTATGCGCGGGCAGGACAGGGGAATGTTTTGCTGCAGGAGGCACAGAAGGCTGCCTATGCAAATCAGGAAGCACGCTGCAGTATGCGGCGGAAAGTAACAGGAAGAAAGTAGAAAGTTAAGGAGCGATATTTTTCGGTATCGCTCCCCTTATTAATGTGACAGTGGGACACTCTTCGGGGCAGAAGAATCGTCCCTGATTGGAATTACCATATTTTCAAAGGCATGCCGCATCTTCGGATGCCGGATGAGAAAATGAATCGCGGGTGTTTTATTTTTAGATACAAGTACCCATTTTCCTTCATGAATGTAGATCTGGACGTTGCGAAAGGCAGAGGCCGTATTTTCAACAATATGATAGTTGAAATTTTGCTGTTGGTAAGCAAGTGCCAGTTTCCAGTGTTCTGTGTAATCTTCCCAACGGTAAAGCACATCCTTCTCATAAAATAAACCGGAGAGTGGGAGCATCATTGGTGACTGATCAAATTCCTGTTTGGTCAGCACAGGGATTTCTTCTGTGATGGAACTATGCGATAAAATCGTAGCTGCAAGCTCCTTCTGCCTTGAAACATATTGCCGGATTTGTTCCTGTTCCACCTGCGGAATCTGATTGTGACATAAAATACGGTCAAGTAGATCTTCGCTTAACGTATGTAACGAAAGGGCAGATAAAATATAATATCTTGCGCCTTCTTTTTTTGTGTCTTCATCCAGAAAGAAGTTGTATGCCTGTGCGTGCTCGGAGCGATAGATTTCCATGAGTGGTGTTGCTTTGGATAAGAGTTGTTCGGCACGTTTCTTGTAGTAAGCAACCTCACTTTTGTTTTTGGTCAGATAATATTTCCCTTCGGAGTGATAGCCATTGATCGCTTCTCCGGTCAGTGCCACGTTGCCGGATACCTTTAAAAGGCTGGAAAAAATAGTTCCCTGTACGCTTTTCAGGTAGTAGGGGGATATCTGACCGGACATATACATTGGAATCCAGCTTTCTAATCCAAGCATCATGTCATCAAAGGAACGGTCAATGTTATGGATCTGGTTTAAATGAAGTCCTTTTTTGAGCATCATCGCCATACCGAACATCCATTTTTTAGGAAATTCCGGATCTTTTGCCATCTCACTCATTGGCATATCGCTATACATTGTGACGGGTTCTGTGGACTTGGAGAGCACAGTCGCCTTTAAGAATGCAAGCTCACTGTCCATCATTTCCTGCAGACCAAAATAGCTTTTGGAGGTAGGAAGCTGAAATGGAACGGATGGTACTTTCAAATCATCGAAATGGATGGCGCAGATGTATTCATCGAGATTGAAATCATCCAGCTTATGAAGAAAACTCGTCATCTGGTCTTTGGAATGGTTGGAGCCGTTTGCCAGCCAATCCGAAAGCTGAGTCTGGTAATGATTCAGATCCTGTAACTCTTCCAGACTGCATCCGATCAAGTCGGCAATCAATGCTTTTTTGGATGTATCCTGGTATCGGCGTGCGACGAAATGGGAGACTCCGGAGATAAATTGCTGTGGGTTTGCAGGCTGCCGCTGGCCATTCCGGATGCGCGAGATATAAGATGCGTCGTAGTTTATATATTTGGCAAGCTCGGAAATATTCACAGGTAGGATTGACAGCAGTGTGTTCAGGTTTTTCTGAAGATTATCGATATCCGGGTTTTTGCTTTTGACATAGGGGAGAAAGGAGTCTGTGACAGTCTGGATTGTGAATTCAGATAAGCCTTTTTCCCCGGCAATACGAACAATACCAGTTACCAGATTTGCAAGGTTATCAGAATCTGCTTCAGGAACGCGGTCACCGGAACGATATCTGCTGATGGTGGCTGCCGAAAGACCAGAGCGTTCGGAGAGCATTTTTGCTGTGCAGTCCAATTGTTCAATATATTCCGCGAGTTTCTCTTGAAAGGTCATAATTTTCTCCTCCTCTATAATAAATGATTATATATACTATACAACAAAGGCCGGTAATTACAATACAGATGTTTCCGGATAGACATTGACTGTATGGAAATATTAAGCATAAATATCTGGAAAGTTGTTATAATCGTATCACATTAAATAGCGAGGAGGGTTTTCAATGAAAAGGAAAAAAACAAAAATCAGATGGTTGACTGCACTAGTGGTGATGGCAATGTTTGTGGCAATACTGCCATGCAGAGTATATGCGGAGGAAGATGGCAGTTCCGGAGGTACAGATCCGTCTGCTCCTAAGGTAAATAATACCTACACACATACGTATCATACAAATGTAAAAATCACAGCGAATGTGACTGAAATTATGCATGATGGCAGCAATAGTTTAACAAGTGAAACGCAGGTGCAAAAAGAAAGCGGATTTATAGAAGGAAGTGTGAGCTCGGAAACGGTACAGGCGATGATCACAAGCTTAAAAAATGAGATCAGAAATCAATATAATCAGGCATATAGTTCGAAAGAAACAGTCACCTCAACAAAATTGATACTTGATCATTTTGAAAGTGCAAATATTGTAACCGATGCGCGTGGTGATACTATAACGGATAAAGAGGATCTCAAGAAGATTTTGGATGGAGATATTGTAAATTTGGAAGAAAAGTATGGTCAGATTACAAATAATTTAGATGTGCATGAATATCAGGTGTATGAACTGGAGTATAACTTGACACTTTATGATGAAGAAACAGAGATTCCGAATGTTGATATCGAGAATGTCTGGTTCCACTATCAGCCGGGAGATGTTCCAAAAGCATCTGCAACCAAGGAGGATCCGTTTCGAGATATGTATGACATCGAATATGAGTATTGGGAATGCATGGAACAGACGGAACAAGGGTTAGAACCGACAGCATTATGGTATTCCGATGAGTCAAAGAACAACGCACTTGCAGCAGATAAAAGGCTTACAAGCTTTGAGGAAGGCAAATCCTACATGTATAGTATATCTCTGAAAGCAAAGGATGGTTATAAATTTGCATCGGATTGTACTATGATGGTAAATGGCAGTTCTGTCAATGCAAAAAATGTAAAGGTCAGTGAATCAACGATGTTTGTTGTTGCTATTAATTTCATTGAGCCATCAAAACCGGTACAGCTAAAGAAGATTGATCTGATTGAGCTTAATGGTGCAACGGTTAGTTTTAAAGCCGGAGATAAGCCGGTATTTACAGGGAAAGTACCGGATGGCGCACCATATATTTATCAGTGTGAATGGTGGCTTTGTGGAGATGCAGGCGTGAATTCCGCAGAATTTTGGGATAAAAGCTTTACTGAGCATATCACAGAATTTGAAGCCGGAAAGAAGTATGAATATGGTGCATATTTCAAGGCGGCGGAAGGATATTGCTTCACGTCAGATACGAAGTTAAGGATAAATGGCACAGAATACACCTATCATTTACGTGAAGGGGATACGGAGCTGGAAAATCCGGACGAGATGCATACGTTATGGATGATTATAGGATTAACGATGACGCCAATGGAAACTTCTGCACAATATGAAGTCATTGAAGGTGCAAATGGCTCCTGGACACAGAATACAGATGGAACGCTGAAGGTGCGTGCAAATGGAGATTTTTCAAAGTTTACAGGCGTCAAAGTCGATGGCACACTGGTTGATGCAAAGAATTATACAGCCGTTTCCGGGTCAACAATCGTTACACTGAAACCGGAGTATCTGCAGACGTTGTCCGAGGGATCCCATACACTGACATTTATCTATGTGGATGGCGAATGCAGTACAAAATTTGCAGTAAAAGCGGCAGCAAAGCAGGCGGATGTGACACCTCCGGAAACAGCTGTCAAAACACCAAACCAGAGCAAGCCTGTTGACCAGATGACTCCGAAAAGCCCTAAGACTGGCGATGCAGCATCTCCGTTTGTGTGGATGATAGTTCTGCTTGCAACCGGAGTGATGGCAGGTGTACTTGTATGTTTGTCTGGAAGAAACGAAAATTAGAAATAACAAATAAATCTGCAAAAAACCATGGTAAAGCGGTGCTTTCTACCATGGTTTTTTAATGTGATGTTTCTCTTATCAATCTGCTGCCCGATGGTTGAGATAGGGATAATTGCCTCAGATGCAATTGGCGAATCGACAAAACCGACAATGCGGTATTCATCAGGAAGAAATCTGTATTTTCGCATAATAAGGTTTAAGAGTATATTGGCATGTGTGTCATTTGCCATAAATATTCCCTTTCTTAAGCCGGAATAATCAAACCTGGACGCGAAATTAAGAGTCAGCATGAGAAATGAGATCAGTAAGCTTCACAGAAATCTAGGAAGTACAACGATTTATGTCACACATGACCAGGTGGAAGCCTTGACTATGGCAGACCGGATTGTTATTATGAAAGCCGGTGTGGTACAGCAGGTTGGAAAACCGATGGAATTATATGATCATCCGGTCAGTAAGTTTGTTGCTGGATTCATTGGATCACCGCAAATGAATTTCTATGATGTTACAATCGGTTGAATTATAGGAGGACTTTGAATGAATAAATTAATGAAAGCGGAAGAGTTTGTAAATGTTCATAGAGTCAAAAAAGAACAATTCCCAGCGTTTCATGTAACACCGCCGTGTGGGTGGATGAATGACCCAAATGGTTTTTCTTCTTATCATGGAAAAATTCATTTGTTCTATCAGTTCCATCCATATAATGAGGCGTGGGGACCGATGCATTGGGGACATTCGGAGACAACAGATTTTGTAAAATGGACTGAACTTCCCATCGCACTTGCACCAGACCAAAGTTACGATGATGCAGGGTGTTTCTCAGGATCTGCCATTGAGACAGAAAAAGGACATCTGCTTGTATATACCGGTGTGACAGAGCAGGAAGAAAATGGAGTAAAAAACGTATATCAGAACCAATGCCTTGCGATTGGAAACGGAAAAACATATACTAAGCTTGCGCAAAATCCGGTTGTAACAGGAGATATGATGCCGGAACATTTCAGCCGGGAACATTTCCGGGATCCGAAGATCTGGAAAGAGGAAGATGGCTATTATATGGTTGTTGGAAATAAGACGGATGATGGAAAACCGCATGTTGTTTTGTTCCATTCAGAGGACGCAATTAGCTGGGAGTATGTGTCGGTGCTTGCAAAAGACGATACAGGTATGCTTGGAACGATGTGGGAGTGTCCGGATTTCTTCTGCCTGGATGGTGTATATGTATTAATTACATCTCCGCAGGATCTAAGTGCGGATGAAGAATTTCATAATGGAAACAATTCGGTTTATTATATGGGAAACTATGATAAAAACCAGCATATGTTCCATTATGACGCAGTTTACTCGCTTGATGACGGATTGGATTTTTACGCACCGCAGACGATGCTTGCGGACGATGGAAGAAGAATTATGATTGCATGGATGCAGTCATGGGATTCGAATATCCGTCCCGAAGGTCAGAAATGGTCCGGCATGATGATATTACCGAGGGAACTCAAGGTAAAAGATGGAAAGATTCTGCAAAGCCCGGTGCGTGAAATCGAAAACTATCATAGAAATGGTGTCAGGTATGAGAAGCAGGAAGTACAGGGAACATGCAGATTCGATGGTATTAAAGGACGTGTACTTGATATGACCGTGGAGATTGCCGGTGGCGATTTCAGGGAGTTTACAATCTCGGTCGCACAAAATGAACAGTTCCACACAGACTTTTCTATACTGCAGCATAAAAACAGGATAGAAATTGACCGGACATATTCCGGTATGGTGCGTGACGCGAATGCAATCCGGAGAGTAAAAGTAAAATCACCTTGTAAAAAATGGAAGCTTCGTATAATCTTAGATAAGTATTCAATGGAAGTTTTTCTGAATGATGGACAACAGGTATTCAGTACAACATTTTATACATCGCTCGAAGCAGATCAGATCAGTTTTGTGTGCGATGGAAAAGCCATTGTAAATCTTGAAAAATATGATATCGTTGTGGCGTAGAGTATGCAAGGAGAAACTGATATGAAAAAGTTTGATGTAACAGCACTTGGAGAATTGTTGGTAGATTTTACAGAAAATGGAATGAGTGCGCAGGGAAATCCTCTGCTTGAAGCAAATCCGGGCGGTGCTCCGTGCAATGTACTTTCCATGTTGCAGAATCTTGGAAAAAAGACTGCATTTATTGGGAAAGTAGGAGCAGACATGTTTGGTACAATGTTAACGCAGGCGGTGAAAGACCAGGGAATCAATATAGATAATCTGGTGACAGATGATACTGTGCATACGACGCTTGCGTTTGTACATACTGGTGTGGATGGTGACCGCGACTTTTCTTTTTACCGTAATCCTGGAGCAGATATGATGCTTAGGGAGGAAGAAATCCAGCAGGAGATTTTTGCTGATACAAAGATTTTTCATTTTGGAACGTTGTCAATGACGGATTTACGGATGGAGCAGGTAACGAAACATGCAGTGAAAAAAGCAAAAGAGCAGGGAGCTGTCATTTCCTTTGATCCGAATTTAAGACCGCCATTATGGAAAAAACTTGGAGACGCAGCTGATAAAATGTGGTATGGAATCAGTCAATGTGACATTCTGAAGATTTCGGATGATGAGATATCTTTCTTAACAGGTACTGCAGATATCGATCAGGGAATTGGGAAAATCATGGAGCAATATTGTCCGGCACTGATTTGTGCAACGATGGGAAAAGATGGAAGCAAGGCATATTACAAAGGAAAAAGTGTATATGCGGAACCGTTTTTGCAGAAAAATACGATTGAAACAACCGGTGCTGGCGATACATTTATGGCATGTATCTTAAATACAGTACTTGACAAGGGAATCAATGGATTGTCTGAAAATGATATGTATGAGATGCTCCGGTTTGCAAATGCAGCCGCTTCGATTATCACAACACGTAAGGGTGCTTTAAAGGTGATGCCACAGAATCAGGAAATCAGAGATATGTTACAGGAGGGATAAGTATGCGTGAAATCGGAATTATGCTAAGCTCCATTGAGGATGTGAAGCATTTTGTACAGACAATCACCATGTTTGATGGCGAATTTGAATTAGTCAGCGGAAAATATATTGTGGATGCAAAATATATTGAAAATCTCCGATGATGAGATTACATTTGTTACGGGAAAAGACGCAGTGGAAGGAATATTAAAATAAAAGAATGAATTATAGATTGACGATCAGCTACGATGGCACGCGCTATCATGGCTGGGAAAGTAAAAAAGAAGTGGATACGATCGAGGGAAAGTTGGAAGCGGTCTTCGCAAGGATGACGGGACAGGATGTGAAGATCCATGGCGCGGGAAGAACGGATGCAGGTGTGCATGCGATGGGCATGGTTGCAAACGGCTTCTTAGATACCACGCTTACGCCGGAAGAGATCAAAGCCTATGCGAATCATTATCTGCCGGATGATATCTGTGTCATGGATGTAAGCGAGGCAACGGAACGGTTTCATGCGAGGTTAAACGCCAAAGGAAAGGTGTATCAGTATACCTGTTATATCGGGGACGAAAAGCCGGTATTTGACCGGATGTATACATGGGTGTTGCCGGAATGGGTTACGAATGGGACACCTGACCGGATGCCGGATATAGAAGCGATGCAAAAGGCAGCAGGATACCTGATTGGCACGCATGATTTCAAGAGCTTCTGTGGGAATAATAAGATGAAGAAATCCACGGTACGGACAATCTATGATATTACAATCGCAGAGGAGAGAGGATATCTGCGGATGACATTTCATGGAAATGGTTTTTTGCAGAACATGGTCCGGATACTCACCGGGACGTTGCTTGAGGTTGGCTATGGACGGATGCACGCGGAAGATATGGAGACGGTGCTTGCGTCACGGGACAGACAGAAGGCAGGTCCTACAGCACCACCACATGGACTTACACTTCTGGAAGTGGAATATGGAGTATAGTATTGAGCAAGACGAAAGGAAGGATACGAGATGTCAGGCTATTTGATCAAGGATACAACAAGGGAAGAACGCGAGCAGATTGTAGCAGAATCGCTCGGAAATATTGAGGCAACCTGTGATGGCTGTATGAGCGGGTTAGCGGAGATGTATCAGGATTACATCGATGGGAAGAAGGAGCTGCGCGAGATTAATATGGAATTTAATGCCCGCTATGTGAAGGGCGAGGATATGCCACAGCGGAGCCGATGCCCGATGTAAGAAAGAAGATCTATATGAGACAGGGGACACTTTTCAGGACAAAAACAACGTCCCCAAGACCGGTGCAGAGATGTGCCGGTTTTTTCTTGACAAGGAAAAATCAAAGTGATATTATTTTGATATCAAAATAAGATATGCATCGATTCAAAGGGAGGAATTGGTTATGGAAGAGAAAATTTATACTACGAAGCGAAAAGGTATGGCAGTACTGGTGACTGTTTTATTCGTTTATCTGATTGCGATTGCAGGGATTGTATTTGGAGCAGTCAGATATGAGGATTCCGCAGAAACAGGCTATCTGGTACTCATGGTTGTTTCCATCGTTGTGTTATCACTTGGATGGTTTCCACTGATTGGACTTCGGGTGTTGAAGCCACAGGAAGCATTGGTTTTGACGTTGTTCGGGAAGTATGTTGGTACAATCCGGGAAGCTGGTTTTTACTTCGTGAATCCATTTTGTACAGCCATCAATCCGGCAGCAACAACGAAGCTTGCACAGAGTGGGGATATCCAGCAGACAGCAGCGAAGAGTGCATTTTCCATCTCTGCGGATGGTACATCTGTATCGGTCGATGGTTCTACATCAGGAAAGAAGATTTCATTAAAGGCGATGACACTGAGCAATGGCAGACAGAAGATCAACGACTGTCTCGGTAACCCGGTTGAGATCGGAATTGCGGTGATCTGGCGTGTAATGGATACAGCAAAGGCGGTTTTCAATGTCGATAACTATAAGGAATATTTATCCCTGCAGTGTGACAGTGCGCTTCGTAATATCGTGCGTGTCTATCCATATGATGTCGCACCGAATGTTGACACAACCGGTGACGGCGTAGCCGATGAAGGTAGCCTGCGAGGATCGGCAGAGGTTGTAGCATCCAGAATCCGCGATGAGATCCAGAGCAAGGTCAATGAGGCAGGCCTTGAGATCGTGGAAGCAAGAATTACATATCTTGCATATGCACCGGAAATTGCATCCGTGATGTTGCAGCGGCAGCAGGCATCTGCTATCATAGATGCCAGAAAGATGATCGTAGACGGAGCGGTTGGAATGGTAGAAATGGCGTTAGAAGAATTAAATAAAAAACAGGTCGTTGACTTGGACGAGGAGCGAAAGGCAGCTATGGTTTCAAATCTCTTGGTAGTTTTGTGCGGCAACCATGATGCGCAGCCAATCGTGAACTCAGGAAGCTTATACTAGATGGCAGCGAAAAAACAGATTCCGCTCCGCTTATCGGAAAAACTGTATGCCGATATTGCCGCATGGGCAGAAGATGACTTTCGATCCGTCAACGGACAGATCGAATATCTCCTATCCGAGTGCGTGAGACAACGGAAGAAAGATGGAAAATATGTCTCTGAGGAGATTGACGTTCCACCGGAACTGGATATCAAATAATATGAGACAGGGGGACACTCTTCAAGACAAAAACAACGTCCTCAAAGGAGGGGGAAACTACGATGAAAAACTACATTACACTCAAGCAGAAGATTGTTGAGATACTCGCCTATGTTCTGATGTGGGCATCGATTGTGATCGGGATTATATGGTCTGCAAAACTGCCGAAGGAAGTGGCAACACATTTTGACGCGGCTGGAAATGCAGATGGATATGGATCTCCGTATTCCTTCTTATTTTTACCAATTATTATGCTGATTACCTGTGGCATCTGCAGTCTGATCCTGCATTTCCTGCCACCCGATCTGTGGAGCATGCCGGTGAAAGTAAAACCGGAACATGCGGTGCGCGTGTACAGAGATGCTGTATGGATGATTGTGGGGATGGAATTTTGCTTTGGTGTATTTACGCTCTATAGCACGATTACCGCTTATATGCAGAAGATGACAGGTATGCTTGCAGCAACGTTTATATTCATGGCAGTTTTATTTGGAATTATTATATGGTGTATTGTCGCGTGTGTGCGGCATAACCGGTAGGAAAACAGGAGATGAATCATATGAAGCTATCATTGGCGCACACCCTGCGGCACTATGATAAAAGAAACATAGGTAAAGATATATTGGCGGGTATCATTATCATGGCAGTTTCCATCCCGATTTCGATGGGTTATGCCCTGATCGCAGGACTTCCGGCGGTGTATGGATTATACGGTTCTGTATTCCCGATTCTGGCGTTTGCGCTTCTTTCAACGTCACCACAATTCATATTCGGTGTGGATGCGGCACCTGCTGCGCTGATCGGCTCCGCCCTGCTGACATTAAATATCGAGGCGGGCTCCAAAGAAGCAATGGCAGTTGTTCCGGTGCTCACATTCTTTGTTGCGATGTGGCTGCTTGCATTTTCTTTTATGAAGGCGGGAAAGCTTGTCAATTACATATCAGCCCCGGTGATGGGAGGATTTATCACAGGTATTTGCTCGACGATCATTCTTATGCAGGTGCCGAAGATCCTTGGCGGTACGGCAGGAACCGGAGAGTTTTTTGAACTGGCAAAGCATATCGGACAGACAGCAAAGCATGTGAATGTGCCATCCATCCTCTTAGGCGTGGCATCACTTGTAATTCTTCTTGTGGCGAAAAAACTGGTTCCGAAATTCCCGATGGCAGTTGTATTGATGGTGGCAGGTGCCTGCTATACGCGGTTTGGAAATGTGCGGGAGCTCGGAATTCAGACCTTATCGAAAGTGGAGACGGGACTTCCGAAGTGGCAGATGCCGGATTTTTCAGTTGTCTCAATCCGGGAGGCTGTGACAGTCAGCCTGTCAGTGGCAGTTGTAATTATGGCGGAGACGTTGCTCGCAGAGAATAATTTTGCACAGAAAAATGGCTACCGGATCGACGATAATCAGGAGATCTTTGCATTCTCCATCGGAAATTTTCTTGCAGCTTTTACCGGGTGCTGTCCAATCAATGGTTCCGTATCCCGTACGGCGATGGGCGAACAGTATCAGGGAAAGACACAGCTTACCTCGTTTGTGGCAGGACTTTCCATGATCGTGCTTTTGCTGTGTGGAACGGGATTTATCGCCTATCTGCCGGTTCCGGTGCTTACTGCAATTGTGATATCGGCATTGCTTGGTGCAACCGAGTTTGATCTGATGGCACGGCTCTGGAAGGTCAGCCGGACGGAATGCATGATCTTTGTCGGCGCATTTGTCGGCGTGCTCCTGCTTGGCACAATCAATGGTGTTTTGATCGGTATTTTGCTTTCCTTTGCGGAGGTTATCATCCGGACAGCGAAGCCATCCACCTGCTTTCTTGGGATTCAGCCGGGACATAAGCATTTCCGAGATCTGAAGGAGAGCAGCCAGATCCATGCATTGTCCGGTGTGCTTGTTTACCGGTTCAGCAGCAATCTGTTCTTTGCAAATGTGCAGGTGCTGAAAAATGATATTGAGGATCATATAAAACCGGATACGAAAGCTGTAATCCTTGATGCGGGCGGAATCGGAAGTCTGGATATTACTGCGGCAGACTGCCTGAAGCGTCTGCATCAGTCATTGAAAGAAAAGGGCATCCGGTTCTATATGACAGAACATATTTCGGATGTGAACGAACAGTTAAGGAAGCTTGGACTCGGATATCTGATTGAGGAGGGGTGCGTGCGCAGAACCATCCATATTGCATTGAAGGATATGGGAATCAACCGTCCATATCCGCTGGAGGATGGCGTGGATAATGAGGAGCGCAGTGCATCAAGAAAGCGGGCGGATAACCGGGTGCAGGAATTCGTGTGGGCGTTTGGCTCCGATGTGGAAAAACAGATCGAGCGTCAGATTGAAAAGCAGATTGCGCAGTTAAAAGAAAGTGGGGATATCGAGGATCTGCTACATGGACGATGGGCGCATATGGAGGAGCTTGACGAAGATGAATGGCTGGAACACCTGGAGGAACATCTGAAGGAGATTGTCAATATATCCGGTAAGGATGAACATACCCTTGCGATGCAGATTGAGGAACATAGAAAACAGGTGCATGACCGGATTGCAAAGAATCATCCGGAACTTGCAGAACGTTTCAAGGAGCGCAGACATGTCCTCGATGCACATCTGAAAGAACGCCATCCAAAGGTATATGAGCTTGTACTGCAGTCGCGCGAGAAGAATGAACGGAATCGCTGAGTACATCTGCGATAGAAGTGAAAATTCCCCGTTTATGATTGCGCAAAACTGATTGAAACAAGCTGGTAACTATGCTAGAATATATACAATTATGTGGCTGATAGAGAAATCTATGGCAGACAATGGAACTACATGCGTGAATGTCGTTTGTTGCTGCCGACAGCCCGAAAAACAGGAGGATTTATACAACATGGAACAGTATAAAGAGCAGTTTATTGAATTTATGATTGATTGTAACGTATTGAAGTTTGGTGATTTCGTGACAAAGAGCGGAAGAAAGACACCATTTTTTGTGAATACAGGTTTTTACAGAACAGGTTCCCAGTTGGCACGCCTGGGCGAGTATTATGCGGAGGCAATCAAGGACAAGTTCGGCTTTGATTTTGATGTGCTGTTTGGACCGGCATATAAGGGAATCCCGCTTTCCGTAGCTACAACAATGGCGATTGCCAACAAGTATGATGCAGACATCCGTTACTGCTCAAACCGTAAGGAGATCAAGGACCACGGGGATAAGGGAATCCTGCTTGGAAGTCCGATCAACGATGGTGACAAGGTTGTGATCATCGAGGATGTAACAACCGCAGGTACTTCGATCCAGGAGACACTCCCGATCGTGAAGGCGCAGGGCGATGTTGATGTCCTTGGACTCGTTGTATCGGTTGACCGTATGGAGCGTGGTCAGGGCGAGAAGAGTGCACTGATGGAGATTGAAGAAAACTATGGATTAAAGACAACTGCGATCGTAACGATGGCAGAGGTGGTAGAGCATCTGTACAACAAGCCTTATAAGGGAAAGGTTGTAATCGATGATACCCTGAAGGCAGCGATTGATGCATATTATGAGCAGTATGGAGTAAAATAGTTTTATTGCAAGTATGGGAGGTCTAAAGTATGGAGAAGTTATATCATAAGCTCAATACAATCGGAATCAGCAATCTGGTTATAGGAATTGTGACAATTCTTGTCGGAGTTGGTGCAGGTGTGACGATGATCGTGAATGGTGCCCGCCTGATCACAGGCAAGAAGGATATCACATTTTAAGGGATTCATGGAGTCTCGAACAGATTGTGAAAAATAAGTGAACTTACGGAATTAGATTGACAGGACTTTTAAGAGTATGGTACAGTTACCATACTCTTTTTTTAACAACAAAATTACATCTTTTTTCATTGACGGTAGACATAGAAGATGGAATCCATCAGATTTCTGCATATGGTAAGGTATGGAGGAATTAATATGTTTATTTCGTTATGTAAAAAAATCAAGCAGCAATTAAAGGCAAAGAAAGCATGGAGACAGGTGCTCGCATATGGGATACTTGCGTTTTTGATCATGCAGTGTTATGTGCTTCCGTTTGCATCGGAAAATACAGAAGCGTGGGAATCTGTCGCGACGATTGGCGATGCGACATGGACAAATGCGCTTCCGCAGGATATACAGGCGGACGCAGAGGAATCTGCATTCACAGAATCGGAAGAGACTGTACAGAGTGTATCTCCGAGTGCGTATTATCAGGCACCGGATACATCCAATGCATTTGTCGCATACGCGATGACGATTCCGAAGGGAAGCGGAAAAAACAGCGATAATATGTGTGCGATTTATGTAGCACAGGCGTTATCTGGTTTTTATGGAGACAAGGCATCGGTACAGGGAAGTACGCTCGTCTCGCAGATCTCGGATACATTGGAAGTAAGTGAGAATTGGGAGCGCGTCTATGCTGATGCAAACTGTTTTCCAAAGGATAAGACGGAGGCGGAATATGATGCAATTTACGACCAGCTGACAAATGCAGGCGATGTCATCTGTTTTGTAAATGGAAAACTGGACGGCTATGTTCATTGCGCAATTTCCGGTGGAGGAACCGCTTTGATCGGACATTTGTACAGCTCTGGCTGGGATTCCCTTCGCGCATGCTATTATCTGGATAACGCGGTGGACGTGCGGAAACAATGCTCCGGAATGATTGTATATCGTCCGAAAGAACGTCTGAAGACTGGAACCTTGCGGATTTGTAAAAGCTATAATGAGGACGTCTACAAGACGAATCCGAAGTTGTATGATGTGGCGGGAGCCAATTATGCAGTGTATGCTAGCTATGAGGATGCGAAACGAAGCCGGAATGTGAAGGGATATTGTTATATTGAGCCGGGGGAAAATGGTGCACTGGCAGAGGATAACGTCTCTTGTTCTGCACGCACAAAGCCGGATGAACAGGGTACGATTGTACAGTTTGCCGAGGGTACATATTATATCCGGGAATGGAATGTGCCAACAAATGGAGGCTGGAAGTTAGATCCGAATATTTATAGTACGAAAATCTATGCAGGAAGACGGACAACCCTTGGCTTGCCAAGAGATGCGGTGGCGAAGCCTCTGGAGCTGAAATCAGAGGGAGATTATTTTGATACGCGTGTGGTTGGACCGGAAGAGGAGTATCTTGGAAAACTCAGACTGACAAAGAAGGTGGAGGAAAATTATGAAGCCTTTCTTTCAGAACACCCGGAGTATAGCTTTGATGGGATTGAATACGCGGTCTATGCTGTTTCCGCAAACGGAAGTAAGGACACCACTAAGCGTGTGGGACTGTTTCGGATGGATAAAAAAGGTACGGGTTTTGTGCAGGAATGTGCGCACGATACAGACTGTGTGGGTGATACAGAAATGCAGCTTCGGATCGGCTGGTATATGATTCAGGAAGAAAAAGCAAACGACTATATGTTGTTAGATGATACGCCAGTCTGGGTACAGATCAAAAAAGATCAGACAACTCCAATGGAGGTTGTTGTAAAAGATGCAGTGAATATTCTTCATTTCCGTGGGGATCTCAGTTTTACAAAAGTGGATGAAAATGGAACCCCGCTTGCAAATATTGCGTTTTCTATTTCGGATACAAAGGGAGAATCCCACATCGTCTGGACAGATGAAAATGGGTATTACTCGACGGCAGCTTCCTATATTCCACATTCGTATCATACGAATCAGGAAGAGGCAGGTGCGGGTATCTGGTTTGGACAGGCAGACGTGGATGATACGAAGGGCGCATTGCCGTATGGAACGTATTACATCGAAGAGGTTCGCTGTGAGGCAAATAAAAATAAGTATCGAAATGCTGAGAAAATCGAAGTATCTATACAGGAGGATGGCGCGCATGTTGAGTTAGGAACGATTACAAATGAGCTATTTCCGCAGATTAAAACGAAGGCAGGCTTTGAAAATCCAATTGTTGATATACGTGCAAAGGGGACACTTGTGCCATGTAAGGATATTGTTTCATTTGAGAATCTGGAGATTGGACACACCTATACCATTTCAGGGGAAGCACGATGGAAAAAGGATGGTACGGTTTTGGAAAAACCATATATGGCAAAGAATGAGCCTGTGACATTTGTCGCGGAAAAGGTAAATATGGATATCGAAGTGAAGTATGAGATTCGGTTTCTGGATGCGCTGTGTGGACAGGAAGTGGTGTTCTATGAGACGGTAAAAGATACGGCATATCCGGGCGAGATCGTTGCTTCACATACAGATCTTTCGGATCTCGCACAGACAATCCGTTTTCCCGAAGAGCCGTCGACCACAACGACCGAAACGACAGAAACGACAGAAACCACCGAAACATCGGAAACATCGGAAACGACTGTTGCCGGGACAAGCACACAGGTGATACCGCCTAAGGAGCAGGCGGTAAAGACCGGAGATGAAGCAAATCTGTTTCTGACGATTCTTGTTCTGTGTACAAGTGCAGTTGGAATCGGAATGGGTTTGATAGGAAGAAAGAGGAGTCATAAACAGAAATAAAAAATGTCCCCATCTGTTTGATGGGGACGCCTTTTTAGTCATGTAAAGTTTTATGTTTGCTTAAAAGCTCAATAAAATCGGTAGAATTTAAAGGCTTGGAGAAGAGATAGCCCTGCAGGGTGTCACAGAACTGGTTCTGCAGAATCTGCAGCTGTTCATTATCCTCCACACCTTCTGCCACAACAGAGATATCCATCTTGTGTGCCAGATCAATGATGGAGTCTGCGATGCAGCGGTCTTTTTCGTTACTGCAGATACCATCGATAAAGGATTTGTCAATCTTTAACGTATCGATTGGAATCTGTGTCAGGTAGTTGAAGGAAGAGTAGCCAGTTCCGAAATCGTCTAAGGCGATGGAACAACCAAGCTCTTTCATCTGATTGATCAGCTTTAAGTTGTGTTCAAACGAATTCATCAGGACACTTTCTGTGATCTCGATTTCGAGATGTTTCAGATCCATACCTGTTTTTTCCGGAATGCTTTTAATGATATCGATCAGATGATCATCCTTTAACTGGGTGGTTGATACATTGACAGATACACGGAGTGGACCGAATCCGCTCTTGATCAGTACCTGATTGAAGTTGCAGGCTTCAATCAATGCCCATTCCCCAAGGATGTTGATAATACCGGTTTCTTCTGCAATCGGAATAAATTCTGCAGGAGAGATAAAACCAACCAGCTCAGACTCAATACGCATCAGCGCTTCATAGCCGGTAACCTGACCGCTTTCCACATTGACCTGTGGCTGGTACTGTAAGTAAATTTCGTTCTTATCAATAACATGAGATAGAATATCTGCAAGATCATTTTTCCGGTTGACATCGTCCTCCATGTAGCTGTCGAAGAAGCGGTAGCTGTTTTTGCCAGAGTTTTTCGCATTGTACATCGCGATGTCTGCGTTCTTGATCAACTCGCTTACCGTCAGACCGTTGTTTGGGAAGACTGCGATACCGACACTCATGGAAACCACAGCGGTTTCATCGTTTAAGATGAATGGATGATGTACGACATTGACAAGCTGGCTTGCAAAGTTTTCCAGATCATCCACGGTATCGAAGCGATTCTTTAAGATCAGGAACTCGTCACCGCCGTTACGTGCCAGAATATCATCGGAAGCGATACAGGAAAGCATCCGGTCGGAGACATCCTTTAACAGAAGGTCACCATAGTCGTGTCCGAGTGTATCGTTGATATTTTTAAAGTTATCTAAGTCGATAAAGAAAATGGCATGCTTGCTGGCACCGACGCTTGCGTCATGGAAGATCTTGTAAGCGTATTTCATGAAAGCAACACGGTTATAAAGTCCGGTTAAGCCATCGTGATAGGCAAGCTGCTCGATATGGGCATAGTTCTTTTTCAGTTCCTGTTCGCTGACCTCTAATGCAGCTTTGGAAGCAGATAATTCCTTGTAGTTGTTGGAGATGATATCCATCATGCTGTTGAACATGCGGGAGAGATCTCCGAATTCATCATCAGAGGCAACATCACATTTGACATCCAGATTACCAGAGGAGGCGTCCGTCATGTTGTCGCGCAGGGTAAAGATTGGTTCTGTGTATTTCGCGGATAAGATCCGGCTCACCCAGATAGCAATCATTAAAATGATGATGAGTGTGATACTCATGGTAATCGGGAGGGTTGCCAATATCTGCTGGTATTGAGTTCCCTGCTGTTTGATCAGATACAGCCAGTTGGAGTCGGAAAGCTTGCAAAATCCATAGATATTTTTGAAGGAGGAAGCTTTCAGATGTCCATAGTCCTTCGCGTTGTCCGCGCCGTTCAGACAATTAAACGCCTGTGTTTCCAGTTCCCGTTGTCCGGTTAGCCCGGTCGAAGTAAAGAGGTAGCCGCCATCATTTGTCATGATGAATGCAGAGCCATCTTCCGGGATAAAGGAGCCGAAATACCGGGAGGTGATATTGGCACGGATCAGACCAACGATCTGGCTTTTAATAATGATCGGGGATACAACATCAATGCTCTCGATTTCATCGAGTGGTGAACACTGTAAGATTTTTGTTTCTGTGATATCCTCGACCGGAATTGCCATATGTTCCTGCCAGTCATCCGTATTGGTGTTGTCAGAACTAGTAATGTAGTATCCGTTTACATCATAGAGATAGTAATTCACGTTGTTGCCGGCATAATCAGAAGCAGTTGCAAACAGATCTGTGACATTCGTATAGTAAGGAGAATCATTTCCAAGCGTAACACCATTGTAATTCTCCAGTACAAGATTCTGGATGTTTGTACCATTTGCAAGTCCCTCTACTTCGGCGATCTGTGAGTTAAGCTGGGACTGGAAGCCCATGCCGTAGTTCTTCGCAAGTTCCACTGTGGACTGTGTTGCAAGATCCATGTATTTTTTATAAGATAAATTGTATGTAAAGATTGTCAGAAATATAAGTGGCAGACACGCCATTAAAACAAGCGACAATCGCAAAGACTTTTGTATAGACATAACCCGTTCACCTCAAAGTAAAGTATGTATCATAAATGTAATAAATATATTATATAGGAAAAGAATAGAATATTCAATCATGAAAGCTCATTTTTTGCATTTGCCCGACAGTTGCTTTTTGGCTGGAGATTGTGTATAATAATCAATAAATTATGACTTCTTGACTGAAGAGAAGAGTTACATGAAGGAGGGGCGTTATGTTTGGAGTTTATTTTGGAAAATATCTCGAAGATGTTGGTGTGTTGACACATGAGCAATATATGGAAATCGTAGAGGCGAGTCGTACAGCACGTGTGAAGATGGGATTGCTTGCAGTCAGCGAAGGACTTATGACGAAGGAACAGGCGGATGAAGTCAATCAGCTGCAGGCGATGAAGGATGCCAGATTCGGAGATATTGCTGTGGAGAAGGGTTATCTGACAGACGAGCAGGTTGGGAAGCTTCTGAAAAAACAGGGTGATTCCTATCTTTTATTCGTACAGGCACTTGTAGAGCGCAAGCTGCTTACTTTGGAGGATATTCAGAAGTATCTGAATCATTATAAAAAGTCAGAGCGATATACAGCACTTGAAATCGATGCGTTGAAGAGTTCGGATATTGACAAGATCATTCAGATCTTTTTAAAGGACAACCAGGTTCCGGCAGCCGTGAAGGATTATCTTGCATTGCTCGCCAGAAATATGGTTCGTTTTGTTGATAACAAGATTCGTTTTGAGCGGATTGAACGAATCCATACATATACAAGTAAATACATTGCCAGTCAGTGCTTTACCGGCGATTACAATTTGTTTATTGGTATCTGTAATGTTGGAACAAAGCCAATTGCAACCGAGTTTGCGAAGGAAGAGTTCGAAGTGATCGATGAGGACAGTCTCGATGCAGTTTGCGAGTTTATCAATGTATGTAACGGATTGTTTGCTTCGAAGGAATCTCTTGAAGGTGTGCATATTGATATGCTTCCTCCAGAGATGTATACCGATATCACAACCATCAGTTCAGAGGGTATGATGTTCCTGCTTCCATGTTATGTGCATGGCGAGCGTGCAGATATTGTGATCTGTATGGAGACAAAGTGGAATATCAGCTAATACAGGAAAGAATAAGATAAATAAGGAGAATGATTGATCATGGCAAATATATTGATTGTAGATGATTCCAGAACATCCCGTAAAATCTTAAGAGGACTTTTGGAAGCAAACGGATATGTAGTTGTTGGTGAGGCGAAAAATGGACAGGAAGGGTATGATATGTACGCACAGTACAAACCAGATCTTGTCACGATGGATATTACAATGCCAGTGATGTCTGGTGTCGACAGCCTGAAGAAAATCAAGGCTGACTTCCCAGACGCAAAGGTTGTTATGGTATCTGCAGCCGGTCAGCAGCACAATATGTTAGAGGCAGTACAGAGTGGTGCCGCAGAGTTTATTGCAAAGCCATTTGATGTAGAGACGATCAAGAACGTGTTAAAGACCGTACTCAAAGGTTAAATATAAATAAAAACAAGTATGAAATGGTCGTATATACCCGCTACGTATATATGACCATTTGTATTGTTTGAATCAAGTTAATGGAGTCGTTATAAATGATAGAGACAGTTGTATCCGTAGATCTGATGGTGGAAGAAGAACTGAAGGTGAAGAAAAATCATCTGGCACCGGATTTTCCTACGGGAGAAGAAAAGAGAATCTGTATCGTATCCGGATTGTACGGGGATGAGCTGCAGGGACAGTATATCTGCTATGAGGTAATTCGCCGGATCAAGCTGGAGTATGAAAATCTGATCGGAATTGTGGATGTGTATCCGGCATTAAATCCGATGGGACTGGATTCGAAAACAAGAGAGATTCCGGGTTCCGGTATTGACATGAATTCCATATTTCCAGGATCAAAGCTAGGTGCATTGGGGGAATATACGGCGTCCTGCATTTTCGATGATATCAAGGGTGCGGATGTGTGTATTGATCTGCATGCAAGTAACCTGTATGTACATGAGGTACCGCAGGTGCGTATGAATGATGACCGGGTGGATGAACTGATGCCGATCGCTAAATGTCTGAATGTTGACATGATCTGGATTCATCCAAGTAATTCTGTATTAAATGGCAGTCTTGCGTATTCCTTAAATGAAGTTGGCGTGCGCTCGGTTGTGATCGAGTCCGGCGTAGCCTATCGGATCAATCAGCAGTATTGCAATGCAATCGTGGACGGTTTGTTTGCACTGATGAAGGAGATGGGAATCTGGAAGGGAAACACGGTGACTCCAAAGAAGGTTCCGATCACAAACGATAAGGATATCCGGTATATCAATGCAGAGAGCAGTGGTATCTTTATTCCGGGAGTACAGTTATTTGCACAGGTAAAAAAGGGGGACGAGCTTGGAACGGTTGTCAACGTGATCACTGGAGCCGTGGAAGAGGTCGTGTATGCCACAGGAGATGGCATGATCTGTTCATTACGTGATTATCCGGTCATTGAGGAAGGTTCCCTGCTTGCAAGAATCGTGGGAGGAAACGCCTATGAATAAAGAAATTATCTTTTCCATGAACACAGCGTTTCGTGGAGAGTTTAACATTCATGGATATTCATATGGACGCGGAGATAAGGCAGCGTGTATTGTTGGATCTATGCGTGGAAATGAATACCAGCAGTTATATATGTGCTCACTTCTGGCACAGAGACTGGCAGAGATTGAAGCACAGGGGGATGTGGTAGCCGGAAAGGAAATCCTGCTGATCCCGACACTCAATTACAGTTCAATGAACGCAGAAAAGAAAAAATGGATCTCGGATGATTCGGATATCAACCGTTCATTTCCGGGAAATATCGAGGGTACTGCGACAAGCCGGATCGCGGCGACGCTGATGGACCGCGTGAAGGATTATACATACGGTATCCAGTTTGCAAGCTTTTATCTGCAGGGAATCTCGATCCCACATGTACGGATGATGGAGACCGGTACGGAGAGTACCAGTCTGGCAAATCTCTTCGGTATGCCATATGTACTGACGGGTGATACGCGTTCGTTTGATACAGCGACACTCAATTATAACTGGCAGAAGATGGGAACACAGGCCTTTTCGGTTTATTCTGCGACCACCGATACGTTGGATGGCGAGAGTGCGAAGATGGCAGTCAGTGCAGTGCTCCGGTTCCTGACGCGAATGGGAATCATCCGCTATGAGAGCCATGGAGGATATATCTCAACGACATTAAAAGAGAAAGATCTCGTGTCGGTACGTGCCGATGAGGCGGGATTTTTCCGCTGCATCGTCGGGGTAAATCAGGAGGTAAAACGCGGGCAGGTGCTTGCGGAGATCATCAACCCGATGGATGGTAATATTAAGGCTGAAGTTTTGGCGCCGACGGATGGAATTGTATTTTTTGTACAAAATTCTCCACTCGTGTTCCAAAATGTGGTAATATACAAAATTGTAAGACGTATGCACCAGTAAGATGCAGAAAGTAAATTACAAAATTCAGGAGGAAAGTCATGAGCAAGGTTAGACGAATCTATGTAGAAAAGAAAGATGCTTATGCGGTTAAGGCAAAAGACTTAAAGAAGCAGTTCAAGGATTACCTTGGAATCAAAGCTGATAATGTCCGCGTCCTGACACGGTATGACATGGAAGGTGTATCAGAGGATACCTACAACAAAGCGAAGGTTACAATCTTCTCAGAGCCGCCAATCGATGTCGTATATGAAGAATCATTCCCTATGAATGAGAAGGAAAAATGCTTCTCACAGGAATTCCTTCCGGGACAGTTCGATCAGCGTGCGGATTCTGCAGAGCAGTGTGTCAAGCTTCTGAACGAGGAGGAGACACCGGTCATCAAGACAGCCACAACTTATGTGGTAGAGGGTGATGTGACAGAAGAGCAGATGCAGACAATCCGGGAGTATGTTGTAAACCCGGTGGATTCCCGTATCACAGATGAGACAAAGCCGGAGACGCTGGTTACAAACTTTGAGGAACCTGCAGATGTGAAGATCTTCGATGGTTTCAAGGATATGCCAGAGGCAGAATTAAAGGCACTGTATGATTCCCTCGGACTTGCTATGACAATCAAGGATTTTGAGCATATACAGAATTATTTCAAGAACGAAGAGCACAGAGATCCATCTATGACAGAAATCCGTGTGCTCGATACATACTGGTCTGATCATTGCCGTCATACAACATTCTCGACAGAGCTTACAAATGTTGCATTCGACGATGGTTATTACAAGGATGTGATCGCTGAGACATATGATCGTTATGTCGGAGCGACAAAGGAAATGTACAAGGGCAGAGACGATAAGTTTGTCTGTCTGATGGATATCGCCCTTATGGCAATGAAGGAACTGAAGAAGGCTGGCAAGCTTGACGATCAGGAAGAGTCAGACGAGATCAATGCATGTTCCATCGTTGTTCCGGTTAAGGTCGATGGCGTAGAAGAAGAATGGCTGGTAAGCTTTAAGAACGAGACACATAACCATCCAACAGAGATCGAGCCATTTGGTGGTGCTGCAACCTGTCTGGGTGGTGCAATCCGTGATCCATTGTCAGGACGTTCTTATGTATATCAGGCAATGCGTGTGACAGGAGCTGCAGATCCGACGGTATCTTTGAAGGATACGATGCATGGTAAGCTCCCACAGAGAAAGATCGTGAAGGTTGCTGCTGAAGGTTACAGCTCCTATGGTAACCAGATTGGACTTGCAACCGGACTTGTAAAGGAAGTATATCATCCAAATTACGTGGCAAAGCGTATGGAGATCGGCGCTGTTATGGGTGCTGCTCCAAGAAGATGTGTGAAGCGTCTTAATTCTGATCCGGGCGATATCATCATCCTGCTCGGTGGACGTACCGGACGTGATGGCTGTGGTGGAGCAACCGGTTCTTCCAAGGCACATACAGAAAGCTCCATCGAGACATGTGGTGCTGAGGTACAGAAGGGTAATGCACCAACGGAGCGTAAGATTCAGCGTCTGTTCCGTCGGGAAGAGGTTGCAAGCTTAATCAAGAAATGTAACGACTTCGGTGCAGGTGGTGTATCCGTTGCAATCGGTGAGCTTGCCGATGGTTTACAGATCGATCTGGATAAGGTTCCAAAGAAATACGCTGGCCTTGATGGTACAGAGCTTGCGATTTCCGAGTCTCAGGAGCGTATGGCAGTCGTTGTTGATCCAAAGGATGTTGACAAGATGATGCAGTATGTCGCTGAGGAGAACTTAGAGGCAGTTGCAGTTGCTGTCGTAACAGAGGAGAAGCGTCTCGTACTTTCATGGAGAGGCAAGGAGATTGTGAATTTGTCCCGTGCATTCCTTGATACAAACGGTGCTCATCAGGAGACAGATGTCAAGGTTGCTATGCCAGACGCATCTGCAAAATATTTTGATGAGAAGAAGGATGCTTCTGATGTGAAGAAGCTCTGGTTAGATACACTTTCTGATCTGAATGTCGCTTCCCAGAAGGGACTTGTGGAGATGTTCGATTCCTCCATCGGCGCAGGTACGGTTACAATGCCATATGGTGGTAAGTACCAGCTCTCCGAGACACAGACGATGATTGCAAAGCTCCCGGTACTGAAGGGAAAGACCGATACGGTTACAATGATGAGCTACGGCTTTGATCCATATCTGTCAAGCTGGAGCCCATATCATGGAGCCATCTATGCGGTACTGACTTCCGTTGCAAAGATCGCTGCTGCAGGTGGTGATGTAAGCAAGGTAAGACTGACATTCCAGGAGTATTTTGAGAGACTTGGTACCGATCCATATCGTTGGGGTCTTCCACTTTCTGCATTGCTTGGTGCATATGATGTACAGATGGGACTTGGACTTCCTTCTATCGGTGGTAAGGATTCCATGTCTGGTTCCTTCAATGATATTGATGTTCCACCGACTCTGGTCAGCTTCGCAGTCGATGTTGCAAGCTATCAGGATGTAGTGACACCAGAATTGAAGAAGGCAGGTAATCAGCTTGTATGCTTCGATATCAAGCGCGATGCTTACGACAAGCCGGATTATCAGGATGCCATGGATAAATACGAGAAGCTGCATCAGGCAATCACAGAGGGCAAGGTTGTATCTGCTTATGCAATCGGCTTTGGTGGTATGATCGAGGCAATCTCAAAGATGGCATTTGGTAACAAGCTCGGTGTGAAGCTTGCGAAGACCGTTGATGCAGACGATCTTACAGCGAAGAAATATGGCTCTATCATTCTCGAAGTAGAGAAGGACAATGTGACAGAGCTTGGTATTCCATGTACAGTCATCGGTGAAGTACAGGATGCACCGGAGTTTGTATATGGCGATGCAGTGATCACAATGGATGAAGCATTAGATTCATGGACAAAGAAGCTTGAAAAGGTATTCCCGACAGAGTCCGGCGTAGAACAGAATGATAAGATCAACGATACATTGAAGATTGTAGATGGAAAGGTAAGTACAGGACTGTATGATGCCGGTTCGATCTATGTGGCAAAGAATAAAGTCGCAAAACCAAAGGTATTTATTCCGGTATTCCCTGGAACAAACTGCGAATACGATTCAGCCAAGGCATTTGAGAATGCGGGTGCTGAGGTTCAGACAATCGTATTCCGTAATCTGGATGCACAGGGTATCCGTGATTCTGTAGATGCATTTACAAAGGCAATCAGTGAGAGCCAGATTATTATGTTCCCAGGTGGTTTCTCCGCTGGTGATGAGCCGGATGGTTCTGGTAAGTTCATCGCAACTGCATTCCGGAATGCAAAGATTGCAGATGAGGTTATGAAGCTTCTGCATGAGCGTGACGGACTGGCACTTGGTATTTGTAACGGATTCCAGGCACTCATCAAGCTCGGACTTGTTCCTTATGGCGAGATCCGTCCACAGGAGAATGATTCACCGACACTGACAATCAACAGCATCGGTCGTCATCAGTCCAAGATGGTTTACACAAAGGTTGTTACAAACAAGAGCCCATGGTTGCAGAAGGCAAAGCTTGGCGGTGTGTATACCGTGCCAATCTCACATGGTGAGGGACGTTTTGTTGCAAGCAAGGAGTGGACAGAGAAGCTCTTCGCAAATGGACAGGTTGCAACCCAGTATGTTGATATGGATGGCAATCCAACAATGGATGAGTATTACAATGTCAATGGTTCTTACTACGCAATTGAGGGTATCACAAGTCCGGATGGTCGTGTACTTGGTAAGATGGCTCACTCAGAGCGTAAGGGAACAGCAGTGGCAGTCAATATCTACGGAGATCAGGATCAGAAGATCTTTGAGTCCGGTGTTGCTTATTTCTCATAAATAAAGGTTAAGATTGCGGCATGGACACATGTCACGGAAAGGGGATGTGTGTTCATGCCACATTTTATTTCTATACAGAATTTACAGGATGCAGGTCTGGATATCTATGCCAGACTTTCAGAGGTACAGCTCCTTCGTTACCGGGAGCCGAAGCCGGGTATCTTTATCGCGGAAAGCCCGATCGTCGTGGAGCGGGCACTTGCTGCCGGATATCGTCCAATTTCTGTCCTGATGGATGAAGCGGGGGTACCAAAACAGCAGGGATTGCTTGAGGTGTGTGGAGAGATTCCGGTCTATACTGCAAGGTTTGATGTACTGACGCAGATTACCGGGTTTAAGCTGACGCGAGGAATGTTATGTGCGATGGAACGAAATGAGCTTCCACAGGCGGACATCTTATGCCGTGATATGTACCGGATTGCAGTGTTAGAAGACGTGATGAACCCGACGAATGTCGGAGCAATCTTTCGGTCTGCTGCGGCACTTGGCATGGATGCAGTGCTTCTGACACATGGATGCGCCAATCCGCTATACCGGAGAGCAATTCGGGTCAGTATGGGTACGGTATTCCAGATTCCGTGGACGTATCTGCCGAAGTCAGAAGAAGATACCGCGCAGGCGCTTCATACGCTGGGATTTCCGTGTGTAGCGATGGCTCTGCGGGATGATTCGTGCGAGATCTGTGATCCGCGGTTTGCGAAGCTTGATAAGCTCGCTGTGATCCTTGGAACGGAAGGAGAAGGATTGCGGCAGGAGACGATCACGCACAGCGATTATACGGTGAAGATACCGATGACACATGGTGTGGATTCGCTGAATGTGGCGGCTGCGAGTGCAGTGGCGTTCTGGGAATTGTCGAAAAGAGAAACCGTTTAAGTGCGGTTTCTTTTTATTTATAAAAAAATCAAAAAAGTGATTGACAAATGGTTATATCGTGTTATAATACATTCAAATCCTACTTAACGAGTAGGAATGTAGGGAAATGGAAAAACGATAGAAAATATAAGAAAATCTGGAGGTAGACATTATGAGTAAAGTAATTAAAAGTGCGTTGGAATTGATTGGTAATACACCATTGCTTCAGGCAGACCGTTATGCGAAGAAGGCAGGCGTGACAGATGCAAATCTGTATGTAAAGCTGGAGTACCTGAATCCATCAGGTTCTGTAAAGGATCGTATTGCACTTGCAATGATCGAGGATGCTGAGGAAAAGGGAGAGTTGAAGCCGGGCGCAACAATCATCGAGCCAACATCCGGAAATACAGGTATCGGAATTGCGGCCGTTGCAACAGCAAAGGGCTATCGTGCGATCCTGACATTGCCAGAGACCATGAGTGTAGAGCGTAGAAATCTTCTGAAGGCATATGGCGCAGAGCTTGTGTTGACAGACGGTTCTAAGGGTATGAAAGGTGCCATCGCAAAGGCAGAAGAATTGAAGGAGTCTATCCCGGGTGCAATCATCCTTGGACAGTTTGATAACCCGGCCAACTCTGAGATGCACAAGAAGACAACCGGACCAGAGATCTGGGAGCAGACAGAGGGTAAGGTGGATATCTTCGTAGCCGGTGTTGGTACAGGCGGAACACTGACAGGTGTTGGTGAATATCTGAAGTCTAAGAATCCAGATGTGAAGATTGTAGCAGTAGAGCCTGCAACAAGTGCAGTTCTCTCAACCGGTCAGGCCGGATCCCACAAGATTCAGGGTATCGGAGCCGGATTCGTACCAAAGGTACTGAATACAAAGATCTACGATGAGATCATTACAATCGAGAACGATGATGCATTTGAAGAGGGAAGAGCGTTTGCAAGAGCGGAAGGTATTCTGGTTGGCATCTCTTCCGGTGCAGCATTGAAAGCTGCAGATATCCTTGCAAAAAGACCAGAGAACAAGGGCAAGACAATCGTTGCATTGCTTCCAGATTCTGGTGACAGATATCTTTCAACTGCATTGTTTGCAGAACAGTAAAAAGAAGAAAATGAACGGATAAAATATAGTTTGTTATCTTGACTTATGTTAGTGCCGATTATATAATTTTTGGTATCTGCGGAAAGCGACGAGACCGAAATTATATAATCGGTTACTTTATGGAGGAACTTGCATGAAAATATCAACAAAGGGAAGGTATGCACTTCGCCTGATGCTGGATCTTGCAGTCTATAACACGGGAGAACCGATCAGTTTAAAAGACGTTGCAAAGAGGCAGAATATATCTGAAAAATATATGGAGCAGATTATTTCTGTATTGAACAAGGCGGGATTTGTGCGCGGAATCCGAGGTGCGCAGGGGGGATATCTGCTTTCGCGTGCACCGAAGGATTATACAGTCGGTATGATCTTACGATTGACGGAAGGCGAGCTTGCCCCGGTTGCCTGTGTTGGACAAAATCCAATTGACTGTGACAGAAGAAGCAGCTGCGTAACGGTTCGTATCTGGGAGAAACTGTACGATGCGATATCGGAAGTCGTAGACAATATTACCTTGCAGGATCTGGTCGATTGGCACAACGAGCAATCAGATCAATACATGATATAATAATTCCGTCATGCAAATAAGCAGCGAGGCTGCTTGCAGACGGAGCTGCTTATTTATATGACGGATAAACAGACATAAGCATGAAGGACGATAGTCCGGAATGCGCATGGCTGTTACGATTTCGGGAGTTCGAAGAACGGAGAAATCGTGATTATTATATGTAATGTATAATGATAATCACGAGTTCGAAGAACGGAGAAATCGTGATTATTATATGTAATGTATAATGATAATCACGAGTTCGAAGAACGGAGAAATCGTGATTATTATGAATAAGACGGAATCGTGTTCAATGATGCATCGGCATAAAAAAATTATATATGGAATATTGATCATCTGTATGGTGTTTTTTGGTATTTTCGGTTCGGGAAATCTTCTCCGGGATGGAGAACGTACTTCATCGGAACCGGGGGATACGGAAGAAACAGCTACGACACAAGTCCCTGTGATCACAGAGCAGACGGCAGGCGAAGAGACACACACGACTTCAGATGCACAAATGACGGTGCTTGATGTGCGGATACAGGACAAGATCCAGACGATGAGTCTGGAAGAAAAGGTCGGACAGATGTTCTTTGTAAAAAATGATGGACGCTTCGGACCGGATGAGCTAACGCAATATCCGGTTGGGGGCATTATTTTGTTTGCGGGAGATTTGGCTGGGGAGACGGCAGATTCCCTGACGGAGAAGATCCAGTCCTTTCAGGAGGCTTCTGATATCCCTTTGCTAATTGGAACGGACGAAGAAGGCGGTACGGTGACGCGTGTCAGCCGTTACAGTGCACTGGCAGATCACACCTTTGCATCACCGAGATCCATCTATGCGTCGGGCGGTATGGATGCAATCAGAAAGGATACGGAAGAAAAAACAAAGCTGCTTCTATCGTATGGCATCAATGTGAACTTCGCACCAGTCTGTGATCTGTCCGGAGATGCGAGTGATTTTATCTATCCCCGCGCGTTTGGAGATGATCCGCAGGAGACGGCAGAGTACGTCGATACCGTTGTCACGACGATGCGGAAGGCACAGATTGGAACGGTGTTGAAGCATTTCCCGGGGTACGGTAGTAATGGAGACACGCATGTGAACCAGATCGAGGATACGCGAACGTATGAGCAGTTTGTGACGCGGGATTATATACCGTTTGAGGCGGGCGTAAATGCTGGCGCGGACTGTATTTTAGTCAGCCACAATGTAGTTGCAGCAATCGATGATGAATATCCGGCATCGCTATCGGAGAAGGTGCACGAGGAGATACGGAACGTGCTGCAGTTTGATGGTGTGGTAATCACCGATGATCTGATGATGAGTGGCGTATCTGCGGGATATGATCTGGACGAGGCGGCGGTGCAGGCGGTCAAAGCCGGAAATGATATGCTGCTTTCCACGAATTATCAGGAGCAGATTAAAGCCGTCATACAGGCAGTCAGAGATGGAGAAATTGACGAGGCACAGATTGATGCGGCAGTTGCGCGCGTGCTGAAATGGAAGAATCAGTTAGGATTTGAGATATTTTAGGAAATGACAGAAAGGGGTAACGGATGAAGTTAATACATTGTGCGGATATTCATTTGAATTCCTCTCTGTCTACACATCTGGATGGAGATAAGCAGAAGCAGCGGAGAACCGAGATTCTGCATACGTTTCTGCGTATGGTGGACTACGCCGCAGAACAATCGGTCGATGGGATTCTCATCGCCGGAGATCTGTTTGATACGAAGAAGGTTGACCGGGCAACTGGAAACGCGGTGCTGTCTGCAATTACCGGACACCCGGAGATCTTGTTTTTCTATCTGCGTGGAAATCACGATGCAGATGGGTTCCTGCAGTCGTTGGATGAAATCCCGGATAACCTGAAGTTGTTTGGTGATACATGGCGTTACTATGCGTGGGAAGAAGATGGTGCGACAATCGTGATTACCGGTGCGGAAAGCTCTGCACGGAATGCACAGACGTTATATACATCATTAAGGCTTAATCCAAAGCATATTAACCTTGTGATGCTGCATGGGCAGGAGACGCCATACGCAAGTGGGGCAGGACGGGATGCGGAACAGATTCCACTTGCTTTATTACAAAATAAAGGAATCGATTATCTGGCACTCGGACACATCCATACATATAAGCGTGAGCAGCTCGATGCAAGGGGCATCTACGTGTATCCGGGTTGTTTGGAGGGCAGAGGCTTTGATGAATGTGGCATACATGGATTCTGCCTGCTCGAGGTTGATGTGGCACATCATAAGATTCAGGATACATTTGTGCCATTTGCAAGCCGCAGACTGTGGGAGGCATCTGTCGATGTAAGCGTGTGTGCATCCGGAGTGGATATTTTAGATGCTATTAAAGAGACATTACAGGAAATGCAGGTGCAGACTGCCGATCTGGTGAAGGTCTGTCTGACTGGCAGCCTGCCTGTGGGCGTGGAAGTAGATACAGACCTGCTTGCGATGCAGTTGTCACAAATCTATTTCTATGCGAAGGTCGTAGATTATACTGTGCCGGAGATCGACTATGCCGCATATACGTATGATGCGTCGTTAAAGGGTGAATTCGTGCGTCTGGTTCAGGCACAGACTGACCTTTCGGATGAGGAGAAAGCGAAAATCATTCAGACGGGAATATTGGCGCTTGCCGGGGAGGCGTTCATATGAGACTACTGACATGTCATATTGAAAACTTTGGAATGCTTTCGGATTTCTCCTATGATTTTGCAGATGGCTACAATGCTTTTGTGCTGCCGAATGGCGCAGGAAAAAGTACATTTGCAGCATTTATCCGCGTGATGTTCTATGGCTTTGCCGGGGAGACGAAGCGGACGGAACTGGAGAAGGAACGGAAGCGTTATCAGCCGTGGCAGGGCGGCACCTATGGCGGACAGCTTACTTTTACAGCGGATGGGAAATATTATCTGCTGTCGCGTGTCTTCGGGAAGACGGCAAAGGGAGATTCCTTCCGGTTACAGGATGCGAATACGCTGCTTGACAGTACAGATTTCACCGAACAGATCGGACAGGAGTTATTCGGAATCAATGCGGAGTCTTTTATGCGGACCATCTATATCGGACAGGCGGAATGTGCGGCATTTGCAGCGACAGACAGCGTGAGTGCGAAGCTCGGCGATCAGATGGAAGAGACCGAAGATATGGCAAGTTATGACGTGGCAAATAAAAAGCTTGCCGATGCGATCAACCAGATGTCGGATAAACGGAGCACCGGAAAACTTGCGAAGCTTGAACGGGAAGCACACGTGCTTGCACAGGAATTACGGGCAAAAACGGTAGTGCAGGAAGCGTTAGATACGGTTTCAAGCCAGTTGACGGCGGTCAAAGTGCGTTGGAATGCGTGCTTGGCGGGGAAGCTACCGGAGGAAACCGAAGAGAAAGAAGCTGCAAGCCCATCCGGGCAGGAACTGGCAGATACCTTGCAGCAAAGAAGAAATGAAAAAAACGAACAGCGGAAATATAAAGGAATCACAGGTATCGTCTTAGGATTGCTTGTGATTATATATGCGCTGCTTGCGGCAGGCAAAGGGTATCGTATGTTAATCCTTATCTGTGGTGGATTCAGTATGATTGCAGGCGCATGTATGCTGCTTGGGTATGCAATCGGCAGGAAGAAACGCCAGCCAGAGTCAAAACCTGTACAGCCAAAGCCGCTTTCGGAGGAACAGCAGAAACAGCGGGCATCGGAGATGGAGACGCTGTCGAGACAGATCCTGCAATACAGCCGGAGACTTGATGAGTTGGAGAGCGAGTTTGACACACTGACGGAAAAGGAAAGAAAATTGCAATCTCTTAATGAAGAATTGATTACGCTTCGGGAAAAATGTGATATAATACAAAAGACTAAGGCTTTTTTGACACAGGCAAAGGGAAATTACGGTGCACGTTATCAGGAACCGGTTATGGATGCATTCCGGAGGTATTACCGGATGTTATCAGGTGAAGACGGAACAGCGTATGGACTTACGGCGACGTTTGAGATGGAGAGACAGGAGCAGGGAATGTACCGTGATATGGGATATTTCAGCCGGGGATATCAGGATATGACCGGTTTGTGTATGCGTCTTGCATTCGCGGATGCCATGTACCGGGAGAAAAAGCCGTTTCTGATTCTGGATGATCCGTTCGTGAATCTCGATGAGGAAAAAATAGAGCATGGAAAAGCATTTATAAGAGAAATCGCAAAGGAATATCAGGTGATTTATTTTACCTGCCACGAAAGTCGTGCGTGATAAAGGGGTATACTATGTACACATATAATAAAAAAGTTCTTTTTTCAGATGTCGATGCAACAAGACGGATGTCGTTTGGAAGTCTGATGGATGCCATGCAGGATTGTGTCAACATCAATTCCGAATCGGTAGGCAGAGGCATCGACTATATGCTCACGCATAAGCGGACCTGGTTCGCAATCAGCTGGAATATTGAGATCCGCCGTATACCGAAGATGTTCGAGGAGATAAGCGTGAAGACCTGGGCGTATGAATTTGCAACGTCAATCGGCTATCGTAATGTTATTGTGACGGATGAGAACGGCGAGGATATTGTCTGTGCAGATTCGATGTGGACCCTTATGGATATGGAGACGAAGCATCCGGTTCGGATTGAAGAAGAGGATGCAAAAGGATATGAGATTAAACCGCGGTATCCGATGGAAAGATGCGGTCGAAAGATCCGTCTGCCGAAGGAATTCGAGGTCGTTGACACAGTAGTTGTGCCAAAAGCCGATATCGATTACAACGGACATATGAGTAATGCAAAATATATCCTGCTTGCAAATGAGTATGTCGAGGATATCACATGTGTCAACCGGATTCGCGTGGAGTATAAGAGTCAGGCGCGGTACAAGGAAGCACTTGTGATCGAGCGGGCAATACAGGAGATCGAAGCGGAAGCCGGAACGGAAACACATGTGATCATCAAGATGAGCGGCAAAGAAGCGGGTGACGTGAAGGCGGTTGTTGATTACCGGCTGACAGAAGCGTAGGAGTGGCGTACCGCGAATCATAATTTACAAAATACAGGATAAGGCAGTATATGAAATTAGAAAAGAAAAAGATACAAAATCTGATCCGGATTGCAGCGGATGCACGGAAGTTTTCGTATGCACCGTATTCGCACTTTGCAGTTGGGGCGGCACTGCTTGGGGCAGATGCCAAGATATACACCGGATGCAATATTGAGAACGCAGCATTTACACCGGGAAACTGTGCAGAGCGGACAGCCATCTTCAAGGCTGTGAGTGAAGGCTGCAGGGAATTTTCGGCAATCGCGATCGTAGGCGGGAAACTTGACGAAGATGCGCTTGCGCAGGCCGGATACACTGCACCATGCGGTGTGTGCAGACAGGTGCTGCGGGAGTTCGTTAATCCGTCCGCATTTGCCGTGATTTTAGCACGTACAATAGAGGCGTATAAGGTATATACATTGGAAGAACTGCTTCCGGAAAGCTTTGGACCGGAGAATTTGAAATAGATGATGGAGGATGAATCGTTTGAGTAAATTAGAGAATCTGACCGCATATACGGTAGTGGAAAAGAAGGAATTGAAGGAAGTCAATGGATATGGTTATATCCTGTCCCACAATAAGACAAAGGCACGTGTGGCTGTGATTGAGAATGATGATACGAACAAAGTATTTACAATCGGTTTCCGGACACCGCCAGCCGACGATACAGGTGTGCCACATATCACAGAACATTCGGTGCTTTGCGGTTCCAGAAAATTCCCGGTGAAAGATCCATTTGTGGAGCTTTGCAAGGGCAGTCTGAATACATTCTTAAATGCAATGACTTATTCGGACAAGACAGTGTATCCGCTTGCAAGTCTGAATGAGAAGGATTTTCATAATCTGATGCATGTTTATATGGATGCCGTTTTTTATCCGAATATGTATGAGAAGAAAGAGATCATGATGCAGGAGGGCTGGCATTATGAGATCGATGAGGAGACCGGGGAGCTCACGTATAACGGTGTTGTATTTAACGAGATGAAGGGCGTGTATTCCTCATCGGAACAGCAGCTTTACCGAATTATTGAGAAATCACTGCTTCCACATACTGCATATGGTTTTGAATCGGGTGGAGATCCGGAGGCAATTCCGAACCTGACACAGGAGGATTTTATTGCGTTTCATAAGCGGTATTATCATCCGAGCAACAGTTATATCTATCTGTATGGCGATATGGATGCAGAGGCGGAACTTCGGTTTATCGACGAGGAGTATTTACAGAACTTTGATTATTTAGAGATTGATTCTGCATTGACCGATGAGCCAGCGTTTGAGAAGCCGGTAGAGGTACGGGAATATTATTCCATCGCAGAGAATGAATCCGAGCGGGACAACACTTATCTGACATACAACACAGTTGTTGGAACAAGTGCGGATAAAAAGTTATGTACTGCATTTTCGATTCTTGAATATGCCTTGCTGTCGGCACCGGGCGCACCGCTCAAAAAGGCATTGATTGATGCCGGGCTTGGCAAGGATATTCTGTCATCCTTTGATGACGGTATCAAACAGCCGAACTTCTCAATCATTGCAAAGAATGCGAATGCAGAAGATTTAGAACGATTTATACAGGTGCTTGAGGATACGCTTGCTTCCATTGTGGAGCAGGGTATGGATAAGAAATCGTTGCTTGCGGCAATCAATTATTTTGAATTTAAGCATAAGGAAGGAAACTTTGGACGATTCCCGAAGGGATTGATGCTCGGATTAAATGCATTTTCTACATGGCTTTATGATGATGCGGCAGCGCTTGATCTGTTCAGCCTGAACGATGTGTATGATGCGTTGAAGCAGGATGTGGAGACCGGATATTTTGAAGCTCTGATCAAGCAGTATATTTTACAGAATACGCACAAGTCATATTGTCTGCTGATGCCAAAGAAGGGGCTTAATAATGAGATTGCAGAGCGTGAGAAGGCACGGCTTGCGGCATATAAGGAGACACTTTCTGCAGCGGATATCGAGGAGATCCGTGCGAACATGATGCATCTGAAGGAGTACCAGAGCTCCGGTGATGCGGAGGAAGACTTGAAGAAGATTCCGATGCTTGCGATCGATGATATCGAGAAGCATGCCAAGAAAATAAATAACCGTATTCTGGAGATTGAACATGTCAAGGTACTAAGCCATGATATTTTTACAAACGGAATCACGTATCTCAGCCTGAACTTCTGTATGGATGATATCGACTATGATAAGTTTCCGGTAATTGCACTTTTGACGGAGATTTTTAAGTATGTGGATACAGAGCATTTCAGTTACAGTGAGTTATCGAACGAGATCAATCTGTATACTGGTGGCATTGGATTCAGTACAACGGTCACCAATAAGAAAGAATATGGCGGTTATGTTACACATTTTGTCGTCAGTGCAAAGATGTTGGATGCACAGCTCGATAAGGCAATGGAATTGATTGAGGAGATTTTGTTCACCTCGAAGCTTTCGGATAAGAAGCGATTGAAGGAGATTATTGCTGAGACGCGTGCGGCAATGAAAGACGATCTGCTTGCGAACGGACATACAACAGCGGCGGGACGCGCAACGGCATATATTTCTAAAATAGGTGTTGTGAAAGAACTGACAGAGGGTGTGGATTATTATATGTATCTGTCAGATCTGGATGATCATTTTGAAGAACGCTATGAGGGACTGGCTGCTGATCTTCAGGAGACGCTCGGTCAGCTTCTGCGCAGAGATTCCCTGCTCGTGAACTTTACTTCCGATAAGAAGCCGGAGGATACGCTGACTGAGAGTCTGACGGGATTTTCCTGCAAGCTTTCGACAAGACTAGCGTTTGAGAATGTGAAGGAAATTCCGGTAGTAAAAAAGAACGAGGGCTTTAAGACGGCAAGTCAGGTACAGTATGTAGCGACGGCCGGTAATTTCTGTGAACGTGGATATGAGTATACCGGCGCTTTGAATGTATTGCAGTGTATCTTCTCATACGATTATCTGTGGATCAATGTGCGTGTGAAGGGTGGTGCTTATGGCTGTATGTGCAGCTTCAATCGAAGCGGTAACGCATATTTTACATCCTACCGTGATCCAAATCTGTTGGAGACATACGAGATCTATAAGGAGGCACCGGACTATGTGAGAAGCTTTGAAGCAGACGAAAGAGACATGACGAAATATATCATCGGTGCGATCAGTAGGATGGATGCACCGCTTACACCATCCGCAGATGGCAATTTCAGTCTGATCTGTTATCTGATGGGAATCGACGATGCAGACTTGCAGCGGACAAGAGATGAAGTGCTTGGCGCAACCCCGGAAGTAATCCGTGGACTTGCCGGATATGTGGAAGCAGCTGTCGATGGAGATGTGATCTGTGCAATCGGTGATGAAGCGCGGATCGAAGATGCGAAGGATGCATTTACAGAAGTAAAGAGCGTATTTTAGGTAGAACATACAGGGAGAAACATATGGATAACTTATCGACATACAAATCCGGTTTTGTTGCAATCATCGGACGTCCGAATGTGGGGAAGTCCACATTGATGAATCATCTGATCGGACAGAAGATTGCGATTACAAGCAGCAAAGCACAGACGACGAGGAACCGGATCCAGACAGTATATACGGATGACGAAGGACAGATTGTGTTCCTGGATACACCGGGTATCAACAAGGCGAAAAATAAGCTTGGCGAGTATATGATGAATGTTGCGTATTCCACATTGAATGAGGTGGATATCGTCATGTGGATCGTAGAGCCGACGACATTTATCGGCGCGGGCGAACGTCATATCATTGATGTGTTAAGTAAGGTAAATACGCCGGTGGTGCTTGTTATCAATAAGACGGATACCGTGGATAAACAGGCAGTTGCAGATGCTATAAACACATACAAAGAGGTACATGATTTTGATGCGATTGTTCCTGTTTCTGCACTGCGCGGACACAATCAGGCGGAGCTTATTAAGACGTTAAAACGGCTGCTTCCGTTTGGACCACAGTTTTACGATGAGGATACGATCACCGATCAGCCGGAACGCCAGATTGTAGCGGAGATGATCCGTGAACAGGCACTCAGGCAGTTGGACAAGGAGATTCCGCATGGCATCGCCGTTGTGATCGACCGGATGAAGGAACGCCCGGATGGCAGCTGCATGGATATTGAGGCAACGATCATCTGTGAGCGGGATTCCCACAAGGGGATAATTATCGGAAAGCAGGGTGCAATGCTAAAAAAGATTGGTACGAAAGCACGTATCAGTATGGAAAATCTGCTGGATATGAAAGTAAATTTAAAGCTATGGGTAAAGGTAAAAAAGGACTGGAGAGACAGCGATACCTTACTTCGTAATTACGGTTATCGGGAGGAAAATTAAGATGAAGATCGGTTTTGACAACCAAAAGTACTTAGAGATGCAGTCACAGCATATACGTGACCGGATCGCACAGTTTGATAATAAATTATATCTGGAGTTTGGCGGCAAGCTTTTTGATGACTATCATGCGTCACGTGTGCTTCCGGGATTTCAGCCGGATTCGAAGCTGCAGATGTTATTACAGTTAAAAGACCAGGCTGAAATCGTGATCGTGATCAGTGCAGAGGATATCGAGAATAACAAGGTACGTGATGATTATGGAATTACATATGATATGGATGTGCTGCGCCTGATCGACGAATTCCAGGCAGTAGGACTGTATGTTGGCAGTGTGTGTCTGACGAAGTATGCAGGACAGGCATCGGCAGAGCTTTTCCGCAAGAAGCTTGCAGAGCTTGGAATCAAGTCTTACCGTCACTATAAGATTGTTGGATACCCAAGTGATATTGCCCATATCGTGAGTGATGAGGGGTATGGAAAGAATGAATATATTGAGACAGAGCGTCCGCTTGTTGTCATCACGGCACCGGGCCCGGGTAGTGGAAAGATGGCAACCTGCCTGTCTCAGCTTTACCATGAATATAAGCGTGGCGTGAAAGCCGGGTATGCGAAGTTTGAGACATTCCCAATTTGGAATCTGCCACTCAAGCATCCGGTCAACCTTGCTTATGAGGCAGCAACAGCGGACTTAAACGATGTCAATATGATCGATCCGTTTCATCTGGAAGCATATGGTGAGACAACCGTCAATTACAACCGCGATATCGAGATATTCCCGGTTGTTGCGACAATGTTTGAACTGATTGCCGGAAGCAGTCCGTATAAGTCTCCAACGGATATGGGTGTCAATATGGCTGGAAATTGTATTATTGACGATCAGGTATGCCGTGATGCATCGGCACAGGAGATCATCCGCCGGTATTATCGGTGCCTGTGTGACAGAAAACGTTACGGACAGTCGAAGGATGACAAGAATAAGTTAGAGCTTTTACTGCGGCAGGCGGGTGTCTCTATGGAGGACCGCCTGGTGGCAAAGAAAGCATTGGCAAGGGAAGAGGAGACCGGGCATCCGGCGATGGCAATCGAGCTTGCAGACGGCACGATCGTAACCGGAAAAACCGGAGATCTGCTCGGTGCATCGGCAGCTGCGATCTTGAATGCGCTGAAGGTACTTGCCGGAATTCCGCATGAAGTACAGTTAGTATCCAAGGAAGCCATCGAGCCGATCCAGCGACTCAAAATCCAATATCTTGGAAGCCACAATCCAAGATTGCATACCGATGAGATTCTGATTGCGCTTTCCACGACGGCGGCACAGGATGAAAAAGCAAAGCTTGCAATTGAGCAGCTCTCAAAATTGAAGAATTGTCAGGCACATTCGACGGTATTGCTTTCATCGGTGGATGAGCAGCTTCTGAAGAAAATAGGTGTCCAGCTTACGTGCTCCCCGAAGTATGAAGAGGAAGACAGAAAATATCACAGACGTTAAAAAATTGATTGTAAATAGAATATGAATCTGATAAAATATGCTTGTTTTTGTAAGAAAAAACAGGCATATTTTTATGCATTTTCGTAGAGCATACGAAAGAAAAATCTGGCCTGCATCCGCCAATGCCATGGATAAGGATGTCAGGAACACAAGGAGGATGAGAGTTTATTGGAAAACAACACTAGTTCAACAAACATTATTGAGCTAAAGCACATCACAAAAACATTTGAGGATGGGTTTGTCGCTGTAGAGGATTTTAACCTTACGGTAAAAAGGGGCGAATTCGTAACGTTTTTAGGGCCTTCGGGCTGTGGTAAAACCACAACACTCCGCATGATTGCGGGCTTTGAAATTCCTACAGAGGGAGAAATACTGCTAGATGGTAAAGAGATTGGAAATCTACCACCAAACAAACGCCCGATCAACACAGTATTTCAACGGTATGCATTGTTTCCACATTTAAACATTTTTGACAATATCGCCTTTGGATTAAAGCTTAAGAAGCTGCCGAAGGACGAGATTAAGCGGAAGGTAAAGAAAGTTCTGGAGATGGTAGACTTAGAAGGGTTTGAGACGCGGAAGGTAGCAACCTTGTCCGGTGGACAGCAGCAGCGAATCGCAATCGCGCGTGCACTGGTTAATGAGCCGCAGATCCTGCTTCTTGATGAGCCGCTCGGTGCGCTCGACTTAAAGATGCGCAAGGAGATGCAGCTTGAACTGAAAAGTATGCATGAAAGACTTGGCATTACCTTTATCTATGTAACACACGACCAGGAGGAGGCACTTACGATGTCGGACAAGATCGTTGTCATGTCCGAAGGACGTATGCAGCAGATCGGAACTCCTGAGGATATATATAATGAGCCGAAAAATGCATTCGTTGCAGACTTTATCGGCGAGAGTAATATTTTTACGGGCATCATGACAGACAAGCTCAAGGTACGTTTCTGCGGAGCGGAATTTGCCTGTGTGGATGATGTCGAGCATGGACGGCTGGTGGAGGTTGTTGTGCGTCCGGAGGATGTAGAGATCACAACGCCTGAGAATGGTGCAATCACAGGTACGGTTACATCGGTTGTATTCAAGGGTGTCCACTATGAGATCACAGTAGAATCCGGCAAGAACGAGATTGTGATCCAGTCGACAAAGACCGCAGCGGTTGGAAGCCAGGTTGGACTGAATGTGGAACCGGATGGTATCCATATCATGATTCCGGAACACACACTGAATAAGATCGAGAGTGATGTAGACAAGAATTATGAGCTTACAATCTTTGATGGAAAGATCCAGTGTGATCTGACGAAGATCATACCGGGTTCTAAGTTTAACGACGCGCATGAGCTTTTAGATGCACATGGTGACGTGATTGACTATGAGAAACTGAAGGTCATGCTTGCAATCAAGCCACGGCATATTTCCATGAGCGATAATGAGGAAGAGGGTATCGTCTGCGGACATATCATCAACCTGATCTACAAGGGTGATCATTACAGCTACGTGGTCCGTACGGATATGGATGAGGATTTCATCGTCAACGATGAATACCTGTGGAATATGGATGACTATGTAAGTCTGGTTATTCCGGAGGAGCATATCCAGTTTTCCATCAAGAAATAGAAAAGGAGTGATATTGTATGCGTTCTTCACGTTTTGCAAAGAGCGGACTGGGTATACCTTATGCACTTTTTCTATTGCTGTTTGTAGTAGCCCCATTGTTTGTTCTTTTATATTATGCGTTTACAAACGGACAAGGTCAGTTTACCGTGCAGAATCTGGCGGCATTTTTTACGAGCCCGAATACGATCGGTACACTTGCGTACAGCTTTGCGCTGGCGGTTGTGACGACCTGCGTCTGTGTACTGCTTGCATATCCGATTGCGTATATCTTAGCGCGCAGCAATATGCGGCATAAGAGTGTGATCTTAGTTGCATTTGTGATGCCGATGTGGATCAATTTCACATTGCGTATCACTGCATTAAAAGAGATACTTACGGTGTTAGAGGGGAATCTTGCCCTGCATCCGTTTTTAAATTCTGTCATCGGTATGACGTATGATTTTCTTCCATTCATGATTCTGCCGATGTACACGACGCTGATGAAGTTAGACACGAGTCTGATAGAGGCGGCAGGTGACCTTGGCGCGAATCCGGTACAGACATTCCTGAAGGTGACACTGCCACTTTCCGTGCCTGGCATTATCAGCGGAATCACGATGGTATTTCTGCCATCTATGACAAACTATGTTGTGCTGGATATGCTTTATAACAGCACGTATATTATGGGTAGTCTGATCGGAAGCTATTTTGCATCCTACGACTGGCACAATGGATCCATGATCGCACTGATCCTGCTTTTGATCATATTGATCTTCACCCTCTTTACGAACAAATACTCGGATGAGGACGAGGGAAGAGGAGGTGCACTGATCTGATGAGAAAGACGATTGGAAAACTATTTTTGATTCTTATGCTGCTCGTTATCTATGCACCGATTCTGATTCTGGCAGTATACAGCTTTACGGATTCCGGAAATATCGGTTCGATCCACGGATTTTCTATGCAGAATTATGTGACACTGTTCACAAAGGGTGAGCTTCGGGATATGATCGTTGGGACGGTTCTTCTGGCACTTGTTTCATCTCTGCTTGCTACAATCCTTGGAACAATGGGTGCGATTGGCGCGTTTTATTCGAAGAAACTTGCGAAGAACTTTATTAACACAGCCAACCAGATTCCGGTTGTCAATGCAGATGTTGTAACCGGTTTTTCCATCTGCGTGCTGCTGATCGTTGCATTTGGCATGAATAAGGAAAGCTATGTGCCGCTGCTGATCGGCCATGTAGTGTTATCTGCGCCATTTGTGTATCTGTCTGTGGTTCCGAAATTAAAGCAGATGGATGCAAGTCTGTATGAGGCGGCAATGGATCTTGGTGCGTCTCCGTCGATGGCACTCCGTAAGGTTGTGATCCCGCAGATCATGCCGGGTATCGTGTCCGGATTTGCGCTGGCAATCACACTTTCGCTTGATGATTATTTCATCGCAAGCTATACAAAACCGGCAACGTTTAACACGATCAGTACGTATGTTGTCAATGCAACCAAGGGTTCACAGACAGAGATAAAAACTGCACTCTGGGCGCTTTCGACAGTGATCTTCCTGATCGTTATTCTGGCAGTGGTTGTCATGAATGTGGCTGGCAGAAAGACAACCTCTGAAAAAGGAGGTGTCCGCAATGAGAAATAAGATGTTAAAACGTGTGACAGCCGTTGCGGCGGCAGCCATGATGACATTTCTGGCGATGGTGCCGGGAACAAAGATCACACACGCACAGGGAAATGACGACGTGATCAAGCTGCGTGTCTGCAACTGGGAGGAATATATCGATCTTGGTGACTGGGATGAGGAAGAACGCATGGAGCTTGAAAATGGTGCGGAGATCTTCGGTGAGAATTCGATGGTCGATGATTTCACCGAATGGTATTACGAGACGTATGGCAAGCGCGTGGAGGTTGAGTATTCGTGCTTCGGTACGAACGAGGATCTGTATAACCAGCTGACACTCGGCGATGTGTATGACCTTGTCTGTCCGTCTGATTATATGATCATGAAGCTGATGGCAGAGAAGAAGCTGGTGCCGTTTTCAGAAGATTTTTATGATACGGACAATTCGGATAATTACTATGTGCGCGGGGTATCCGATTATATTAAGGATACGTTTGATGAAAATGAGATCGGCGGTGAGTCGTGGAGTAAATATGCGGCAGGCTATATGTGGGGCGTTACCGGTGTTCTCTACAATCCGGAGAAGATGACAGAAGAGGAAGCATCTACCTGGGATGTGTTTCTAAATGACAAGTTCAAGCGCCAGGTTACGATCAAGGATAATGTCCGGGATTCTTATTTTGCGGCACTTGGTTCTTACAGAAAAGATGAACTGATGGATGAGTCGCTCCGCAATGCACCGGATTATCAGGAACGGTTGATGCAGATCATGAATGATGTGGATTCTGATACGATTGAGAATGTAGAGGACATCCTGCAGGATATGCAGGGTAATGTTTATTCGTTTGAGACCGACAGCGGTAAAGCAGACATGATCAGTGGAAAGGTTGTTGCAAACTACCAGTGGTCCGGAGATGCTGTCTATGCGATGGATCAGGCAGAAGAGGATGATTTCTATCTGAATTTTGCGGTGCCGGAGGAATCGACGAACCTGTGGTTTGACGGCTGGGTTATGCTGAAAAGTGGAATCGGACAGGATGCGGAAAAACAGCAGGCTGCGGAAGCGTTTGTGAATTTTGTGTCGCGTCCGGACAATGCGGTGCGTAACATGTATTACATTGGTTATACATCGGTCATCAGTGGTGGTGACGATGATACAGTCTATGATTATCTGAAATGGAATTATGAGGCAGAGGACGATGAAGAGGATACAACAGAGTATCCGGTTGGTTTCTTCTTCTGCGGGGATGATTCCAATGAAGATTATATTATGACTGTGCCGGAAGAACAGACACGCAGACAGCTGTTTGCACAGTATCCGACGCAGGAGGTACTGCACCGGAGTGCAGTTATGCAGTATTTTGATGATACGGCGAACAAGGAGATCAATCAGATGTGGATCAACGTCCGGTGTTATAATATCGCGGATGTTCCGGTACAGATCTGGATTCTGGTTGCTGCGATCATACTGCTTGTGATCTATGTTGCAGTGCGTATCCGGATGAGTCATTACCGGGAAAAGAAATAGAGAGATAACATATAATGCGTGAGGAAATACAGGTAACGGGTATAATTTTATATGCAACACTTGTGAAGGAGTACGATAAGCGGCTGGTGATATTGACCAGGGAACGCGGAAAGATCACAGTGTTCGCAAATGGTGCCAGAAAGGCGGTAAGCCAGCTCCGGGCGGCGAGCCAGAGCTTCGTGATGGGTACCTTTACCGTATTTCCGGGAAGAGATTCCTATACGTTAGTCAAAGCGGAGGTCCGGGAATATTTTTCCGGACTTCCTTTGGATATGGAGAAGCTGTGCTATGCATCGTATGTGTGTGAGTTTATGTCCTATTATACAAGAGAGGGCAGTTACTGTGTGAACGAGCTGAATCTACTTTATGTAACCCTTAAAGCACTTGAACAGGGAACCGTGGACAATCAGCTGATCCGGTATGTGTTCGAGGTGCGGCTGATGGATATCGAAGGACAGGGAATTCATGCATATACATGCGTACGATGCAATAAGAAGGAACTGAGATATTTCAATGCGAAGGCGGGCGGGCTTCTGTGTGAGGCATGCGGAAAAGAGCTGAAGCTCACACGGACGGTATCCGAGACACTTATTTATACTCTGCAATATATCCAGTCGGCAGATCTCACGAAGCTGTATGCGTTTCAGTTAAGTGAGGATGCAATGGCAGAATTAAAGTTCGTGGCAGACCGTTTCCGGGAAGCGTATGTTGACCGTGAATTCAAATCGCTGGAAATACTATCATCCCTGTAAAAGCCGACACATAAAAATGTGTGGTGTATGATGAATTTCAAAAATATGGTTGCAATCTGAACCATTAGCCTGTAAAATGTTGTATGTTTCATATGGTGAAGAAAGTCACACCGAAAAATAATAAGAATCCGCACACTCCGGTGCGAGAGGAAGGAAGGTTTACAAAATATGGAAAAGACTTTAGACAAAATCGTAGCACTTGCAAAGAACAGAGGATTTGTGTATCCGGGTTCTGAAATCTATGGCGGACTTGCCAATACATGGGATTACGGAAACCTTGGAGTTGAGCTCAAAAACAATGTGAAGAAGGCATGGTGGAAGAAGTTCATTCAGGAGAATCCTTACAACGTAGGTGTGGATTGTGCCATTCTTATGAATCCACAGACATGGGTGGCATCCGGTCACTTGGGTGGATTTGCAGATCCTCTGATGGACTGTAAAGAGTGTCACGAACGTTTTCGTGCAGATAAATTGATCGAAGATTATATGGCTGACAACGGAATCGAGATCGAGGGTTCCATTGACGGCTGGACAAATGAGCAGATGGAACAGTATGTAGAAGAGAAGCATATCTGCTGTCCAAGCTGCGGCAAGCATAACTTTACCAGTATCCGTCAGTTCAATCTGATGTTCAAGACATTCCAGGGTGTAACCGAGGATGCAAAGAATACAGTTTACTTAAGACCGGAGACCGCACAGGGTATCTTCGTAAACTTCAAGAATGTACAGCGTACATCCCGTAAGAAGATTCCGTTTGGTATCGGTCAGATCGGAAAGTCCTTCCGTAACGAGATCACACCGGGTAACTTCACATTCCGTACAAGAGAGTTTGAGCAGATGGAGCTGGAGTTCTTCTGCGAGCCTGGTACAGATATGGAATGGTTCCGTTACTGGAGAGAATTCTGTATTAACTGGCTGAAGGATCTTGGCATCAAGGATGATGAGATGCGTGCACGTGACCATTCTCCGGAGGAGCTTTGCTTCTACAGCAAGGGTACAACGGATATTGAGTTCCTGTTCCCATTTGGCTGGGGCGAGCTGTGGGGAATTGCAGACCGTACCGATTACGATCTGAAACAGCATCAGAATACATCCGGTGAGCCAATGGAATACTTCGATGATGAGAAGAAGGAAAAGTATATTCCATATGTTGTTGAGCCATCATTAGGTGCAGACCGTGTGACACTTGCATTCCTCTGTGCCGCTTATGACGAGGAGAATATCGGAACCGAGGAGAAGCCGGATATGAGAACCGTACTTCATTTCCATCCGGCATTAGCACCGGTTAAGATCGGTGTGCTTCCTCTTTCTAAGAAGCTGAACGAAGGTGCAGAGAAGATCTATGCAGAGCTTGCAAAGACATATAACTGTGAGTTCGATGACAGAGGAAACATCGGTAAGCGTTACAGAAGACAGGATGAGATTGGTACTCCGTTCTGTGTGACTTATGATTTTGAGTCTGAGACAGACGGCGCTGTAACTGTCCGTGATCGTGATACGATGGAGCAGGAGCGTGTGAAGATCGAAGATCTGAAGGCTTACTTCGAGAAGAAATTTGAATACTAAAAGAAGATAAGAGACAGGGATGCTTGTCGGCATCCCTTTTCTTTTAATCAGATTACTTTAATACAGTAAAGCGTTACGCAATAACGCAATGGAGAAACGAAGGGATAAATCGAGCGCGATTTACAATCACCAGACAGAAGAAAAAGGAGAGAGAAAATGGCGATTAAAATTATCATGTTAGTAATATTTTTTGGAGTGATGATCGGTGTCGGCGTCTACTGCCGGAGGCATGCGACCGATGTCAATGGATTTGTATTAGGTGGAAGAAATGTTGGACCATGGCTGACTGCATTTGCATACGGAACTTCATACTTTTCGGCGGTTATCTTCATCGGATATGCGGGACAGTTCGGATGGAAGTTCGGTCTTGCTTCCACATGGATCGGTCTTGGAAATGCATTTATCGGTTCCCTGCTTGCATGGAATGTACTTGGCAGACGGACGAGAACAATGAGCCAGCATTTAGAGAGTAAGACAATGCCGGAATTCTTCGGTGTCCGGTTTGATTCGAAGATGCTTAAGATCTTAGCATCCTTGATTGTATTTGTATTCCTGATTCCGTATACAGCATCGCTTTATAACGGACTTTCAAGATTGTTTGGGATGGCGTTTCATCTGGATTATACAGTCTGCATTGTCGTGATGGCAGTGCTTACCGGAATCTATGTGATCGCAGGCGGTTACATGGCAACAGCCATCAATGATTTTATTCAGGGATGTATCATGATCATCGGAATCATCGCGGTCATTGCATCAGTATTAAAATCAAATGGTGGATTCATGCAGGCAATCAATGCATTGGCACGAGTAGAGGATGCGCAGGCAACATCCACACCGGGTGCATTTGCATCGTTCTTCGGACCGGATCCTTTTGGACTTCTGTGTGTTGTAATCCTGACGTCACTTGGCACATGGGGACTTCCTCAGATGGTACAGAAGTTCTATGCGATCAAGGATGAGAAGTCAATCGGAAAAGGAACCTTAATATCCACAATCTTCGCAATCATTGTAGCAGGTGGCTGTTATTTCCTCGGTGGTTTCGGCAGACTGTATGATATCGACATCGCGGCACAGGGCTATGATGCGATTATCCCGGCGATGATCGAGAAGCTGTCTCCGTTTTTGATCGCGGTTGTTGTAATCCTGGTACTTTCTGCATCCATGTCGACATTATCGTCACTGGTGCTCGCATCTTCTTCGACACTGACGCTGGATATGATCCGTGGCACGATCGTGAAGGAGATGACAGAGAAGAAACAGGTATTTATCATGCGGATCTTTATCGTTGTATTTATCGCAATCTCGGCAGTGATCGCGGTTGTACAGTATAAGAGCGGCGTGACATTTATCGCACAGCTTATGGGTATTTCATGGGGCGCGCTTGCAGGCGCATTCCTTGCACCATTTATCTACAGCCTGTACTGGAAGGGCGTGACGAAGGCCGCCGTGCTTGTGAACTTCCTGTTCGGCAGTGGCATCATGGTAGCGAATATGCTCGCAAGAGCATCATTCCCAACCATATTGCAGTCGCCGATCAACTGTGGTGCATTTGCAATGCTTGCCGGACTTCTCATCGTGCCGGTTGTGAGCCTTATCACACCGAAGCTTTCCGATGAGAAGAAACAGGCGGTATTTTCCTGCTATGAAAAATAAGTTCTAAACAGAGGATTTGCGCATAGGCTATATAGAAACCAAGTTGTACGAGAGGACGGCAGCATGAGAACACGACGAACGGCGCTTCGCATGATCGTACTTTCATTTTTACTTGTGGGATGCATGTGTATCTTCGCGGCCTGTGCAAAATCAGAGAAGAAGGCTTCGGCTGCGGGGGTATACCATCTGTATTCCATGGAGTCGGACGGGGACAGCTATTCTCACGACGATATCGTGTCATATGGGCTGGATTCCATGGCACTTACGTTGTATGCGGATGGCACGGCAAGCCTTGGCTTCGGAGAGGAGACAGAGCAGTTTCAATGGAAGGAAGGCATGCTTTATTCGGATGATGAGGAGATTGCTTTTACCGTGGAAAATGGAATGCTCACCGTATCAATGGATACAGAAAGCATGGTTTTCGAGCGGGTGAAAGATGCACCGGAGAAGATGGAAGTCCAGAACCCGGAAGAAACAACCGGCACCCCGACAGACGATACGGAAGTGTTCGGAACGGATTTGCCGCAGCAGTAGATACGAGCAGCCCGGACTGAAAAGAGAATAAAAAAGGCAGTTGATTTCCGCGTAAAATACGTCCGGAAAACCAATTGCCTTTCTTTTTATGTTTTTTTATGGCGATTTTACTAAATATTTATAAAAATGCCTTTATCAATTGTGGAAATTATGTTATAATTTTTTGCAGTGTGATGGGGACGTGCCATAGTCTGCTATCGCAGAAATTTGATTACTTAGGAGGTATATGACAAATGGCAAACAAGTGGGTTTATATGTTTAGCGAAGGCGACATGACCATGCGTAATCTTCTTGGTGGTAAGGGTGCCAACCTTGCAGAGATGACAACAATTGGTCTTCCGGTACCACAGGGATTCACAATTACAACAGAAGCTTGTACACAGTACTATGAGGATGGTCGTAAGATTAATGATGAGATCATGGCTCAGGCTATGGAAGGTGTTAAGAAGATGGAGGAGATCAACGGCAAGAAGTTTGGCGATCTCAAGAATCCATTGCTTGTTTCTGTACGTTCAGGTGCCAGAGCTTCTATGCCTGGTATGATGGATACAATCCTGAACCTCGGTTTGAACGACGAGGTAGTTGCAGCTATGATCGCTGGTAACCCAGATCCAGCATTCGAGCGTTTCGTATATG
>ERZ773104.96-NODE-96-length-122575-cov-8.120446_pt1 | contig 122575 bp, 114 predicted proteins | sample MGYA00511920_ERZ773104 | MGnify/ENA primary metagenome ERZ773104 (study PRJEB29015, sample SAMEA2737857) | human gut metagenome | biome: human gut; feature: human-associated habitat; material: faeces | place: China | collected 2012 ... | reverse complement strand
AATATCGCGGGATGGAGCAGTTCGGTAGCTCGTCGGGCTCATAACCCGAAGGTCGTTGGTTCAAATCCAGCTCCCGCAACCAGCAAAGAGAAGTCTTAAAAAAAGGCTTCTCTTTATTTTATTTACACGAATAATAATCAGAAATCATTCTGAGAAATACGCTCTTTGAGTTTTTCACGATTAACGATATACAATTCAGACAAGCTACACATTGAAGAAGTCAGAAGTTGACGTAGTTCAGTCATATCATCACACACCACACAATTAATTAGTATTTATCAAATCATCAAAAGTTATCTGGTTAAAATCTTCACCAAGCCACCAGCGAAAAACGTCTTGTCCTGTTTGCCATGACATTTTTGAAGATTTTCCAAGCTGTTTTCTACGTTCTAGCATTCTATCAAATGCCATTATATAATTTTGTTTGTATTTCGGATATCGTTCAAATTCAACGTATCTATGTTTTCCAGCCATAGGACAGCCAATGCAACCTATACGATTAAAACCGCATTCATACAGCGGATTTGATTTGCAACCATAGTAGTGCAAAAAATCCCACACATCATCATCAGACCAATCGACTATAGGGTTTACCATAGTTTTCGTAGTGCGATAGCAGTGTTCAACCAACCTGCGATTTTTGTCGTTATCGTCATTAAAAATGATTCCACCCTGATACGTTTGTTGATATTCTGCGCCTATTTCATCAGCTGTTTTCATCGTTGATTTAGGTTTTCCGACAATTTTAACAACGTCCGCTGATTCTCTGCGACGTCGACTTTCAGACCACCTAACACCAGTGACAACAACACGTCCTATGCCACCACGTTCCTTCAATTCGGTGCAACAGTATCTTACAAGGCGTGTCGGAGGAATTAGCTTTTTTACAATCAAATTCCACATAGTAACATGATTGCCGTTCTTGTCAAACGATTTATCTATTCTCACATCTGGCTGAGATTGAACATATCTCACAGTTTCGGGCGCATCAACAGTTGTCAGATTATGTACTGCTTCAAATTTAACGCCTGCGAGTTGTGCCAAAATTTTGATACAGTCACTATCTTTTCCGCCGCTATATGCCAGATAATATCCGTCTGCAGGTTCAAACGTTTTCAGACGTTCGATAGCCTTTTGTTCTTTAATAACATTCATAATTATCCTCCTAAAATAAATTTGTCACAGAATCAGAAATCATACTGAGATTTAAGTTTGACGAACTTTTCACAAGTACGGCAAGAAAGCCCAAAGAGTCTATCATAAAGGGAACAGTGAAATTGATAGTCAAGAGAAAAATCTCTCAGCAACTCACCGAGAATATAGTTTATTTTTCCATATAGAAGAAACACCCCTGAACAAGCCGTAAGTGCTACCCTCATAAGTTATCACCCTTATAAGGTGAAAGCTTATAGCCTATCGTTTTCGACATCTGAGCTTTATTCTCAGCCGATACATGAGTGTAAGTATCAGCAGTAAGCTTGTATGTACTGTGACCGAGCCACTCCGAAACCTCTTTCATACTGAAACCGCTGTTAAGCATAAGCGTTGCATTGCTATGTCTAAGGTCATGTATACGAATTTTCGGTAAATCGTTCTTGCGGAGCAAGTCTTGAAAGGCGTGCAATACATAATCATAGTGAAGCGGTACTCCCTCAGCGTTCACGCACACATAATTCCTTGCCTTGCACAGTGGAGCTTGTCTGCTATAAAGCTTATGCAAGTAGTCAAGTTGTTCATCACTTAGAGGAAACTCACGACGTGATTTAACTGTTTTCATTCTCTTGTTTTGACTTTCGACCCAATGCCCTGACTTATAGTCTTTTATCCTCGTTCTTGTTTCACGGATATAAAGACAACGCCCGAGGAAATCAACATTCTCCCAACGCAAACCGAGTATCTCAGACTTGCGAAGTCCAAACCACACGGCGAGATACACAAAGCTTTCTATCTGAGTACCATAAGCTACACGAAGGAGTTTCAAGAGCTGTTCTTCTGTATAATATGACATTTCATTTTCCACCTTTCGAGGAAGTGAAAAAGCCGTGTAAGGATTTTTGCTTATAAAATCGTTCTTATATGCGTAATTCAGACACGCACGCATGACTTCATGATGTTTACGGAGCGTATTCACAGAAAGCCTTGTATCATGCAGTATGTGCCTTTGATAGCCCTCTATGTGCATAGGCTTGACATCAACAAGCCTAAGTCCTTTGTTCTTGAAATAGGGGTAAAGGTATTTTGTTATGATACCTACATAGCCGTCATAGGTTGACGGAGATTTTCTGTAACACGTTTCATTGTTCCATACTATGATATAGTCGCAGAATAATATTTTATCCGTGTCAATGTTTTCAATGCTCATTATCATTTTGCCAAGGTCCTTTCCTGATGATAGTTGTTATAGATTTTTACCTTTGTCACGTTATCAAGCTGATGAAAGACGGCTCTTGAAAGTCTGTGCTTGCGGAGATATTCAAGGAAACTTTTTGATTCAGTTGCAGGCGAAGTATTACGTAAAGCCCTAACAATATCAGAATTGCAATCGTTATTATAAAAGCTTTCAAGTATTTGTTGCTGAACGTTTTCAGACAATGACAAATAATGATTATAACTAATCCTGCAAGTATCAGATAGAAAACGTTGAAAAGCAATAAGCATTTCATCATTCATTTAGTTCACTCCTTTCAAAATAATCATCATATTCCTTGCGGTATTCGTCAGAGTAAATATAATCAAGGAAATCTGCAATATTATCAAACCTAGATGAAACCTCTTCAAAGTTCGGTATGATATTCACATTTGTATTGTACTTATACTGGTTAGAGGTATAAGGTTTAGTGATAGCCGACTTTGAAACGCTATCAAAATCGGTATTACTGTATATAATCTGAGGATCACGATTACAATTCCGACTACTCCAATAATACTTGCCGAATATCTTGTTATTGCCCTTTGTAATATATTTTGTGATATAGAACGCAAGAGCCGCCGAATTATTTTCCACAGGAATAGCCGTGGAAAAGCCGTATTTCCATTCAGGGATATTATACACAACGTTTCTAACGTGCAAGTTCTTTTCCTCAATAGTCTTTAATGTCACAGGCTTGTTATATCCAGTTACGAGCCTTGTGCCTGAATCGACCATATCAAAGCAATCATTGATAAGAGCGTGGCAATGTATACCGCCATTCTTATGCCTTTCAGGAATGAGCAAGTATTTCATATCTTTCCGCTTGACCTGATTTTCAAGCCACCGCCTAAGTTTTTTCTTAACAAAATCAGCATTTGAAAAATCGTATTCACTACCATTGAAAGTGATAGTGAGAAAATACGCCCACTCATTTGAAAAGGCTATATCAAAGACCTTGTCTTTTGCACGCTTTAATATATCTGTCCGTTCCCCTCTTTCCTCTTTTGAAACCTTTGCAGGCTTTTTGATTATCTCAAACATATCTGTTTGAACATCTTCATCATGCTGAGATTTCTCAAATTTCTCCCATTTTCGTTTAAGCTGTAATATTTTCTGATTTTGCTGATATTCTTCAAGATTTTTGTCAACGAATATGTAATTGTTGCAATAAGTTGTTGTTGAAGAGCCGTCAGCGTAGATTTTTGTTTTAGTATTTTTTAAAACGACCTCAGGGGGTAAATCATAAAAATTTGCCATTTTCCCACCGCCATTTTAGTTTTTGACGGAAATTTGCGGTTATTATCAAGTATATAACCGCAAATTTCTAAGCTTGCAAGCTGTTCGCCACGGCGCACGCAGGAGCGTGCGCACGTGGCTGAATCAATCTTGCATAGCTTTTAAAATTCTGCTTGCTATTTTCTCTTGCTCAGTTGTGCGCCCGATTTTCAGCCCCTTAACAATTTCTTCTGTGTCATAAAGCGATCTTAATTCGTCAGTAGCGCAGAAAGTTTCTTTCCATTCTTTCGGACGTTTCCTCGTTCCTGCACTGCCCTGCTCTCCGTTAATGAGATAGTTTTCTTTTGTATAGCACTTATTGACGATAAGACGTGAATTAAAATACGCCTTACAATCTATGATATAATTGACCTGCTCACGAATTATTTTTGTACACCTTTTCCACTCCTGAGCCGACCCCCATATACACTTGTGTAAATGCCGTTGCAGTGAGATATATTCGAGAAGCTCATCCGGAGCATCTTTCCATGATTGAGAGTTAAGAGTCAGGTGCATTTCATCGAATAGAAACAGCACGCCTTGATTAACACCGTTTTCGTCAATATTCTCAACGTTCAAGATATCTTCCCAACAATCAAAAAATCTGTCAGCCACTTCCGTATGAAAGTTAGCACAGATAAGCACTTTAGGAAATCTACTCTTGACCTCTTGCGCACGTTTCACCATGCTTATAGTTTTACCTCGACCGCCCAAGCCGTTATAGAGATACAGCCCATACATATTGAACGGAACTTCTTCACCTTTAAGCCGTTTTCTAATAGTCTTGAAAGTGTCCTTTACCGACAAAGGAAAAGCATGAAGCACAGGAGTTCCAAACAGCATAAGAAGCACGATAACGCCCACCACAACGCTTCCCAAGGCGAGAGGTATAAGCATAGCTTTCCAATTTATATTTGAGAATGCAGCCCACATTACAAAAACCCCCTTACAAAGTTCACAAGTGCAGATACAAGCAGAAGTCCGAGAACAAAGAAAATGCTCTCAAACATCAATTCAAGATTCAAGAATTGGTCAAGCTGATACAGAAAAGAGATCATATCCCTAAGAGCTGAATAAGCTTCATCACTTATTGAGAATGACTTAAAGAACGGCAGACTAAAGAACAGCTCTACTATTTTCGCAGTTATCATTATTCTCCCTCACTTTCACTTGATTCATGAAGCTGTATTCCGAAGCAACGGAACAAAGCCTTAATTGTCGCATAGATACAGATAGCGTACATTGCTATAGTTGAAGCATTAAACAGCGCACTCTTAAGCTCGTTCGGAGCGGAGTTCATATTAAAATCAAAGTCCTTTCCGAAAAGTGTAAACGTAACTGAATTTGATGATGATTGCTTACCCTGCTGAAAAGCTTTTCTCAACTTTGCATAAGCAGGAAACTTGCTTTCTATAGCCACATTCAAATCTTTTGAGTTAGGTACAAAAAGATAGGTAACGAGCTTCTTCAAGTCGACCACGAGATTATACAGTGCAATGCCGATATTTTTAACAATAGTCCACAAACACTTGCCGAGCCACTCAAAAATGCCTAAGAAGTTGAAGAATACAAATTTCAAAGCCGCCCACAGCCAACGGAAGAAGCCTGTGAAAGCGTTCCACAGAAATTCAACAACAGCTTTTACAAAGTCAGCTATGCCGTCCAAGTCATGAAACATATCAAAATTAACGTAATCCCTTATATCAGGAAAATCAGTATCTATATAATCAGACAATGAAGGAAATTCTTCATAGTCTTTCTTTTCGCTGAAAGGCTCTTTCTTGTGACTATCTACAGTATCAACAAGACTATATTCATAGCTTGCTGCACAGAATCGGTCTTTATATAGTGCCTCGTCACCTTTACCTTTAGCAGCTATAAGGAAGAAATAAAGCTTGCCCGTATTTTCAATATCTTTGTTACTGTTATACCGCATAATGCCGTCACGCATAACATTCAGAGGGATTGAGCCATGCAAAGGGTTTTCTTTCGTGAAATCTCCCGAAGTGTCCATAGGGAGATAGTACCAGCCGTCAGAGTTAGGATAATCCCATTCTGATTGATTAGACACGGCAATGTTTACGTTGTATACATCATTATCATTTTTCGGTTCAAAATTAAACAAAAAGTTTTTGCTATCATCATCATAAGTAATAGAAGCTTTATATGGTTTCGCAAATGGACTTGATACATCAAGTTTATCTCCATTATTGGTAATGTTAACATTTGTAGCATAAATGTGATTAAGATTAGAATGTGATTGTTCATCATCATCAACATATAAAGAAAAAGAAGATACATCAACATTAGCACAATATTCTAAATCATCTATGTCAGAGTTACCATAGTCAGAAACACGAGCCTTAATAAAAGAATTAGTAAAAGATGATGAATAGCGACCATGTGTAAGAATTAATGTATCATTAACCAAAATATCATCAGGAATAAAGAAAATGTAATACCACCAATAATACTGTGAACTATCCTCAGAATATGTCATAATATAATGAGAATTTTCAATATCAATATTGTTATTTTTTGCATAATCAATCATTTGTGAAAATCGTTTCACACGAATAACGTTACTAGACGAACCACCACCGCTAACATCATCAAGTGCAAACACAGGCAACACACAAGCAGAACACATCACGATAAGGGCAAGCACTAATGACAGCGTTGCTTTAAGTTTTCTATTTATCATAATTCCCCCTTAAAAATTGGCATAATAAAAGGGCAGTTCACTGAATGAACTGCCCTCGTTGCTGTCAGGCTTACGCCTTTACGTACTTTTTGAACATTCTGATAGCAATGCCGATTACAGTTGTCAGAGTTATCACAGGGATAAGAGCGACGATAGAATCGGAAATGCCCTGAATAGCAGAGTTAGCGAACTGTGTCATAACTTCACCGACATTTACGAGAGTATTGCCACCTTCTGCAGTTGTAGAAACAGGATTCATTAACACATTCTCCTTTCTTAATTAATTAAGCTATATATCCACTTGCCAAACTTGATGACAAGATAAATACCGATAGATATTGTTATCAAAAAGCATATAGTGCCTAAATATGAAATTGTAATATTTTGATTATTGATTATAGTGTGCTGATTTTCGATAACAGCCGACATAGTATATTCACCAGTCTGCTCAGAGGTAGAAACAGACGATACATCAATTTGTGAAGAAGTGACATCATTCAACGCCCACAACCTCAATTCCCTGAGCCTGTCGCTCCAGTTCTTTAACACGGAACTGCAGTTTAGAAATTTCTTTATTTTTCTTATCAATTGCCTTAAAGCAACGAGTAAGGCAATAAAACAGGGCAAGCGCCACCACCAAGCAAAAATAAAGTGCGTATACTGTCATGTTCAAGCCCCCTTAGATAATGACCGCTTCAAGCTTCTTCTTATCGTTGTAGAAATACTGGATTTCCGTTCCGACAAGTGCTCCGATATCTTTCATAGACACATCTTTACCGAACACGTTTCCTCTTTCGCTCCAAGCACACTTGCAGTCATTGGCGATAGTGTAACCGACACCCTGAACGAAATTTGAATCATCTGCCAACTTGTTTTCTATAGGCTTTTGCACCTGTAGCACCAAGTTGTCATAGTCGATTGATTTTCCGTTATCGTCCGTAAATGTGCCTTTCTTGTGGATTGCTCCTATAAGTATTCCTCTCATGTTTTTTTCCTTTCTGCGGTTGAGGTTATCCGCTGACCTTTACTTGATTTAATACCCCATATGGGGTACAAATATAATATACCCCATATGGGGTGAAATGTCAACCCCATATGGAGAACTTTGTTATAATTGTACAAAAAGGAGGAATTAAATGTATACAAGATTACGAGATTTGCGTGAAGATAATGACATATCACAAGCAGAGTGTGCCAAAATCGGATACATTTCAAAGAACAGTTACAGAAGATATGAAAACGGGGAAAGAAACCCACCACTAGACGTCATAGTGACATACGCTAAATTTTACAACGTGAGCATTGACTATATAGCAGGATTGACAAATGACAAGCGCGGCAGAGGATACAAGGAGCAAAGCAACGGAAAATACAACATAACACAGAAAAACAGCCCTAAGGCTGTTATCAAAATCAAGGAGGAAAAGTAATGGAAGCAGCATTAGCAACATTTACAGTTTGGTTTATAATAGGATTAATCGTATTTATTCTAATCATTGTAGCGATCATAGGCACATGGTTTGAAGCCCGTGAAATGCGCAAGGAGCTGGAGCAGGTCAACGCATACCTTGCAACGCTGAATGATAACTTAATAATAGGCTTCCAAAACAATGACCGCCAAAGTCGCAACTTCTGAGAGCCTGCCGCCCTCGTTCCTGCTTTCCTGAGCTGTCGCCCCTGCCGTGCTGTTTCACCCTTGTGGAACTTGTGCGCTCCCCTGCGCTGTGTTTGGTGCGAACTGCGTTCGCAATGAGGGGGTATCTTGAGCGGCGTTCCCCTCTTTTTGGAGCATTGAAAGCATTGAAAACATTGAGAGTGTTGAAAAATCATAGATTTTCCAACACTCCCAACATTTCCAACACTTCCAACACCCCAAAAATTCACCCCCTAGCCGCTCGCATGATGGATTTCCCACATAGATAGCGCTTCGCTTTTTTTCTTTTTCTCTTAGAATATGCGCTGCTTTCCTCGGGGCTTTTTCTTTGTGGTTTTGTCCGCTGTTTGTGTTTTTTGTTTTCTTTTTCCGTGTTTTTTCTTTTTGCTCTTATGGAGCTTGCCTTGTGTCGCTTGTCGCTCCATGTGAGGGCTTGTGCCTGCTTCCGTGAGTAGTTTTCCCTCGTTGCTTATCACTTCTCCACGGGGCTTATAGTTACTTTTGCGAGGGGCTTCACTCATGCTGTTTGTTGCCTGCTAGTTCTCATAACCCGAAGGTCGTTGGTTCAAATCCAGCTCCCGCAACCAGTTTCAGGACTATCATTCGATAGTCCTTTTTTCATGCCCAGATCACCCACAAATACCACAAAAAATCGGTCAGTGATCCCATTTGGGATCTACTGACCGATCTTGCTGTTTATTCACTTGCACAAAACATAACGCCAGCCTTAAATCAACGTTCCTTGTCCGTCAACTCAAACCTGATACTGTGCAGTTCAAGCCCATTCTGCGCAAAGTATATCCTGAAAGTTGTGAAGCGTGAGAACATAGGCGTTTCCTTTTCCATTGAAACAGCCTTGCCGCCAGTGCCGTTGAACGTGAACGTACCCACCGCAGTTCCCATGCTGAACAACGTCATAGGTATCTGCGCAAGCTCACTCTGTGTAGAGCTTGCCGTAACTATCACCCTGTAAATACCGAAGTTTGATAGGTCAAGGGCAAAGCTGTAAGAAGTGCCTTTCTTTGTGTCAACATCACTAAGGTCAAGAGTTATGTCACGGTCTACCTTGTAAAACTGTACAGGCTTGTCGTCCTCCTGCTCCTCGTCCTCACGGTTTATCACCTTGACAACATCTCCAATACCCTCCGCACGTTTAAGAGCATTAGTATGAAGAAGAAAACCGCATATGTTCGCCGCATTTCTCTGAAGCTCACACCTCTCTATACCGCCATTTTCAAGGGCGGCAAGGGTGTTGTCGTCATTCTTTTCGCCGTCAGGACAAACCATGTAAACATCGTTCTGCGCCCTAGCCATAGCCGCAAAATCCGTCTTGTCAGGCTCTTTTCCACGAACGTTTATGTTCGCCCACCAGTCCGTCATGGTGAAGCCCTTGAAGCCCCATTCCTCACGAAGTATCACAGTGTTTAGGTCAAAGTTTCCTGCCGTCCACAAGCCGTTTACTCTGCCATATGTGGTCATAACAGAGGAAGCTCCTCCCTCTTTTACCGCTATCTCAAAGCCCTTTAGATATATCTCCCTGATCGCTCTTTCCGATACCACCGAGTCGATAAAATGCCTGTTCGTCTCACGATTGTTTGCGCAGAAGTGCTTTATCGTACCCGTCACCCCTGCACCAGCCATGCCCTTTAACTCAGCCGCCGCCATTTTGCCGGTAAGAAAAGGATCTTCCGAGAAATACTCAAAGTTTCTGCCGTTCAAAGGGTGTCTGTGAATGTTCATTCCGGGGCCAAGCAAACAGTCCACCTTGTTTGCTGCCATTTCAAGCCCCATAAAAGTGAAAAGCTCCCTTGTAAGCTCCTTGTTGAACGAAGAAGCTATCATAGTGCCGTTCGGCAGGCTGAAAGCCTTTGTGCCGCAGTCAAGCCTCATACCCGACGGACCGTCCGAACAGCAGCCCGCAGGTACTCCAAAGCCATTGAGATTTTCTGACACTCCCCCGAACGCCGAAGCCGTACCAGCCGTGACCCTAGGGCTTCCCATGCCCTCGCCCCTTATAATGCAGGAAAGGTCATAGTCTGAAAGCTGTGCAATAAATTCGTCCATTGTGTTCTTGCCGTTCTTAACGTCCCAAAGCTTTATGCCCTTGTCACCGGTGTATGCTATCTCTTTCGGAAGCTTCTCCAAACGCCTTGCACTTTCGTCTACCTCAGACACAGGCACAGCCTCTCTGCCAATGCTGAAAGCTCCGCCCTCGCAAACAGGCTTTATCCTCTCAAAACTCTCCACAGGAGCAAGCGCCTGAGTGAGCCTTTCTGTTACCAGATCCTCACCCTGCTCAAAACTGCAAGCATATTCAGCACTTCTCACGTCACTGCCCACATAGAATTTATATTCCCCTGCTTCAAGCACATAGCATGACTTGTTGCCCGTCACACCCGAATCGTCATAAGAAGCAAGCTTTGAGATATCCACTGCTATCTCAACCACCTGCTCTTCCTGCGGTACAAGCTCCCTGGTCTTTTCAAAGCCGCAAAGCACTCTAGCCGCCTTGCCGAGCTTGCCCTGCGGAGCTTCGCAGTAGACCTCTATTACCTCTTTGCCCTTGTAAGAACCGATATTTTTCACCGATGCAGAAAGCTTCACAGCCCCCTCTGTTATCTCAGCCTTTACCGTCTTTATCTCAAACGCAGTGTATGAAAGACCAAATCCGAACGGATAAAGCACCTTTTCTTTAGCAAAAGTCTCAAAATAGCGATATCCCACATAAATATCCTCAGCGTAAATATCCCTGCTTTTCTCCCTGCCGAAATTAGCGTCCGAAGGGTAGTCCAACGCCTTGGATGCGATAGTGTCAGGAAGCTTTCCGCTTGGGCTGACCTTTCCGGTCAAAACGTCCGCTGTACCCTTTCCGCCTGTCATTCCCCCCTGCCAAACATAAAGCACAGCGTCAGGGGCAATTCTGTTTATGTCGGTCATATCTATGATATTTCCCACATTGAGAAGCAAAACAACTTTTTTGAAATGCTCCCTCACCACCGTGAGCATAGCTATCTCGTCATCGCTTAGCAAATAAGAGCCTGCCTCCAGCCTGTTGTCCTGCTCCTCACCTGCCGTCCTGCCTATTATCACAATGGCAGTTTCACAGCTTTTTGCAGTTTCTTTGACAAGCCCCTCGTCAAGTGGCATCTCTTTCTGCGACCACGGCTCTCCGCCCCAGCCCTCGCCTAAGTCGAATGGGTTTTCCTTGTCCCATTTTCTGTATGTGTCAAGAAGTTTCTCATTGACCTTTACGCCATTATCAATAAGCCCGTCCAGAATGTTCACTACCTTAGTAACGTTCACCATTCCTCCCGAGCCTGTTCCACTTTTATAATAATGAAACTGTATGCGTCCGAAAACAGCCACCTCTTTGTCTGTATCAAGCGGCAGAGCATTGTTATTATTTTTGAGCATAACGATTCCCTCAGAAACCATTTTCGCCGCAGTATCAAGATATTTGTTCCAATCAAGTATTCTTTCCATAGCTTTCACCTTTCCAAATTTTCTATTGAATTTCAAAGTGTATTATAGCACAACCCTCCCACCTATTCAATAAAGATACTATGAACAATGGGTTTACTTTTTATATAGCATATCCTGTCCTCAGGAAAAATATTGCACAATGTGTTTGTTTGTGCTATAATGAGTATATATGACTGCACCGCACGCTTCTTGTTCGGTGTTCTTTATTAAAAAAATTATTGTCGGAGGGGTTAAAAGTGGATAATATCGTCACTGTCGGCGGACACATAAACGCATCTATAAACTTTGCCATGCAGCAAAACTATGTCCCTGTCATAAGAAGCCTTGTAGTAAATAACAACTCAGAGGAAGTCCTTGAGAATATCGGACTTAAAATAACCTTTGAGCCTGAGTTTGCAAAGGAATTTACATATTATATCGGCTCTATCCCCGCAAAAAGTTCTGCCGAGATATCCCCCGTGAGAATATCTACCAACACAGATCTTCTTTTCTCTCTTACAGAAAAAATGGTGGGCAATATCACCATTGAGGTGCTTCAAAAGGGTGAAAATATCTTCACCTATCAGAACACTATAGAGCTTCTCGCCTGCGATCAGTGGAGTGGTTTGAACATAATGCCTGAGATGATAGCCGCATTTGTTACGCCAAATCACCCTGCGCTCTCCCCAATCATTCATGAAGCTTCCACGTTCCTGAAAAAGTGGAAGGGCGACCCCTCTTTCACAGGCTATCAGACCAACAACCCAAACAACGTGAAGCTTCAAATGGCAGCAATTTTTGCCGCCCTCGTCCAGCAGAAAATAGTCTACAACGATCCCCCTGCAAGCTATGAGGTCATAGGTCAGAGGATACGCCTGCCGCATAAGGTCTTGGAGCAAAAAATGGGCACTTGTCTTGACCTTGCGGTGCTTTATGCCGCCTGCCTTGAAGCGGTGGGACTTCACCCTCTGCTGTTTTTCATGACAGGTCACGCATTCTGCGGCTGTTGGCTTGAAAACGAAACTTTCGCAGATTGTTGCGTTGACGATGTTTCCGCCATTGAAAAGCGCATTGCAGAAAATGCCGAAGAAATGCTCCTTGTGGAATGTACAGACTTTGTTGACAGCAACGTTCACGATGTCGAGCGTTTCGACCATGCCATGAAACACGGCAAAGACCATATAAGCAACATGGAATTTCAATGCGTCATAGACATTATCCGCACCCGTGGAAGTGGCATAAGACCTATCCCACTGCGTCCCGAGCAAACCTATTCAGGTCTGCAGCTTGCCGAAGAATCCGACAAGCCAAAAGAGATTCTCGCCCCCTCCGAGCTTAACAGCTCGCTTCTTGGCAAAGTGGCAGAGGGCAACGATAAGCCCGTCACAAAAATGCGCATATGGGAAAGAAAGCTTCTTGATTTCAGCCTGCGAAATTCTCTTTTGAACTTCCGTGTCACAAAGAACACCATGCAGCTTATGACCGCAGACCTTGGAAAGCTTGAGGACGAGCTTGCAAGCGGAAGTGACTTCCGTATCATGGAAATACCTACCGAGTGGACAGTTTCCACTCGTGACGCAAAAATATTCGCTATCGAGAACGAAAAGGACCTTGTGACAAATATCGCCGAGAACGAGTTCAAAAACAACCGCATAAGAACTTTCCTCAGCGAAACTGACCTTGACGCTGCCCTGAAAAACCTCTACCGCTCCGCAAAGGTGAGCATGGAGGAAAACGGCAGCAACACCCTTTTCCTCGCTCTGGGACTTCTCCGCTGGTATGAAAGCGACCTTTCCGAAAAGCCACGCTATGCCCCTTTGGTGCTTATCCCTATAGATATCGTCCGCAACACACGCAATAAAGGCTATATAATAAGGAGCAGACAGGAAGAAACTCAGATAAACGTCACGCTTCTTGAATATCTCCGCCAAGACCATGGCATCAGTATCACAGGTCTTGACCCTCTACCACTTGACGAACACGGCATAGACCTGCCCCTTGTTTTCAATACTATCCGTCAGGCTGTCATGGGCAAAAAACGTTGGAACATCGAGGAATATGCCTTTATCGGTCTGTTCTCATTCAGCCAGTTCGTAATGTGGAACGACCTTCGCAACCGCTCAGAGGAGATAAGCCAAAACAAGGTGGTGTCCAGCCTTATGGCTGGCTCTCTCACCTATGCCCCCGAGGATATAAGCATAACCCCTGAAAATATAGATTCCGACCTTGACCTTGAAAACATGGCAGTGCCAATGAGCGCAGACTCCTCACAGCTTGCTGCCATTGCCGCAGCAGGAAACGGCCAAAGCTTTGTTCTCCACGGTCCTCCTGGAACAGGAAAATCTCAGACTATCACAAATATGATAGCAAATGCACTCTATAATGATAAAAGCGTGCTGTTCGTTGCCGAAAAAATGGCAGCCCTCAACGTGGTACAGAAACGTCTTGCAAATCTAGGGCTTGACCCGTTCTGCCTTGAACTCCACTCCAACAAGACAAACAAGACCACTGTCCTTGCAGAGCTTGACAAAGCCCTTGAAGTGGGCAAAATAAAATCTCCCAAGGAGTATTCAGCCGAAGCCGCAAGGCTCAAAGCTCAGAAAGCCCAGCTCAACGATACCATAACCGCACTTCACGAAAAGCGCAGCTGCGGTGTGACCCTTTATGAAGCTATATCAGCCTATGAGCGCAGTATATCCGAAAAAGACAAAATATCAGTTTCAAAAGATATCTTCACAAACATAGCAAAGGAAACTCTCGACCGTTTCAGCGACCTTGTGCATAGATATTCAATAGCCATAGCCGAAACAGGCGACTTTGCCGACTTCCCACTTAAAGATATCGGCATTACATCATATTCTATGGAACAGCGTGACAAATTCCACACTGAAGCCGCCGACCTTGCCCTAAAAGCCACCGCTTCCTCTCAGTGCGCACAAACTCTCGCACAGGCTTATAGCTACAGCGGCGACCTCGACAAGACAGCAGTAAAAATGCTTTCCCACATATACAAAGCTTCCACCGCTGACGGTGAACTTCTTGACGGACTTCTCTGCACACCTCACTATGATATCACCCTGCAAAAGATCAAAGATACTCTTGCCGTAGGAAAAGAGTATACCGCTCTCTGCACCGATATCCTCAGCCATTTTGAAAAAAGCATTTTTGACCTTCCTGCGTCAGAATCGAAAATGCTCTATAAGCAGGCAGAGCAAAGCTGGTTTTTGCCAAAAGCCATGAAGCTTGGAAAGCTCACAAAGGGAATAAAGCTCCACGCCAAAGACCCTGCTTCCGTTACAAAAGCAAACCTTGGTGAAATTCTCGATAAGCTTTGCACCATAAGCGAAAAGAAAGACTTTCTGCGAAGCCTGCCGTCAGATGTAACAGCGCTTCTCACAGGTATTTACATGAACGAGCAGACCGATTGGAATGTCCTTGAAAAAGCCGTTTCAAAAACCGACAGCATTATGAATGCCATTAAGCAGAAAGCGGGTGCTGACCCTGCACAAATGGCTCAGACTATCGGAAAAGCAAACTGCACTTCTGAAGGACAGGCTCTCTCCTCGTTCCTTGAAAAGCTTTCAGCCTTTGAGGACAGCTTCTCAGCCAACATGACCGCCATAGAAGCAAGTGCAGATTGGCTTGACTTATCTTCAGAAAAGCTTAATATCTATGCCGAAAACGCCGATAAGCTTAAATACGCCGCCCAGTTCAACAGCGTTGACAAAGAGCTTTCCGACAACGGACTTTCAGGTGTCAGCGATAGCTACCGCACAGGCAATGTTGACAGCGAAAACGTAGAAAAAGCATTCTCCTGCACGCTAAACTATCAGCTTGCACTTATGATAATAAACAGCGATAAACGTCTTAGCCAGTTCAGCAGTAACAGTGCAAACGACCTTATCACACAGTTCAAAGACACTCTCGATAAATTCTCACGCCTGACTATACAGGAGCTTTTGGCTCGTCTTTCCGCAAAAATACCTGCCCAAGGCTCAGCCTGCGCTTCCACCTCTGAAATGGGCATACTCAAACGTGCCATAAAGAGCAACGGCAGAATGATGTCGCTTAGAAGCCTTTTCGATAAGATACCAAATCTTCTCCGCAAGCTCTGCCCTTGTATGCTCATGAGTCCAATATCAGTTGCACAGTATATAGACCCCTCGTTCCCTAAATTCGACCTTGTTATCTTTGACGAAGCTTCACAGCTTCCCACAGCCGAAGCCGCAGGCACTATTGCAAGGGGCGAGAACGTTGTTATTGTGGGCGACCCTAAACAGCTCCCACCAACAAACTTCTTCTCCTCAAATCGGATAGACGAAGAAAACAGCGAAAAAGAAGACCTTGAAAGCCTCCTTGACGATTGCCTTGCTATCTCCATGCCGCAGCAGTATCTCAAATGGCACTATCGTTCACGCCACGAGAGCCTTATTGCCTACAGCAACATGAAATACTATGACAATAAGCTTCTCACATTCCCGTCCCATAACGACCTCATTTCAAAGGTGAGCATTATCCACCCGGAGGGTCACTATGACAAGGGCAGAACAAAGCAGAATAAGGCAGAAGCAAGAGCCGTTGTTGACGAGATAATAAGACGAATGAGCGATGAAAAGCTCCGCAATGACAGCATAGGTGTTGTAACATTCAGCTCCGTTCAGCAAAATCTCATTGACGATATGCTCTGCGAAGAGTGGGCAAACCACCCTGAGCTTGAAGAGCTTGACAGAAAGTCACCGGAGCCGGTCTTCATCAAAAACCTTGAAAACGTTCAGGGCGACGAACGTGACGTTATACTCTTCTCCGTCGGCTATGGTCCTGACGAAAAGGGACAGGTGTCAATGAACTTCGGCCCTCTCAACCGTGACGGCGGCTGGCGAAGACTTAATGTAGCAATATCCCGTGCAAGAAAAGCCATGATAGTCTACTCTGTCCTCCGCCCTGAGCAAATAGACCTTTCAAGAACACGTTCCGAGGGCGTTGCAGGACTTAAAGGCTTCCTGGAGTTTGCCGAGCGTGGAAAGCTTGCCGTAACAGCCCACAGCACCACAAAAAGCACAAGCGACAGCACTGTAACAGAGTGTATCGCAAAAGCCATAAAAGAACTTGGCTATGGCGTGAAATGCAACATCGGAAGCTCCGAGTTCAAAGTTGATATCGGCATAATCGACCCTAACAACGAAAAGGAGTATCTCTTGGGCATACTCCTTGACGGTGAAAACACTCTCCACAGCTCAACCGCACAGGATAGATTTATCCTACAGCCAAGCGTGCTTAACGGTCTTGGCTGGAATATCCTGAGAGTGTGGACGCTCGATTGGTTTGACGATAAGGACCGAGTTCTGGGAAACATAAAAGCCGCCATAGACTGCGCACCAAAGCATGAGGCCGAAACCGCTCCCCCCTCAAAGCCTGCCGTCTATGCCACAGCGCAGTTTGAAAGAGAGGAAGCCTCCAGCCTCACATCAGCCTTTGCACAGCCCTATGTGACCGCAGATATTGGCATAATGGGTACATCTGATGACTTTTATAAGCCCGAAAACAAGCAGGAAATAAGGGAAACAGCCGAAAAGGTGATCGCCGCAGAAGCGCCAATAAGCGAGAAGCTTCTCATGAGAAAAGTTTTCACCGCATGGGGCATAACACGAAGCGGCTCAAGAGTGGAAAGCATCTTTGCCGATGCCGCACAAGGCGTTTCACCATTCGCCACAGCCGATGAAAACAGAGTTTTCCTTTGGAAAGAGGGTCAATCCCCTGAAAGCTATTCTATCTATCGCACAAGCGACGATACCAACAAGCGAAGCATGGAGGATATCCCCTCCGAGGAGATAATAAATGCCGTGAAAGAAGTGCTTTGCCAGCAGATAAGCCTTTCAGAAACCGACCTCGTAAGAGAAACAGCCAAGAAATTCGGCTACACAAGAGCCGTAGGCACAACGGAGAGCGTAATAAGCTACACCCTGAAAAAAGCTCTCACCGCAGGTCTTATCAAAAAATCAGAAAGCGGAAACATCTCCGCAAAATAATACGCAAACAAACCAAAACCACCGCCGAGAGCGTTCCTCCCAGCGGTGGTTTCTATTCATATCAGTATTTCCATTTCTCCGAGCAAAGCTGCATCTCAACCATGTGTTTGTAGATACCGTTGGTCTTTTTAAGCGCCTCAGGCGAGCCTGTCTCAGCCACCTTTCCGTCTTTAAGCACAACTATCTTGTCCACACCGTCAACAGTTCTCATTCTGTGTGCTATTATAAGCACAGTCTTGTTCTGTATAAGCTTTGCGATAGACTCCTGTATAAGCGACTCGTTGTCAACGTCCAGAGAAGCCGTAGCCTCGTCCATAAGAAGGATAGGAGCGTCCTTTAGAAATGCCCTCGCTATGGATATACGCTGTCTTTCACCGCCCGAAAGCTCCGAGCCGTTCTCTCCTATCATGCTGTTCCACTTGTCAGGCATCTTCTCAACAAAATCCTCGCAGTGTGCAAGCCTTGCCGCCGCCATAACCTCCTCGTCCGTTGCGTCCTTTCTGCCTATCCTGATATTCTCCATAACAGTGTTGTTAAACAGCGTTACATCTTGGAAAACGATAGAGTAAAGTGACAAAAGCTTCTCAGGGTCAACGTTTGCAACATTCATTCCGCCAACAGTTATCTTGCCCTTGTCATTATCCCAAAATCTTGCCGCAAGCCTTGCAACAGTGGTCTTTCCTCCGCCAGACGGACCGATAAGTGCTGTTATCTCACCCTGCTTTGCAGTGAAGCTTACATCGGAAAGCACCTGCTCTTCACTCTTGTATGAGAAAGCAACATGGTCGAATGTGATATCATAACCCTTGTTGTCAAGCTTATCACTGCCTGTCTGCTCCTCATGTGAGAGTATCTCGTCCATACGCTTGCAGTTTGCGTCAAGGCTTATTATAGCAGCCAAATTCTGAAGCGCTATCTGAAGCGGCTCATACATTCTTGTTACCACCAGCAGGAACATAAAGAACGTCAGCACCGTTATCTCACCCTTTACAAGAAGCGAGCTTCCCACAACAGCCACAGTTCCAATACCGAGCTTTAGTATCATCTGCGCTGAGCATACGAATACCGCATTTGCAAGCTCCGCCACGATAGCGTGCTTTTCCACAGCCTTTATCTTCTTTTCAAGCCCCTCAGAGTATTTCTCTGTCATGTTGTATGAACGCAGGTCACGGAGAGTTTCAAGCCCCTCCTGAATGCCGTCAATGCAATCTATACGATATTTCATCGTCTTTTCGTGTATCCTTGACATAACCTTCTTTGAAGATATAACTATCATAAATGCTACCGGCATTACCCAAACTGAAGCAAGAGCCATTCTCCAGTCAAAGAAAAACAAGCTTATAACAATGATAGTAGTGGAGACGATACCGCCCACAAGCTCAGGTATCCAATGCGAAGAGCCTGTTTCTATCATTGCACAGTCCGTCATGATAGTGTTAGTAAGGTCGGCAAGGTCTTTCTTGCCAAAGTATGAAAGGGGTATCTTCCTGAGCTTTTCCGCAAGCGTCCTTCGTCTTACACCGCTTTCAACATATGTAGAATAAAATGTTGACTTATACTGAAACAGCGCTGTAAGGGCAATAAGCAAAAGCACTCCCACTATCGCCCCCATAAAAAGCCAGAACTTATCTCTTGGAAGCTCTCCCTCAAGAAGATATGAGGAAAGCACATATAAAAGCCCCACAGGGAGCATAAGCACAAGGTTAGCAAGCGTAACAGCAATAAAAGCCCTTATCATGCCTTTTGCACCCTTGTCTGAAAGGGCATATTTGTGTTTTAAATTTTCCGTGAAGCTCATAATCAAACCCCTGCCTTTCTGACCTGCCAGCTTACAGACCTGTTGTATTCGTTCCACATACGGCTGTAGATCCCGCCCTGCTCTATAAGCTCCTCATGCTTTCCGCTCTCTGCTATCCTGCCCTCAGACAGAACGTAAATGCGGTCTGCATTTGTTACCGTTGAAAGCCTGTGTGCTATCATTATAACTGTCTTGTCTTTTGAAAGCCTCTCAAAAGCCTGCTGAACAGACCTCTCGTTGTCAGGGTCGGCAAAAGCCGTCGCCTCATCAAGTATAAGCACAGGCGCATTTTTCAAAAACGCCCTTGCAATAGAAAGCCTCTGACACTCGCCCCCCGAAACGTATATGCCCTTTGAGCCGATCATAGTATCAACACCCTCAGGGAACTTCTCGATTATATCCATGCACTGTGCGTCACGAAGCGCCTGCATAACTTCCTCGTCCGTGGCGTCAGGTCTGCCCATTCGCACGTTGTCGAGAATACTCATTTTAAGAAGCTTGCTGTCCTGGAAAACATATGAAACATACTTCATAAGCTCCTCTGACGGAATGTTTCTCACGTCTGCCCCTCCTATCTTTATAGAGCCGCTCTTTACGTCCCAGAAACGTGCGATAAGCGAACAAAGGGTGGTCTTTCCTCCCCCTGAGAGACCTACTACCGCAATATGCTCTCCTGCCTTTATGTTCATCGTTATTCCGTCAACAGCGTTGCTCTCTGCATTGTCATAAGCAAACACCGCATTGTCAAGCTGGATAGATGAGTCCTTTGGAGTTTCACCGCTCTTTGTCTCAGCAAGCGGCTCAGTTTCAAGAATAGAATACATTCTGTTCACAGCGTCGTCCACCAACATCTGTGACTCTCCTGCATATGCTATCTTCATAAGCGTTACAGTAAGAATAGAAGTTATTATCACATAAAAGAAAAGATTAAGAACAAACTCGTCCGTAACTCCATGGGAAGTGAGTTTGAAAGCCGCAATTATAAGCGCCGCAAAAATGCCGTTTGCCGCAGTGGTGAAGCATATCATCGGAAGCATCATGTTCTTTGTGTATCCAAGAGTCCACTTTTCATATTCGTCAATAGCAAGCTTGAAACGCTTGAAAGAAAATATCGTCTGACCAAAGGTTTTTACAACAGGTATTCCACGAACATACTCCACCGCCTCAGATGACATTTTTTCAAGTGCATTCTGATACTGCTTCATATCCTCCGCCATTTTAGGACCCATCATAAGCGTGCCCATAAGCACAAATGCGATGAACGCAGGGATAAGGCTAATAAGTCCAAGCCGCCAGTCGAATATGAACATCATAACAAGCAGACCCACAGGGGTCGCAATTGAAACAGCCTTGTCAGGAAAATTGTGGGCAAGATAGGTTTCCGTTGACGCACTTGAATCCATAACTATCTTTCTTATCTTTCCTGTTCCCTCAGCTTCAACATAACCAAGCGGAAGCTTCATAATATGCTTCATCATACTCACTCTCATGTTAGCCTGCACCCTGAACGCTGCCTTGTGAGAACACATTAGCGCAGCGATATAAAACACCATTCCAAGAAGTGCAAAGCCCACAGCCTCCCAGCCGTATCGGCTTATGTTCTCCGCCTTTGAAAAATCAGGTCTTACCCTGAGTATCTCTTTTATGATGCGCCAAACATCATAAAACGGTATCAGTGCTATCCATGCACTTATTACAGCAAGAACAGCAGAAGCGTAGGAATAATACTTATGTCCGCCTGCATAGTGCATAAGAACTGCAAAGGAACTTTTCTTTTTCTCTTTCTTTTTCACAACAATACCTCCTGTTTGTTTATAAAGTTAGGCTTACCTAACTTATTACTATTTAAAAAGCAACACCCTATAAGGGGTTGCTGAAAATGTTAAAAAAGTCAAATGATTTTGACATCTTTTCTGTAGGGGAGCGGCGCAATTTCTGCTTTGCAGAAATGCGAAGTCCCGCTCCCTGCTCAAAGTTCTACTAAAAACCCGAACAACACCAAGACCCTACAAGCCCAGATCCTCATAATTCTGCCCCAGAACTTTCCCCCAGCCTGCGAAGCAGAACTCTCTTATGCTTTTCATAAAGATCTGCGCCTCATCATAAGAAAGATCATGAGAGACCACCTCGTAAATATAAGACTAGCCTGTTCGGCAGATAACGTGTATAAAGAAGTCGCTCACCATGTTTTCACGCCTTGAAAACTGCTTTACAAACTCCCTGTAATACTTTTCCTCTATCTCAGCAAGCTCGTCAAAATAATACTCATACTCCGTTCCTGCCGAGTGGCAGAAGATAAGCTTGAAAACGTCAAAGTTTTCATAAATATATTTCAGCACAAGCTCAGTTCCCTCATTGCCCTGACTTGTCGCCTCCGCAGGGTCGCCGCTCTCCCTTGCAGCGGTTATGCTTTCAAGATACAACTCCATAAGTCCGTCTGCAGCCGGCTTTACTACCGCCGAAAAAAGTCCAGCCTTGTCCCCAAAGCGTGTATATATAGACCCCGTACTTACTCCGCTCTCAGAAGAGATCCTGCGAAGATTTGCATTTTGAAAGCCGTGTTCAAGAAATTCTTTTTTTGCACTCTCTATAAGAGTTTCTGTAACTCCTGCTGTTTCCGTTCTCATTTTGCACCTGCCTGAAAATAACCATGTTATAATAACATCGTTATTATAACATGGTTATTTAAACTTGTCAAGTTTTTTTCTTAAAGCAGCTCAAAATCTTGTAATAATATCATTTTCATGATATAATTTTATCATATGAATAAACGACAGGAAATGATAAAATGAAAAACATAAATAAAGCGATCACTTTCGCTAAAAAAGAAACCGTCCTGATAGTGGCAATGCTTTTAGCCGTTATATCTGCATTTTTCATCACACCTGACAAAGCATATGCAAGCTATATCGACTTCCGAACACTTGGACTTCTGTTCTCTCTTATGACAGTGACCGAGGGCTGCAAAGGCCTTGGCATTTTTGAACGCAGTGCAAAATTCATCATAAGCAAAGTCAATACCGCATTTCAGCTTTCCATAGTGCTTGTGGGGCTTTGCTTCTTTTCAAGTATGTTCATAACAAATGACGTTTCACCTCTGACCTTTGTTCCCCTCACTCTCACCGCCCTCTCAACTCTCGGTGAAGCAGGCAACAAGCTTCTCATACCCATTGTCGTTCTGCAGACCATTGCCGCAAATCTTGGCAGTATGCTCACGCCTATAGGCAATCCTCAGAATCTATACCTTTTTGGTGTATCAGATATGAAGCTCAGCGATTTTCTTATACTTATGCTTCCCTTTACTATTGTGGCAGGAGCGATGCTTTTTCTGTGGACGCTTGCAGTGTGTAAAAAATCAGGAAAGCTGTCTGTCAAGACAGATATAACTGCTGAAAACTTCGATACATATTCGACTAAAGACAAGACAAAGCTTTCAGGATACGTACTGCTTTTTGTCCTTTGCCTGCTTACAGTTGCAAGGCTTATCCCATGGCAGATAACAACCCTCTGCGCACTTGCTTTCTCTGCCATTGCTGACAGAAACGTGCTTAAAACAGTTGATTACTCACTGCTTCTTACATTCTGCGGATTTTTCATCTTTATCGGAAATATGGGCAGAGTAGAGATTTTCCGCAGTGTCCTCAGCAGCATAATAAACGGTCACGAGCTTTTTATTGCCGTTGCCGCAAGTCAGATAATAAGCAACGTTCCATGCGCTATACTCCTTTCAGGCTTCACCAACAAGCTGAACGCACTTATAATAGGAACGAACATAGGCGGCCTTGGCACTCTTATCGCCTCCATGGCAAGCCTTATATCCTACAAGCAGATATGCCGCAGCCACCCCCATATCAAAGGCAGATATTTCGTATATTTCACAGCCGCAAATATCGCTTTTCTCGCTGTGATGGCTCTGACTGTAAAGATCGCATACTGAAATAAGTTTTCTATACCCTGCCCACTTTATCTGCATAACATTTTCGCTAAATGCCCACACTATCCGCAGGAGGTGTTTTTATGCTTGAATTTTTTGCAGGAACGCTGGTAGGCGGTTTTGTGGGCGTTGTGACAATGTGCCTTTGTATCACCGCAGGCGAAAGCGACCGTCACGATGAACGATGATGTTTTACACAGGTAAACTTCGTGATTTTCACCAAAAAAGCTGCCGCAAAATTTCCCTTTGCGGTGGCTTTTTTATGCCGTTTCGTATTGACAAATACTCCGCTTTGTACTATAATAGTATCATTGTACTTTAGCAAGTAAAAACACAAAAGCATAAAAGCTTTAAAGCGACACATGAAGTAAAAGGAGTGTATTGGATTGACAGCAAGGTGGATAGTATTGGTATTATACCTTGCACTTATGATAGGCATAGGTGTTTATTACCGCAGAAAATCGGCAAGCGTCAATGATTTTGTACTGGGAGGAAGAGGTCTTGGAGCATGGTTCACAGCCTTCGCATATGGAACTTCATACTTCTCGGCAGTAATTTTTGTAGGCTACGCAGGAAAATTCGGCTGGAATTACGGTGTAGCTTCCACATGGGTAGGAATTGGAAACGCCGTCATAGGCTCATGGCTTGCATGGAAAGTTTTGGGCAGACGTACAAGGATAATGTCAAAGCACCTTGAGGCAAAGACCATGCCTGAGTATTTTGAAAAGAGATACAACAGCAAGCCTTTGAAGATAGTTTCGGCACTTATCGTGTTCGTATTCCTTATCCCTTATACGGCTTCGGTCTACAACGGCTTGTCAAGACTTTTTGAGAAGGGCTTTGGCATTCCTTACAAATATTGTATAATCGGCATGGCAGTTTTCACTGCGGTGTATGTTATCATGGGTGGCTACAAAGCTACAGCACTGAACGATTTTATTCAGGGAATAGTAATGCTTGTAGGCATTGCGGCGGTAGTTCTTGCAGTGCTTGGCGAAAACGGTGGCCTTGGAAATTCTTTTGACCTGCTTGGTGATATTTCTGACGCAAATGGCGACAAGGGTGCATATTCGTCACTATTCGGCCCTGACCCTATAAACCTTGCAGGCGTTGTTATTCTTACCTCTCTCGGCACATGGGGACTTCCGCAAATGGTGCAGAAATTCTATGCAATAAAAGACGACAAGGCTATCAAAACAGGCACCATCGTATCCACATTCTTTGCAGTAGTGGTAGCAGGCGGCTGTTACTTCCTTGGTGGCTTCGGCAGACTTTTTGTCAAGAGCGTTGACGGACTTCCGGAGGGCGGCTTTGACGGAATAGTTCCGACTATGATGGAAAAGCTTCCTTCACTGCTTTTCGGACTTGTTATCGTTCTTGTGCTTTCGGCTTCAATGTCGACGCTTTCATCGCTTGTGCTTACATCAAGCTCCACTTTGACTATCGACCTTATCAAGCCTATAATGAAAGAAAAAATGGACGAGAAAAAACAGCTTATCACAATGAGAATTTTCATTGCCGTATTTCTTATCATCTCAGTTGTGCTTGCAATAATCACCCTTGAAAATCCACAGACAGTAATTTCAACTCTCATGTCTATCTCATGGGGCGCACTTGCAGGAGCATTTCTTGCGCCGTTTATGTACGGACTTTTCTGGAAGGGCGTAACAAAGGCGGCCTGCATGGCAAGCTTTATCGCAGGAGTAGGCATAACAGTGATACACATGGCATACTACACCCTTGCAGGACACACAGGAACACTTTGGGGCATAAACCTTGCCTCACCTATCAACGCAGGCGCATTTGCGATGCTTTTCGGACTTGTTCTTGTACCTATCGTTAGCCTTATCACAAGGCAGAGCGACGCTGACAAGGCTCATGCTGAAAAGGTGTTCGAGTGTTATAATGACAGCGAGATATGATCTCATATCGCTTACATAATTGAAACGCAGGCAGGGACGGACTTTGTTCGTTCCTGTTTTTTAGGGGGATAATGCCCCTTGCATCAATTATGCACAAATTTTGCACATATGATTTGTGTAAACAAATGATTTATATTTTAATTTGGTAACATTTCTGCAATTGTTGCATTTTTTATGCAACAAAACACCCCTTTTTCGTGTATAAGTAGAAAGCGTTTTGACACTTGCTGGCACGTACAAGCCCTGTGACTTAGTGAAACCGAAGGGAGTTTCTGGAGCAGGCTGTAGAGTACTTGTGTCAGAACGTGGGCGTGCATTTGATATTTTGTGTATGCAAAACCTAGGGCATTATACTCGGTGACACACCCCCGAACGCAACTTGAAAATCGAATATAAAAAGGTGGCTAAAATGCACTCAGCTTTGATTTTATCACGCACCATGACGATGCAAACAAAAAGTTCCATAAAACACCGTTCAACACCTGAACGCATTTTATGGAAATTTTGCTCCACTGTAATTGACTTATAGGGCATTTTATGATAAAATATTGAAGATAAGTTACAAAAACAACATGACAATTATGCAAGGGGGGGAAGAAAAATGTCGATACTTTTATTGCCGTTCAAGATAGTTTTCCTGATAGTTGCGTTTATACTAAAGGGTGTTCTATACTTGCTTGCGTTTATTCTGAACTTTATTTCTGAGGTCTTAGTTGCTTTGCAATACATACTTGGAAGTGTCTTTGTATTGGTGGCTATCGGAGGTACTATCGTACTTGTCAGAAACATTCAGAATGGCTCTCTTACAGGCCTGCAAGGCGGTGTATTGATAGGCTTTTTATGGCTCATATCCATGGCTTTCAGCATGATGTTCTATTTAAGCAGTGCGGCGGCTGACCTTTTTGAAAGCATTGGCGATTGGTTAGGGGACACGGCTTTGGGATTTTTCTACTAAAAATCTAATAAGCAAAACAAAAAAGACGCCGCCAAAAAGGCAGCGTCAGATCATTCACATTTTCTTTCGGCAAACGCCTAGCCAAGTCGAGGTTTCACTGTGCAACCCCTCCCGAAAGCTCAACCAAACAACGCTCTTGGCACGCCCCTTGGTATCATCGCTTAACAGAACTGCCACGACTATCAAGTTTACGTCAGTTCTGACCGAAAACTCCTGTTTTCTGACAACGTTTCGTTGCTGATATCATTATATCCAATTTTTTTAATAATGTCAAGTATATATCAAAAAACCGCTCTGATAATTCAGGGCGGTCTTTTTCATAGCAGGGCTGATTTTTATAGTCGCTGCGGTCGACCAACTTTCATGCAGAGGGCGTTTTGCCTTTGCACATTGCATACTATACTTTCAAGCAGCAGTGAACTTCACAGTTTCGGATACACGTCACCATTTCTAATGCGTCCCTCAAGTGTCAGCCACACTAAGAAAAGCTACGGATAGATCTTCTCGATACTATTATAATCAATTCAGCTGCAAATGTCAAGTCTTGACACTAAAAAAGACCTATGCCAAAGCACAAGTCCCATTAGTCACATTTTTCTTTCAACTTGTTAGTCTATTCGAGTCAAGGCTGATATGCAACCTTCCGTTAAGCTCCATAGCGTACTCACTCGAATAAACAGCCACTTCATCACTTGACGATCTGCCACGGCTATCAAGTTTCGTCAGATCGTTCGACAGCTCTCGCTGTCTGCTCAACTTTTTTTCTGTTGCTGGTATTATTATATTCGATTTTTGCAAAATTGTCAAGGCTTTCTCTATAGGTCTTGACATTTGCCACAGAATGGGCTATACTGTTATCAGAGCCGACGAATGTGTTCTCTAGGGGCAATTGTAGCCCGACAGAATGAAGCATTTTGTCGGCTCTTTTTTTCATTTTGATGCAAACAAAAAGTTCCATAAAACACCGTTCAACACCTAAACGCATTTTATGGAACTCTTTTCAGATTATAAATTTTTTCGCCTTGTTTACAATACTGCGGTCGTTTTCGTAAGACAGGACCTGTCCTGCCCTGCCGATCTCGACCCAGCGTATGTCTGCGATCTCCTCTTCCTGAGGAGTGTAGTCGGTGTTCTTTGCTTTGCCGATAAAGTAGACAACGATCTTCTGTGTGTCCTTCCTTGGTGAATAGGACACTATCTCCCGAAACGTGGTATCAAGATTTACGTCTATCCCCGTTTCCTCCATGATCTCACGCTTGGCAGTTTCTTCCTCTGTTTCATCGCCCTCAACGTGACCCTTTGGGAATGACCAGTGACCGCTGTTGATATGCTTTATCAGCAGTATCTCGGTGTTTCCGTGATACTTTCTGTAAACGATAGCACCGCAGGATTTTTCATGCAGCATCATTTTTCCTTTCCGGAGCATAGCCCCAATATTTACTCATTGATTTAATTATATCACAACAGCCCTCATTTGTCTATACCCTTTAATAAATATACTCCCATTTTGTGCACATTCCACAAATCAGGTAAAATAAAAAAAGCCGTGCAAAAGCACAGCTTTTTGAAACAGTCAAAGATTATTCCTCGACCTTGTTCTCGATATACTTAACGATATCGCCAACAGTCTTGATGTTCTCGACCTCTTCATCAGGGATCTCTACATCAAAGCTCTCCTCGATGCTCATTACAAGGTCAACTACGTCCAGTGAGTCAGCGCCGAGATCATCTGTGATAGAAGCCTCCATAGTTACTGCGTCCTCTTCAACGTCGAGCTGCTCTACGATAATGTCCTTGATCTTATCAAATACCATTACTTTACCTCCATTCTGTACTTTACTGGGTCTGCCGCTCAGCGCAGCATTTATGTCAGCCGCCGCCGCTCATAAGTCGGCAAATCATTCGGCATGATCATCAAAAAAACTCATTCCTGCGAACTTTCCTCAAACTCGCCCACAGTCCTAAACTTATTATACCGCCCCTCAAGCAATTCGTCAAGACCTTTTTGCAATTTTCTTTTCAAAGCTCCCTCGATATAGTCAGAGATATTCTCCGCAGTGAGCTGTGGGTCGTTATGTGCGCCGCCGTCGGCTTCGGAAATTATATGGTCGCACACGCCAAGTCTTGTAAGATCCTCGGCGGTTATCTTCATTATATCGCAGGCTTCACGCTCTCTTGTGGAATCCTTCCACAGGATACTTGCAAAGCCTCTCGGTGATATTACCGAATAGATAGCGTTTTCAAGCATTGCAAGCTCATCGCAAACTGCAAGAGCCAGTGCTCCTCCCGAGCCGCCTTCTCCGAGTATTATGGAGATAACAGGAGTCTTGAGGGTCATGAACTCCATGATGTTTTTGGCTATCGCTTCGCCCTGACCACGCTTCTCGGCTTCTACGCCGCAGAATGCACCTGCTGTATCAACAAGGCATATAACAGGTCTATGGAACTTCTCAGCCTGCCTTGCAAGCCTGAGAGCCTTTCTATAGCCCTCCGGGTGTGGCATACCGAAATTGCACTTCTGATTTTCTGCAAGATCTCTGCCCTTTACCTCTGCGATAACTGTAACAGGTATGCCCTTAAAATAGGCTATGCCGCCCATAACAGCACCGTCATCACCAAAAAGTCTGTCGCCGTGCATCTCAAAGAAATCGTCGAATATAAGAGGGATATAGTCCTTGGCAGTCGGTCTGCCCTTGTGTCTGATTATATCAAGTCTTTGACAAGCTGTCAGCTCACTCATTTGAGGACACCTCCTTTGCTGGCTTATGAAGTCTGAGTATATGAGCGAGAACTCTTCTCATTTTCTTTCGCTCAACTATCATATCAACAAAGCCGTTTTCAAGCATGAACTCGGCAGACTGGAAATCGTCAGGAAGCTTCTGCTTGATAGTACCCTCTATAACACGTCTGCCTGCAAATCCGATAAGCACCTTTGGCTCTGCGATTATGATATCGCCCAGTGACGCAAAGGAAGCTGTTACACCGCCCGTGGTAGGGTCGGTCATAACTGCGATATAAAGCAGACCTGCTTGGTTATGTCTTGCCACAGCACCGCTTGTTTTCGCCATTTGCATAAGGGAAACTATACCCTCCTGCATTCTTGCTCCGCCTGAGGCTGTGAACGCAATAACAGGGAGCTTATTTGCGGTGGCGTATTCGATAGCTCGTGTTATCTTTTCGCCCACAACACTGCCCATGGAAGCCATCATATAGTTGGAATCCATAACGATTATAACTATCTTCTCGCCTCTTATGGCAGCCTTTCCTGTGATAACGGCATCTTTAAGACCGGTCTTTTCTCTCAAAGCCTGCTGTTTTGCTTCATAGTCGGGGAAATCTATAGGATTTTTTGATATCATATCCTTATCAAATTCCTCAAAGCTACCCTTATCTATGGTGATATCAAGACGTTCTTTTGCGGTAAGTCTTGAATGGTAGTTACAGTGAGGACATACCTTGCCGTTTGCCTGAAACTCCTCCATAAAAGTGACGTTTCTGCATCTTGGACACTTGAAAAGCAGACCCTTTGGGATATCGGTCTTTTTCTTGTCATCGTCCGCCTTATCGCCGTTAAATCTTACTTTAACGACAGAAAACAGATCTTCAAGCATTATTCCTTACTCCTCTCATCTGCCAAAATGTCGGTACGGTTAAGAAAACCGTTATCGTAATTGCCCTCTAAAAACTCAGGGCGTCTTATAAGCTTGAGCTGGAAATCAACATTGGTTGCAACACCATCCACGATAAACTCAGACAGCGCCCATGTCATTTTCGCAATAGCTTCTTCTCTGTTCTTACCGTGAACGATGAGCTTGCCTATCATGGAATCGTAATAAGGCGGTATCTCATAGCCCTGATAAACTGCGGTATCTACTCTTATTCCTGGTCCTCCGGGGATAAAGAGCGACTTTATCCTGCCCGGTGACGGTCTGAAATCAAGAAGCGGATTTTCCGCATTTATACGGCACTCTATTGCATGACCTGTCAGCTTTATATCCTCCTGCTTTATAGACAATCTCTGTCCTGATGCGATAAGGAGCTGTTGCTTTACAAGGTCAACGCCTGTGACAGCCTCTGTGATAGGGTGTTCCACCTGTATACGGGTGTTCATTTCCATGAAATAGAACTCGCCGTTTTTATCCACGAGGAACTCAATAGTGCCTGCATTCCTATAGCCGCAGACCTTAGCGGCTGTACAAGCGGCTTTGCCCATTTTCGCACGAAGCTCCTCATTCATAAAGCTTGCAGGGGAAGGGGCTTCCTCGAGGACCTTCTGATTTCTTCTCTGCATGGAGCAGTCACGCTCACCCAGATAGATAACGTCGCCGTAATTATCGGCAAGTATCTGTATCTCGATATGCTTAGGGTCTTCTATGAACTTCTCGATATAGATCTCGTCATTGCCGAAGCAGGCAAGAGCTTCCTGCTTTGCGGCGGTCATCTGCGCTTCAAGCTCATCGTCGGAGTGAACGATCCTTATGCCACGTCCTCCGCCGCCTGCTGAAGCCTTTACCATAACAGGGTAGCCAAGATCTCTTGCAAGGGTATGCGCCGCATGGATATTGGAGATAGCGCCGTCTGAACCCATTATAACAGGCACACCTGCTTCTTTCATTGTTTCCTTTGCCTGCGCTTTATCGCCAAGCATTTCAATAGACTCGGCTCTTGGTCCTATGAAAGTTATGCCGCACTTTTCGCACATTCTCGCAAAGGACGGATTTTCAGACAGAAAGCCAAAGCCCGGGTGGATAGCGTCTGCACCTGTTATCTCACAGGCGGAGATTATCGCCCTGACATTAAGATAACTGTCCTTGCTTGGTGCAGGACCTATGCAAACGGCTTCGTCTGCTATCTGAGCGTGGAGAGCATTTCTGTCGGCGGTGGAATATACCGCAACAGTATGTATGCCAAGCTCTCGGCAGGCTCTTATAATGCGGACAGCGATCTCGCCTCTGTTCGCTATCAATACTTTTTTGAACATATTATGCCTCACTAATTATGACTAGAATAAGAGATACCTTACTTTATCGCAAAAGTTATCTCAGCGGAAACAGCCTTCTTGCCGTTTACAGAAGCAAGTGCCTTTCCAACGCCGATAGGACCCTTGACTTTGATTATCTCCACCTCGATATCCAGCTTATCACCAGGCACTACCTGCTGACGGAACTTACAGTTGTTTATGCCGCCGAACAGACCTATCTTGCCCTTGTTCTCAGGAAGTGAAAGCAGTGCAACTGCGCCTGCCTGCGCACACATCTCTACCATAAGCACGCCTGGGGTAACAGGATAGTTCGGGAAATGTCCCTTGAACCAAAAGTCCTCAGCCTTTATATACTTTGTAGCCTTTACACGCTTGCCCACTTCAAGCTCGTTTACCTCGTCGATAAGCAGAAAAGGGTCACGGTGAGGGATTATTTCCATGATCTGCTCTTTATTCAAAACAACTGCCATTGTCTTTCCTCCAAATCAGTTTAGTCAAGTATCATTATGGTCTGATCGAACTCAACAGCGTCGCCGCTGTTTACGCATATCTCTCTTACCACGCCGTCAAATTCGCTCTGTACTTCGCTCATTACCTTCATGGACTCGATAATGAAGATAGTGTCGCCCTTCTTTATCTTGTCGCCAACGCTTACGAACGGCTTTGAATCAGGTGACGGAGCGGCATAGAATGTTCCCACGATAGGGGCTTTAACTGCCTTGCCGCCTGTTACCGGTGCTGATGTTGCCGACGCTTCCGGTGCTGTCTGGGCAGCAGGTAAAGCTGTGCCTACAGCCATTGACATAGGCATTCCCATTGGTGCAGGAGGAGGGCATTTCTTGCCCTTTACTGTTATCACCTTGTCGCCGTCAGCTATTGTTATCTCACCGAGGTCTTTATTCTTCACGATATCGGCAAGCTTCTCTATTGTTTCAAGGTCAAACTGACCATAAATTTTTTCGCTCATATCAGTTTCTCCTTATTAGTCGCACTTCTTTATACAGATAGTAGCGTTATGTCCGCCAAAGCCCAGAGAGTTTGAAAGTGCTGCATAGACAGGCATTTCTCTGTTGCCCTCAACGCAGTAGTCAAGGTCGCACTCAGGGTCAGGAGTGGTGTAGTTTATTGTCTTATGAACAAGGTCGTTCTGTACAGAAAGTGCAGTAACGATAGCTTCCATGCCGCCTGCCGCACCAAGAAGGTGACCTGTCATAGACTTTGTGGAGTTTATGACCGTCTTTCTTGCGGCTTCTTCGCCAAGAGCGATCTTGATAGCTGTTGTTTCATACTTATCGTTAAGACCTGTTGATGTGCCGTGAGCGTTGATATAATTTACCTGCTCAGGTTTCAGACCAGCCTCTTCGTAGGCATACTTCATTGCATATGCCGCAGGCTCGCCTGTTGGTGATGGGCTTGTCATATGGTAAGCGTCGCCTGTTGCGCCATAGCCTGCTATTTCGGCTATGATATTTGCACCTCTTGATTTAGCGTGCTCATACTCCTCAAGGCAAAGTATGCCTGCACCCTCGCCAAGTACAAAGCCCTGTCTGTTCAGGTCGAATGGAGTTGAAGCCTTGTCAAGCTCTGTTGCCTTTGAGAGAGCCTTCATATTGTTGAAGCCGCTGAGTGCGAAATGAGAGATACAAGCCTCTGAGCCGCCGCAAAGGCAAACGTCAAGATAGCCGTCCTTTATTTTTCTGAAAGCTTCGCCGATAGCGTGAGTACCTGAAGCGCAAGCTGTGGTGGTACAGAAATTATCGCCCTTAAAGCCTGTATGCATTGCAACAGTACCAGCCGCCATATTGCCTATCATCATAGGGATAAAGAAAACTGATACCTTATCAGGCTTTTCGTTGAACTTTGTTACTTCCTTTTCGGTCATGTTAAGACCGCCGATACCAACACCGATTATAACGCCTGCCTTAAATGGATCAACGTCCTTGAAATCAGTGCCGGCCATTTTAAGAGCCTGCTTTGCAGAGCAAACAGCGAACTGAGTAAATCTATCCATTCTCTTTGCTTCTTTTTTATCTATATACTCAGTGCAGTCAAAATCCTTGACAGCGCCGACTATCTTTACAGGAAAATTTTCGGTATCAAACTGGTCAACATAAGATAGGCCGTTCTTGTTAGCCTTGATATTAGCCCAAAATTCCTCTACGTTCTTGCCAAGAGGGTTTACTGTACCCATACCTGTGATAACAACTCTTCTCATTTAAACACTCCTTAGTATCATTTAAAACATATCAAATCTACATTCCGTAAAACAAATCTACATGACGTAAGATGCCCGTCACGGTGAGTGGCTACATCATAAGTCCGCCGCTTATTTCTATTACCTGTCCTGTAACGTAGCTTGCGTCCTTGGAAGCAAGGAAGGATACAACGCCTGCTATCTCGTCAACTTCGCCGTAACGCTTCATTGCTATCTGATTTATCATAGCCTGCTTCTGAGCTTCTGTAAGCTTGTCTGTCATAGGGGTCTTGATAAATCCAGGGGCTACAGCGTTGCAGGTGATACCTCTTGAGCCAAGCTCCTTTGCAACTGTCTTTGTCATGCCGACGATAGCCGCCTTTGTTGCGGAATAGTTTATCTGTCCGGGGTTGCCGTAAAGTCCTGCAACTGACGCAAGATTTATTATCTTGCCTGACTTCTGTCGCATCATAACGCTGCCCACAAATTTTGACATATTGAACACGCTCTTCTGGTTTACAGCAACTACCATATCGTACTGTTCCTCGCTCATACGAGCCATAAGACCGTCACGAGTGATTCCTGCGTTGTTTACGAGAACGTCGATAGTGCCGAAACGAGCCTTTACTGCCTTGACTGTTTCCTCTACCTGTGCATAGCTTGAAACGTCGCAGATGAACTTTTCACACTCTACGCCCTCTGCCTTTATCTTATCCATTATATCGTTATCTTCAAACATTGCCTCTGAGATATCGTTGAGAGCAATATTATAGCCGTCCTTTGCAAGTCTGAGTGCTATTGCTGCACCTATTCCTCTTGCAGAACCTGTTATCAATGCTGTTGCCATTTTATCTTCCTCCGTCTTTTACTTGCCGAGAAGCTTTTCTGCTTCTGTGAACATTTCCTCTATCATATCCTTTGCAGGCTCGATCTTCTTTACCATGCCTGCGATAGCTCCGCAGAGGAAAGAACCCTCCTCAAGGTTGCCGTCCTGAACGGCTTTTCTCAGTGAACCGAGAGTTATCTCCTCAAATTCCTCAGGTGTGATCGTGCCGTTTGCTTCGCCGCTTGCAAGCTTCTTTGAGAACTTTGTCTTAACGTTTCTGCATGGGTGACCTGTATATCTGCCTGTTACGATACTGTCTGTATCCTTAGCCTTTACAACAAGCTCCTTATAAACAGGATTTATCTGACACTCCTCTGCGGCAAGGAAACGTGTACCGAGCTGAACGCCCTCTGCGCCAAGCATGAATGAAGCGGCTATTCCTCTGCCGTCTGCTATTCCGCCTGCGGCGATAACAGGTATCTCAACTGCGTCAACTACCTGTGGTACAAGACACATGGTTGTGTTTTCACCGATATGTCCGCCAGACTCTGTTCCCTCTGCAATAACGGCGTCAGCACCTGCTCTTTCCATTCTCTTTGCAAGAGCAACTGACGGAACGACAGGTATCACCTTTATGCCTGCTTCTTTCCATGCAGCCATATACTTGCCTGGGTTGCCTGCACCTGTTGTTACGACAGGTACGCCCTCGTCGATAACGAGCTGAGCGAGGTCGTCGGCATTAGGGCTCATGAGCATGATATTAACGCCGAAAGGCTTGCCGTTTACAGCCGCCTTTGTCTGTCTTATCTGATCTCTCAGGTAATCGATAGGTGCAGAGCCGCCTGCGATTATGCCAAGTCCGCCTGCGTTTGAAACTGCGGAAGCAAGAGTATGCTCAGCTATCCAGGCCATACCGCCCTGAAAGATAGGGTATTTTATACCCAAAAGTTCAGTTATTCTTGTCTTTGTAGTAGTCATAGTAGTTCTCCTTATTGTCAAAAGCAAATTTTATGCCATAATACATAATAACAATTTATTATGTACCGAATATAAACTGTATATTGATCATCAATACTCGAAAACAGCCGCACCATAAGTAAGTCCACCGCCGAAGCCTACAAGACAAACCTTGTCGCCTCTTTTTATCCTGCCTTCTGCAACTGCGTCGCAAAATGCGATAGGGATAGATGCGGAAGATGTGTTGCCGTAGCGGTCGATATATACCGGGAACTTGTCCATTGAAACGCCAAGGTGCTTTGCGGCAGTTTCGATTATTCTTATATTTGCCTGATGCGGCACTATCCAATCAAGGTCATCAGGGGAAATTTCGATCTTTGCACAAGCCTGCTCAACTGCATTTGGAAGTGCCTTTGTGGCAAACTTATAGACCTCTTTGCCGTCCTGCTTGAAGAAATAATCCTTTGTTTCAGGCATATCCATATCAAATTCCTCGGTATTGGTTCTGAAAGCGTTCTCAGACTTCAAAGCACGGGAAGCAAGATACTTTGCACCGTTGCCGTCTGCGCCAAGGAAACTTGAATATGTAGTATCCTCTGCTGTTTCAAGGACGAAAGCGGCTGCGCCGTCACCGAAAAGCACGCAGGAAGAACGGTCGGTATAGTCAACGAATTTTGAAAGCTCCTCAGAGGCTACCAAAAGAACAGTCTTTATTCCGTCGCCGCTCTGAAGGTATCTCTTTGCGGTATCAAAACCGTAAACAAAGCCTGCACAAGCAGCGTTAAGGTCAAATGCGATACAGCCTATCGCGCCTATCTCTCTCTGAATAAGGCAGGAAAGTGACGGAGTGAAATAATCCCCTGTTACTGTTGTGGCAATAATAAGGTCGATATCCTCTGCCTTTACTCCTGCGTCAGCCATTGCAGCCTTTGCCGCCATTGCTCCAAGATAGTATGTAGGCTCGCCGTTTGTGATGTGTCTTTGCTTGATGCCTGTTCTCTGAGTTATCCACTCGTCGCTTGTTTCAACGATCTTTGTGAAATCCTCGTTTGTTGCGACCATTTCAGGCACATATTTGCCTATGCCCTTGATCTTTACGCCTGTTACTTTACTTCCCACTGATTTTTCCTCCTGAAAATTCTATATTATATATTGTATATTTCCGCAATTTGTGCTATAATGTTCTTGTTCCTATGGAGCAAGTCAAAATATATTATATCAAAATATAATTAGTTAATTTTTTAACTATATAACACATATCATAACATTATAATTATAAACTGTTTTTTTAGATACGTCAATAACAAATTATGAACAACTCTTGATGAATTTAAACATTTAGAGAATTTTTCACAAGTTTTAGGGCGTTAGTTAATATTATGTGTCTATTTTTGAAAATATCTTGCAAAAATTAAATCATAAAACAATAATCGAGAGCAGATAACTTTCAGAAATTTACAGATATGAGATAAGGCGGCTTTGATATTATCAGGCGGCTATGTATAAATTTAACCACAAAGGAGTAAAATTTTATGTCAAAAAATATTTTTTTGTTTTCAGGTCAGGGCTCACAGTATGTAGGAATGGCTAAGGAGCTTTGCGAAAAGTATGATGCTGCAAATGCGGTTTTCGACACAGCGGAAAAGGTGCTGGGATATGACCTGAGAGCGGTAACATTTGACGGCCCTGACACTGAGCTTAACAAGACAGTGAACTCACAGCCTGCTATAATGGCTTGCTCGCTTGCCGCTTTTGAAGCCGCAAAGGCTGAGGGCATCACATTTGACGGCGTAGCAGGTCACTCACTGGGCGAATATGCTGCTATGGTAGCCGCAGGTGTTGTAACTATTGAGGACGGCTTCAAGCTCATCAAGGCGAGAGCGGCTGCAATGCAGAAAGCCGCAGAGGCTAACAGTGGCTCAATGTATGCTATAATCGGTCTGCCTGCTGAAGAGGTCGAGAAGATATGCGAGGAAACAGAGGGCTATGTTGTTCCTGTAAACTACAACTCGGCCGTTCAGACTGTTATCGCTGGCGATACAGAGGCTTGCGAGGCGGCTGCGGCAAAGTTTTCGGAGATGAAGAAAAAGGCTATAAAACTCAATGTTGCGTCTGCTTTCCACTCAAAGCTCATGCAGAGTGCGGCTGATGAATTTATTGAAACTGCAAAGACAGTTGAGTTCAAGACTGCAAACGTTGATTTCTACTCGAACGTTCTTGGAACAAAGCTTGAAGATTTCTCAGATATGCCTGATATGCTTGCCAAGCACATCGTTTCACCCGTTAAGTTCACTTCTGAGCTTGCAGAAATGGAAAAGGCAGGCTATGAGAACTTTATCGAGCTTGGTCCTAACAAGGTGCTTACGGGTCTTGTAAAGAAAACTCTCAAGGGCAAGAACGCTGTGAACATTGAGAACAATGCCACAATGGAAAAGGCTCTTGCTTCTCTGAGCTAAAATATCGAGGGGAGAAAAATGAAAAAGGCTATGAAAAGGGCTTTGCTGTTGGCATTGGCGGCGGCAATGCTTGTTTGTCTGAGTGCCTGTGGAAAATGTGCGTGGGAGATAAAGATAAACGGCAAGGATATACAGATACCATGCACTCTGGACGATATTGGCGAGGAATATGAATACACGCTGGATTATCCTTTTTCGGGAAACTCAAACGGCAAGGGAATATTCTCGGTGGCGCTTATGCAGGACGGCAGTATAATAGGCACTGTTAAGGTAGAAGCGGACAGTGTTGACGATATTGACAGGAAGTCGAAGATACGTCAGATAAGTGCGGCGCAAAGCAGTTCCGATAAAAAGGGAATGAGCATTGCAGGGGTAAAATGCGGTGATGACAAGACGGAAGTCAAAAAAGTTTTCGGCGAGCCTGACAGTCCTGACGCAGACGCATGGAAATACAAGAAAAGGGGCTTTTTGGCGACTTTCTTTTTTGATGATGACGGCAAGGTGACAATGCTGAGCATATCAGACATTGATGATGAAGATACCTGATAAAAGGCGGTGTATAAAATGAAACGCAATGACTACATATCATGGGACGAATATTTTATGGGCATTTCACTGCTATCTGCACAGAGGAGCAAGGATTCTCACACGCAGGTAGGGGCGTGCATAGTTTCTCAGGACAACAAGATATTGTCAGTAGGCTACAACGGTATGCCTACCGGGTGTTCTGATGATGAGATGCCATGGGACAGGAACGGAGAGTTTCTTGACACGAAATATCCATTTGTGTGTCATGCCGAGCTTAACGCCATTCTCAACCATGCGGCAGGAAGCTTACAGAATGCCAAGATATATGTTTCACTTTTTCCATGCAACGAATGCGCAAAGGCTATCATTCAAAGCGGCATAAAGGAAGTCGTTTACTGGGAGGACAAATACGCCGACACTGACGGAGTTAAGGCTTCTAAGAAAATGTTTGAGCTGACGGGGGTAAAGATACGCAGGTATATACCTACTAACCGTGAGATAACTATAAGGCTGTAAAAGGCAATTATCCTGCCGAAACAGTTTCAGGCGACAATGCGGGCGAACACTGTTCGCCCCTACTGTACATTGTGCGGTTATTAAGGTTTGTGCAATAAATTGCAAGTTGCCCCTACAGATATACATTATTAATATACGGAAATTTTTTATAAAGAAGGAATGTAAAATGTCAAGAAAATACGCTATACTTGGAGAAACGCTTAAACACACTATGTCGCCGCCTATTCACGCTAGGCTTTTTGAGCTGAAAGGACGTGAGTTTGAGTACGAGATACTGGAAGTAAAGCCTGAGGAGCTTAAAGACAAGGCGGAGTATCTTAATTCTCTCAACGGCTACAACATCACTATTCCCCACAAGATAGGCATTATCAACTACACTGATGAGCTTGACCAGTCGGCAAAGCGTTATCACTCAGTGAACTGCGTTGACAACAAAAATGGCAGGCACGTTGGTTACAACACTGACTGCGACGGCTTTCTCAGAACTGTTCGTGCAATGAATATCGACTTCACAGGAAAGATACTGCTTATAGGCTGCGGCGGAGTAGGCAGAATGATGGCAATTGAGGCGGCTCTTGCCGGGGCTGACCTTTACATTGCGGTACTGGAGAGCGATATGCCTTTGGCTAAGCAGGTAGAGAAAGAGATAAAGGCTATGAAGTCTGACGCTAGGATAACTATTGTTCTAAACACTGAGATACCGACCGACGTTCACTACGAGCTGCTTATGAACGCTTGCCCTGTGGGAATGTATCCTAAGACAAACGCCTGCCCTGTTCCTGATGAAGTTATAAAGGCGAGCGGTGCGGTATTTGACGTTATATATAATCCTCGTGAGACTTTGCTCATGCAGAAAGCCAAGGCTATGGGCAAGAACGCTGTCGGAGGCATGGCAATGCTTGTTTGGCAGGCGGTTTCCGCTCACGAGATATGGGACGGCGACGAATACACAGACGAGGAAGTTCAGTCTATCATAGACGAAATGGAGATCGCCGTGGAGAAGGATTTTAAGTAAAATACATTATAATAAGGATAGTAAATATGAGACCAATATTTTTGTGCGGCTTTATGGGCTGCGGAAAATCTACTGTGGGAAAGATCTTGGCGAAAAAAATGGGCTGTCAGTGCGTTGACCTTGACAAGTATATCGAAGATACGGCAGGAATGAGCATACCTGAAATATTCGACAAATACGGTGAGGAGCATTTCAGGAAGCTTGAAACCGAGGCTCTTGCAGCATTTGCTGACATTGGCGGCGTTGTTGCAACAGGCGGCGGAGCATTGCTTTCGGAGGAGAACGGCAAGGTGGCTAAAAGATCGGGCATGGTGGTCTTTATCGACACATATTTCAACACCTGCTACGGACGCATAAAAAACGACCCTAACAGACCTATCGCTTACAACTCCACCAGAGAACAGCTTTCAGAGCGGTTTGATTATCGAAGACCTTTATATCTTGCCCACTCACACTATGTCATAAGCGGTGGTTATCCGCCTATCGTCATCGCTTCTAAGATACAAAAGCTTTACAAGAGATTTGATTTCGGGCAGGGCTGATTCAGCTCTTCCCTGCAGGCTCGACCTTCATGCCCCATGTTTTCGGGCTTATCGCAAACCATGCGAGCCTTAAGCTTATGCCCGTTTATCTTGCATTTTTCTTCATACTTCTGCTTGTGATGATGTCAAAAACGGAAAAGCTTTGTCATAATAAATAGTACGGCTTGTGCAAACAGTACCAAATTATTTGTATCTTGGATAATCAAAAATAGCTATTTATAACGAATAATCCAAAAAGTCTGCAAGCACTGATAAAAAATGTTGAAAATCCTCCCCACATGTTGTATACTTATGGTATGAAAATGTTATATTAAACTGCAATATGACAGAAGGGAGTTGCAAATGGACATACAGAAAACCGTGCTTGTCGTTGACGACAGCACAACGAACCGATCTATACTTTGCGACATACTACATTCTGACTATACTGTGATCCAAGCAGAAGATGGCATACAGGCTCTTACAATGCTAAAAAAACAGGATAAAAAAGTTGACGCTATAATACTGGATATCATAATGCCCGAAATGGACGGATATGAGTTCATGGATAAAATAAAGCATGATAAAACCTTATCTCAGATACCTGTTATTATTCTCACAGAAAAATCAGACAGAGACACTGAAAAGAAGGTGCTTGAAAGCGGTGCGTGGGACTTTGTTCCAAAGCCTTATGACGCTGATATTATAAAGCTAAGGCTCAAAAACGTTATCGCAAGAAGTCAGGTATCGCTTCTCAAAGAGCTTAATAACGTTATGAACTACGACCCTCTTACGGAGATATATTCAAAGAATAAATTTTTCAGTGTGTCAAAGGCACTTCTTAAGGCTAATCCTGACAAGCAGTTCGCTTTTCTAAGACTAGATATCGACCGTTTCAAGCTTATAAATTCATTTTTCGGCACTGCGTATGGAGACAGACTGCTAAAGCATGTTGCAAAACGTATAAGAGATTTTGCAAAAACAACGGAATGCTGTACCTTTGGTAGGATAGACGCTGACGTTTTCGGTATCTTCACCCCTTATCAGGGCAAGGAAGAAACAGTAAAGCAGATAGAGCAGGCTGTTGAAAACATGAAAAAACTGTCCGCAAGCTATAACATCATGATCGTTTACGGCGTTTATGTGGTGACTGACAGAAGCCTGCCAATATCCTTCATGTGCGACCGTGCCGCTCTTGCCGCTAAAACTGTAAAAGGGCATTATATGAAAAGCTATGCTTTTTATGATGACAAAATGCGGCTTTCTATCGAAAATGAGCAGAATATAATAAATGAAATGAGCGACGCTCTTGAAAACCACGAGTTTGTGCCTTACTATCAGCCTAAGTATGATGTAAAGACAAACAAGCCTGTGGGTGCGGAGGCTCTTGCAAGGTGGATACACCCTACCAAGGGATTTATCTCACCTGGTGTGTTTATCCCTATATTTGAGAAAAACGGCTTTATCTCAAAGCTTGATTTCTACATATGGGAATGCGTATGCAAACAGCTCAAGGAATGGAAAGACAAGGGAGTACCGCTTTTTCCTGTGTCTGTAAACGTTTCAAGGGTCAATCTTTATAACCCTAATCTATCGAAGATCATCATAGAGCTTACCAGAAAGTATGACGTTGACCCTAAGTATTTCAACATCGAAATAACGGAAAGCGTTTATACTGACGACAATGTAATGATAGATGATATCACTAGCCAGCTCAGAAATAATGGCTTTACTATCCTCATGGACGATTTTGGCAGCGGCTATTCTTCCCTGAACGTACTCAAAGATGTTCAGGTGGATATGCTAAAAATGGACATGATGTTCATGTTCAAGGCAAAGTATGACGGCCGTGCAGAAACTATAATTTCTTCTGTTATCAGAATGGCCAAATGGCTCAATATCCCTGTTATCGCAGAAGGCGTTGACAGAGCGGAGCAGGTAGAATTTTTGAAAAGCGTAGGCTGTGACTACATTCAGGGTTTCTATTATTCAAAGCCTTTGCCTGCGGCAGAGTATGAAAAGCTTATTTCAGATCAGGAGGAACAGCCTGTGCCTGAGAACGGGACGTCAGTAAACGACCTGCTGTGGGGCAAGGGCGGAGGATTGCTGGCATATATCGACAGCATCGACCAGCCTGCTACGATATATGAATGTTTTCCGGACGGCACAGTGGTAATGGTATGTTCAAACAAGGCGTTTTCACAAAAATACGGCTATGACAGCAGTGTGTACGGCAAACTCAATGTTATGAACTGCATTGACAGCGAATGCAAAGAGAAGTTCACAAGCACTGTGAACAAGGCAATAGAGAGCAAGGACAGAGCAGAATGTGTTCTCAGTATGCACGAGATAAACGGCAAGAAGCACTGGTTCAAGACGCATTTACGATTTATCAGCGAAACAGGTGTAAGCTCTGTGCTTATAGCGTATTTCACGGACGTGACCGACATGGTATTGACGGATAAACGCATAAACGACTATAAGAACTATATCCAAAACGAAATAGACCGAAAGCACAAGATCCTTATTGTAAGCAACAACAGCGACGCACGCTGTCAGCTCGAGGGGATACTTTCTCAGGAAAATACTGTTTTCACTGCAGAAACCATTCAGGAAGGGAAAAAGCTTCTTCTTAACGAGGATATCGACCTTATTTATTTTGACATACAGCTTATTTCCAAGGACGACGAATTTCCTCTTGACATTGATGAGAGAAGACTCCCTGTTATTGCTATAACTCAGGCTCATAGCGTACTTAAAGGCATGACAAAATTGAAGAACAGAGTTTCAGACTTTGTTATGAAGCCGTATATAGATGAGCTGGTACGTCTGAGAACGAACAATCTTTTAAAGATCAATATTTCAGGCAGTGCAAACGAAAAATATTTTAGCCGGACGAAATGATCTGAAAAAGTCCTCTGCGACAAGCGGGGGCTTTTTTCTATTATTAAGCTGTCAGCTTTATTGACAAAATATACACTATCTGATATTATATAGGTATGAATGCTGAAAGCGAGGGAGAAAAAATGTATCTTGACAAGTGGCGTGTGGCAATAAGGAATTTGAAAAATTCGCTTTTTTCATATCCAAACACGGCTCAAAGCTGTTTCCCTGACCCTATCACGGACGACACAGTGTTTTACTGCGTTCAAGGTCTTGTATATGGCAGTCAAAAGTTCCCTGACGGAAAATTCATACGCAGTTCTCCTGTGACCTCGGTATACTCCGAGGACGGAAAGCTTTTTGCCAAAACAATAAACAACGTTTATGAGCTTAAAACGCCAAGCGATTATTTTGACTGCGATATCGCTGAAAATGCCGCACAAAAAACAGGAAGCAGTGAGCTTGCTGAAACAGCTAAAATGCAGAGAGAAAAGCTCATGGCACAGCTTGATAAATTTTTCACGATCTGCCAGAGGCTTTGTGATAATGAACAGGCTGACGTTGCAAATGAGTTACCTGAAGATACTCTTGTTATATGCTATTACGGCACTGACCCACATGGAAACAAGATGTTCTACAAAAAAGAAGATATGGTAGTGCCTGTTTTTGCATATGTGACCGTTGGGCTGGTCATTGATTCTGTGGGGCTTGCGGATAGCGAAGAAAAGCTGGAATCATGGGATACGCTGGGGAGATATTATATTGACAGCGAGCTTATGGAGTTTTATGACTGTGACACGAAAAACCTTATTTTCTGCAATTTGACGAACTCTCCTATATATGTCACAATTTACGAAAGCTCCGCTGCTATGCTCTGTATGCCGAACACGGCTAAGATAGCTTCAAGAAAAGTAAAAGAAAAATAAAACTTTTATCCGTCTGAGATCTCAGGCGGATTTTTTTATTGCACAATATAGAAGAGAACGTGAAAATTAATAGAATGTTAAACTTTTAACGTGCCATAGCAATTGAATAATCGTCGAAAGTGTAGTATAATTTTCTTATATAGTTGCTTTTTGATGTAAAATAATATATTTAACTATTTTTTGTATCGTGAGGAAAAGATCATGGAAATTTTAAAACAGCGTATTCTTAAGGACGGAGTAGTAAAGGAAGGAAACGTTCTCAAAGTCGATAAATTCCTTAACCACCAAATGGACGTCAAGCTTTTCAACGATATCGGTGAGGAGTTTGCAAAGAGATTTGCAGGAACAGGCGTAAACAAGATACTCACTATCGAGTCATCCGGTATCGGCATTGCCTGCATTGCGGCACAGCATTTTAACAACTGCCCTGTTATTTTCGCAAAGAAAACTCTCAGCAAAAATCTTGACGGCGAAATGTTCGTTACTCAAGTAAAGTCCTACACAAAGGGCGTTACATATGACGTAATGGTATCTGAAAAATATCTCGGCAAGGGCGACAAGGTGCTTATTATAGACGATTTTCTTGCTAACGGCTGTGCTCTTATGGGGCTTATAGATATCGTAAAGCAGTCCGGGGCTGAGCTTGCGGGAGCAGGTATCGTTATCGAAAAGGGCTTCCAGGTTGGCGGAAAGACTATCCGTGACATGGGCGTAAAGCTCGAATCTCTTGCTATCGTTGACTCTATGGACAACGGCACTATCACTTTCAGGGACTAACGCACAAGGCGTTACCAATAAATATTTTATGGAGGAAGATCAAACATGAAGGTAAGACGTATTCTTGCGCTCGTTCTTTCTGCGGCTCTTGCTGTAACAGCTCTTACAGCTTGTACATCTGCTAAGGACGAAGCATCACAGAAGTCGGCTGACAATCAGACGGCAACTCTCAGCTATGACACTGTAAAGATCGGTGTTATACACATCGGCAACCCTGCCGACGGTTCAGGCTACACATATGCTCACGATCAGGGTATCGTTGGTATGCAGAAGGAGCTTGGTCTTAAAGACGATCAGATCGTAAGAAAAAACAACGTATCAGACAGCGACCCTGCTGCTACAGAAACAGCTATCCGTGAGTGCATCGAGGAAGGCTGCAACATCATCTTCGGCACAAGCTGGGGCTATATGGACAAAATGGAATCCCTTGCTGAGGAATATCCTGACGTTTATTTCTGCCACGGCACAGGCTACAAGAACAACGGCAAGAACCTTAACAACTACTTCGGAAGAATTTATCAGGCAAGATACCTCACAGGTATCGTTGCAGGTATGAAGACAGAGTCAAATCTTATCGGTTACGTTTCCGCTATGGGCAGCGAGAACTCTGAGTGCACAGGCGGTATCGACGCTTTCGCAATGGGCGTTTATTCTGTAAATCCTGACGCTAAGGTTTATGTAAAGGTAACAAACAGCTGGTATTCACCAACAGAGGAAACAAACGCTGCAAAGGCTCTTCTTTCTGAGGGCTGCGACGTTATCGCTCAGCACTGCGACACACCTAACCCACAGCTCGAGGCTGAAAGCGCAGGCAAGTGGGGCGTAGGCTACAACACAGATATGTCTAAGGACGCTCCTAAGGCTACACTTACTTCAACTCTTTGGAACTGGTCTGCATACTACACATATCAGGTAAAGCAGATCGTAGATGGCAACTGGAAGTGCGAGAACTACTACGGCGGCATGGCTGACGGTCTTGTAGACATCGCTCCTCTGAACAAGGATCTCTGCACAGAGGATATGCAGAAGGCTGTTGACGAGGCTAAGGCTAAGCTTGAGGACGGCTCATTCAACGTATTTGACGGCGTTATCGAAACAAACGACGGCAAAACAGTTGGCGAAGAGGGCAAAACTCTTGACGACGCTACTATCACAGGCGGAATCAACTGGTACTTCAAGAACGTTGAGGTCAAGTAATAAGGCTTAACAGCTTAACAAAACATTTATACGGGCGGTGCAGGTTGCCGCCTGTTTTGTTAATGATATGAGCATACGGCAGCAGGTAATTCTGCTGTCGGTTTCTGATGACATTAGCAAATCTAAGGAAGTTCATAAAAAGGAGCTGAAAGTATGAGTGAAGAAATATCTGCTGAGATCGCTGTAAAATGCAGCGGTATAACAAAAGTTTTCGGCAGCGTGGTTGCAAACGACGGCATTGATCTTGAAGTAAAATACGGTGAGATACTTGCACTGCTGGGCGAAAACGGATCAGGAAAGACCACGTTGATGAATATGCTTTCGGGTATCTATCACCCTGACAAGGGCAATATCTACATTGCCGGCAAGCCTGAGGCGATAAATTCACCTATGGATTCTATCGAACTTGGCATAGGCATGATACATCAGCACTTCAAGCTTGTGGAGGTGTTCTCCGCCGCAGACAACATTGTGGCAGGCACAAAGGGCAAGCTTAAGAGCAAGGGCTCTGTAAGAGATGAGATAAAAAAGATATCTGAACAGCTTGGTCTTGAAGTTGACCCTGACAAAAAGGTATACAATATGTCCGTCAGTGAAAAGCAGACAGTTGAGATACTGAAAGTGCTTTACAGGGGTGCTAAAATACTTATTCTTGACGAGCCTACGGCGGTTCTTACTCCGCAGGAAACTGAAAAGCTTTTCAATATCCTGAGAAAAATGAAAGCTCAGGGCTGTGCTATCATTATCATCACCCACAAGCTGGGCGAGGTAATGGATATATCTGACAGAGTTACCATACTGCGAAAGGGCAAGAGCGTTGAAACTGTAAACACTGCCGAGAGCAGTGAAAAACAGCTCACTGAGCTTATGGTGGGCAAGGCGGTGGAGCTTTCAATAGAAAGACCTGAACCTGTGAACGTAAAGCCGATACTTAACGTAGTCGATCTGACGGTAAAGAACTCTGAGGGAAGCATTGCTCTCGATGACGTAAGCTTTGTTATAAACAGGGGCGAGATACTTGGTGTGGCAGGCATTGCAGGAAGCGGTCAGAAGGAACTATGCGAAACTATTGCAGGACTTCAGAAGATAGAAAAGGGCGCAGTGCTTTACAACAAGGAGAACATCATAGGCAAGACACCTAAGGAGATAATAAATCTCGGCATAAGCATGAGCTTTATCCCTGAGGACAGACTTGGAATGGGTCTTATCGCTTCGGTGGGTATGACGGACAATATGCTTCTTAAAACATACAAGCAGGGCAAGCTTTGCTTTGTGGACAGAAAGCCTGCTAAGGCGCTTTCAAAGGAGCTTATAGAAAAGCTTGAAATAAAAACTCCGTCAACGGAGCTTCCTGTAAGAATGCTTTCAGGTGGAAACGTTCAGAAGGTCCTGCTTGGACGAGAGATACACAGTGAGCCTGACCTGCTCATAACCGCATATCCTGTTCGTGGACTTGACATCAACTCATCATATCTTATATACTCGCTTCTTAACGAGCAAAAGAAAAAGAACACGGCTGTGCTTTTCATAGGCGAGGACCTTGACGTTCTTCTGGAGCTTTGCGACAGGATAATGGTGCTTTGTCACGGCAAGATAACAGGTATTTGTGACGCCAAAAAGGTCACAAAGGAACAGGTAGGCATGATGATGACAGGCTCGACAATGGAGGAGGTGCTGGGCATTGGCTGATATTATAAAAAAAGAGCCTCTTATAAGAATAGCCAAGCGTGCTGAACGCTCAAACAAGCAAAAGCTTATCATAAGGCTTCTGTCGGTGCTTCTGGCTATTTGTGCAGGCGGAATATTCATTCTTATTCTTGGCAAAGATCCGTTTTCATACTATGCGAAAATGGTAAAGGGCGCTTTTATCGGCAAGAACGCCGCAAGCCCTTTTATGCCGTTCAAAGAGACCATAAAGATAATGATACCGCTTCTTATATCTTCTCTTGGCATTACGCTTGCGTTTAAGATGAAGTTTTGGAATATCGGTGCAGAGGGTCAGATAATAATGGGCGGAGTTTTCGCTTCATACTTTGCTCTTTATCATTACGATATGCCTCACTATCTGCTTTTCATTGTAATGTTCGTTGCGGCGATGATAGGCGGAGGACTGTATGGCATTATCCCTGCATTTTTCAAGGCAAAATTCGACACAAACGAAACTTTGCTCACCCTTATGCTCAACTATATCGCACTTTACGTTATAGACTGGCTCACAAAGGGCGCATGGCAGGATCCTGAGTCAAAGGGATATCCTAAGATAGCAAGATTTGACCTTAACGCTTGGCTTGACTCGCTAGGCGGAGTACAGATAGGCTGGGTGATAGGTCTGGTGCTTGTGGTATTGGTATTCATCTATCTTAAATACACAAAGCAGGGCTACGAGATAACTGTAGTATCAGACAGCCATGCAACTGCAAGATATGCAGGCATGAGCCCTAGCAAGATAATGATAAGAACTATGTTTTTGAGCGGCGCTATCTGCGGTATCGCAGGAATGGTGCAGGCTTGCGGAACAGAACACACACTTTCCACATCTGTTGCAGGCGGAGTAGGCTTCACGGCTATCATAGTTGCATGGCTTGCAAACCTCAATCCGTTCGGCATACTTGTGGTGTCGTTCCTATTTGCAGTTTTGGAGAAGGGCAGCACGGTAGTATCGTCTGAATTTGTGCTTTCACCTTACTGCTCAAACGTTTTGCAGGGAATAATCCTGTTCTTCGTGCTTGGCTGTGAGTTCTTCATCAGATACAGATTTGTAACAAGAGGAGGCAGGAAAAATGACTAGACTTATTTCATTCCTTGCCCATGCGGTATATATGGGTACTCCTCTGCTTTTCGGCACAGTAGGAGAGATACAGAACGAAAAGGCAGGACACCTTAACCTTGGTGTTGAGGGAACAATGGCAATGGGCGCTTGCGCAGGCTTTATGGTAGCATACAAGACAGGCAGTCTATGGCTTTCCATACTTGCGGCATTTCTTATGGGTGCGCTTGTTTCGCTTATCTATGCTTTTCTTACCATAACAATGATGGCGAACCAAAACGTAACAGGTCTTACACTGACTATATTCGGAACTGGACTTTCAAACTTCATAGGCGAGCAGATGATATCCGCTTCACCTACAGGAAATCTCAAGCTTCCTGAGGGAGTTATGAACAGCCTGAAAGACATAAAAATACCGCTTCTTAGCAAGATACCTGTTCTTGGAGAGGTACTTTTCTCACAGAACATTTTCACATATCTGAGCATTGTTATCGCTGTGATAATGTTTATCTATCTGAAAAAGACTAAGGTGGGTCTTAACCTTAGAACTATCGGTGAGAATCCTGCCGTTGCGGATGCAGTGGGAATAAACGTTGTGAAATACAAATACATAAACGTTCTTATCGGCGGAGGAATATGCGGAATAGGCGGAGCGTTCTGCTCAATGGTAATAAACGGCGGTGTTTGGATGGCGAACAGCGTGAACGGTCTTGGCTGGATAGCCGTAGCGCTTGTTATCTTCGCTGTATGGAATCCTGCAAGAGCTATTTACGGAGCGTATATTTTCGGCGCATTCATGGTGCTGAAATACTACTTCCCGAAAAACCTCGGCTTCACTGTACCTGAGTCATTCTTTGATATGCTCCCATATCTTGTAACGGCTCTTGTTCTTATCATCACTTCTGTGAAAAAATCAAGAGAACGTTCACAGCCACAATCCTGCGGTATAAATTATTTCCGTGAGGAGAGATAGGATATTGAAGCTTGGCATTGTTTTCAAAGTGTAAAATAATTCTCAAGCCCTGAGAAAGCGGGCTGTCGAGGGCGCCAGCCCCTACAATATATTACAGATAATACCTAAAGCAACATATTTAAAAGCTCTGCATTTTGCAGGGCTTTTATTTTTGCCCTAGTGACAAAATGCAGAAGATGTTCATAGCCCAATTACGATACAAAAAAAGCGGGCGACCAAAGGCCGCCCATACTCTTTGTTAGGTTATGATAAACTGTTTTTACTTCGCCTTTGCCGAAGCCACAAAAGATTTGAGCTCCTCCTCAGGCATATAGCCGACAGTTGAAGCAACTACCTTGCCATGTTTCACAACAAAAAGGGCAGGTATGCTCGAGATACCGAAAGCGGCTGCAAGCTCGTTTTCCTCGTCAACGTTGACCTTCCCCACCTTTACAGAACTGTCCTCATCAGAATACTTATCCACCAGCGGTGAAAGCATTTTGCACGGACCGCACCATGCTGCCCAGAAGTCAAGCAGGACAGGCTTTTCCGAGTGCATTACTTCGTTTTCAAAATTATCCTTTGTTATGACCTTTACAGACATTTTTCACAGCTCCTTTTCTAGTCCTTGCTTTTGTAATAGAGCATACAATGGCAGAAGCCCTCAAAATTCGGGTCGGCTATCTGCTCACGGAACTCTTTGCACATACACTTGTTTTCCTCTGTGCGCTGTATCCTGCACGGACAATAGCCACCTGTGCGTTTAAGCCCCTCTTTTATGCTCTTTACCATTTCTTTATCATCATTAAGACGTACCATTACTACCTATCCTTTGCAGATATGCTTAGATTATTCCTTGACAAATGCCTTTACAATCTCGCCGATATACTGATAGTGATAATCCTTGTCAGAATACCATTTCTCATCGTTTTCAGTATCAACAAAGCACTCAGGCTTCATCTCCTGAACATAAGCCTTTTTGCACACAAGCACCATATCAGCTTCCGCAAAAGCTGTTACCTCCACGCCGTTTTCAGACACGAACACAGGGGTCAGACCTGTTTCCTTTGCCTTGTCGCAGTCACGTCCACTATGTGAACCACAGAATGAAAGTGCCTTTTTATACTCCTCTTTGAAAAAGCTTATGGTGAAATATTCTGCCTTGTCGATAAATTCCTTTGTATATCTCTGTGGTCTTATAACTGTGGCGAAGGTGTTCTTTCCCCACATAACGCCTGCAAAGCCCCATGAAGCTGTCATTGTGTTCCAGCCACTCTCGTCGCCTGCTGTTACAAGAAACCACTCCTTGCCTATCTTTTTGTATGGATTGAAGTCAATAGCGTCAAGCTTTTCTGTTACCTCTTTGAAACCGTTGAAACTGCTCATTTTCATTACCGCCTTTCAGTATTATGTCAGACTTATCATACTTATTGTACACCAATATCGTATAGAAAACGTCTGAGTATATTATATATCATTTCTTATGAAATTGCAACCCCTTGAAAGCCCTGAAATATTGTACAAAAATCGTTAAAACAGGGCTTTTTTGTGTTGCTTTTTTTGAAGAATAGTGATATAATTGAATTAAGTATTTGTAAAGCTGTTTTTGTGTTTTTGGTTTAGCTGTTTTATTTTATGCCGTTACAATACTCGATATGTATATCTTTTGAAGTTTATACAGAATAAATTGTATATTATCTAAAAATATACATTAAAAAGTCTTGAAATGTGTATAAATATAAAATTTTTATGCAAAAGCACTTGACAATGCTGTATAAAGGTGTATAATAATTTTATCGGCATGAGAGCCGTGAAAATATTATACAAACATACTTACTACATACAATGGAGGAATTTTGTTATGGCAAAAGAGATCAAAAAAGTTGTCCTTGCTTATTCCGGCGGACTTGATACATCTATCATCATTCCGTGGCTCAAGGAAAACTACAACAACTGCGAAGTAATCGCTGTTTCAGGAAACGTTGGTCAGGGCACAGAGCTTGACGGTCTTGAGGAAAAGGCTATCAAGACAGGCGCTTCTAAGCTCTATATCGAGGACCTTACAGAAGAGTTCATCGAGGATTATGTATATCCAACAGTACAGGCTGGCGCTGTTTATGAGAACCAGTACCTCCTCGGCACTTCATTTGCTCGTCCGATTATTGCAAAGAGAATAGCTGAGATCGCTATCAAAGAGGGCGCTGACGCTATATGCCACGGCTGCACAGGTAAGGGTAACGACCAGGTTAGATTTGAGCTTGCTATCAAGGCTTTCGCTCCTGATATGCAAATAATCGCTCCTTGGAGAATCTGGGATCTCAAGTCAAGAGAGCAGGAGATCGAGTATGCTGAGGCACACAACATTCCTCTGAAGATAAACAGAGAAACAAACTACTCAAAGGACAAGAACCTTTGGCACCTTTCACACGAAGGTCTGGATCTTGAAGATCCTGCAAACGAGCCACAGTATGAGAAGCCGGGCTTCCTTGAAATGGGCGTTTCACCTATCATGGCTCCTGATAAGCCAACTTATGTAACTATCCACTTTGAAAAGGGTATCCCAACAGCAGTTGACGGCGTTGAGATGAACGGCAAGGAGCTTGTTACAAAGCTTAACGAGCTTGGCGGTGCAAACGGTATCGGTCTTGCTGACCTTGTTGAGAACAGACTTGTTGGTATGAAGTCAAGAGGCGTTTATGAAACTCCGGGCGGAGCTATCCTTTACAAGGCTCATGAAGTTCTTGAAACTATCACACTTGACAAGGAAACTGCAAGAGTTAAGCAGTATCTTTCAATCAAGTTTGCTGACATTGTTTACAATGGTCAGTGGTTCACTCCTCTCCGTGAGGCTATGAGCGCATTTGTTACAGAAACACAGAAGACTGTTACCGGCGACGTTAAGCTGAAGCTTTACAAGGGCAACATGATAAACGCAGGTGTAACATCTCCATATACTCTCTATGATGAAGAAGTTGCTACATTCGATGAGGACAATGTTTACAATCAGGCTGATTCAGCAGGATTCATCAACCTCTTCGGTCTGCCTATCAAGGTAAGAGCTAAACTCGAGCAGAAGAGAAACGCTAAGAAGGACTAATAGCGACGTTCTGTTTCACAGAGCATAAAGGTGTATAGCCTTAAAAAGTTTGTATAATATTTTTCACGGAGGTTTTGATATGTCAGATAACAACAGCATTTTTGAGCCTGCAATAGACAAGAAGGTCGAGATCTCTTATGACAGCCTGCCGAACTCCTCTTTTGAGGACGTAAACCTCGGCGGAGCAAAGTTCTCGAACGTAAATCTTAAGGAAGCCGTTTTCGATGACGTTAATATGGATGAGACACATTTCAACAACGTCAGCATGAAAGAAAGCGACTTTGCAGATATGTATATGGTAAACACAAAGTTCCTGGGCGTAAATCTCAGCAACTCGAGATTTGGCTGCTCTATCATGAACAATGTTGAGTTTAAAAATCCTGATCTTAAGAACTCACAGTTCATTCACTGTGACCTTACAAACGTTGAGATAAACGATTGCAAGATAGACGGTCTGAAGATCAACGGCGTGGATATCCAGAAGCTGCTTGAACAGCACGAAAAGGAAATGTGATCCGCACTTATTGAAATGTATTGGGGCAGGATGATCCTTTGGGGTCATTTTGCCCATACATTTTTTATATTTGATAACTTGAAATAAACATAAAGGACGGTTTTAAAATGGCAGGAAAAATGTGGGCAGGAAGATTTACAAAGGAAGTTGACGAAAGAGTCAATGATTTCAATTCATCTATTTCCTTTGACGCAAGAATGTACCGCTATGATATAGAAGGCTCTATGGCGCACGCCACAATGCTGGGCGAGTGCGGTATAATCGAAAAGCACGAAAGCGAAAAAATAGTCCAGGGACTTAAGGGTATTCTTGCGGATATCGACGAGGGCAAATTACAGTTCGACCCTACTGCAGAGGACGTTCATATGTTTGTTGAGGCTGAGCTTACAAAAAGGCTCGGTGACACAGGCAAGAGGCTTCATACGGCAAGATCAAGAAACGACCAGGTTGCACTTGACGTGAGAATGATACTCAGAGCCGAAACGAAAGAGATAATCGAGCTTGTGAAAAAGCTTGAACGCACTATCCTTGACATTGCAGAGAAAAATCTCACAACTGTTATGCCGGGATATACTCATCTTCAGAGGGCACAGCCTATCACATTTGCTCACCACCTTATGGCGTATGCAAATATGCTTCTGAGAGATATTTCAAGACTTGAGGACAGCTACAAGAGAACGAACATCATGCCTTTGGGAAGCGGTGCTCTTGCATCTACAACTTACCCTATAAACAGACAGAGAGTTTGCGACCTGCTTGGCTTTGACGAGATAACACAGAACTCACTTGACGGCGTTTCGGACAGAGATTTCTGCATCGAGCTTTGCTCGGCTATCTCACTGCTTATGATGCACCTTTCAAGATTTTCTGAGGAGATAATCCTTTGGTGTTCATGGGAATTCAAATTTATCGAGCTTGACGACGCTTATGCAACAGGTTCGTCTATCATGCCGCAGAAGAAAAATCCTGATGTTACTGAGCTTATAAGAGGAAAGACAGGCAGGGTTTACGGCGATCTTAACACACTGCTCGTTATGATGAAGGGTCTGCCACTTGCATACAACAAGGATATGCAGGAGGACAAGGAAGCTATTTTTGACGCTATCGACACTGTTAAGCTTTGTCTTAAAACGTTCGATCCGATGCTTGCCACAATGAGAGTTATCCCTGAGAACATGAGAAACGCCGCAGCCAAGGGCTTTATCAATGCTACAGACTGTGCTGACTATCTTGTTAAAAAGGGTATGCCTTTCAGAGACGCTTACAAGATAACGGGCACTCTCGTTCACACCTGCATTGAAAAGGGCTGTACACTTGAAACTCTCCCATTGGAGGAGTACAAGAAGCTTACTGACAACTTTGACAAGGACGTTTATGACGCTATCAGCCTTGAAACCTGCGTAATGCAGAGAAAAGCGGCAGGCGGTCCTGCGCCTGAGTCTGTAAAAGCTCAGATAGAATATGTCAGAAATAAGCTTTGATAAACACCGCTCCCCTGTTAAGGCGGCACTGCTATATCTTGTGCTGTGGGAGCTTGCGACAGTTATAATGTGGCTTTTTACAGCTAAGCTTTTTGTGATATATCCGCTGTTTGCGGTGGGATTTACGGTGGTGTACCCTGTGTGTACATGGTGGGCTTGCTACCGACACGCTAAGAACTACGGCTTGAAATGGTATGTTGCGCCTGTGATGATAGCGGTTTCGGTGATAGAATATATCTTCGTGGAGGAAGCAAGGTCGGTAGTGCCGAACTTTATCGTACTCACTGTGTTGACCGCAGGCTTTGCCGCAGGTATCGGAAACTGCTTTGCAGACAAGGACGCAATAAACGCCGCAAAAGAAGATAAAAAGCGTAAAAAGCTGAAAAAAGAACCTGAATACAAGAACATTTTGGACGATAATTAAAAGTATGCAGACGGCTAAAGAGCTGTCAGCCAAACGGGCGAACACTGTTCGCCCCTACAAAAGTTTGCCTTTGCATGAGCATACAGATTATTGGCAGACAAAATCATAAAGTTTTTTAGAAGGATATGAAGAAAAATGAAAACAAGAGTTTTTATTGACGGCAAAGAGGGAACAACGGGACTTCAGATATATGAGCGTTTTCAGAACAGAAATGACGTTGAGATAATGCTCATTGACGAGGAAAATCGCAAGGACGTGAACGAGAGAGCAAAGATGATAAACTCATCGGATATCACTTTTCTCTGCCTGCCTGACGCAGCGGCAATAGAGGCGGCTTCACTTTGCACAAACCCTGATGTCAGGATAATCGACGCTTCCACCGCTCACAGAACAAACCCTGCATGGGACTATGGTTTCCCTGAGCTTTCCGAAAAGCATAGAGAGAATATCCGCAATTCAAAAAGAGTTGCAAACCCAGGCTGTTATGCAAGCGGCTTTATAAGCCTTGTTTATCCTCTCGTAAAGGCAGGAGTGCTTCCTGAGAATTATCCTGTTACCTGCCACGCAGTTTCAGGCTACAGCGGTGGCGGAAAGAAAATGATAGCCGCTATGGAGAGCGAAAATAAAACAAAGGAAATGTATTCTCCACGTCAGTATGCACTTGGACAGAAGCACAAGCATATCCCTGAAATGCAGGCGGTGTGCGGACTTAAATATAAGCCTACGTTCAATCCGATAGTGGACGACTATTATAATGGTATGGTTGTTTCTGTGCCGCTGGTGACAAGATGTTTGACAAAGAAGTATACACCTGAGAATATCCATGAAATAATGGCGGAGCATTATCTTGGTCAGCATTTCGTTAAGGTAATGGAACTTGGTGGAACAGAAACGCTTCCTGACGGATTTATCGCAGCGAATACATTGGCAGGAACAAATAATATGCAGATATTCGTCTGCGGAAATGAGGATCAGATATTGCTTATGTCGAGATTTGATAACCTTGGAAAAGGTGCAAGCGGCGCAGCAATACAGAATATGAATATAATGTTGGGGATAAACGAAGCAACGGGTCTGGAATAAGAAAAATAACCCACGACAATGAGTGTGGTAAATATAACGGACAACTACAGAAAAAAACCAAATCCAAAAAGAAGCGAAGTGAGAACAGTGCCAAATGTGCTAGAAAAGCTTGACGATCTCGGTATAAAGTACGAAAAAGTCGAACATGAAGCGGTCTATACCTGCGAGCAGACGGAGTTCGTGAAAGGGCTTGTCAAGGGTCAGGGGTGTAAAAACCTTTTTCTAAAAAACAAGAAAAAAGAGTATTTTCTCTATACCCTGCCAGACGATCAAAGAGCCGACCTTAAAACGCTTGGCAAGGATAATGACTTGGGGCACCTGTCTTTCGCTAACGAAAATGACCTGTGGAATATCCTTGAACTAAAAGCGGGCAGCGTTACTCCACTGGGCATTATAAACGATACTGAAAATAAAGTCACTGTTCTGCTTGATAAAAAGCTTCGGGGACAGAATATGCTTGTCCACCCTAACAGAAATACCGCCACCATATCAGTGGATTTTGACGATATGCTGAGATTTATAGAGAACCAAAAGCATAATTATATTTTGGTCTGAATAGTGTGAAAATTTTGTAAGGAGTTTTGAATATGAAAGAGATATCAAAGAAAAATTTCGACGGCTATAAGTATGTAGACGGCGGCGTGTGTGCTGCAAAGGGCTTTAAGGCTAACGGTCTTTATTGCGGCATAAAGGAAAACCCTACAAAAAAACCTGACCTCTGCCTTGTGGAGTCTGACGTTATGTGTTCAGCCGCCGGCGTTTTTACTCAGAATAAGGTCAAGGGTGCTCCTGTTACTGTTTCTCAGAAAAATCTTGCTAAAACAGGCGGCAAGGCTAAGGGCTTTATCCTCAACTCCAAAAACGCTAACACCTGTAACGCTGACGGTGAGGAAAAGGCTTACAAAATGTGCGAGATGACTGCCTCTAAAATGGGCGTTAAGCCTGAGGAAATTCTTATCGCTCAGACAGGCGTCATAGGTCAGATACTTCCTCTCGAGCCTATCGAAGCTAAGATAGACGAGCTTTATGAGGGACTTTCCTATGAGGGAAACGAAAAAGCCGCTATTGCTATCATGACTACTGATACAGTGAAAAAAGAAGTGGCTGTTGAGTTTGAGCTTGACGGCAAGATCTGCCACGTTGGCGGCATGGGCAAGGGCAGCGGTATGATACACCCTAACATGGCGACTACGCTCAATGTTATCACTACAGACTGCGCTGTATCTTCCGAAATGCTCAAAAAGGCGCTCACTGAGATTGTGAAGATAACATATAACTGCCTGTCTGTTGACGGCGACCAGTCAACGAATGATACCTGTGCTGTTATGGCTAACGGACTTGCAGGAAACCCTGAGATAACAGCCGAGGGTGAGAGCTACGAGGTGTTCAAAAAAGCTCTTTATATCGTTATGATGAACATTACTAAGATGCTCGCAAAGGACGGCGAGGGCGCAACTAAGCTTCTTGAATGTACTGTTACCGGTGCAAAAGACCTTGACACCGCCATAATCGTTGCAAAGAGCGTTATATGCTCGCCGCTTTTCAAGTGCGCAATGTTCGGTGCTGACGCTAACTGGGGCAGGATACTCTGCGCTGTTGGATACGCTGAAACTGATTTTGACATAAACAAGGTAGACGTTTCACTGTCATCAAAGGCAGGAGAGATACACGTTTGTCACAACGGCGCAGGCATAGAGTTCTCTGAGGAAGTGGCTAAGACCGTTCTTCTTGAGGACGAGATCACAATAAGCGTTTCTATCGGCGACGGCAACGGCACTGCCACTGCATGGGGCTGTGACCTTACATATGATTATGTTAAGATAAACGGCGATTACAGAAGCTAAGACATAAAATCAGTATAGGAAAGAAGAATGAGAAATGGACATAAGCAATAAAATCAGAAGTCAGATACTTATTGACGCTCTGCCACACATTCAGAAATACCACGACAAGATAGTCGTTGTGAAATACGGCGGCAACGCTATGACAAACGCTGAGCTTAAAGAAGCTGTTATGAGCGATATCGTGCTTCTGAGCGAGGTAGGCATAAAGGTAGTTCTTGTTCATGGCGGTGGCCCTGAGATAAATGCAATGCTCAAAAGAGTCGGCATTGAAAGCAAGTTCATAAACGGTTTGAGATACACTGACGCTGAAACTATAGATATCGTTAAAATGGTGCTGTGCGGCAAGGTAAACAAGGAGCTTGTGTGCGCTTTGCAGCTTCATGGCGGAAAGGCTCTCGGTCTTTGCGGCTGTGACGGTCAGATGATACTTGCGCAGAAACTTGACAGCGAAGTAGACCTTGGCTTTGTGGGCGACATCAAAAAGGTGACGACAAAGCCTATAGTTGACGCACTTAACAACGGTTATGTTCCTATAATCTCCACAGTTGGCGTTGGCGAGGACGGACAGTCTTACAATATCAATGCTGACACTGCGGCGGCGAGAATCGCTTCTTGTCTGAGAGCGGAAAAGCTTATCCTTATGACAGATATAGTTGGTCTGCTGGAGGACAAGGACGATGATTCCACACTTATCCCACAGGTAAACGTCAGCGATGTGCCTTATCTCAAAAAGAAAGGCATCATAAGCGGTGGAATGATACCAAAGATAGACTGCTGTGTTGAAGCCGTAAGACGTGGCGTTAAAAAGACCACTATCATTGACGGCAGAGTACCGCACTCGATACTTATCGAGCTGCTCTCTAACGAGGGTATCGGTACACAGTTTATATAAAATATCAATACATATTGAAAAGAGTGATAAAAATGAACACCATAGAACAGTTCAACGAACACGTTATGCAGACCTATGGCAGAATAGGTCTTGTTATGGAAAGCGGTCATGGTCAGACGGCTGTGGGCGAGGACGGAAAAGAGTATATCGACTTCGGCTCCGGTATCGGCACAAACAGCCTTGGCTACTGCGACGAGGATTGGGTGAACGCTATCTGCAATCAGGCACACAAGATACAGCACACCTCAAACTATTATTACACAAAGGTACAGGCTGACTTTGCAAAAAGACTTTGCGAGGCAACAGGCTATGAGAAAATGTTCTTCGGTAACTCAGGCGCAGAGGCTAACGAGTGCGCTATCAAGCTTGCAAGAAAATACAGCTTTGACAAATACGGCAAGGACGCTGAGAGAAATATCATCATCACCCTTGTAAACAGCTTCCACGGCAGAACGCTTTGCACTCTTTCTGCAACAGGTCAGGAGGTTTTCCACAACTACTTCTTCCCGTTCGTTGGTGGATTTGAAAATGTTATCGCTAATGATATTGACGATCTTATGGACAAGCTCAACAAGCTTGACAACAAGGTTTGCGCTGTAATGTTCGAGTTCGTTCAGGGCGAGGGCGGTGTTATACCACTTCAGCAGAGCTTTGTGAACACTATCATGCTTGAGTGTGCAAAGAGGGATATACTCACCATTGCCGACGAGGTACAGACAGGCGTTGGCAGAACTGGCAGACTTCTCACATCTGAGATTTACAACGTAAAGCCTGACATAACAACACTTGCAAAGGGTCTTGCAGGCGGTGTTCCGATAGGCGTGTGCCTTGCTAACAAGAAGTGCAGTGAGGTACTTGGCAAGGGTACACACGGCTCAACGTTTGGTGGAAATCCTATTTCCTGCGCAGGTGGAAACGCAGTTCTTGACAAGGTGACAAAGCCTGAATTTCTTGAGGAAGTTCGCAAAAAGGGCGAGTATTTCAGAGTAAAGCTTGCAGAAATAGACGAAGTTGAGGGCGTTGACGGACTTGGTCTTATGATAGGCGTAAGGCTCAAAACCAAGAAAGCCGCTGATGTGCTTAACAAATGCTTTGAAAACGGACTGCTTATTCTCACAGCAAAGGACAAGCTGAGATTTTTGCCGCCGCTGAATATCTCATACGAGCAGATAGACAAGGGACTTGCTATTCTGAAAAAAGTTCTTGACGAGAAATAACAAAGTGTGTAGGTGCGAACAGTGTTCGCCCGTTTGATACGCAATACCAAATAAAAATCAAGTTACGGAGGAAATATTATGAAACATTTACTTAAAATGCTCGACCTTTCCAAGGAGGAAATTCTCGACATTCTCAATCTTGCAGACCAGCTCAAATACGAAAACAAAAACGGTATCGAGCATCACATTCTTAAAGGCAAAACTCTCGGAATGATATTCCAGAAGTCCTCTACCCGTACAAGAGTTTCTTTTGAAACAGGTATGTACCAGCTTGGCGGTCAGGCACTTTTCCTTTCAAACCGTGACCTCCAGATAGGCAGAGGCGAGCCTGTTCAGGACACAGCCCGTGTTCTTTCACGTTACCTTGACGGCATCATGATCCGTACTTTTGAGCAGAAAGAGGTTGAGGATCTTGCTAAATATGGCTCTATCCCTGTAATAAACGGTCTGACAGACTTCTGCCACCCTTGTCAGGTGCTTGCTGACCTTATGACTATCAGAGAGTTCAAGGGACGTTTCGAGGGTCTGAAAATGTGCTACATAGGCGACGGCAACAACATGGCAAACTCACTTATCGTTGGTGGACTTAAGGTAGGCATGGAAGTTTCTATCGCTTGCCCTAAGGATTATCAGCCTGCTGCTGAGGTTCTTGAATTTGCCAAGGGCTACGGCGACAAGTTCTCTATGACAGACGTTCCTCTTGAGGCTGCAAAGGACGCTGACGTACTTTTCACAGACGTTTGGACTTCAATGGGCGAGGAAGCTGAGACTGAGAAGAGAAAGATCGCATTCAAGGGCTATCAGATAAATGACGATATCATGGCTGTTGCAAAGGCTGACGCAATGGTTCAGCACTGTCTGCCTGCTCACCGTGAGGAGGAGATAACCGAAAAGGTATTCGAGGCTCACGCAAATGAGATATTCGAGGAAGCTGAAAACAGACTTCATGCACAGAAAGCCGTTATGGTCAAGGTAATGGGTCCGCAGGAATAATTCGCATATGACAAAAGCCGTCCACGCTGGTGGGCGGCTTTTTTGTGTTGAACACATCAAAAAGGTCTTTGATGTGACGGGATAAAAAGATCCGCAGTCCTCAAAGAACTGCGGTCATAGTTAAATAACATTTTCATTTACGATATGGTAGCTTTGCAGAATTTCTGGGGCAAACTGAATGAGTGAGATCATTCTGCGTGCAGAACCGATAGGCTGGTTCGTACCTGTTTCCCACGCCTCAACAGTTTTTGTCGAAACTCCGATCACCGCGGCAAATACCGCCTGCGTAAATCCCAGCTTTTTTCGGATCGCTTTTATATCTTCAGCAGATATATCAGGCAAAGGCTCTATTCTAAGAGTTGTTTTTTAGCAGAAATTTTACCTTTTTCGTAGTCAACTGCCTCGTTAAGTCCAGTAATTATGCTGTCAAACACATTCATATTAAAGCTGGTCTCCTTCGTATTTATTATTGAAGTTGTAATATACTTTCTCATTTGGAAGCACCGCCTTAATCGGATAAACTGACATCCCAAAAGAATCTGTAAAAATAACATCTTCTCCAATATGTTTTTCAAGAAACTCATCAGAAAAATCAGCTATTAAACCAATGCTGATAGCTCCATTCCTTGTAAAATTCAATCCTTCAATTTGTATACTCTTTTCAATCAAAGAACAATCTGAAGTGTGAAAAAAATTCAACAACATTTTTTGAATATCTCGTTCGATTTGAATCTGATTATCAAGATAATATCTGATTGCTTCTTCTTGTTCAAATGAAATTACAGCATCTTTTTGATTTGAGTATATACATAGATACAGGTCAAAAGTTTTATCCCATAATGTAATGATAAAGCTCTTCTTTGTGTACCAATCTGTTTTTTTAATCAAAGTTCCTAATACAGGATGCTCAATTGTAGTTGGTTTATTTTTTTCTTTGTCTTTCCAAAAAAACATAATCTCGCCTTTAAAATTTGTATTGCTTAGCCCATTACGACCTCAACGTTAACTGTTGAACCGTTCTCAGCTACAGGGAGAACATTGCCCTCTACTGCCTTGCCGTCAACAGTTACGCTCTTTACGCCCTTGCAAACGTGGTCAGGGTTCTTAACAGTGATGTTGTATGTTGCACCTCTGTACTGACGTGTTGCTGTCATGCCGTCCCACTCGTGAGGGATAGATGGATCTATCTTCAAGCCGTCAAAGTCAGCCTGTACTCCGAGAATGTACTGTGAGATAGCTACCATGTTCCATGCGGCTGTACCTGTGAGCCAGCTGTTCTTGCCCTCGCCAAATCTGCTTGCGTCCTTACCAGCTATCATCTGACCGTATACATAAGGCTCTGTCTTATGAAGATCAGATATTTCCTCGTTGAATGCAGGAGCTATCTTGCTGTAATACTCGAACGCCTTGTCGCCTCTGCCTGCGTATGCTTCTGCACAGATTATCCATGCGTTGTTGTGTGTGAAGATACCGGCATTCTCCTTATATCCGCCCGGATATGTGGATATCTCACCATACTGGATATAATACTTTGAGTATGCAGGGTTGTTAAGAACAAGACCATACTTTGTATTGAGGTACTTGTCGATAGAATCAAGTGTCTTGATGTCAGCGCCCTCGTCCTTGCCTATTTCAGACATAACTGCGAAGCCCTGTGGCTCGATGAATATCTTACCCTCTTCACATTCCTTAGAACCCATTTTTGCGCCTGTGGAATCGTAAGCTCTCAGGAACCAATCGCCGTCAAATGCAGACTCCATAACGTTCTTCTTCATCTTGTCGATCTCAGCCTGTGCTGCGGCAGCCTCATCGTCCTTGCCAAGGTGCTTGAGGATAGACACATAGTTAGGACCTGTGTATGTAAAGAGTGTTGCCACCATTACAGACTCAGCTACCTTCGAGTAACCGCCCTCAGCTGCAAACTTAGGATTTGTATAAGTCTGGAAGCTCTCGCCCGGAGTGTCAGAGTAGCATGAAAGGTTGATACAATCGTTCCAGTCAGCTCTCATTGCAAGTGGCAGACCGTGAGGGCCGAGGTTATTTACAACGTGATAGAATGATACCTTAAGGTGATCGAGCATTGGCTTAGCCTTTGACTCGTCATTGTCGTATGGCACCATTTCGTCAAGGATAGACCAGTCGCCAGTTTCCTTGATGTATGCGGAAACTGAAAGGATCATCCACAGTGGGTCGTCTGAGAAGTCGCCGCCGATATCAGAGTTGCCCTTCTTTGTAAGAGGCTGATACTGATGATAGCAGCCGCCGTCAGGAAGCTGTGTAGAAGCGATGTCGATGATACGCTGTCTTGCACGGTCCGGTATCTGATGAACGAAGCCGAGGATATCCTGGTTTGAATCTCTGAAGCCCATTCCTCTGCCGATACCGCTCTCGAAATATGATGCGGAACGTGAAAGGTTGAATGTTACCATGCACTGATACTGGTTCCAGATATTTACCATTCTGTTTACCTTATCATCAGGTGTGTCAACATTGATAACGCTGAGAAGTCTGTCCCAAGTTGCCTTGAGTTCTTCAAGACCTGCGGCTACCTTTTCAGGAGTGTTATACTGCTCGATCATTGCGAGAGCCTTTTCCTTATTGATAGTAACGCCGTCAGCCTCGAACTTCTTGTCAACAGGCATTTCAACATAGCCGAGGATAAATACAAGAGTCTTTGACTCGCCCGGAGCAAGTGTTATCTTCTTGTAGTGTGAAGCGATAGGTGACCAGCCGTCTGCAAATGAGTTGTTAGCCTTGCCTGCTTCAACAGCCTGTGGGTTATGGAAGCCGTTATAAAGACCGATAAATGAATCTCTGTCTGTATCATAGCCGTCTATCTCGTCATTTACTGTATAGAATGCAAAGTGATCTCTTCTGTCTCTGTATTCTGTCTTGTGATAGATAGTTGAACCTACTACCTCAACACGGCCTGTGCTGAAGTTTCTCTGGAAGTTTGTGCAGTCGTCCTGAGCGTCCCAAAGACACCACTCTGCAAATGAGAAGAATGAGAATGTTTTTTCTTCATTGCTCTCGTTTGTGAGAACTACCTGCTGAACTTCGCCGTTATAGTTCTGAGGAACAAAGAATGTAGCCTCAGCCTTAAGTCCGTTCTTCTTACCTGTGATGATAGTATAGCCCATACCATGACGGCACTCGTAAGCGTCAAGCTCTGTCTTTACCGGTGACCAGCCCGGATTCCAGATAGTTTCGCCGTCTTTGATATAGAAATATCTTCCGCCCATGTCGATAGGCACGTTGTTGTAACGGTAACGAGTTATTCTTCTCAGTCTTGCGTCCTTATAGAAGGAATAGCCTCCTGCTGTGTTGGAGATAAGTGAGAAGAACTCCTGTGTGCCAAGATAGTTTATCCATGGATATGGCGTTCTTGGATTGCTGATGACATATTCCTTTTTCACGTCATCAAAATGACCAAATTTCATCAATAATTTCCACCTTTCGTAATTTATCTATTGTTAATTAATTTCTTAATTATAACCATTGTGAAGTGTATAGCCGTCACAAAATGATCAAGCCAACGGGCGAACGCTGTTCGCCCCTACATTTACAGAGCTGTTACATAACTCTCATTCTGCATAATGATAGTTTTTTCTATTATTCAGTAAAGAATCTCTGCCAGCACTTGAATGTGTGACCCTTTGTTATCTCCCCATATCCGCTCACTTCGTTAGGCAGGCTGAGATTAGGAGAGTTTATCATAGCTGTCATTGGTTCAGGGCAGAAATATCCTTTATTGCCCTTATCGTTCCACATATTCCAGAACTTAAATTCTTTTGACACCTCGTTGCAGACTTTATGACCATTGTCAGTATCCACAACATAAGAGCCATGGAAGTCCTTACCGTCAAGCTTGTTCATGCCTGCGGTGTACATATCGTTTGAGATATTATGCAGGGTAGGCATTTTTGTACCCTCTTTATATTCAAGGTCTTTCTTTTTAAGAGGCAAAAGCTTTTCTGTTGGCAGACATCTCTTGTCAAGCTCGCACTTTTCGATTATCGGCACGCACATTCTCATTGATTCCTCCCTGCCACCGTCGCACATTGGCGCATTAAGGCAGGTATGAGTACATATGGAAACAGGCAGAGCCTTGTCGCTGTTGTTTGTCAGGTATATCTCCTGCAAAAGACCGTTTTCAGAAAGCGTAAACGTATAGGATATTTTAAAATCCACCGGAAAATAAGAATACATCTCGTCATTCTTGTCAAAGGTATAAGAAGTAACAAGCACAGCTTTTTTATCCTGTGTTGAATAACACTCTATTTCGTGTTCTCTCTTATGCACCCAGCCATGGATAAAATTATCAAGCTTTTTCTCATTTACAGGCATTTGATACACTGCGTCAGAGGTCTTTATAATGCCCTTATCAAAGCGATTAGGCAAGAAAAGAGTAGGCAGTCCCCATATCTCTCTCGCCTTATTTATAGTCTTGAGAGTGCAGTCATCACGATATCTGAACACCTCTATGCCGTTTTCCTCGTCACGAAGCCTCAGCACAGCAGCACCAAGTTTTGGTGCGATAACGCAGGAATACTTTCCCGACTGCATTCTGACACATTCCGTATCTTTAAACATGAATTTAAGGTCTATATTATTCAAAAAAGTAACGCCCCCATAGTGCAAAGCGATGATCTGCCTCCCGCCTTACCATATATTTTTACTTAAACGATTAACATACAATTATTATAACATAGCCCGTCGCTTTTGTCTAGTACAAAACGCAGATTTTTATATAGAATTTTAGCTGTGTTTTTTAGTAGTTTTTTACCAAACGTTTAATGAATAATCCAAAAAAATATGACAATACTACAATTAACAGCCCGCTGACAGACGGACTGCTCTATATCTTAAACAATCAAAGGAGGAGTTTCTCATGATAGATAGGATCGCACTGCTGCTTCTCATAATAGGCGGCATAAACTGGGGGCTTGTGGGCATTTTCCAGTTCGACCTTGTGGCATTTCTTTTCGGAGGCGCTGCAGCGATACTAAGCAGGATCATCTACGTTTTGGTAGCTATTTCGGCTATCTGGTGCATTTCACTGTTTTTCAAAGACAACAGACTTGTCACCGAGCAGTAGTCCCCTGCAGGTCATGACGGCAGGAGAGGGAGCTTGTTTCAGAGGGCAGCATTTTATCACGGGTTTGCCTGCTGCATATTCTAAAATCGGCTCTCTTTCCTGCTGTCATGACCTTATTTTTTTGTTTTAAACATTAAAATTTGAACATCGCAGACGCTAAAAATGGATAAGATATTTTACTTTTTTAAGTCGATTTAAGTTCAGACCTCACGCAGATGTCATTGTTAGCATAATGTCAACGAAATATTTGTGCAAAATCCCGAATTTTCAGAAAATTAACAAGTTCTTTGCAACTTTTTCTTGACTATCGCTACAAAAGAGGTTATAATTTAATTGATGTTAAGGATATTGAACATAATTTGTTTGATTTAACATCCGTTTTGTTGTCTCCTTTCTTTTGTTCTACACATAGTTTTTTTTATTTTATTTTCTGCTGAGCACCGTTGCTCAGCATTTTTTTTGCCCATTTTATGCACACGTTGAAAAATTCATATTTTAGAGTTATAATGTTACCTTATGGACTAATAAAACAATATGTCAGTTCTTATCTGTCAAAACGTTTTCGTCGTGAAAGAAAGGAGTAAATAGAATATGAGATATCTTATAGTTGTTGATATGCAGAATGATTTTGTCACGGGCAGTCTTGGCTCAAAAATGGCAGAAATGATCGTTCCTGCTGTCTGTGAAAAAATACGCAGTTACAAGGCTCAGGGCAGCACTGTATTCATGACCCTTGACACGCATTTCAAGGATTATCTTGAAACGCCTGAGGGAAAAAAGCTCCCTGTGGAGCATTGCATAAAAGGCACCGAGGGCTGGCAGCCTGAGGCTCAGGTAGCTGAGGCTATCGGTGGAAGCGCAGAGGTCTATGAAAAAAACACATTCGGCTCGGCTGAGCTTGCACAGCACCTTGCTGAAATAACAAAGGCAGGGGACGAGATAGAGCTTTGCGGACTTTGCACAGACATTTGCGTGGTATCAAACGCTTTGCTAATAAAAGCTTTTTGTCCTGAATGCGAGGTCATAGTTGACGCAAACGCCTGTGCAGGAGTAACGGAAGAAAGCCACAAGGCGGCACTTGTTACAATGGCGTCATGTCAGTGCAGGATAGATAATTTTTGATTTGAGGGGGAACACCGCTTCGGCGGAATGATTTATGAGTGGTTTCAAAAAAGGTCTTAAAGACGGCATACCTATTGCTTTGGGGTATCTTTCGGTGTCGTTCACATTCGGACTTCAAGGCGTAAAAGGTGGTCTGAGCTGGTGGGAAACTGTGCTTATCTCTATTTGCAACGTGACCTCGGCAGGTCAGTTCGCAGGACTTGACATTATGCTGTCGGGGGGCGGTTTCTGGATAGAAATGGCTTGTGCCCAGTTTATCATCAACCTGAGGTATGCCCTTATGTCAATATCTCTTTCACAGAAAGCCGATAAGTCACTGTCGGGAATACACCGCTGGCTGGTAGGCTTCGGAGTGACAGACGAGATATTTGTCATGGCAATGGGAAATATAGGGGAAGTTTCAAGGCAGTATATGTATGGGCTTATCGCTTTACCTGTAGCAGGCTGGTCGCTGGGGACTCTTATAGGTGCGGCGGCAGGAAAAATACTTCCTGAGATAGTCATAAGTGCACTTAGCATTGCAATATACGGAATGTTCCTTGCAATAATAATACCGCCTGCAAAGAAAAACAAGGGCATTGCAATGGCGGCGATATTTGCGGCTCTTCTTAGCTGTTGTTTCAAGTGGCTGCCTATTCTTAATAAGGTATCCGGAGGATTTTCCATAATAATCTGCACCGTTCTTTCCGCAGGGATAATGGCGGCTCTCATGCCTGTGAAAAATGAGGAGGACGGTCAATGCTGAGTATAAGAGATTTCTTCATTTATCTTTTCATTATGGCAGGAGTGACCTATCTTATTCGTGCCCTGCCGTTGGTGATATTCAAGGGCAAGATAACAAACAGATTTGTGCAAAGCTTTCTTTACTATGTGCCATATGCTGTGCTTGGAGCAATGACTTTCCCGTCCATACTTTTCTCAACGGGGAACCTTGCGGCTTCCATAGCAGGACTTATAACAGCCTGCGTGCTTGCATTCAAGGAAAAAAGCCTTATTATAGTTGCGGCATTTGCCTGCCTTGCAAGTTTCTGCGTGATACTTATTTGTCAGCTTATTTAAAGTATGGGCTGGCGTCCTCGACAGCCCACCGGCTAAGGACGTTGCATATGTTCTTTACTGTTATTTAGACATACTTTGACCTTTCTGCTATATGCGGAGAGGTCTTTATTATTACTATTTTTATATAGCATATGAAATATCGTAAATACAGTATAAAATTTTCGGCTAGTTTCATATTCTTTTCTTGCAAAAAATTCTGGGCTGTGATATAATCTTATTGTGTGAAAACGTTTACTGTTTTTGACCTATGACAAAATATATGGAGGTATTGCAATGTCAGACACAATGAACATTTCTCCTGAGCTCTTGGAGAAAATGAACAGGTATTGGGAAGCTGCCAATTATCTTTCGGCAGGTCAGCTCTATCTGCTTGACAATCCGCTTCTCCGTGAGCCGCTCACAATGGATCACGTCAAGAAAAAGATAGTCGGTCACTGGGGTACTGTACCTGGTCAGAACTTTATCTATGTTCACCTTAACAGAGTCATCAAGAAATATGACCTTGACATGATCTATATTTCAGGTCCTGGTCACGGAGGAAACTTCATGGTAGCAAACACCTATCTTGAAGGCTCTTATTCTGAGGTATATCCTAACATTTCAAGAGATGTTGAGGGTATGCAGAAGCTGTTCAAGCAGTTCTCTTTCCCAGGAGGAATCTCATCACACGTTGCACCTGAGACACCCGGTTCTATAAACGAGGGCGGCGAGCTTGGTTATTCACTTGCACACTCATTCGGCGCTGTATTCGACAACCCTGACCTTATCACAACTTGCGTTGTTGGCGACGGTGAGGCGGAAACCGGCCCTCTTGCAACAGCATGGCACTCAAACAAGTTCCTGAATCCTAAGACTGACGGTGCTGTACTTCCTATACTTCACCTTAACGGCTACAAAATATCAAACCCAACTGTATTTTCAAGAATTTCTCATGAAGAGATAAAGAGTTTCTTTGAGGGCTGCGGCTGGAAGCCATACTTTGTTGAGGGCGACGATCCTATGACGATGCACAGGCTCATGGCTGAAACTCTTGACACTGTTATCGAGGAGATCAAGGCTATCCAGAAGGACGCAAGAGAAAACGGCGTTACTGAAAGACCAAAGTGGCCTATGATAATATTCCGTTCACCAAAGGGCTGGACAGGTCCGAAGGTTGTAGACGGCAAGCAGATAGAGGGTACATTCAGAGCGCATCAGGTACCGATGACAATGGAAGCTCCTGAGCATTTGAAAATGCTTGAGGATTGGCTCAAGAGCTATCACCCTGAGAAGCTTTTCACAGAAGAGGGCAGACTTATCCCTGAGCTTGAGGAGCTTGCTCCTACAGGCGACAGAAGAATGGGTGCAAACCCACACGCCAACGGCGGACTTCTTCTGAGAGATCTCAGACTTCCTGATTTTAGGAAATACGGCATTGATGTGCCTGCTCCTGGTGCAGTTGAAGCACAGGATATGATAGAGCTTGGCGGATTTGTAAGAGATATATTCAAGCTTAATGAAGAAAGCAGAAACTTCCGTATCTTCGGACCTGACGAGACAATGTCAAACAGACTTGGCAAGGTCTTTGAGGCAACAAACAGAGATTGGAACGCTGACAAGCTCGACAACGATGAGTTCCTTGCAGCTGACGGTCGTGTTATGGACTCTATGCTTTCTGAGCATATGTGCGAGGGCTGGCTGGAGGGCTATCTGCTCACAGGTCGCCATGGCTTCTTCGCAAGCTATGAGGCTTTCATAAGAATAGTTGACTCAATGTTCTCACAGCACGCTAAGTGGCTCAAAGTTACTTCACAGCTCCCATGGAGACAGAAGATAGCTTCACTTAACTACATACTTTCTTCTAATGTATGGCAGCAGGATCACAACGGATTTACACATCAGGATCCGGGTTTCCTCGATCACGTTGCAAACAAGAAAGCAGACGTTGTAAGAATGTATCTCCCACCGGACACAAACTGTCTGCTGTCATGCTTTGATCACTGCATACGTTCAAAGAACTATGTAAACGTAATGGTAACATCAAAGCACCCAAGACAGCAGTGGCTCACAATGGAGCAGGCTGTTAAGCACTGCACACAGGGTATCGGTATCTGGGAATGGGCTTCAAACGATCAGGGTCAGGAGCCTGACGTTGTTCTGGCTTGCTGCGGCGACACACCTACACTTGAAGCACTTGCAGCAGTAACTATCCTGAGAAAGAATCTTCCACAGGTAAAGATAAGATTTATCAACGTTGTTGACCTGTTCAAGCTTCAGCCACAGTCAAAGCACCCACACGGACTTTCCGACGCTGACTTTGACGCACTGTTCACAAAGGACAAGCCTATCGTATTCGCATTCCACGGCTATCCTACACTTATCCACGAGCTTCTCTATCACCGTCACAACCGCAACCTTTATGTATGCGGCTACAACGAGGAGGGTACGATCACAACTCCATTCGACATGAGAGTTCAGAACGAGATAGACCGTTTCCACCTTGTTATGGAGGTTATCAAGAGACTTCCACAGCTCGGAAACACAGGTGCTTATCTCCACCAGCTCATGCAGGACAAGCTTGTTGAACACAAGCAGTATATTGCTGAATATGGTCTTGATATGCCTGAGATCAGAGATTGGAAATGGGATATCTAATAAAAAAGCCTTTCTATTAATTAAATATACCCACACAAAAAGGGACTTCCGTTTATTCGGGAGTTCCTTTTTTGTGCATAAAAATATCCCCCGCCATATGACGAGGGATAAAAAGTGCTAAGTCTATAAATTATTTTCTGTTGTTTGCTATCTTTGCAAGAAGGTTCAGTATTTTAAGATAAAGATAAATAACGCCTACGATAAGGCCATAGCTTGCATACCATTCATACTGAGCAGGAAGCCCCTGTTCAACTGTCATCTGGATAGTTTCAAAATCGCACATAAGAAGCGCTGCGGCGATAAGAACGCCAATAACAGCGAAAAGTATGCCGATAGGGCCGTTGTTTATTGCAACGATCGAAGTGTAGATAGCTGAATGAGGTGCGAGCCATGCAAGAAGCATGAAAAGCAATCCGCCTATGATAGACACCCAAAGGCAGGTGATAAGAGCAGTTTTCATTCTGCTTCCCACACGAACGCCCTTTGAATAGATAACTGCAAGCACTGCAACTGTGAGAAGCGTCAGTGTAACGGCTTCAACTATTATGCCTTTCCACTGCATTGCGTAGATCATTGACATAAAGGTGAGGGCATATCCCATGCCTGCGGAATAGATAGAGCCTGTTACCGCCGTTGTTTTCGGAGCGAATGAAGCCACAAGTCCTGCTATTGCTGTTGCGATAAGAGCGCCGACAAAGATAGTATACTCAGTGGAAAAAGCCTGCGCACCGCCGCCGAAGAAGTTGTGAATGTAAAAATATGCTCCCATGCCTGCGGCGAAAACTGCAACAAAATACAAAGTCTTCATTGCGATGCCCTTATAGCTTGCCGCCTCCATGCCGTAAGTGGACTGTGCAAAAGAGCGCAGTTTTTTCACTCGTGGATTTGAATAGCTTTCAGAAAAATTATTATAATCGTTCATGAATTTGCCTCCTTTATTTTTTCGCCAATATTTATTTTTTGGCTTATATACTATTATACATATTTTCTTAAAAAAGTCAATATGATTTTTCAGGCAAAAGTGCAATGTTATTTTTTCGGACTTGTCCGCATATGATATAAACAAAGGCAAAAGCCAAAAAATCGGAAAGGAAGATACATTGTGCTGGATATACTTGAAAAAAAGCTTACGGAAAACCAGACCACAAGAAAGGGGCTAACAACTGCGGAAGCCGAAAAGCGGCTCAGTACGGACGGAGAGAACCGCCTTGCCAAAAAGAAAAAGACCTCTGCGGCGAAAATTTTTGCAGGACAGTTTCATGACGTTATGGTGATGATACTTCTTGTGTCGGTGGTGATATCCGTAGCACTTGGGCAATATGCTGACGCTGTGCCTATCGTGCTTATAGTTATCATTAACGCTGCACTGGGATTTATTCAGGAATACCGCTGTGAAAAAACTCTGGAAAAGCTTGAAAACATGACCGCTCCCACCGCCATGGTATATCGTGACGGCAGGCTTGTGAAAATTCCTGCATCGGAGGTCGTGGCAGGAGATGTTTTTACTCTCGAAGCAGGTGACAGAGTGCCTTGCGACGGCTACATAAACTCATCAAGGGCGTTATCATGCGACGAATCTGCACTCACCGGCGAAGCTGTGCCTGCGGTAAAGAAATGCCGTACATCTGAGATAGATTTTACTGCACTGAACAAAGACTACATGGTCTACATGGGAACAGTTGTCACAAAGGGCGTTGGCGAGGTCACGGCGGTGGCAACAGGTGAGCGAAGCCAAATGGGCAGGGTTTCAACCATGCTTGATGAGATAAAAGAGCCTGAAACTCCATTGCAAAAGAAACTCGGAGAGCTTGGCAGAACTCTTGCTGTCATCTGCCTTGCAGTGTGTGTGATAGTCTTTATTGCAGGCGTACTAAGGGGCGAGCCTGTTCTCAATATGGCAATGACAGGTATAACCATAGCCATTGCCGCAATACCTGAAGGCTTGCCTGCCACAGTTACCATTGCACTTGCACTGGCAGTAAGAAAAATGCTCAAGCGTCAAGCACTTGTACATAGGCTTCATTCAGTGGAAACTCTTGGCTGTGCCACTGTTATCTGCACTGACAAGACAGGCACTGTGACAATGAACAAAATGACAGTTACTGATATTTTCACCTGCACCGAGAAAAGCCGTGCTTACGGCGTAACAAAAGAGGGAGCAAGCTTTGATGACAAAGCCCTCAAAGCATGGGAAAGCCCTGACCTTGGCAGGATACTTTTGTGCGGCGCAGCCTGCAACAACGCAAGGCTCTGCCCGCCTGAGAAGACAAGAAAGCGTGACAGGGGCGGCAGGCAAAGCGAGCTTTGTGCAGAGGGCGACCCTACAGAAACAGCTATACTCATAGCCTGCGCAAACTCAGGTATAAACGTCAGCTCCCTTGGTTACAGACGAACTGACGAGCTGCCATTTGAAAGTGAAACACGCTCCATGACGGTAATATGCGCTGACGAAAAGGGGGTTACAACGGCATTCAGGAAAGGCGCTTTTGACGTTATCATAAAAGAATGCAGCCACGTTTTTTCTGACAGCGGCGAGCTTATACCATTTGGCGGAGCAATGAGAAAACAGGCTTTTTACAAGTGCGATGGATACGCTTCAAAAGGTCTGCGTGTGATAGCATTTTCACAGCAGGTGGACGGGGAATGGGCTTTTCTTGGACTAATGGCGATGAAAGACCCTCTCAGGGCTGAAGCCGCAAAGGCGGTGGCAGAATGTCAGCGTGCAGGCATAAAGACAGTTATGATAACAGGCGACCACAAGCTCACTGCCCAGGCTATTGCAAAAGAAGCCGGCATTATGAAAGCAGGCTCTATCGCTTTGACAGGCGACGAGCTTGACAGAATGGACGACAAACAGCTTGACGAGGTAATAGAAAACTGTCGTGTGTTCGCAAGGGTGACACCTGAACACAAGCTCAGGATAGTAAAGGCATTCAAAAGCCGTGGGCACGTTTGTGCAATGACAGGCGACGGGGTAAACGACGCACCTGCTATAAAAGAAGCCGACATAGGTGTATCAATGGGAATATCAGGCACAGAGGTCACAAAGCAGGCGGCTGACGTGATACTTCTTGACGATAATTTTGCCACCCTTGTGAACTCCGTTGAGGAGGGCAGGACCATATATCAGAACATAAGAAAATTCGTGCGCTACCTTATTTCCTGCAACATAGGCGAGGTCATAACAATGCTCGGTGGAATTTTAATGGGGCTTCCAATGGTACTGCTTCCAGCGCAGATACTTCTTGTAAATCTTGTTACCGACAGCCTGCCTGCAATTGCGCTGGGGCTTGAACCTGCGGAAAGCTCGGTAATGAAAAAACCACCAAGAAAAGAGGACGACAGCTTTTTCAGCGGCGGTCTTATGTGGCGTATCGTCATAAGAGGGCTTCTTATCGGTATCTGCACCCTTGCAAGCTTCACTGTTCTGCTCACTAACACCCATTCTCTCGGCACTGCAAGGACAGGTGCGCTTATAACACTTGTGCTAAGCCAGCTCATACACGTTTTTGAATGTAAATCTGAGGAGAAAACGCTTTTCACTGTGCCTTATCTTTCAAACCCATTCCTGCTTTTCTCTGTATTCATATCAGCGGCAGCGCTGTTTGCAGGCATATGGCTCCCTGTTCTGCAAAAGGTATTTTTCACAGCCGTTCCGAGCCTTGGAGAGTTTCTTGTGGCGGCGTCAGCGGCGGCTATCGTGCCTGTTGGGGCAGGCATAATACCAAAGCTTTTTATGGGCAAAAAATCTCCTGACGTAACAGTGAACGCCCCGCAGAGATAGCAAAAGACCGACAGGGCAGAGCTTTGTCGGTCTAATTTTTTAATCCATATTTTTTATCCAGCCTTTTAAATATCCTGCCAAAAGGTTTTGATAAAACCAGCAGGAAGAACACGTTTGAAACTGCGTATATAAGGGTAAAAAAGGCTGACGAGCCAACAAGGGCAAGGTATCTGCTGAGAACAAAGGCGTTATCAGCCCACAGACAGCTCCACAAGTCCATGATAAGAGAGAACGCCGCTCCTGAGATTATGCCGTAGGTCACGAGAAGCGGCTTGCTTTTTATAAGCTTATCAGCTAACATTCCTGCAAAATATCCTGTCAGACCCCAAACCAGCATTTGAAAAGGCGTCCACGCACCCTGTCCGAAATAGAAGTTTGAGATAAGTGCGGTCATTGCGCCTGTCATAAAGCCCGATTCTCTTCCCATATAAAGAGCGGTTATGATAACGATTGCGGTGCATGGCTTAAAGCCCGGCAGAAAGCTGAAAACTATCCTGCCGAAAACGGAAAGTGCGGTCATGGCGGCTATTATCACAAGCTGTGTACTGTCGGAGTGCTTTTTCTCAAAGTGGAGAAAATAGCCTGCCACGGTAAGAATGGCAAGTGCGGCGGTGACGAAAGAATAGAAGCGTTCTCTGAAAAATATTATGCCGCCAAAGCACACAAGGGGTATGACAAGAAGATAGATAAGCCCTGACACAAGTTTTTTACTGCTCATTTAGACCTCTTTTCACCATTGCGAGCCGTTCTCTTACGGCTGTTGACGTCACTGCACCACTGAAAAAGCCCCTTGTGAGCCTTGCGGCGGCGGTGGTGTAAAAGCGATTGTGGGAGAAAAACTCCACGGCATTGTCCTCGGCGACTATCTTCCCGTCAAAAAGAAGTCCGCACCTGTCGCAGTATTGTGCGGCAAATTCAAGGTCATGGGTCACGAGAAGTATCGTCCTGCCCTCGTCTTTTAGACTTGCAAGCACATCTCCCAAAGCTTTCTTCGCAAAGCTGTCCATGCCCTTTGTACACTCGTCGAGGACTATTATTTTCGGGTCAGCAAGAAGAATTTTTCCAAAAGCACATTTCTGTATCTCGCCGCCGCTGAGATCCCAAGGGTGGCGGTCAAGAAGATTTTCTATGCCCATGCGCTGTGAAACATTTTCTACTGCGGATTTTTCACCGCTTTGCAAAAGATCCTCACGGACGCTTTCTTTTACAAACATTGTCACAGGCTCTTGAGACAAAAATGCAAGCATTTCACGGAAAAGCGAGCCGTTTTTATAGGCTTTCTGCTTTTTACCAAAAAGTGAAACAGTGCCCATATAAGGCTTGCAAAGTCCGCATATCACACGCAGGAGCGTTGATTTTCCGCCGCCGTTTGAGCCTAAAAGCCCATAGCACTCCCCTTTTCTGATACCAAGATCACAGCCTTTGAGGATATCGGGGGAGTTTTTTTCATATCTCTGCCACAGATTTTTGCACTGCAGGGCATAAGGCTCAGCACGTTCTGTATCAGTGACAGCCTGCTTTGGAATATCCGTCACGCCAAGCTTTTCAAGCTTCGCCCTGCCTTGTCTTACATTGAGGGGCAGGTCGTCGCAAAGCCCTGCGAAAGCCTTTGATGTTTCAGGCAGAAAGCCCTCCAGAGCGTTCTCCACAAAATATTTTGCAGTCAAGGCAGGCGTACTGAAAAACTCGGTCTTGCCCTTTACAAGATACAAAATTTTGTCGCAGGAGTCAAAAAGCTCCTCGGGGTCATGCTCGGCAATGATGATAGTCACGCCCATTTCTTTGTTAAGGCGGTCTAAAATGCCAAGAAGCTCCCTTGCGGCAACGGGGTCGAGCTGTGCAGTAGGCTCATCAAGAAGCAGGATATCAGGGTCTGTGGCCATGACGGAACACAGAGCGACGAGCTGTTTCTGACCGCCCGAAAGTGTGGAGATATCCCTGTCATAGAGCGGCTCGATACCGAAAAAAGCCGCCATTTCACCAACACGGCTTTGTATCTCACCACTTTTCACACCAAAGCTTTCAAGCCCGAAAGCAAGCTCAGCCGATACTTTGTCGCATACCGTCTGGCTGTCAGGATTTTGCATTACAAAGCCTATCTTTTCAGCACTTTCACGGGCAGAAAGTTCGCTTCTTCCCTTGCCCATAAGGGTGATGTTTCCGAAAAGCTCACCCCTTGGGGAAAGCTCTCTTTTCAGAAGCCTGAGCAAAGTAGATTTTCCGCTTCCCGAAGCACCGCAGAGCATTATTTTTTCGCCTTTTTTCACTGAAAAAGTGCAGTCAGAAATGGCATAGTCCGTGCTTTCGTTATATTTGAAAGCTACATTTTCGCAAGACAATATTTCCATTTTATGCTCTCCTTTACTTCAAGAATAAACGGGAAAACGCATAGTAATGCGAACATTCCCACAGGAAAAACGCTGTTTTCAAGCTTTATCACAGGGTAAAAAGCGGCGGACAGCTCGCCCCTTGCGGAAAATATCAGCACCAATGCAAAGATAACTGCAAAAGCCGCCACAAAAATGCCGTCCCATGCTCTGAACTTGAGCGAGTGTGCAAAGCTTCGTTTTTGGATACCATAACCACGGGCTTTCATTGAGGCGGCTGTATCCGCTCCCCTTTCAAGCGTGCCTGCACAAAGGGCTGTGAACACTGTGCAGTCTTTTTTCAGGCGGTCAAAACGGCTGTCGGAGGTGTTCGCACCAGAGCAATTCAAAGCGTCCAAAAGCTGTCTGTGAAGCCTTTTGAGCTTTGGGATAAAGCCCATTGTCATCGTTATCACAAGGGCAGCTTTTGGCGTTTTTCGGCCGAAAATGTATAGGAGCTTTTCCCTTGTAAGCACCTTTCCAAGAGCTTTGCACCACATTATCACGGCGGTGAGGGATAAACCGGCGGTCAAGCCATAAAAAAGAGCTTCCTTTGTGTAAGCCTTGCCGTTTATGAAAAACAGCGGCGTTACGCCCTTATGTGAAAAAAGTGGATTTGTAACAGTCAAAACGGCAGTAAGAAAGATATAGAAAGCAAGGTCTGATGCGGTCTGTCTACAGCTTTGAGTTATGGCACAGAACAGGAACGCTCCCACTGCCGAGCATATACCAACGGCTGGTGAAAAGCAGAACATTGTAACCGCAAGCACAGCCGTAAAATACACAAGGGCGGTCAAAGGGTGAAAAGCTGACAACCTCATTTCACCGCCTCCTTTGTGTAGTCGCAAACGTAGTAAAACTCCACGCTGTCACCGTCATGGAGGACATACTGTGAACAGCCCTTATCGGGGCTTTCGCCATTTACCGTATAGGTCCACCCTGAGGACGGACCGCAAGAGAACTCGTAGATATTGTTTATGCCACGAACATACACCGTGTTGTAAATGTTATCCTCTGAGCCTTGATAATCAAGGGGTATCTTCCCGCACCTTGTAGCTTTTTCCAACAGATCAAAGGCGGTGTCGCCCTCACGGAGGACATATTTTTCCGCAGGCATAACAATGCCGTCTGAGGGAACATAGCACTCGTCACGGAGATTTTTGTCAAGCATATCGTAATTATCCAAAATATCAGAGCAATCCACTGTCAGAGTGACAGTGTGAGCGGCATTTGCGGTATCGTCGCTGTGCAGGCTGTAATACTCGTCAACAGACTGGATATCAACTCCCTTTATGACCGCTGCCGCTGCTAAAATTATGACTATGAGCAGAGCGATATCCTTTTTCACTTTTCTGCTCCCTCCTGACCTTTGAGCTTTTTGGCTTTCTTTGCCGAAACTGCAAAGTTTTTCACTATATGCATTTCCTGTGGAGAAATCTCGAGCCTTGAAAATCTCGCCTTTTCGTATATTTTCTCGCACTCTGCGAAGATTTCCGCCATATCAGCGCCAAAGGTCTTTTTTATGCTCTCGGAAAGCTCTCTTGGCGTATGGTCTGAGAAATTCCTGCCGCAAAGCTTTTTTCTGCCTGCAAAGAACAGCTTCTCCACCTTTTTGCTGTCAGGCAGAGCGGCAAACTTTCTTTTTCTTACCAAAGCTATTATTGCCACAATAAGGCAGAGTATAAGTATTACCGCACCGATAACGATATATACCGCATAGCTTTTCTCCGCAGGTTTAGTCTTGTTCTCTTCAAAGATCTCTTCCCTTGGTTTGTCCTCATCCTCGGGAGCAAGGGCTTCGCCGCCTTGGTTGGTGGGCTTTGCTTTTACAGAGCTGTCGTCAGTTTTTATCATGCCGATATAATCGGGGCAGACCTCGAAAGGCTGCCAGCCTATGCCGTCTTTGTAATACTCCGCCCAATAGTGGAGCTGTTTTGAAGTAACGGTCAGGGCTGAGTTATCTGTAAGGCCTTTGGTCATATCTGATGTGATAAAATATCCTCTGCAAAGTCTGGCAGGAACGCCCTTTGCACGGAAGATCTTCACAGCGGCGGCAGCAAAATCCTCCTCGCCCCCACGGCAAGTTACCTCAAGCATATCTGCAAAAGAGCTTTCGCCCCCATAGGTCTTTGACCTGTCAAGCACTGTGTCTGACACAAAAAAGCTTAGCATATCAGACCGCAGTTTACCCTGAGAACCTTGCAGATCAAAATGGTTTGCGGCAAGCTGTTTGTCCTCGGCTGATATGTCAAGGCAGGTGGAATAAACATAGTCACGATAACCCTTTTCTGCGGCAAGATAATCCGCAGGCTCAGAAGTGCGCAGGGTATCAAATGTGCCAAAAGGCTTTGTGAGATAGCCTTCCGACACCGCAAGCCTGTAATAGCTTTTGGTGTTCTCAAAGCTTCCGCCTATTATCTTTGGGTCGGAAAAAGCGTTCTCTGCGGCGGTCATGCCGTAGGTATAAAGGGGCTTTCCGCCATTTTTGATGTTTACTGTAACATTGCCGCTGTCGGATATATCAATGGCATTGTCAAGCAAAGCGGTCTGAAAAGCCGGTGAGAGATCAAGCTTATCAAGCCAATAGAACTCGTCTGAGTAGGCATATTTCTCCTCACCGCTAAGCTCCCCCCACACGCCGTTAGTTTCTTTCTCAAAACGGCTCTCCATAAGATACAATGGCTGTGGGTGCTCCATTATGATCTCATACTCACTTTTCGTATTAAAGCGATCGGCAAAGGCAAAGTTGGAAAGCTTATCAAAAAGCCCTGTCAGGCAGGCTATAAGCACTGCGCAAAATGCTGTAAGTATAAGCACAAAGGGTTTCAAATCGCCTTTTATGCTGCCGGAAAACGTCAATGCAAGAATACCTAACGCAACTTCTGCAGTGGCATAGTACCGAGGAATATCAATAAAGATACCTGCGCACAAAAACAGCGCAAGCATTGCCACTGTAAAAACTCTGCTGTCAAGACGGCTGAAAATGCTCTGCACTGTGGAAACTATCACTGCACCCACGCAAAGAGCAAACCAAGAGTCTGAGCTTTTTTCCACAAGCATTTCCACTACTCCTGCGCTTTTACTGTGGGCGGTCAGGACGCAGTTCAAAAGCCCTGCAAGGCTTGTTAAAAACTTCTTGTGGAATATCACCGCCGACAGTAGTGCGGTGAAAAATGGTATAGGCAAAGTCTTTTTTGATACCCCTGCAAGGGCTGTCAATATGCACACACCTACCAGGGCAAAGGCTCGCCAGCCCATACCAAGCGACAATGACAGCAGGAGCATTGTCACTGCACCAAAAAGGCTCTGCATGATATAAACACCCTTTGAAAAGTGCTTTTCCACATAGCAAACACTTGCTGTCAAAATTGTCACCTCTTTTACTATTTTATCTCGATAACACGGCTTATGCCGCTTCTTTCAAACAGCTCTGAAAACTCCGTCAGTCGCTCTTTTCCCTGCTCAGGCTGTGAAGAAAGAAGGCTGTCCAGAGCGACAGTGAAGCTGTCTGCGCTGTCGATATGCTCGAAAGCTTTTCTCTGCTGAGAAAAGCTGTAAAATGCCATGTAATGCCCTATACCGCCGTCTGAAAGATACATTGAAAGGCTCAGTGCCTTTGCGGCAATGCGGTCATAATCCGTTGCGGGGACATTTCCGCCTGTTTCAACGTAAATACAAAGGCTGTCAGTAACAGGTTCGCCATATTCACGGACGTAGATATCGCCAAGTCTGAAAGACAGCTTCCAATGCACCGATTTATAGCTGTCCCCCTGACGATATTCTCTTATCCCGATAGGCTCGCTGTGGTCGAAGCCCTCGTTTTCATTGCTGAAAAAGTCGCTTTCAAGGGCTTCTTTGAGCTTTGCTTCCTCGCTCTCGTCTATCTCTGCAGCATCAGGCATTATGTTCACACTGCCCTTTATTTCGCACTGCGCTTTTTTCCATGTTAGCCCTATAAGATCAAAGGCTCGGAGTGTCAAAAACTCTGCTTTTATCTTTCCGCAGGTGTCGCTTTTTACAGTGATATCCACCTGAGCAGGCTCTCTGCTGATGATAAAATGCACCTTTATGTCCTCGCACTGTCCTGTGAGCATATTTCTAAGCCGCAGTTTACCGCTGTATTCACCGCAAATTCCTGTGAAGATAAATTTAAGGCTCATGTCCTTATTTTTCAAGCCTGTGCCGTCGCTTACCAGTGTTGCTGACAGCTTTTTCTTCGAGAATATATTTACACATACTGACAATACAAAAAGCACTGCGCACAAACCAAGCACCGATATGCCAATGGGTTTTTTCAGCACAAAAAGCAGTATGCCCAAAGCTGTGCATAGGCAGAAGCATAGCCTCTTCATCTGCGTTTTTCCTCATTCTCAGGGCATTTTACGCTACCAAGTATCTCGTCAAGCACACTTTCTGCCGCAAGTCCTGAGAGCCTGCCCTTTGCAGAAAGTGATATCCTGTGGCTGCAAACATGGGCAAAAAAATCTCTTACGTCCTGGGGAACGACATATTCTCTGCCCTTATAGCACGCCCACGCCTTTGCTATCCTGCAAAGTGCCAAAGCACCTCTTGGGGATACGCCCAGAGAAATATTTTCATTATGCCTTGTGGCGTCGCAAAGGTCTGAGATGTAGTCATAAACGCTGTCGTCAACAAAGACCTCCTTTGCCTTTTTCTGCATTTCTATAAGCTTTTCAGCGGTGCAGACGGCTTTCACATCTGCCAGTGGGTCTGAACTGCTTCGGTCTGACATTATGCTTCGCATTGCCGCCTTGTCAGGATAGCCCATTGAAAGCTTTATCATAAATCTGTCAAGCTGTGAAACAGGCAGTGCCGCTGTACCGACTGTTCCTGTAGGATTTTGTGTTGCTATCACTGCAAAAGGCTCAGGCAGAGGATAAGTTCTGCCGTCAACTGTGCAGGCCCGCTCCTCCATGACCTCCAAAAGGGCAGATTGCGTCTTGCCTGAGGTTCTGTTTATTTCGTCTGCAAGAAGTATATTCGTCATTGCCGCACCGCTGTGAAAAGTAAAGCCCTGCGCCTGTCTGTCAAAAGCCGTATAGCCTGTGATGTCGGAAGCCACAGTATCAGGGGTGAACTGTATCCTCTTTGTTTCAAGCCCCAAAGCCTTTGAAAACGCCACCGCAAGAGTAGTTTTTCCCACGCCCGGAACGTCCTCCATAAGCACATGACCCTGCGCCAAAATTGCGGCGAACACCATGTCCACCACTTCGTCCTTGCCGATTATGACCTTTTTCACTTCATCTGTTATCTCACGCATTTTTTACCCTTCTTTCTTACCACTGTGAAAACTCCCACTGCGCACAGCACCGCTGCCGCAGATATCACATACACTGTCACGTTTTTATCCTCCGCCTCTTTTATTATCTCGTCGGCAGAAGTGACCTTTTTCCGCTCGCTTTCAGGAAGCTTTTTTATCCTCTCTGCGGTCTTTTCCAAAAGCTCCTTTTTGTCTTTTCCAACACTATCAACAGGATAAAGCTCACGGCTTATGATACTGTTAAGGTCTGATATCTCACTGTAAAGCTCGTTCGCCTTGGCGTTCATTTCTTCAAGCTCTGATATTATCTTATCCCTGTCGGAAAGGCTCTCGTCAGCCTTTGCATGGACTAAAAGCACAGCCGTAGCAGTGCAGTCCCCCGAAGTAACGCCGTTTTTTCTCAGGGCTTCAAGCTTGTTCCTGTCGCTTTTTGTAAAGCCTTTCTTGCCCGTATATATTTCCGTTTTCTCGATACTGTATACACAACCGTTTCCATGGTCTGTCTGTGCAAGCTCCACTGTGAAAGCCCTGTCGCTCAAGGTCAGGCTGTATTTTTCTGCCGCATTTTCTAGCTCTGCACCGTATCTCACATATGTGCGTTCGTCACAATCAAGGTCATTGAAAAGCTTCAAGGCTTTTTCTGCGCTCTCCTCGTCTGAGATATCCGAAAGTCTGCCGTTTATGCCGTCAAGCTTTTCACGCTGTAGAACTGAAAGCTCCTCTCTCATATCGTAAATACGTCGCATCGTAAGTTCAAAACGCTTTTGTGCCGCAAGTGCGCAAAGCGCCTGTCCTGTGGCAAGCTCGTCAGAATCGCCGCCCTTTTCATGTGAAAATCCACCGTCGCTGTTCTGATAGGAAAGCAGGGCGGTCAAAAGGTCGGCATTTTTCACAAAACGGCTGTCAACTTCGGGGTCTATACCAAGTGAACAAAGTGCAATAATCACCTGCGAATCAGCTTCTGCGCTTCCGAACGTACCTGAGCTGTCCTGCTTGCCGCTTAGATACTCCACCGCTTTGTCAACGCTTTTTCTAACATCGTCACAGGAAAAATCATTGTAATATGGGGCGATCGCCTGCAAAGCCATTGCGGTGATGTCTATATCGCTTTCACCTTTTGACAGCGAAAAGCCACCATCGGTATTCTGCGAAGAAACTATCTCGTCAAGTATACGCTCTCTGTCAAACTCTGCACCCTCCGGGGTCTTGTAACCCATTGTATCAAGGGTCAAAAGTGCAAATATCCAGCCGTTAAGACCCTGTTTGCCTACGGAATTATTTTCATCTCTGCCGTAAACACCGCCTTTTACAAGGTCTATGCCCTCAATGTCGGCAGGGTCGCCTCCCATTGCGGAGGCTGTTATAGCGCACCTCTGCCACTCGGTAGCGTTGTCGGTATCTGAAAGAGCTTTCACACGCTGAGAAAGCGCAGTGAGATAAGCCTCATAGTCCTCCTCAAAACCAAAGCGTGAAATGCCTATGGCAAGCCAATCGGAGCTTCCTATGCCTGCGTTTTGCAGAAAATCCCCCGAAAAAATGCTCTCGTCCTGAGAAATGCCCATTTTGTCACGCTGCCACTGACAGACCTTTTCTGCGCTTTCAGTTATCCTATCACTTTTATCTGCATTCACCGCAGGAACATTTGTCAGAAGCATTACTGCCCCTGCAAACACCGCCACTAATCTGCCAAGAAAACCTCTCGTTTTCAACAATATCCTCCTACCATGTTTTGTCATAGCTATCCTGTGAACCTGTTATATCTCTTCCGTAGGCAACTGTGAACGCAAGCCTAACAGTGTCGCCGTCGGTGAAGTTCACCTTGCCCATGCCGTATGCAGGCATATTGCCGTTTACAGTGTACACCCAGCCTGAGCCGTAGGTGTAGTCAAATTCTCCAAGGCTATCGGCATACTGTGTGTTGCTGTCTGCAATGCCGTCATTTTTTATAAGCTCCACAAGCTCGCTGTTTACTGCCCCACCTGCAAACGCACCATTTTTGTGTATACGGCTTAGATATCTCTGATCGTCCTTGCCTGTAAAATCACCTGTGAAGCCGTTTTGCTGGAGAAAACGCTCTATAACGTCAACGCCTGTGTCCCCCTCGTATATTGCCACCTCTGAGCCTGCGGCAAGCTGTCCAAGCCCTATGGTATCGGCGTCAAAGCTCATTGTTATAACGCCTGTCTGCTCGCCCTTTTGTGCGCTGACAGAATTTATGGTATAGGCATGATCCGCATATCTGCCCTCGGGGTCATATACCCTTATTTCAAGAAGATTTGCCCCGCCCGAAAGCTGGAGATAATAGGCTGAGTTCCTGTCCTGTGCGATACACTCAACAGAAAGCCCATTGAGCCAGACCTCTGTCTTGTCTGCATATATCCTTCCGCCCTGATAGTCCTGTGCGTTAAATCTGAGGGTGAAGCCCGAGCCTTTCACTGTCTGTCCGTTGGTGACGTTTATATACGTTATCTCAGGTCTTGTGGTATCGTCAGCAATGGGTACATAGGTGACAGTGAAATATCTGTCTATCTTTTTGTCACCGTCTTTTGCATAAAGCCTTATACGGTTATCACCGCTTTGGAGGGTGCAGGTATAATTATCTCTGCCCGAAAGCTTTTTGCCGTTTAGAATAACGCTTAGCTTTGCACTGCCGCTTTGACCTTTCATTCTCGCATAGAAGCTAAAATCGGCGTCATTTACAGTGCGGTCATAAAGATCGGTATCGATGGAAAACTCCGCAGGAGTGTATTTTATCTTAAAGCTTTTTTCAGCCTTTGAGCCGTCCTTTTCCGCAGAGAGAGTTATGGTATTCTCGCCCTCTGAAAGCTGTGCTGTAAAAGTTTCACCACCGGAAAGCTTTTCACCGTTGACTTTAACTGTCAAAGGTATTTTATCACCGCCATAAAAAGCTGTGGCTGAAAATGTTATGCTTTCTGTGTCAGTATCCTTATCCGCAAGGTCGGTGTCAAAGGTTATCTCTTTTTTGTCAAAATAAACTGTATAGTCCTTATAAGCCCTTTTCACCTGACCGCTTTTGTCGGTATAAGTGCAGGCAACACGGATAGTGTTTTTTCCTGCGTGAAGGGTAACGCTGCCCGAGAACTGATTTACAACGCTGCCGTTCACAGTGACCTGAACTTTTTGCACTGTGAGAGCCTTGTTTTTATGTGTTATTGTGAACTCATAAAGTGGCTTTTTTACACGCTCGCCCTCTTTTATAGAGGTGGTGAAATATTCTGTGTCGGTGTTCTTTGTGACAGTTTTGGTCTTGCTGTCAGGCTTTTTCTTTACCTCGTCAGACTTATTTTCGCCTTGGACATTTATGGTAACATTTGTGTTCCCGCCATTTACTGTGGGGGAATTTCCGTCGCTTTTGTCAGCCTGCGGAGAGCTTTCTGTTGTATCTGTATTGCTGTCGCTGCTATCAGTGTTATCACTGTCATCTGCCTGTGAGCTGTCCATATCTGAGCTTTCGTCCTTTGGCTGAGAGCTTGTTTCATAGCCTTCTCCGCCCTGTCCGTCCTCCTCCGCAAGGCTTTCAGACAGTACTGAAAACGGATTTTCAGGGGTCTTATAACTACTCATATTATAAAAACGCATACACAAAAAAGCCGCTGCGATAAAAAACGCCGCTGCTGACAGCATTATTATTTGCCTGTTTTTTTGTGTATGCTTTTTCATAATATTCTCACTTTTCATATCACAGAAAATGCCCGCCCCCTGAAAATAGAGGGCGAGTATCCTGCAAAATAACTTATATCTTAATTGTCTTAATTTTTTACTTTCTCTTTCTTGAAACTGTAAGAGCTCCGCTGATAAGAAGTGCAAGACCTGCTACGCAAACGCCTGCTGTCGCACCTGTGTTAGGATTAGCCGCACCTGCGTTATTTGCTGTCTTTGATGAGCTGTCAGCCGCCTTTGATGTATCAGCACTGATTACTGACTCTGCGGCTGATGAAGTGGCAGAAGATGTATCCTCAGAGTTTGCAGAAGATACTGTGCTTTCGGAAGACACGTCAGATGAGCTTACAGAACTTTCTGCTTCTGATGAAGAGCTTGGTGTCTTGAGTTCTTCAAGCTTTTCCTCTGCGGCCGTAAGAGCGTCAACATTGCCTACATATTCCTTAAGGTCGCCAAGAGCGTCATAAGCGACTCTTGCTGCCTTGATGTCATTCTCGCTGTCAAGTGTTATCTCGCCAAGGTCACTGATAAGCTTCTCAACAGCCTTTACGCTGTCATAATCCTCTGCTGCAAGAACTGTTACGTTGATAGTTGTTTCAACAGGTGAAACAGCAACGCCTGTTGTGTTTGCTGCACCCTCTTTTGTCTTATCTCTGTACATACCATACTTGTATGTAACAGTAACGAAATCATCGTCTGCTGTAAGAGCTGTATCGTCGATAGTCACATAATCTGTAACGTCTTTCTTCACACCGTTTTTGAGAACTGCGTAAACCTTCAAGTCGGAAGCGTCATAAGCTTCGCCCTCTTTGCATACTGTCTTAGCATTCTCGGTCACAAGCTTTTCCACCTCTGAGCCGACAGCCATTATGTAGCCTGAATCGTTCTTGAAGTAGATAGTGCCGTTTTCGTCTGCAACAAGGTCAGCTATAGCGTACTGTGCCTGAGCGCCCGTTGGTGTGAAAAGTGACGGAGCTGTTTTCTTTCCGTTTACTATCTGAGCGTCAAGAACTTCTGTTACGCCCTTTTTATCCTTTACATAGCGGATAGCGCCTGCTGATGCGTTCTCTGAGAAGTAAACATAGTTATAGCCGTTCTCATTCACAACGCCAAGACCTGATGTCTGTGGATAGCCCTTTGTTTCTGCCTTGTATGCTATCTCAAAGCTGTCAAGGTCGATAACTGCAATAACACTGCCCTTATAGTCGCCCCAGCCTGAGCCGTTTACGCCAACATAAGCTCTTCCGTTAAGAACTGTAGGAGTTGATGTGCTTGCGCCACCAAGTGCAATGCTGTCAAGCTTTGTGAAATTGCCCTCATCGTCTATTGTTGCCTTATAGAAATAGCCGCCGTTAGATGTGAAATAATAAGCGTCTGTATCCTTATCGTAAGAAATAGTGCTTCTTACTCCTCCGCCTACTGTATACTCAGTATCTATAACGCTTCCTGAGTTTTTGTCAAGAGTAACTATTCTTGCAGGGTCGGTAGTGTTTGCCATTGCATTTTCCATGCCGAGAACGACAAAATCATCAGTTGCATATGCGCCTGCCCAATAGAAGCCGCTTTTGTTTGTGAATATCCACTTTGGTGACTTCTCTTCATCTGTTGTGTCAGGATCTTCGTCCTTAACGTCTATGCAAACATACTGATCGTTTTTTCCTGAACCATAGTTGCAGAAGCCTGTGTAGATACAGCCGTCATTATAGTAGATAGGGCTTACAGACTGACCGCCCACGCTGTCCTTGTATACCCACAGCGACTCGAGGGTGTCAGCGTCAAATGCCTGAATTCCGCCGTTAAAGGCTGAGAATATCATGCCGTCTGCATAAGTAACAGGCTGGATAGCGTAGCTGTTTGTGCCTGCTCGCTGTCCAACTACTGAATCCACAACGCCCGTTTCCTTGTTCATTCTCATGAGCTTGTCGCCAGATGTATAAACGATATCATCTCCAACGATAGCCACAGGCGACGGACCATCGTTCCAGCTTTTTCCTACCTTAGTTGCCCAGTTAAGCACTGCGTTATCCGCACTGTCAGGGAGGACTGATGTTGTTACGTTGTTGTTTGTTCCGTCTGAAACAAATGCGCTTACACACACGCTCAGACTAAGAGCAGTCGCAAGAGCGAAGCTGGCTGTTCTCAAAATTTTCTTCTTCATTCTTTTCTGTCCTTTCGTTGATACACACTGTTCCGCCGTCAATGCACTTTTTATGAACACCCCGACCACAGCAAAAAATGCCTTTCCGCCGAAACGAAAAAGCATTCTATCCGCTTTACTGCCTGCACAGCGATAAAGCAGACCGTCATCTTCATCGCCCAAGACAGAAATAGTCAACGAAAACACAGCAGATACCTGACTTATGACAGCGCACAAAAGCCTGTCAAACACAGTAATGGCGGTTGTGCAGGATTTGGACCTGCTTCCCTGACGGCAAGGCTTTTGCCCTGACACGCTCTACTCAGCTAACAACTTTTCAAACTGTGCTTTCTTAATATTCACATCATGATAATTATACCATATCGCTATGGATTATTCAATAACCTTTTTACACCACTAATAAGTCCGATACAACGCCGTTTTTGTGGCATTTTCATAAACTCATAGACTGAAACTTTGTTGGATATAGTTTTAGGCTATACCCTCAGTTTCTCCTCCAGCTCCGTGTCAGGCTTGACAGTGATAGTGTAGTTGTTTGTAAAAATAACCATGCCCGGCTTTGAGCCGTTTGGCTTTTTCACGTTTCTTATGAAAGTGTAGTCAACGTCAACCCTGGAGGAATTTCTTCCCTTTGAGTTGCAGGCGGCGATTATTGCCGCTTCCTCTATTGTCCTGTCAGGTGGCATTTCCCCGTCGCAGGTGACGATAACGTGGCTTCCTGTGATATCTTTGACGTGGAGCCAAAGGTCAGTTTTCTCTGCTTCCTTGCAGGTGAGGCGGTCGTTCTGTTTATTGTTCCTGCCTACCCTTATTTCATATCCGTCAGAAGAACGGTATCTTATAGGCGGCAGAGCCTTTGGAGGCTTGCCCTTGAACTTTGAGCGCTTTACATAGCCCTCCTGAAAAAGCTCCTCACGAAGCTCGGCTATATCCCCCTCCGTCTGCGCCCTCGTGAGAGAATCGAAAACAGAATCCAGATACTTGACCTCCTGCTCGCCCTCTGCAATAAGCACAGTGAGCTTTTTCTCTGCGGTGTCGAGCTTTCTGTACTCCTTATAATACTTCTGAGCGTTCTGTGTTGGCGTAAGCCTTTTGTCAAGTGGTATCTTAACTGTAGGGCAGTTCTCGTCATAAAAGTCCTGCACCTCAGCATACGCCATGCCCTTTTCAAGTGCATAGAGATTTGAAGTGATAAGATCACCGTAAATGCGGTATTTTTCCCTGTCCTTGCACTCTTTAAGCTCCTCACGCTGATTTTGCACACGCCTTTGAGTTCTCTCGGAGGTGTTTATAAGAAGCTTGAAAAGGTCGTTGGCTTTCTGCTTTATTCTTGAAAGGGAGTCCCTCTCCGCATAGAAATAGTCCAGAAGAACACTTGGCGACTCAAAGCTTTTTGTCACCATGAGCGCACCATACTGCGTTATATCGCAGAAACAGAAATCTTTCAGATTACCCTCTTTTGTTTTCAGCACCGTGTAGACGTTAGTGCCGTCATTTATGCTGTCACGGACTTTCGAGAAATAAAACCACAGTCTGTCCGCAGTGTCTCCGCTTAGCTGTTCGGCTGTTATCTCAGCACCCCTTGCCGCAAAGAACACAGCTTCCCTTGCGAACACTGGTGAAATGCCCTCAAGCGTTTTCATTATTGCCTTTGAAAGCTCCGCCGCAGGATTTTCGGCTATCTTTGCAAGAAATTCTTCTTTTGTACATTCCATAAGATTCAGCCTTTGCTCTCTTGGGGGCAAAGTATACTGCGCACCGGGAAGAACCATTCTCACTGATGACATTTCCTGTCCCACACGCTTTATGCTGTCTATTATCCTGCCGTCCTCACGATAGAGGATAAGATTTGAACGCCTGCCCATTATCTCCGCCGCAAGGGTGAGCTTCACCCTGTCGCCCATTTCGTTGGTGGCTTCAAAATCAAAGAAAAGTATACGCTCAAAGCCGTCCTGCCTAATGGCGGTGAGTCTGCCCCCTGCAAGATGCTTTCTCATGAGCATACAGAACATAGGCGGTGTTTTCGGATTTTCTATATCCGCCGTTGTTATATGAACCCTCGCCGAGCCTGCACCTGTGCTGAACATAAGCTTCTGCGCACCCTCTTTAGTGCGGATAGTCATTATAAGCTCCTCTCGTGAAGGCTGGTGTATCTTATCCACCCTGCCGTCTATAAGAGGGTCAAATTCTTTTCTGAGCAAGCTCAGATAAATTCCGTCCAATGCCATTTTACTTACCTGCTTTTTATATTACTTCAACTATATCCCTGTTGCTTACGGCTATCTCTACTCTCAGACCGCTGAACTTGTTTTTCAGCTCGTTGGCAATAAACTCGCAGAAGATATTTTCCGTATAGAAATGACCTGCGTCTATAACAGAAACACCCATATTTCCGCCGTCTATAAAAACGTCATGCTTCACGTCCCCTGTCAAAAGCACCTGACAGCCTTTTTCTGCGGCGTCAGCAAGGAACGAACCGCCTGAACCTGAGCATACTCCCACACGCCTTATCTCACGCTCGCCGCCGCTGAAACGGACTACTCTACAGCCAAGAACGTCCTTTGCCCTCTGTGCAAGCTCACGGACGTTCATGCCGTCACATTTGCATACATATCCACAGCCCACGCCATGCTCTTCATGCAAAGCACTCTCAGGTTTAAGACCAAGCATTTTGCAAAGAACGTCATTCATTCCGCCCTCTGCGGAGTCGAAATTTGTGTGCATGGAAAGAGCGTTCTTTCCCCCTGCCGCAAGTATCACAGCAGGATCGTTGAGCACGAGAGTCTTTAGTCCTCTGAAAATAACAGGGTGGTGGGTGAGAACAAGGTCAAAGTCACGCTGACAAGCCTCTCTTGCCACCTCAGCGGTGCAATCCAGCGCCACCAGCACGCTCCTTACCTCTGCGGACATTTCCCCCACGTTAAGACCGCTGTTGTCATAGTCCTCCTGCAAGCGGTATGGGGCTATATCCTCTATAAAACTATAAATATCATAAACTGTTGTCATTTTTGTCAGCTCCTTTTTGTGTGTCTGATGTGCTGTCAGGGGTATTTCTGTCCTTGATAACTGCGTCAAGAAGTTCGTAAAAGCCCGTGATGAATGTTGTCACTGCGATAACCACCAATGCAGGCATCATAGCGACAAAGGGCATATAGTTGAGTGCGGGAAACCATGTGCCTCTCGACAAAGCCGCTGCCACATCTTTTTCGCAATAAATATATCCCAAAACCATAACAATGGTATGTATAACAAGCGGTATAAACGCAAAGCTGAGCCAGTAAAAGGCTTTGCCCACGTTTGGTTTCTTAAATTTAAAATAAAAACCTATATACGCACCCAAAGCAACAACGCCGCTTAATATCACGCTTGCACCGCCGGGACTTACGGAGCAGAATGCAAGCAACAGAATTACTGACAGTATCGTTACGGAAAGTTGGGTCGCTACGCCTATCCCTAAAGCTTTCAGAAATTTCACTTTATCCCCCTGTTTTTTGTATCACATTTTTATTTTTTCAACGTTTCAAGCTCGCTCTGTGCAAGCTTAACAAGCCTTTCACCCAGTTCCTTTTTGTCCTCAGACTTCATCATTCCGCTGCCTGCGACAAAAATTCTTTTTGCCTGCCTTGCGATATACTCTTTTCCCTCGCCCTCAGGCTTAACAAAGCCGAACTGCAAATATCTGTCATCGCAGTCATAGTCAGGGGTTCTGCCGATAAAGCCTGCCTGCATGACAGAATAGGCAAACTGCCCCTCTGTGCAGGCAAGCTCTTTTTTCACCTCAAAGCCGTTGTCATAAAGCCACTTTCTAAGCACGTCCCATTTTGTCATAGGCTGTAAAACGAGGTTTACTCTGTTTTTCACCCACGGACATTTTTCAAGCAGTCTTGCAATAAGCTCGCCGCCCATGCCTGCCATAACAACGTCCGTTATGCCCTCTGGGGGAACATTGTCAAGTCCGTCTGAAAGCACTGTTCCAATGCGGTCTGAAAGCCCCTCACGGCGGATATGCTCCTCAGCCGACTTTAGCGGCATTGGTGCAACATCACACGCTAGAGCCTTTTTGCACATATTTTCCTTTATCATAAAGCAAGGCAGATAGCCATGATCTGTCCCCACGTCACATACAAAATCTCCTGTACATAGCTTTGCACAGGTCACAAGTCTTTTATCCAAAGCTGTCCTCCAAAGAAAAAAATCGCCGCTCGCCCCCTGAAAAGGCGGCTGGGCGGCGAAAATAGTTCCAAACGCTTATTCTGCAAAGTGCTTGTTGAGCTTTTCGAGCATTTCCTCAACAGGAACGCCATGAACAGCACAAGCCTCTTCAAGAGTTTCGCCTCTTGACGCTGGGCAGAACAGACAGTGCATACCCATTTCCATAAAGTATGGTGCTGTATTTTCATCAGCGTCCATTATATCGCCTATAATAGTATCCTTTGTAACTGTGAATGCCATTTTATATTCCTCCTATCATGATAGACCACGCACCGCAAACGCTTTGCGCTATACCTATATTATAACCAATCCTGAGAAAAAAAGCAAGCCCTTTTTATCATAATGTATCGCCCTTATCAACATTTATAACAGCGTTATATCTTCCGTCAAATTCTGTGAGCCGTTTTGATATTTTTGCTTTTACCTCGCTGTCTGAAAGTCTGAAATCAAAAGGCACTACCACGTCAAAGATAAGATTTTCACGGTTTTCTCCCTTTGTCATTCTGAAATCGTGTATTGACAAGCACTGATCAATAGACTTCACAACGTCTGTTACTATCTTTTTAGTTTCGATAGTTTGCTCGTCATGATCTGCCACCGGATCCATATGTATAGACACTGCGCAGTTATATTTTTCTTTCATGCTATCCTCAAGATCGTCTATAAGCTCATGAGCCGCCATAAAGTCCATTTCGCATGGCACTTCAGCATGAAAGGAGATAACGGTATTCCCTACGCCATAATCATGTATGAGCAGATCATGGATACCGATTATCTCAGGAAAACTCGTTGCGGTATCAACAATATCCTGAACGAACTCCTTATCGGGCTTTGAACCGAGAAGCGGCGAAACGCTGTCCTTGCAGGTCATAAAGCCTGAGCGGAAGATAAAGAGAGCAACGAGAACGCCCATATAGCCGTCTATGTTTATGCCTGTGAACGCAGAGAATACCATTGCAAGCATAACAGCTCCTGTTGCGGCACAATCGGAAAGGCTGTCAGCGGCAGAGGCGAAAAGCGAGGTAGAGTTTATCTTTTTTCCAAGCTTTCTATAGAAATACCACATCCAAAGCTTCACAGCCACAGAGCAGGCAAGTATCACAAAGGTCATTACCGAGAAAGCAAGCTTATCGTGGGCAAAGATCTTTGAAAAAGAAGATTTTCCAAGCTCAATGCTCATCATCATTATAATAAACGAAATGACAAGACCTGAGATATACTCCATTCTGCCATGACCGAAAGGGTGATCTTCGTCTGCGGCTTTGGCTGCCATTTTAAAGCCAACCAGTGACATTATAGACGAGCCTGCGTCAGAAAGGTTGTTAAAAGCGTCCGCCATAACGGACACAGCCCCTGACACAAATCCTGCAATAAGCTTACCGAGGAAAAGCATGATATTAAGGATTATACCAGTACATGAGCCTAGGTAGCCATATTTTTTACGGACGTTTTTATCTTTCACGTTATCTCTGTCTTTTATAAATAATCTTATAAGAAGTGCTGACATATGAATATCCCCTTTTGTTTACCAAAGTAAACTTATAAGTTTATCTACTATTATAACACATAATATTACAAAATCAAGTGCAAATGCTTATTTATATGGATATTCGCCGCAGCAGGCAATATGCAGCCACTTATTACTCATTTCAACCACACAATAAAATTTTCTTTTAACTATTGAAAAATTTTGTGCAGTGTGCTATAATAGTCATTAGCGTTAATCGTTTACATACGCAAAAAGGAAAGAGGTTATATAAAAAATGAGAAAATTCATATTGAGAGCTGCGGCTCTGCTGCTAGCAGGAGTTATGACAGCGGCTGTGACAAGCTGCGGAAAAAACTCCGACAGCGAAGCAAAAGACACAGCAAAGAAGTGGACAGAGCTTGACCAGACACAGATAACAGAAGCCATGGGGCTTGGCTGGAACTTAGGCAATCAGCTTGAAGCTTCCAGCGGCGGACTTCCCAGCGAAACTTGCTGGGGCAACCCTGAGATAACCAAAGAGCTTATCGACACTGTCAAGGCGCAGGGCTTCAAGACAGTAAGAATACCTGTTTCTTATCTTGACATGATAGGAGACGGTCCTGACTACAAGATAGACACTGACTGGCTGGACAGAGTTCAGGAGGTCGTTGACTATGTCGTTAACAACGATATGTTCGCTATAGTGAATATGCACGGCGACGGATATTACACTGTTGACCACAGTTGGTTGCTTTGTGCTGAAGACGATGACAAGCAGACCGAGATAAAGGACAAGTACGGCAAGGTTTGGACTCAGATCGCAGACCGTTTCAAGGACTATGACCAGCACCTTATCTTCGAGTCCATGAATGAGGAATTCAACAACGATTACGGCAAGCCTGACGAAAAAGCATATGATAACATCAACGCATACAATCAGATATTTGTTGACTCAGTGAGAGCCACAGGTTCAAACAATGAAAAACGCTGGCTGCTTCTCCCTGGTTGGAACACCAATATCGATTACACAGCAGGAGATGAATACAACTTCAAGATACCGACAGACAACGGCTGCAAGGCTGACGGCAAGCGTATCATGATATCAGTTCACTACTACGACCCATTTAACTTCACCATTGATGAGAACAAGACCGCAAAAACTCAGTGGGGCAAATATGCGGTAAAGAATTATGACAACTGGGGTCAGGAGGATTATGTTGACAGCCAAATGGCACTTCTTAACGAGAAGTTTGTAAGTCATGGCTACCCTGTTGTTATCGGCGAATTTGGCGCACAGGACAAGACAGAAAAGTTTGCAGACTACAATGAGTTCAGACGCTACTGGGCTGAATATCTTATCAAGGCGGCAAAGAAAAACGGCGTTGTTTGTGTATACTGGGACAACGGCTACAACGGCAACAAGGGCTTTGGCATCATAAACAGATTTGACTACACTATCACACAGCCTGACCTTATCGCAGGCATGATGAGAGCCATAAACTCCACAGACGATTACGATATCCCGTCACCGGCAGGCTACACAGAGGTCAGAAAGAGCGCAAAGGCTTCATAAGTTTTTCACACGCAAATATGCTGATACATTTGCAGGGGCGAACAGCGTTCGCCCGTTTGATCTGCATGATGAAATAATAAAAACAGTACCTTTTGGGGTACTGCTTTTTGTTTGTGTCTTACGAAACGAGAGGGGACGAATTGCGGGCGAACGCTGTTCGCCCCTACTTTTTGCTATTCTATTACAAGTTCCTCTTTTGTGGAATCCGTTCCCTCGATATGGAAAGAATTGAGCACAGGCTCATCTCTGTTCATAAGTGAGAGTATCATATAGCTTGCTGTCTTGTCATAAGCAAGCCTTTTGTCCTCGTCAGAAGGGCGAGAAGGTGACTCAGGGTGTGAGTGCCAGTTGCCCAGAGGAACAAGTCCCTCTGTTCTCATATCCTTGATAGCAGCAAGCTGCTCCTTAGGGTCAAGAGAAAAATGCTCGTTTGAGTGGTCTATGTTCGTGAGAAGATAGACCTTTTTTATTATCTTGTCACTGCCCTCTTTTACTCCGCCGATAAGACCGCAGGCTTCGTTCGGAAGCTCGCTTTCAGCATGGTGCAGTATCTTTTCATAATCGCTTTTGCTGAGTTTTATCATAAATGTACACCGTCACATTCTGCCTGTTCATAGTCGATAAGCTCTGTGATAGTAGGGTTTTCACCGCATACTGCACAGCCCTTTGTATCCTGTGGGAGCTTTACCTTTCTGAACTCCATTTTAAGTGCGTCATAAGTAAGCAGATAGCCTGTGAGAAGTTCTCCGACACCAAGGATATACTTGATAGCTTCCATTGCCTGCAGGCTTCCTATAACACCACCCATTGCACCGATAACACCTGCCTGCTTGCAAGTAGGAACAGCGTCCTTCGGAGGTGGGTTCTTGAACACGCATCTATAGCATGGTCCCTGACCTGGAACATAGGTCATGAGCTGACCCTTAAATCTGATGATACCGGCGTGTGAAAATGGCTTTTTAGCCATTACGCAGGCGTCATTAATAAGAAACTTTGCAGGGAAATTATCAGTGCCGTCGATAACGAAATCATAGTCCTTGATTATATCCATGATGTTCTCGCTGTCGATAAAGGTGCGGTATGTATTCACCTTAACGTCAGGATTGATAGCCTCCATTGTTTCCTTTGCGGAAAGAACCTTTGCCTTGCCAACGTCCTGAGTTGTGTGGATTATCTGTCTTTGCAGATTTGAGAGATCTACCTCGTCTGCGTCTGCAATGCCGATAGTTCCAACGCCTGCTGCGGCAAGATACATAGCGGCCGGTGCGCCAAGTCCGCCTGCACCTATGATAAGCACCTTTGCGTTAAGAAGCTTTTTCTGTCCCTTTGCGCCAACCTCTTTAAGAATGATGTGGCGTGAGTAACGCTCGAGCTGTTCGTCTGTAAATGCCATTACTGTCCGCCTCCCATGAAGTAAAGAAATTCTACAACGTCGCCGTCTTTAAGAACTGTGCTTTCAAAAGCACCGCTCTCTACAAATTCGTCATTGATAGTTACTGTAACATACTGTGGTGTTTCAACGTTCTCGTCGATAACGAGCTGTGCCACTGTAAGTCCCTCTGCAACGTCCTTTTTATTGCCTGCTACTGTTATAGTCATGATACATTTCTCCTTAATCTATAGAATTTATTGTTTCGGCAAGCTGTGCTTTCTTTACAGCTCCCGTAAGTCTTGCTTTTTCTGCTCCGTCCTTGAAGAACACAAGTGTCGGAACGCTTGTGACATTATACTTCTGAGCAGTTTCCCCGTCAAAGTTGATGTTGAGTTTCACAAGCTTTATGCCCTCAGGGTTCTCCTCCTCAGTTTCCGCAAGGAGCGGTGACATTCGCTTACATGGAACGCAGGAATCTGAATAGAAATCTGCGATAACAATCTTTCCTGCCTCGTTTATCTCGCTCTCGAAAGTATCCTTATTTGCTCTTACTGACATTAATCTCCCACCTTTTGTACGATAAGGTCATAAGTGCCGTCCTCATTGTCGATGAGTTTCAATATCTTGTGACCCTCTTCCTTAATGCTTCTTGGAACGTTCTGAACAGGCTCACCGTCATTCATTCTTATGGAAAGTATCTGTCCGTCGTCAAGCTCCTCAAGAGCTACCTTTGCCTTAACAAATGTTGTCGGGCAAACCACTGTGGTGATATCCACTGTATCGTCTATTTTAAAATCAGCCATTGTTATAAACCTCCAGTATAGTATTTGTGAATTTCTCTCTGCCCACTCTGTCGATAGTGAACTTGAATCTTTCGCCAGCTTTTGCGTTATCGTCAAAGAACTGTATAGCGGTATCGCAAATCTTCATAAGAGTTTCCTTATCCTCGATAAATGGGATAACAGTTTCGCCCTTGTTGATATGGTTGCCGAAAAGTCCGCCGAATGAAACTATATAGCCGTGGATAGTATCCCAAGCTTCTGTCGGGCAGGCTTTAAAGCAGCGTCCGCAGAAGTTGCACTTGCTTTCGTCAAGGACGATCTTGCCGTCCTCCATTGTAAGAGCGCCCTGACGGCAGGCTTTTACGCACACGCCGCAGCCGATACAATCGGATTCTTTCCATTTTACCTTTATTCCGCCCTTGATACCAACGTCGTTCTCTTCGGATTTAAGGCAGTTGTTCTGACAGCCTGTGATACCGAACTTGAACTTGTGCGGAAGCTCTCTTGCGAAATATCTTTCGTCAAGTTCCTTTGCAAGAGCGTATGTATCTATACAGCCGCTTGGACAGACTGCTGCGCCCTGACAAGCTGTGATAGTTCTAACTCTCGGACCGCAAACGCCCGGCTCTGCATCGCCCTTTGCAAGAGCCGCCTTTACCTCGTCGATATCGTTAAGCTTTATAAAAGGTATCTCAACGCTCTGACGGGAGGTGAGGTGAACATAGCCCTCGCCGTATTTATCGGACACCTCAGCGATAGCAGCAAGCTGCTTTGCCGTAAGGTTTCCGCCGACCACTCTCAGTCTGAGAGAGAAGTTATTTTTCTGCTTTTGGCGCATAAATCCGCCTTTTTTTAGTGTTGCGTAATCAACTGCCATAGTGTTTTCCTCCTAAAGTTTTTCTATGGACTGTTTAAAGTCCTCGATCAGATCCGATGCGTCCTCTATTCCGACGCTTATCCTGATTGTGTCGCCGAACACACCTGCGTTTATCTTCTGCTCCTCGCTTCCGTGAGCGTAGATCGTACTTGCAGGGTGTATGACCAGCGTTCTTGTATCTCCGATATTAGTTGCATTTGTCGCAAGCTTCAAGCCGTTTATAAGCTTGAAGGCTCTTTCCTTTGAGCCTGCTCTTATGGTGAGTATAGCACCGCCCTTGCCGCCAAGTTCTTCCTGACAAAGGTCATAGAACGGGCTGGCTTTCAGTGCAGGATAGTTCACTTCAATGCCCTCACAGCTTTCAAAAAACTCCGCAAGCTTCAAAGCGTTATGGCAACATCGCTCCATTCTAAGACCCAGTGTTTCAAGTCCCACGCTGTTCATAAATGCGTTCATTGGAGCAAGACAGCCGCCAACGTTTCTCCATATGCCGTTTCTCAGCTTTGCGATATAAGCAAACTTCCCGAATTTCTTATATTCTGCCAGCCCCTTGAACTTATCATAATCCCATTTGAAGTTTCCGCTGTCTATTATAACGCCGCTTATGGAATTTCCTCCGCCGTTTATATACTTTGACGTGGAATGTACCACGATATCAGCACCATAGTCAAATGGATTTATAAGATAAGGTGTAGCCGTTGTACTGTCAAGTATAAACACTGCACCGTTTTCATGGGCAAGGTCAGCCACCGACTTTATATCAACTATTTCAAGATTAGGGTTTCCGATAAGCTCGGCAAAGACCGCTTTGGTCTTACTATTTATAATATGGGCTATTTCCTCTTTTGTAACGTGCTTTACGAACTTGGTCTTGATACCGAATGCCGCAAGGTCGCCGAAAAGGTCGATAGTGCCGCCGAAAAGACCTGCACCGCATATTATCTCGTCCCCTGCTTCAAGAATGTTCAGAAGCGACATTGTAACTGCCGCCATGCCTGATGAACAAGCCACTGCGCCAACACCTTTTTCAAGTGTATTCATTCGGTTCTCAAAAGCCGCCACTGTCGGGTTGCTTATTCTTGTGTAAGCATATCCCGGTGCTTTATTATTGAATACTTTTTCAAGCTGCTCAGCCGACTCCTGCGCAAAGGCACTCACCTGATATATGGGAGTGAGCGTTGAGCCTGTTGCTTTCTCAGGTCCAAATCCGCCATGGAGCAATTTTGTATTGAATTTCAAAGGAAACGCCCCCTGTTTTCTTATTATATAGCTATCACCGCAAGCCTGTCAAGGTGCGATGTTCTTTGTTACTGTAGATATTATACAACATAAATCATATAAAGTCAATAGGATTACTATAGATTTAACATTTCTTTTAAAATATGCCCTTATTTTTATGAAAACTCTTGACAGTTTGCTCAAAAAAGTATAAAATATATTATGTTGATAGGATTACTATGAATAATAGAACAAGTATAAAAAGCATGAGAAATGATAAGATTGTCATTTCTAGGGAGGTGCAGAAATGAAAATTTCAACAAAAGTAGAATGTGGCATAATTGCCATTGCAGACATTGCAATGAACTCAGAAAACGGTGAAACAGTGACAGTATACAGCGTGGCAGAAAGACGTGGACTTTCAGGAAAATATCTTGAGCAGGTGCTTACTTCTCTGAGGCAGGCAAGGCTCATAAAAGGCATAAAAGGCTCTAGGGGCGGATATATACTCAACAAAAAGCCGGAGAAGATAACACTCAAAGAAATAATCGACGCTCTCGACCCATCGGTGCTTGGAAGCGATGTTGCGGTAGTAAATGACGAAAACACAGAATTTGCACAGGTGCTTGACGATTATATATGGCTGAGATTAGAGAACAAGCTGAAAAGCTACACTGAGTCTATCACCCTCAGACAGCTCGTTGACTTCTATAATAAAAAGTCAGTAGATAACGTTTCAGAGCCTATGTATTACATCTGATTGACAAAAGTCGGTTTTCATTTTATAATTAGGGACAGAGAGTGTATACTATATATAAAGGATGTGTTTTTTATGTATGACGTTATAATAATAGGCAGTGGTCCTGCGGGGCTTACTGCGGCGATATATGCAGGCAGAGCAATGCTTTCCGCACTGGTGTGCGAAAAGGACTACATGGGTACAGGTCAGATATCTGTTACAGACAGAGTTGAGAACTACCCGGGTCTTTACGGCATAAACGGCTATGACCTTGGAGAAAAGTTCAGAGAGCAGGCTGAAACTCTTGGTGCTGAGTTTTACGAGGGTGAGGCTGAAAGCTTTGAGAAAACAGCCGAGGGCTGGAAGGTCATATTCAAGGACGGCTCTGTAAAAGAAGGAAAAACTGTTATTTACACCGCAGGTACTTCATATCGCCATCTTGACGTGGCAGGCGGTGAGAAACAGCGCATTTCTTACTGCGCAGTGTGCGACGGCTTCTTCTATAAGGATAAAGTTGTGGCTGTTGTGGGCGGAGGAGATACTGCACTTGGTGACGCACTTTATCTTTCAAAGCTTGCAAAAACTGTTTACCTTATCCACAGACGTGACGAGTTCAGAGCAAATAAAGCTTTGCAGAAAAAGGTCGCTGAAACAGATAATATCGTGCCTGTTATGAGTGCAGTTATAAAAGAGGTAACAGGCGGCGAAAATGCAGAGGGCGTTACCTATACGCAAAACGGCGAGGAAAAGAACATTGCCGTGGACGGAGTGTTCTGCGCAATCGGAAGCGTGCCGAATACACAAGCTTTAGAGGGCGTTTGCGAGCTTGACGAAAGCGGATATGTGAAAGCTGGCGAGGACGGGATCACCACTGCAAAGGGTCTTTTTGTGGCAGGAGATGTCCGTACTACACCTCTAAGGCAGGTAATAACAGCAGCGGCAGACGGTGCAAACGCACTTTCTTCTGCGGAAAAATATATAATGGAGCTGTAAAAAGCGAAACAAAGCGGTGTTGGAGCGTAAAACTCTGCACCGCTTTTTCTATTCTATAGCGCAAAAAGGACGCTGTCACCAACGCCCCAAATTGCTTTTATATATTCACGCTTTCCTTTTCAAGCAGGCTGTCTATAAACCTCTGCACAGGCTCCGGAGTTTCATACTGGGAAGCCGTTACCGCACAGATGCTCCTTGGCGGTATCTGCTCTTTTGTGTTCACTCTGAAGATGTTCCCTGCCTCTATCTCCGCCTTGGTGGTGGCATACTGCATGAAACCTATGCCAAGATTGTTCTTTACCATCGGCATTACAAAGTTTATGGACGTAAGCTCGATATCAGGTCTTAACAGCAGGTTGTGCTGTCTGAATATATGGTCAAGATAGTTTCGGGTGGTGGTGGTGTTTTTAAGACAGATAAGAGGATATTTCACAAGCTCATGCAGGGATATCTCCTTGTCTTTAAGATAGGAAAAACCGTTTCCTGCGGCAACGATATCCTGAAGCTTCTTTATCACATTTATGTTAAGCCCCGTTTTGTCTGCAAACGGCGAGGTAACTACCGCCACGTCTATTAGATTTGCCCTCAACGCTTCTATAGCGTCAGGGGTGGACATACTGTCTATCTTTATCTGTATCTTCGGGTGTTCTCTGTGAAACTCTACTATTCGGTCGATAAGAAAGCTTTGCAGTGCCACCTCGCTTCCTCCAAGCCTTACTATCGCCCTGTCACGCTCGCTTATCAGCGCAAGTTCCTCCTCTGCCGAGAATATATGCTTGCAGGCTATGGATATATGCTTAAAGAGCATCTCTCCGCCCGTTGTCAGCTCTACACCCTTTTTTGACCGCACAAAAAGCTTGCACCCAAGCTCGTCCTCAAGATTTTTTACGCATCGGCTTATGCTCGGCTGCGACAAAAACAGATAGTTCGCCGCCATTGTTATGTTCTGGAACTTTGCCACATAATAGAATATCTTATAATGCTCGAAATTTATCTCTCTCATAAACCTTTCCTCTCTATCCATACACTATGAGTATGTTTACAATAGAAAATATCTATTTGACATATGCTTATGATTGTATTATAATATATTCGTAGACAAAAAGCAAGTCTTACATCACTGCGCCCATAGGGGGACGCATACAAAAAATAGTTTTATCATGATAAAATCAATGACGATTGCATTCAACCGCTGGGGGTAAACGGTGTAGACCTTATTATACCCTTATGAGGCTGGCATTCTTATTGGTTTTATTTTTTTGGAGGTGATAAAATGCTGGAGAGAATTTCCGAAAATCTTTCCGAGGCTATGCAAAACAAAGTAGCTTTCAGGATACCGATTTTCGGAGGCATACCCGTTCCTGTGTCCTGCGTGGTAACATGGATAATAATGGCGATACTTGTGATAGCTTCAATACTTCTCACAAGAAACCTTAAACTTATCCCTGACAGGAAACAGATGATGCTTGAATCATTCGTAGGCTTTCTCAGAGATTTCTTCAGAGAACAGCTGGGAGAAAAGGGTATGGCGTATTTTCCGTTCCTTGCAACTGTCATTATCTACATAGGCTTTGCGAACATCATCGGTCTGCTGGGCTTTACACCGCCTACAAAAGACTTGAATGTTACCGCAGGACTTGCGATCATGAGCATTGTGCTTGTGGAGGTTGCAGGAATAAGAGCAAAAGGAACAAAGGGCTGGCTGAAAAGCTTTGCCAAACCTGTGGCGATAATCGCTCCGCTGAATGTAATGGAGCTTGTTATCAGACCGCTGTCGCTTTGTATGCGACTTTTCGGAAACGTGCTTGCGTCTTATATCATCATGGAGCTTATCGACGCCGTTTGCCCGATAGTGATACCGCTGGCATTCTCGGCATACTTTGATATTTTCGACGGCTTCATTCAGGCATATGTTTTCGTGTTCCTCACGTCCCTGTTCATAAATGAAGCAATAGAGGACGACGACTAAGATAACAGAAATTCGGAGGTATGATCTATGTTAGTAGCAATCGGTGCGGCTGTAGCCGTTATTACAGGAATAGGAGCAGGTATCGGAATAGGTATCGCAACAGGAAAGGCAACAGAGTCTATCGCAAGACAGCCTGAGGCTAAAAAGGATATAAGAAGCTCACTGCTTCTCGGCTGCGCACTTGCAGAGGCAACAGCTATCTACGGCCTTATCGTAGCTATCCTTATCATCTTCTTCCTGAAGTAAGAGAATAAGCGTAGAAAAGTAAAAGAATAAAAACGGAGGTATATATCATGTTAGTAGCAATTGGTGCGGCTGTAGCCGTTATTACAGGTATAGGCGCAGGCATCGGAATAGGTCTTGCAACAGGAAAGGCAACAGAGTCTATCGCAAGACAGCCCGAAGCTAAAAAGGATATAAGAAGCTCGCTGCTTCTCGGCTGCGCACTTGCAGAGGCGACCGCTATTTACGGTCTTATCGTAGCTATCCTTATCATCTTCTTCCTGAAGTAATAAAACAAAACATCTTTATGAAAGGAGCATAGCTATGATAAGTCTTGATATAAGTTTGGTATGGGTAATAATAAATCTGCTGGTACTGTATCTGCTCCTTAAAAAGTTTCTTTTCAAGCCAGTGTGCAAAATGATGGACGAGAGGTCTGCAAAGATACAAAGCGACCTTGACGGTGCGGCACAGGCTAAGGCGGACGCTGAAAAAATGAAAACTGACTATGAAGCTGAGATAGCCGACGCACACAGTCAGGCTGTTGAGATAACAAACAAGGCTAAAGCACAGGCAGGCAGAGAATGCGACCTTATGCTTGAAAATGCAAGAGCCGAGTCTGCTAAGATAATGAAAGAAGCTGAAAAGTCCATTGCAAACGAAAAGGAAAAGGCTATGGACGACGCAAAATATCAGATCGCAGACCTTGCTATACTGGCGGCTGCTAAGGTCATTAAGAAAAATGTGGGAGGCGACTCCGACAGAGAAACTGTTGATGAATTTCTCTCCGAGGTAGGTGCTGCCAAATGATCTTTTATCCCGAGGAAGTCTGCGGCAGAGTGCTTTTTGAGCTTTCGCCAAAGGCTGAGAGCGTAAAGGCTTCAAGAGAGCTTTTTGAAAGCTGTGACGAGCTTAAGGACGCTCTTGCAAGCCCTGCTGTGGAAATAAAGGAAAAGGAGAAAGTTATAGACAGGCTTTTTCCACAAGATATGAGAAACTTTCTCAAGGTCATGTGTCAGTGGGGTCACATGGATAACATCATGGACATTTTTGACGCATACGATGAGGAGATTCTCAAAAGCAAAAATATACTTAAAGCTGAGCTTTACTGCGTCTGCCCGCCTGAAAAGGCACAGACGGATAAAATAAAAGAAACGCTGAAAAAGAAATACGGCGTGAGCGATGTTCTGCTGGAAGTGAATACCGACGAAGCCCTCATGGGCGGCTATCGTCTTGAAGTGAACGGAGTCGAGTATGACAAGAGCGTTCAGGGTATGATAAAAGCTTTGCAGAACAGGATATCAGGGAGGTGAACGGCTTGGCAGGTTCAAGCAGAAGCGATATTATCTCGGTGCTTAAAAGTGAGATAGCTGACTTTGAGGCGAAAACTCAGGTCAACGAAACAGGCAGGATAATATCCATAAATGACGGTATCGTAAATATTTACGGTCTTAATCATGCAATGTATGGTGAGCTTGTTGAATTTGAAACAGGCGTTAAAGGAATAGTTCAGAATGTGGAGAGAAAAACTCTCGGCTGCGTTCTTCTTGGCTCTGACCATGGTCTTACGGAAGGTTCAAAGGTAGTCAGAACAAAGAAAAGGGCAGGCGTCGGCGTTGGCGAAAAGCTTCTGGGCAGAGTTGTTGACGCTCTGGGCGCTCCTATCGACGGCATGGGCGAGATAGAGTATGACGACTACTACCCTATTGAACGTGAAGCCGCAGGCGTTTGCAACAGAAAGTCTGTTACAGTGCCGCTGGAAACAGGTATACTTTCTATCGACTCGATGTTCCCTATCGGCAGAGGTCAGCGTGAGCTTATCATAGGCGACCGTCAGACAGGTAAAACTTCCATTGCTCTTGATACCATTCTTAACCAAAAGGGCAAGGATATGATATGCGTATATGTGGCTATCGGACAAAAAGCTTCTACAGTCGCAAAGTTCGTTGAGGATCTTAAAAAGCATGGTGCTATGGACTACACCATAGTTGTAACGGCTATGGCCAGCGACCTTGCGCCTTTGCAGTACATATGCCCATACGCAGGCACAGCAATGGCTGAATATTTCATGGATAAGGGCAAGGACGTTCTTATAGTATACGATGACCTTTCAAAGCACGCAGTTGCATACAGAGCAATGAGCCTGCTTCTGAAACGTTCTCCGGGACGTGAGGCTTACCCTGGAGATGTATTCTACCTTCATTCAAGACTGCTGGAGCGTTCATGCAGACTTGACGACGCTCACGGCGGCGGTTCTATCACTGCCCTGCCTATAATCGAAACACAGGCAGGCGACGTTTCCGCATATATCCCTACAAACGTTATTTCTATCACAGACGGACAGATCTTCCTTGAAACAGAGCTGTTCTTCTCAGGCGTAAGACCTGCTGTAAACGTTGGTCTTTCAGTATCCCGTGTAGGCGGTGCGGCACAGACCAAGATAGTAAAGAAAGTATCAGGCAATCTGCGTATCGACCTTGCACAGTTCAGAGAAATGGAAGTGTTCACACAGTTCAGTTCAGAGCTTGACAAGACAACTCAGGAGCTTCTCGACCATGGTCACAGGCTCGTTGAGATACTCAAACAGCCGCTTTATCACCCTTATTCAATGCACGAGGAGGTAATTATCCTCTGCTGTGCACAGCACAAGCTCATGCTTGACGTGCCTGTTAAGGAGATAAGAAAATTCACTCTCGATATGCTTTCCTACTTTGAGGCAAATCACAGCGATATCATTGCCGAGATAAACGACAAAAAGGTCATGACAGACGAGCTTGACGCAAAGATAGTTGCTGCCGCAAAGGAATTTAAGCAGGGCAGATAAAGGCTCTGCACCGAAAGGAGGCATAAGGCATGGCAGGAATGAGAGAGATAAGAGAAAGGATCGCAAGCGTAAGCGAGATCATGAAGATCACAAACGCTACGTACCTTATCTCTTCCTCAAATCTGAAAAAAGCCAAGAAAAGGCTTGAAAACACCGAGCCTTACTTTGAAAAGCTCCAGTCCACCATTCACCACATACTGCTCCACACGCCTGAGTTCGAGCACAAGTATTTCGACCAGCGTGAGGAGAAAAAGCCTGAGGACAAAATGATAGGCTACATAGTGGTAACAGCCGACAAGGGTCTGGCAGGAGCTTATAACCACAACGTTTTAAAGCTTGCAGAGCAGGAAATGGCTAAGCACAAGAACACCTGCCTTTTCGTTGTGGGACAGATCGGAAGACATTATTTTTCAAGAAAGAACGTGACCATCGACGCAGAGTTTCTTTACACGGCTCAAAATCCTACCCTTTACAGGGCGAGGGCGATCGCCGAAACTGTCACAGATCTTTTTGAGAGAAAATATCTTGACGAGGTTTATGTTATTTACACCAAGATGATAAATTCCATGGATATGGAGCCTGAGATGCTCAAGCTTTTTCCGCTGGAGCGTGAGGACTTTGAACACCCTCTGCAAAAGCAGGATCACGATATCGTAACGTTCAGACCAAGTCCTGAAAAGGTAATGGATCATCTTGTGCCGAACTACATGAAAGGTCTTATATTCGGCGTTTTGGTAGAGGCATTCTCCAGTGAGCAGAATGCCAGAATGACCGCCATGAGCGGTGCTACCACAAGTGCTTCGGAGATGATAAAGGAACTGTCATTGCAGTATAACCGTGCAAGACAGGCGGCTATCACACAAGAGATAACCGAGATCGTCAGCGGAGCAAATGCTCAAAAGGACGAGAGTTAAGGCTTTCGGGAAAGGTGTTGAGATTAAAATGGAAAAAGGAAAGATCGTTGAAATAATGGGACCTGTCGTTGACGTTGAATTTGAAAACGGCAAGCTTCCTATGATAAAGGACGCTCTTACTGTACAGCTTGACGGCAAGACAAAGGTCATGGAAGTGGCTCAGCAGCTTGGCAACAACACTGTCAGAGCTATCATGCTTGCTTCAAGCGACGGACTTGAAAAGGATATGGAGGTCACTGCCACAGGCGCTTGCATAAAAGTTCCTGTAGGCGACGCTACCCTTGGAAGAATGTTCAATGTCCTTGGTGAGAGCATTGACGGCGGCGAGCCTGTCAAAGCTGACGACTACTGGGAGATACACAGAGAGCCGCCAAAATTTGAAGATCAGAAGCCTGCAACAGAGATCCTTGAAACAGGCATAAAGGTAATAGACCTTCTTGCTCCATATGCAAAGGGCGGTAAAATCGGTCTGTTCGGCGGTGCAGGCGTTGGTAAAACTGTGCTTATTCAGGAGCTTATCACAAACGTTGCCACAGAGCATGGCGGATATTCCATATTCACAGGCGTTGGAGAGCGTTCAAGAGAGGGCAATGACCTCTGGCACGAAATGACAGACTCAGGCGTTATCAAAAAGACAGCCCTAGTGTTCGGTCAGATGAACGAGCCACCAGGATCAAGAATGAGAGTTGCTCAAACAGGACTTACAATGGCTGAGTATTTCAGAGATAAGGAACATCAGGACGTTTTGCTTTTCATAGACAACATATTCAGATTTGTTCAGGCAGGCTCTGAGGTATCGGCACTCCTTGGCAGAATGCCGTCAGCCGTTGGTTATCAGCCTACCCTTGCAAACGAAATGGGCGCTTTGCAGGAGCGTATTGCTTCCACAAAGCAAGGCTCTATCACATCTGTTCAGGCTGTATACGTCCCTGCGGACGACCTGACAGACCCGGCACCTGCTATCACGTTCTCACATCTTGACGCAACAACGGTGCTTTCAAGAAAGATAGTTGAACAGGGTATCTATCCTGCCGTTGACCCACTGGAGTCAACTTCAAGAATACTTGAGCCTGACGTAGTAGGTCAGGAGCATTATGAGGTCGCAAGAAAGACTCAGGAGCTTTTGCAGAAATACAAGGAGCTTCAGGATATCATTTCTATCCTGGGCATGGAGGAGCTTGACGATGCCGACAAGACGGCTGTTTACAGGGCAAGAAAGATACAGAAATTCCTTTCACAGCCTTTCCATGTTGCAGAGAATTTCACAGGCATAGAAGGCAAATACGTTCCGCTTAAAGAAACTATCAGAGGCTTCAAGAAGATAATCGACGGCGAAATGGACGAATATCCGGAGGCTGCATTCCTTAACGCAGGCACTATCGACGATGTTATCGAAAAGGCTAAACAGCTTGAAAACGAGTGATGACCCTCACCGAAAGGAGAAGCTGAAATGGTAAAGACATTCAAGCTTGAAATACTTGCCAGCGACCACGTTTTCTATTCGGGAGAATGTGACGAGCTTATATTTCCGGGTCAGGACGGCTCTTTCGGAATACTGCCTAATCATCAGCCTATGATAACCTGTCTTAATGCAGGCGAGCTGCGTTTCAGGACGGGGGACCAGTGGCACTATGCAGTGGTAAGCGACGGCTTTGTGGAGATAATGCCGTCATATGTGACGCTTCTTGCGGACACTGTGGAACGCCCTGAGGAGATAGACGAAAAGCGTGCCGAAGCCGCCAAGGAGAGAGCTGAGGAGAAGCTCAGGCAGAAGCAGAGCATTTCAGAATATTATCACACGCAGGCGGCTCTTAACAAGGCTGTAGCAAGACTTAAAATATCAAGCAAGTATACAAAGCATAAGATAAATATTTGATACAAAGGCTCTCCGCTCACACGGGGAGCTTTTTCGTGTTTGTGTGTTACCTTTTTCAAAAATGCGTGTATATATTAGTGAAAGCCAAAAGACAGGAGGTGGAAAGCTTGAACGAAAAACATCTGATAACAAAGCTGAAAAAGAGATCCCAGAAAGCTCTGGATCAGCTTATAAGCTCCTATTCGGCTTATGTGTATACCATAGCGAGAAACATTCTGGGAGGTGCGTTCACTGCAGAGGACGCAGAGGAGATAACATCAGATGTGTTTTTCCGTATCTGGCAGACCGCTGACAGTCTTGATGAGAGCCGCAGCATTTCACCGTATCTTGCAGCCTGCACACGAAACTGTGCTATAAACAAGCTCAGGTCAAAGGGCAAGGATATGCAGTGCGGTGAGCTTATGGAGGATATCTTATTCTGCGGAGACATTGAAAATGATATGGAAAACGCCGAGCAGCTTGAACTGATATCCGACGGTCTTGAACGGCTTTCAAAGCAGGACAAAGAGATCTTTATAAGATTTTACTATTACGGAGAAAGGCTTGCCGCCATAAGCGGAAAAATGGGCATTACAGAAAACGCCTGCAAAACAAGACTTTCACGCACGAGAAAAAAGCTTAGAGAATATCTGGCAGAAAGGGGCTATAAAAATGAAAAAAAATGATAACTGGTCGCAGAGCTTTGCACCGCTCAACACGGCAGAATGTGACCCCGTCCGCATTGCAGGCTCTGTCAGAGAAAAGATAAACGCAGAGAAGGACAGGAACATAACGATGAAAACAAACAAAAGAAGAATAAAACCGCTTGTTATCGCAGCAGCAGTTGCAGCCACCGCCGCAGTTTCTATGGTATCAGTAAACGCCGCCACAGACGGACAGCTTGTTGAGAAGATAAGTCTATTCATAAATGGCAAAGAGCAGGATATCGACAACTCAAATATCAAGAAAGGCGTTGACGAGAACGGCGATCAGTATTATGAATTTCACGTCAATGAGGACACGGACAGCGAGGTATCTGTGGAGCTTAGGGGAGATGTTTCCGACGCTGATGATAACGGCATTCATTATGAGATGGATGTTGACGAGGCTGAATAACGCAAGTTCATAAAAAATTTACATTAGAAATGTAGCAGGCTCTTGACAAAATGTCAGGGGTCTGTTATAATATTAGAGCATTCGTATCTAAAGACAGTTGGCAGCAGGAAACTGCAGAAGTCCAGCCGAGGAAAGGAATAGCAAAGTAATTATGACTTTGTATCTCTTTTGTCTTGCGACGAAAGGGATTTTTTCTTTTGTTAGTTTACGGTTTGCGTAAATTAGTTCAAAGAGGTGAAATTGAAATGCCAAGCGAAAAGACATTGTCCGCTAAGAAGGAAAGAGTTGCACAGCTCGTTGAAATGCTCAAGAACTCTGCTGCAGGCGTACTCGTTGATTACAAGGGTATCACTGTTGAAGAGGATACAAAGCTCAGAAAAGAGCTGAGAGAGGCTGGCGTAAGTTATTTCGTTGAGAAGAACACTATCCTGAGATTTGCTCTTAAGGAAGCTGGTCTTGACGGTATCACAAACGTACTCGAGGGTACAACAGCTATCGCTATCTCAAACGACGACCAGACAGCTCCTGCAAGAATACTCGGTAAGTTTGCTGAGGACTGCAAGGACGAAAAGTTCTTCCTCAAGGCTGGTTACATTGGTGAGGACGTTTACGACGAGGCAGGCGTTAAGGCTCTCTCGAAGATCCCTTCAAGAGAAACTCTGCTCGCACAGCTGGTTGGTTCCCTTCAGGGTCCTATCCAGAAGCTTGCCGCAACACTTCAGGCTGTTGTGGACAAGGACAACGAGGCTGCATAATTTATATGCCGCTTAACGAATGGGCTTTGACCCGAAAAATTATTTAATAAAAAGGAGATTTTTATCATGGCTTCAGAGAAGATTATGAATTTTGTAGAAGAGATCAAGAAACTTTCCGTTCTCGAGCTTTCAGAGCTTGTTGACGCTATCCAGGAAGAATTCGGTGTAACAGCTGCTGTTGCTGCTGCTCCAGCTGCTGGTGCTGCTGGCGCTGCTGCTGAGGAGAAGACAGAGTTCGACGTAGTTCTGACTTCATTCGGCGATGCTAAGATGGCTGTTATCAAGGCTGTTAAGGAGATCACAGGTCTTGGTCTTAAGGAGTCTAAGGAACTCGTTGAGAGCGCTCCTAAGGCAATCAAGGAAGGTGCTTCAAAGGCTGACGCTGAGGAGATCAAGACAAAGCTTGAGGCTGCTGGCGCTTCTGTTGAGCTCAAGTAATCCTGAGTTTGCACAAATAATTAAAGGACTTCGTAATGAAGTCCTTTTTTTGTTGAGAAAATTCATAATGAGTGAAACTGTCCCACCTTTGGCAGCGGAGTTGTTTGAATTTTTTACAAGGTTGTGTAGATGTGCCGTGTGGTATGCTTTGGTTTAGAATATCTAGCCCCACAGAACTGTTATACCGCCTGACTGATTTGTCAATAGCGGAATTTGAACATATATAAATAAATATGTGATATGTATATTTATAAATAGTCGAATTTTTTTGAAAAAAAGCCTTGACAATAGGAAAAATAAATGCTATAATAATTAAGCTGAATGACACGGAACACAAACAAAACAAAAGAGTTCAGCGAAAAGAATAGCAAATGCGGCAGTGCTGGAATTGGCAGACAGGCACGTTTGAGGGGCGTGTGTCCTTGACGTACGGGTTCAAGTCCCGTTTGCCGCACCAAGTTAGAAAGCTTGCAAATCCTTTATCTATGAGGGTTTGCGAGTTTTTTGTTTTATGTAGATTTTGCGTTTGGGTGTTGTTTGGGTGTTACTGTGATAAAAATTTAAGGAGCAGGCTTTGGCTTGCTCCTTTTCTTTTTACTCTTTCTCGTATTCAAGTATATCTCCAGGCTGGCAGTTAAGCAGCTCACATAATTTTGCTATTGTTCGTGTGTCGATATCCCCACCCTCAAGAATTTTCTTGTACGTTGCTTGCCCGATTATCTTATCTTTTTTTACTGTGTAACTTGTTATGCCTGCTTGTTTCATTAAATTAATTAGCTTGTCATATTTTATTGGCATAAAGTATCGCCGCCTTTCCAGTATCTATTATATCAAAATTGCATCACTATTTCAAGTGACAAAATACACAACGCTAATCACTATTATTTGTGACATTTGCATATTGACTATCTCTAGTTCTAGTGATATAATATAATTACAGTAAGAAACACGAAAACCTTACAAACCAAATAAGGAGCTGAAAACAATGACCAAAACCACAAAATCAAGACTTATGACAATAGCAAACAAGCTCGTAGGCAAGGGCTATAACCGCCGCACAGCAATGCTCAAGGCGTGGGTGATAGCTAAAGCCGAAAGGCTGTCCGTAAGGATAGCAGGGACTTCATTCAACCACCGTCAGAGCGTTCTCAAGGCTATGGAGAGCAAGCCTGCTGTGCTGAAACTCAAGCACGAAAGCACCAACGCCGCAGACCGCAACGCCGTGAGCCTGTGGGCGTTCCCAGAGGGTGCAAGGGGCTTTTACCGAATTGGCTATCTGCCGAAAGCTGTCGCCTATGTTATAGCCCCTCTGCTGGACAAGGGCGAAACTCTCAGCCTTGACTGCCTCAACATCATAGATACCAACATAGCAGGCTTTAAGCTCGGTGCAAGGCTTATGCTTGCGGTATAGACCAAACACCAAAAACCAAACACCACACCAACATTTTGACCCGAATTCTGCAATAAAGGGCGAATATATAAATACATAAAGGAGTAACCGAAAATGACCACACCACAAAACAACGTCAAAAGCGTATCTGTCCTTGGCCTTGAAGATTTTGTTATAAACCTTGAGCAAGCTGAAAACCTGCTTAACGTGTACCTTGAGTTCATTGATGATGAGTGCCCTGCTATCGAGAACAGGGACACAAAGAAAGAGAGCCTTGCGGCTGTTGTGTATGCCTCACGCACGGATATGTTCCAAGCCGTCCTAAGAGCTTGCTTTGACATAATAAAGCAGAGCAAGACAGAGCTTTCAAAGCTTATTTATCCACCACAGACCGCATAAACGCCAAAGGACAAGCCTCGTGCTTGCCCTTTTTTACTCTAAGAATAACTAGGATTTTCCACATTCTGCAAATGTGCGAGAAATATAAGCAATGAAGACGTGAACGTGAAATTGCCCCTCAAAGTGGGTGATATGCCCCGTATTGCTGCGAAACAAGCTCCTCAAAGATAGTCATTGCTTGATACTCTGCATTGTCCTCTGCAAGCTGTTCTATCTCGCAATCGTATATTATAGCCTGCCGCTGTCCGTAACTGAGATACGAGCCACGCTTTATTATCTCTGAGATACGCTGTTGAGCTTTGAAGTAAGCCCTTGTGTTGGTGCGGCTGTCAAAATGCAGGCGGCTTTCAATGTTCTGCTCCTCCCACAGTATTCTCAGTTCAGCCATACAACGAAGCTTTCTTAAAGCCTTTGCCTTGCGTTGTCTGATACGCTCACCGCTCACGCCCTCACGCTTTGCTATCTGCTCTTGTGTCATATCCTCAAAGTAATAAAGCACTATCACATCACGCAGAGGCTTGTCTAAGCGGTCAAGAGCCTTGTGCAATACCTCTCTTGTGTGTTCGTCTGCAATGGTCTGTAAAGCCTGCTCAAAGCCCTCTTGTGAGTTGCTGTCGGGGATAATATCAGCTAAGCAAAGCTCTTTGCTGTCGCCTGTATCAAGGGGCTTATCAAGGCTTGTGCAGTTGTCAAGAGGCTTGTTATTCTCTCGGTCAGCGTTGCGTATGCCCAACAGCTCCGCACCTGCATTGCGTATGTGATATTCAAGATAGCTTGTGAAAGCATAGCCCTTTTCGGGACTGTACGCCTCAAGAGCCTTTATAAAAGCAGGATAGCACTCTTGCCGAAAGTCTGCAAGCTCAGCCCCACAAGACGTGAAACGCTCCTCATAGCTGCTGTAATATTGCCCTGCAAGCTTGAACATCAAGTGCTTTATCCTGTCCCACAAAGCAGGCTTTAGATCGTCCGCACCGCCTTGCTTTATAAATTCCGCAAGCTGTTCATTTGTCATTGTGTCACCCTCTCACATTCTCTTACATTTACGGCTTTGTTCGAGCTTTATTCGAGCTTTACTCTTGGTTCACTCTCGGTTCGATAGGTCAAAACGTATCAATCCCACATTCTTTTCTATCTGCTCCGTAAGCTCCTCATAAGCCAAAGAGCACCGCTGCCAAGTGTCATACTCTCCCACAACACACGATGAACTGCCTGTAAGCCCTGCATATATCGCATTGTTTCTTGTATACAAGCTTGTTATCTTATCTGCATTGAGTATATTTCCGCTTTGTGTCATTATAAACATTGTTTTGTCCTTTCTGTTTCGGTCTTATCCGTGTATCACACGTTTTATGTGTGCATTCGGCACATTTCGTTTACACACACAAACCGCCTATTTACACACTTTTCTGTACATTTGGCACGCTTGCACGGATAAAATCCTTGCTTATTTTTATTATATATAATATTTACACCCTGTATATACCTATAATAATTTTGTATTATGTATATATATAAAATAAAGTGTGCAAGTGTGCGAATGCCCTATAATAAAGGGTTTGAGCAATGTGCTATGTGTGCATTAAGTGTGCATTAAGTGTGCCTATATGTGTGCAAGCGTGCCAACTCATTGAATATCATATGTAGTCGCATACTCTTTTAGATATCGTATGCCCTTAAAGCCCCTTGCTCTTGTGCCTCTGCCATTTCTTGCGTGTTCGGTATATTCAATATTGTACTTTTGACTATTGCTCTTTAAATAATTCGCAAACGTTCTAAGCCTCAACGTCTCCAATCCGTTTAAGCTGCACCAGCTTTCATATGCCCAATAAAGCTCTTTGGTATGACATTCGGCGGTACTGTCAAAGCAAAAATCGTACTTGCTTTCCATAAAGTCAAGTATATTAAAGCCCTCACGCCTGCTTTCATCAAGGTTTTGTTTCGCCTTGTCGCTGATAGTAAATTCATAGTTATTGGCAATAAGTCTTTGCAGACCCTCAAAGCACCACATAAAAATATTGTCTTTCTCGGTTGCAAGCTTTTCAACTAAATATTTATCGTCTTTTCGTCCCTGCGGCTTATCTTTGGTTGTAAGTATTATCTGCCGTCTGTAAAAGCCGTCCGATTTGTCATAAAGGCTTGTAATAGCCCCATTACCGAACGCCATCACTCTTGAATAAAGCCACGTTTGAATACTGCTTTTGTGCTTGTCCTCGACTTCAAGAGGAATTTCCGCCGTTACGAGCTGTTTCAAAAAGCTTGTTTTTGCAAGTCCCGACAAGTCAAGGTCATCATCAAGAAAAACAAGACGGCTCACAAGTTTAGCCCTTGCAAAGCGTGATTTGCTTGAATTGTCAAAATCCTGTATCTGACCCGATACAAGGCCGCCAAAGCCGAAAATATGCTGCATAACGATACCTATACGGCTTTTGCCCTCGCCGCCCTTGCCGATTATCATAAGCATTTTTTGTGCTTTCGTGCTTGGGATAAGACAGTAACCTAAATACTCTTGTAAAGTTAGGATATCCAAAGGCTCTAAGAGATCATCAAGAAATCTAAGCCACATTTTAGGCTCTTTATATTCCGCAGGATATTGAACATTAAGGCGACAGGTGCAAAACTGCTTTTCTGACGTGAAAGTTCCGTTGGTTTTTAAAGTTCCGTTTTGCAGGTGGATAGTTTCGGTGTCCGTATCAAGCGGCGGACTGAAACAGCTTGTTTTTAATGCCTCAAGTATTCTTCTCGCCCTCAAAGCTATATCCTTTTTGCAGTAATATTTGATTTGGCTGTATATTTCATTTTCGACAGCTTTTTCATCTATCAAGCCGTTTATATCATACAGCAGACCATTAATGCACTTGACCTCACGCTTTTCAAGAAAGCACTTGCAAAACACATCTTCATCAATAGTCTGTCCGTCCCACCATTCGGGAAAGCTCTCACACATCTTCAAGAACTCAGCACGGCGTTTGTCCTTTTCCTCTGCCTTGAAACGCTTTCTCGCCTCGTCAGCATAGGGCTTTATCTTTGTATCAAAAAGCCTTGTGAGCATAAAGCCTTTGGCTATCTCTCTGACCCTTGTGATATACTCCACAAGCTCGAAATCGTCCTCGCAAACACGAGCATACTCATAGATATGTCTGTTATCCTTTATATCCTCAGCCGTGATATTCTCATAAACAGGATACCCCTCATTGTCAAAGCACTTGTCAGCAGGCGTTACGGCTTGCTCTGTGCTGGTATTCGCAAGCTCTGTTCTTGCAAACTCTTCAAGAAAGTCATAATCATCCTGCACGCTGTTGTGTATGCTCTGAGCCTGCGTTGTATTCTCTGATACGCTGTTCAATAGATTCTACCTCCTTTCGATAATTTTTGTAAAACTCCTGCTGCTCCTGCTTTAAGCCGTATGTAAGGCAATAACAAAGATACTCTGTTCTCGTGAGCTGACACAAACTCTCCTCAAACAAAGGGTGAAAAGCCTCGCCCTCAGCTTTGGGAGCATACCACAAACGCCAATCACGCAAAAGCTTTGCATGGCCTGTGCAAGTGATAAGAGCATTTTTTAGCCAATCATCAAACGCCTGCTGTAAAGCCTTTTGGCGTTCACGCTGTTTGAGCCTGTCCTGAGCCGCCATAAGTTCACGGCGGTCTTGCTTTCGGTCAAGGTCAAGCCCCAAACAGAAGTCAGCATTGAGCATTTTCAGCACATCAATAGGCTTTGACACCCCTGTGAGCTGACCCACGAGCTTGAAAACATCACCGCCCACGCCGCAGGAAAAGCACTTGAAGAGCTGCCTCTTAAAGCTCAAAGACGGGTGCTTGTCATTATGGAACGGACAGCAGGCTTTGCCTTGCCTGTTGATATCAAGTCCATAATACTGAGCCGTTTCTCTTATATCAAGCCTATCCTTAGCTTGTCTGAACAGCTCGGTAAGTAAAATATCGGTCATTTCAAAGACCCCCTTTCACTTATCCCAAAAAAGAGGTCAAAAGTTGCATAAAAAATGCAATAATTGCAGAAATGTTGCCAAATTAAAAGATAAATCATTTGTTTGCACAAATTGGAGTGGAGATTTTTAGGCATTGTCACAATAGCCCCACTCCTCAAGAAGTCTTTCCGCAGAGCGTAACGTCTGAGAAATAGAGCTTGCTCTTGAACGCTCCCTGTTGACGTATCGGCTAAGCTCTGAGCGGTCAGCAGGATAAAAATAGCCGCACTCGCTTGAGCATATCACTGCACCTTTACGCCGCATATTCTCAATCACTAGCCTTGTGTGGCGGTTGTCAAGCCCCGATATGATACACATATCCGCAAGGCTTACAGCGTTGCTCTCGCCTGTTCTAAGGGCGTTTGATATTCTTTCGGCTGCTGTCATATGCTTGCCCCCTCACCCTCGTTAAGAAACTCAACCAGCCTGTCAAGGTTTATGAGCGTTTTACAGCCTGCCTTGACGTATGTAACACGATTTTGCTTGACAAGCTGTCTCACAAAGTATTCGTGCAGCCCTGTTGCCTGTGCGGTTTCCTTTATGGTGAGCATTTTCGGCAATGCCCTTGTGTTCTGTTTATTCAACATATTCTCCTATCTGCCACATTCAAGACTTGCATTTCCGCCCTCGAATGTGGTATAATAGGAGCGGAAACGTGTGTGTTTTCATATGCAGGCATTAAAGCCTGCTTTGCCGTCTGAATGTTGGTAGCGTTCAGACGGTTTCTTTTTGTGCTGAAAGTTGGTCAATAATAGCCTTGAGCCTCTCAACCTCGCTTTCATTAAACGGCTTTCTAAGGCGGCGTGAGAAATTGCTGTCATTCACACCCCACAGCTCGGCAACTTGCCAGCATTTTAAGCCTGCCGCAAATATAAGCTGTTTAACCTCTGTTCCTGTCAATGTGTTTCACCTCGCTTTTGCTGTTGTTATAACATCATTATATCAAATAGTCTGTATAAAGTCAAGCATTATATATTAATTTATAGTATTCTTAATTTTTATATAATTTGCACTTGACAAATCAAGTTGTCTGTGGTATTATAAAAGCAACAACAGCAATATAAGGAGTGTTATAAATGAGTGATTTAACAACTTTTGCAAAAAGATTGAAAGAGGCAAGGTTAAAAGCTGGATTAACACAAGCTCAGCTCGCCAAAAAAGCCCATACAACAGCTGCCACAATATCAAGCTATGAAAGTATAGGCAGTATAAAAAAGGCATCTCTAGACCTTGCTATGAGCTTTGCACAGGCTCTTGACGTTTCCCTTGATTGGTTGTGCGGTATAGACGAGAGTGAGCTCAAAAAGGGGTATTCAACAGAGTTCACGGCTAAGGAATACTTGTACAGCCTTGTAAGAGTAATAACGGAAATGAGCACAATTAGCGATGACGAAGTTTTTTCGCCTGATGATGATGTGTACATTCATATTACACAAAAGCCTCTATCTGTTTTTATAAGAAAAATAATAGACCTGCTCAAGGTATATAGAGCAGGTACTCTCACAGAAGATCTATTCATAACTTGTGTGGACAAAGTAGTAAATGACTATTCTGAATATTCATTTATGTTTGACAATTTTTTGAATTATGATGAGGCAGTCGAGGCTGATACAGCCGTTATGCAAATTATTGAGGAACAAAATGATAAAGGCAGCGCGAGTGCTGGCACACTTACCACAAGCTTTAGTAGTCCTCAATCTCGCAAAAATAATATCAGCCTGTTTGTTAATGAAAGGTATGTTGAAAATTATTTAAAACAAGACAAATAGCAAAGACTGATCCATAGAAAGGACTTGATACAATGGCACAGATAGAAAAGCGTGCAAACGGCTCATATAGGATAAGAGTGTTCTGTGGCTATTCGGCGGACGGCACAAAGCAGAAATCACAGTCAATGACGTGGCGACCCTCAAGACCTAATATGACCGAAAAGCAAATAGAAAAGGCTCTGAACAAAGCGGCTTTTGATTTTGAGGAGAAGTGCAGGAGCGGTCAAACTGTCAACGCTGAGAAATTCGAGAACTTTTGTGAAACGTGGTTTGAAAACTATGCAGAGCGTACTTTAAAGCCCTCAGGCGTTGAGCGGTGCAGAGAATACACCCCACGAGTGTATGAAAAGCTCGGTCACTTGCGTATAGACCGCATAACCCCACGAGAGATAGACGGCTTTATAGCTTGGCTTGGTAAACAGCACGTTGAAAAGACCGCAAATGCAGCTTTCAAGGGTGACTTAAAAGCCATTCTCAGCCGCAAGGGTATGACACAGAAAAGCCTTGCAGAGCAAGCAGGCGTAAGCTCACAAACCATTAAATCAGCCGCAGAGAGCAAGCTTATAAGGTGGGAAAACGCCGAAAAGATATCCGCAGCATTGGGAGAGCCTTGTCAAAAGCTCTTTGATAAGCGTACAGACGATAAAATGCTTTCTCCAAAGACTATAAAGAATTATGTTTCTTTCGTGTCGAGTGTGTTTGACTATGCCGTGCATATAAAGGCTATCAAGGAAAACCCTTGCAAAAATGCCGCACTCCCAAAGATACCGCAGGCAGAGCATAAAATGTTCACCATAGACGAGGCTAAACGCTTTCTTGATATACTTGATCGTGACGATACGCCTATAAAATACAGGGCTTTCTTTCAGCTCGCTATATTCGGCGGCTTTCGCAGGGGCGAGATACTCGGACTTGAGTGGGAGGATATAGACTTTGACACGGGCGTTGTGCATATCCGCAGAACTGTTCACTATTCAAAAGAGCGTGGCTATTATGACACAGAGCCAAAGAGCCGCAAGTCTGTAAGAGCCTTGACCCTGCCCAGCGGCGTGATATTTACAGTAAAGCAGCTAAGAAACGAACAGCTTTCACAGCGTTTAAAGCTTGGTGACAAATGGCACAGCACGAGCAGGCTTTTCACCACTTGGGACGGACACCAAATGCACGGAGCAACGCCATTCACTTGGCTGACAAAGACCTGTGAGCAATACGGCTTACCAAAGGTCAATCTTCATTCGTTCAGACACTTAAACGCAAGCCTGCTCATAAGCTCAGGCGTTGACGTCAAGACAGTTCAAAGCGTTCTCGGACACTCGCAGGCAAGCACCACCCTTGACATATACGCCACCGCCTTTCAAGACAGAGAGGCACAAGCTCTCGGAGCTGTGGCGGATATCCTCACGGGGGAGAGGAAACGTAAGGCGGAATAACCGACCAACAAAAAAAGAGCAAGTTCAAAGTCTATTGATACTACTAATTTTTATCAATTTGCAACTAAAAGCAACTAATGTACAATTATTCGTACTCGTTTTTGGGTGTTATTTGGGTGTTATGAGCCGCAATAACACCCAAAATCAGACTTGACAATGCTAAACGATAATCCACGTAAAAGCCCTATTTGCCGACATTTGCGAGGATTTACAAAAAGCCGCTAAACGCATTTTTGAGTGTTCAAGTCCCGTTTGCCGCACCATATTGGTGAGACTAAATGGATGCTCACCCTTAAAAGCCCGTATTTACGGGCTTTTTTCATGCTTTTCAGCTGAAAAATTCAAGGTAAAAACCATGGATGCTTTTTCATGATTTTCACCGACCGGAAGGGTTCGAACCCTCGACAAATGAATATTGTCAAATAAAACGGCAAGCTTTGAGCAGATTTCGCTCCCGGCTTGCCGTTTTTTTATAAAAAAACATTCACAAAGTTTAGAAGGCTGTTTTGTCAAATATCACGAAATGCGATAAACGACAAAGCGGCCTTTTTTTGTTTCAAAGGAGGCTTGATAACAAAAATACTATAAAAAGGGAATCTAAAACGACTGGAGGTGATCAAGTAAAAAATGAACAGCAGTCAGACCGAGGACATGACCGAAGAACCCGATATGGGAATGACGATGTGAGGTGTAATATGATTTACAACGAAAAGAAAGTAGAAACGCTTAGACAGAGATATCCCGAAGGAACTCGGATATGCCTTGACAGTATGGATAACGATCCCCGTCCGATTCCACCAGGTACTAAAGGCATAGTTCAATTTGTGGACGATGCGGGTACTCTGCACTGTAAATTTGATAACGGAAGAACGCTTGGCGTTATCCCCGATGTGGATAAGTTTCATAAAATCGAACAGGAACAGGCTATGGCGGATGAGCAGGAAAAATCTGAAGAAATCACAGAAACTGAGGGTTTTGAAGAATCCGAAGAAATGGAAATGTCAATGTAACGGTCAAGTTAAGACAACTTGGCCGTTTTTTATTGCAGAAAGGAACGTGGTAAATGATAAAATATTTCGATATCTTTGCAGGTATCGGCGGATTTCGCTCAGGACTTGAAAAAGCAGGCGGATTCAAGTGCGTCGGTTACTGCGAGATAGATAAGTATGCAAAGAAAGCCTATGAAACTTTGTATGATACAGAAGGTGAGGTGTTTTATGATGACGCAAGAAAAATCGACCCAAACGAACTGCCTGATCTCGACCTTATATGCGGAGGATTCCCTTGCCAAAGCTTTTCAATCGCTGGAAAACGAAAAGGATTCAGCGATACCCGAGGAACTCTCTTCTTTGAGATCGCCAGGATTGCCGCCATTAAAAAACCTAAGTATCTGCTCCTTGAAAACGTACCCGGTCTCCTATCGCATAACGGGGGCAGGACGTTTGCGACCATCCTCGGTACGTTGGATGAATTGGGGTACGATGTCGTATGGGAAGTGCTTAACAGCGCAGATTTCGGTGTACCCCAATCCAGAAAAAGAGTGTATATTATCGGATTTCATAGAGAAAAGTGTGCCGGAAAAGTATTGTCTTTCACAAACGCAAATCCAAAAACTCTTGTCAAAAGAATTTCAGGTAGAGAGGGAAACAGGGTATATTCAGCCGACGGACTGAGCATAACCCTTACAAGTCAGGCTGGCGGTTTTGGAGGGAAAACAGGTCTTTATGAGATAATCGGCCTGCCGATAAAATCAAAAACTAAGTCAGGCTATCAGATAGCTCTGCCCGGTGACAGTATTGACCTTGCATACCCAAATATGAATTCAAGGCGTGGGAGAGTAGGAAAGGAGATAGCTCATACCCTTACAACAAGCTGTAATCAGGGATATTACGCATTGGGGATAGATATGA